>Ga0307469_10000044_pt1 | contig 45246 bp, 56 predicted proteins | sample atmos_gasesAM2C__FD_203084 | JGI IMG/M metagenome (GOLD analysis project Ga0307469, IMG submission 203084) | Hardwood forest soil microbial communities from Morgan-Monroe State Forest, Indiana, United States - atmos_gasesAM2C_515 | ecosystem: Environmental > Terrestrial > Soil > Temperate... | reverse complement strand
GTCGGTGGATCCCATCGACGGGGGCGGGCGACTCGTTGGTGAGGCCGAGCACTTCATCGACGTCTGCAACGTCCTGATCGGCCGCCAACCGCGGAGCGTGTCCGCGCGGATCCTGGGCGAGCCTCCGGAGGACGTGCGGACTCTCGCGAACTTCAGCGTCTCGCTGCAGTACGACGGCGCCGTCGCGAACATCGTGTTCAGCGAGAGCGGAGCCCCGGGATTTCCGCGCGAACGCATCACGGCGTTCGGTCGCGGTCAGATCGCGATCCTCGACGACTTCGGTGCGCTCAAGGTCCACTCGAAGCGCGCGAAGAAGGGCCGCAGCTCATCGGGGCGTTCGATGGGTCACTACGAAGAGGTGCACGAATTCGTCAAGGCGCTGAGCGGTGAGCCGAACACCATGCTGACCTGGGACGAAGCCGCGCTCGCGACGACGTGCATGTTCGCGGCGGTCGAGAGCATCCGTACGGGACAGGCCGTCGAGATCGACGAGTTCTCACGAGCGCTACGCGCGAGCCACGAGACGAACGGCGAACAAGCGCCCGTCGCTCCCCTCGTCGACGGGGATCAATGACGTCGACACTCAAGCGGTTGCGACCGTGGATCGCAACCGTTGTCGGTGTCGGACTCATCACCGTCGGCATCAAGTGGATCGGGATACACAGGCTCGCGGATGCGTTCGCTCGACAGTCACCACTCCACGTCGCGATCGCGTTCGTTGCCATCGCCGTCTCGGCGCTGCTCGGAGCGTGGAACGTCTATCGCATCGCGGAGCTGCGTCCCTATCTCACGTTCCGTGCGTTCCTGCCGGTCTTCTGGCGATCGTGGGCCATAGGTCTGACGGTCCCGGGTCAGGTCGGCGACATGGCATCGACCATGTGGCAGCTGCGCGGACGAACCGGCAATCTGTCCTTCCTCGCGGGACGACTCATCGCGGACAAGGTGGTGAGCATCGGCGTGATCGTGTTCATCGCGTCGCTCCTGCCCGCGCTCGTCGGACACGTTGCGTTCCCTACATCGGCGATCGCGCCGTTCGTCGTGGTCGTCCTCCTCGCGGTGGGGTTCGTGCTCGCGCGAACGTTCGCGTCACGGCTCGGGACGAAGCAACGCGGCCGGTGGCGTACGCGCGCTGAGGCCGTTGCGCAAGCGGCCGCCGCTCCCTTCTCATTCGTCGCGGTGAACGCGGTGATCACGGCCGCGAAGGTTTTGCTCACCGGTCTCGCGTACTTCGTCCTGCTCGCTGCGGCGCATCCGTCACTGCACAGGTTCATCACGGTGCTCGCGATCACGCAAGGGGCGGGTCTCGTCGCCTACATCCCGGTGAGCATGAACGGACTCGGGACCGTCGAACTCTCGGCGGTCAAGCTCTTCGGATTCGCCGGGTACGCGGCGCCCGATGTGCTCGCGTCGTACGTTCTCCTCCGTGCGGCATCGCTTGCGGCAGCGTGGCTCGGTGTGGGGGCGGTTGCGGTCCGCCGCGGGTTCGCCCGACGCGAGGCTGCGGGGAACAGGATCGCCGTCGACGATCGGCCGCGCGCGGTGAGATGAACCTGCGTAATCGGGTGCGCGACCGTTTCTCCGACGAGTCCCTGGCGCGATTCGTGATCTTCGTGAACAAGCTGAGCGGGAACTGGCTGAACCGTCCGCTCTATGGGAAAGCGACGTACAACGAGGACGGCCTCGTCACATCGCACTACCCGTCGTTCGTGGACGATGCGCGATTCATCGCCGCGTACGCGAAGGGTCGAGCGACGGGATCGTGGCCGCACGGCGAGCTGCGGTGGCGGGCGAGCGTGTTGTGCTGGGCGGCTGCGCGCGGGGCCTCGATCGACGGCGACTTCGTCGAGTGCGGCGTCAACCGCGGCGGGTCGGCGCTGACGGTCATGACGTACATCGACTTCGAGCGGCTCGGGAAACGCTTCTACCTCCTCGACACGTACGAAGGCTTGGTGGCCGAACAGTTGACTGACGACGAGCGGCGCGCGGGACTGCGCGGCGGCGGGTACGAACCCTGCTACGAAGCTGTCGTCCGGACGTTCGCGCCCTTCGGCGACGCCGTACGGATCATCCGTGGCGCGGTACCGGACACGCTCGGGCAGGTCGACGCCGAGCGGATCGCCTTCCTCTCGATCGACATGAATGCGCGAGAACCGGAGATCGCGGCCGCGGAGTGCTTCTGGGACCGCCTCGTGCCCGGCGCTGCGATGGTCCTCGACGACTACGGCTGGCGGAAGCACGCCGCGCAAAGGATCGCGTTCGACGACTTCGCGCGGAAGCGCTCGGTTCCCCTGCTCGTTCTGCCGACGGGACAGGGACTTATCCTGAAGCCGCAGTGATGCAAAGCGCGAACGAAGCCGAACGGCCGGGCGCCGTCAGGGCGTTCCTCGATCTGATCGCGGAAGCGTTCGTTTCCACGTTGCCGCAGGATCCCGCCAGCATGTCGATCAAGCGCGCGGTGATGCGTGCACGCGGAGCACGTGTCGGAAAGCGGATCAAGATCTGGCGTCGTGTGTGGATAGACGATCTCAGGCAGATCTCTCTCGGTGACGAAGTGACGATCGGGCACGGCGCGATGCTCGTGTGCGGCGGCGGTGGCGGGATCACGGTCGGGGACCGCGTGATGATCGGTCACGGTGCGCAGATCCTCAGCAGCGGCCACCGCATCCCGGACGACCCAACGGAACCGATGCGGTGGTCGGGGCCGTCGAGCCGATCTCCATCTCCGACGACGCGTGGATCGGCGCCGGAGCCATCGTCTTGCCCGGTGTGACGATCGCCGAAGGAGCGATTGTCGGCGCTGGTGCGGTGGTGACATGCGACGTCCCCACGAACGCCGTGGTGGTGGGCAATCCCGCGCGCGTTGTTCGAACGCGGAGCTAACGGTTCGTTCCTATTCTCCGCCTCGATCCTCAGCGGCGGCGGGCGTAACCGTTCGTGGAAGTGTCCGACGATGAGGTCCAACCTTCACGTGAGTCGACGAACAGCTCGTTCCACAGCTCGACGCCGATCATCTGCCACAGCATGAAGTAGTGCCAGCGCAGCCGGTTGTGCGGTCGCGCCCGCAGGACGTCGCGCACGAAATCCGGGTTGAAGATCCCCGTACGGCGCAAACGATCGGGCGAGAGGTACTCCTCGGCCATCGGTCGTAGATCTTTGCGGTACTGCAGCACCGGGTCGACCGTGAACCCCCACTTCGGCTTGGTGAGCACGCGGTCCGGGACGATCCCGGCGAGGGCCTTCTTGAGCAAGCCCTTGAGGCCGCCGGCGAAGCGAAGTTCGTCGGGGATCGTCGCTGCGAAGCGGACGAGCTCGAGGTCGAGCAGCGGGACGCGCGACTCGACGGAGTGGGCCATCGACATCGTGTCCTCGTTGTGGAGGAGGTCGTACATCATCTTCGTCGCGAACTCGGCGTGGAGGGCCTGGACCTCGATCGATGCATCGTCCACGAAATAGTCGTCGAAGAGGTCGCGCGTCCTCGTCTTGAGGCGTTCGGCGAACGCCGGCGTGTAGACACGGCGTATGAGAGCCGCGTTGAAGTCCCATGCGTTACGCAACAACAGATACGCACGTGTGTGATCGCCCGCCGCGGCGACGAACTCCAACTCGCGGGTGTAAAGATCGAGGCTCGGACGGCGCGACAGAGCACGTGCGCCGAAGTCCAGGGTGGGCCCGATCGCTCGGACGAGCGGGTTGCGCAGGAAGCGTCCTTTCGCGAGGTACGAGTAGAAGTCGTAGCCGGCGAATAGCTCGTCGCCGCCGAGACCGGACAGCACCACCTTCACGTGTTCGCCGATGTAGCGATGGAGCAGGTAGAGCTGGAGCGAGTTGACCTTCGGCTCCTCGGTGTGCCGGATCGCGTCGCGCATGTGACGGAGCGCCGGCTCATGCAGGACGAGATCGTGGTGGTCCGTCCCGAACGTGTGCGCGACGAAGCGTGCGTCCTCGAGCTCGTCGGTCGGTTCGTCGAAGCCGAGGCTGAACGTTCGCAGCGGTCCGGTGACCGCGTCGCTTGCGATCGCCACGATCGAGCTCGAGTCGATGCCGCCGGAGAGCGAGACGCCGACCGGGACATCGGAGAGAAGTTGACGGCGGACCGCTGCCGTGTAGTGGTGGCGGATGCCTTCGATCGCCGACGACTCCGTCATCGTCCGATCTGCCGCCCACTCCACCCCGCCGAACGCAGAGGTGCGGATCCCGCCGGGTCCCGCCTCGAGGACGTGGCCGGGAAGGAGCCGCTCGATCCCGCGGAACATCGTGTTCCCGCCGGGGATGTAGCGGACGTTCATCGTCAGATGCAGGCTCGTCTCGTCGAGTTCCGCCCCCACGAGTCCGCTCGTGAGGACCGCTTTCGCTTCCGACCCGAACGCGAGCTTGTCCCCGACGGTCGCGTAGACGACGGGCTTCACTCCGAGCGGATCGCGGACGAGGAACAACGTCTGCTTCGTCCGGTCGTACAGCGCGAAGGCGAAGATGCCGTTCAGATGGCGAGCGAAGGAGATGCCTTCTTCTTCGTACAGGTGGGGGAGGACCTCGGTATCGCAGCGCGTCGTGAGCGTGTGTCCGCGTGCGAGCACGTGGTCACGCAGCGCCGGATAGTTGTAGATCTCGCCGTTGTAGACGACGACGACGGATCGATCCTCGTTGAACATCGGTTGCGTGCCGCCCGCGACGTCCTGGATCGCGAGCCGTCGATTCCCGAGGTGCACGCGGTCGTCGTCGAAGAAGCCGTCACCGTCGGGTCCCCGGTGCGCGATGGACGCGGCCATCGCGCGCACGAGCGCGTCGTCACCGAACCCCTTCGTCCCGACGATCCCGCACACGTCAGCCGACGCTCATGTGTCGCGTGGCGAACTCGGTTTCGAAGTAGTCGATCATCCATCCGGTGACGTCGACCTTCTCGGCGAGCAATCGCTGCCGAGCCTCTGCGCCGAACGCGCGCGGACCGCGCTCGAAGAATCCGTCGACCGCTTCGACGGCCTGGTCGAACGCCTCCGGCAAGAAGTGCCGGACGAGACCGTAGCGACGTTCCTCGTCGTCGGTATAGCCGCGTCCGGTCTTGGCGACGAACACTCCCGGCACGCCGAGCACGGCCGACTCGCTCGCCATCGTGGCCGACTCCCCGACGAACAGCTGCGAGTACGCCATCAGGTGGTGGATGTCCGCGACGGGGCCGGTGATGGCGAGTTCCGCGAGCGACGGTGGCAGCGGAGCTTCGGACGAGATGAACACGCGGCCGCGGTCCGCGAGTCGCTGGACGAGGTCGTGCTTCTGCTCGAGGGTGAGTGCGACCTCATGACGATCGTGGAGCGCTTGCCACGAGACGAACCGGACGATCGAGAACGGTTCGTCCGGTCGCACACCGAACGCGTCGAGCTTTCGTTCGTCCGGCGTGAAGCGCGCAGGGTGCAGGTACGCGAGCTCGTGGTAACCGGCGTACGTCAGGTGCCTACCTCGGACGCGGCCGTGGTAACAGTCCGGCGTCACGACGCTCCGCGCGAGGGGATAGACCCACGTATTCGTGTGGACGGCGAACTCCGTGTCGTAGAAGACGACCGCGGGGGTCCGCCGAAGCTTCCCGGCGAGCGCGATGGCCGGGCCTCCGATCGCGGTGAGAACATCCGGACGAAACTCGCGCATCACCTTCAGGACGCCTCGCGTGTGCTGGACGAGGTCCGTCACGCCGACCCTTCCGCTCGCGGTCTGCGTACTGAGATGGCGGTAGGGAAGTCCGTACGCCTCGAGCAGCTCCAGCGAACGATCCTTCGCTCGCGCGGTGATGACGACGTCGTGCCCCCTTGCCTGCATCTCGTTGTGGAAGTTGCGGAAGAAGTGCACGTGCGCCGGATGCATGACGTCGATCAGGACGCGCATGGAAGCTAGGACGCCGCCGGACGACGGGCCGTGGCGAGGAGTCCCGCGCCCCACCGAGGTTGCGAGAACTGACCGGGATACGACACCGCGTGGAGCAGCGGTGCCACAAGTGCATACGCGACCTTGTTCTCCTGGTTCGCGCCGCTGATCTTGTACGAGATGTTGTTCGTGAGATTCTCGAGGACGCCGTAGGTGTACTTCTCTTCGACGTGCTGGAAGCCCGCTTCCCGCAACTTCGATACGAGCTCTTCTGCGTGATAGCCGGGACGGACGTGCCCCGGTACGTCGAAGTTCACCTGCTTTCGAAGGACGGGCCACCGCCGGTGATACGCCGGCGTATGGAGCACGAGTCTTCCGCCCGGGTGCAGCGCTCGCAGCAGCACCTTCATGGCGCGAACGTCATCGACGACATGTTCCATGTTGTCGACACTGACGACGAGGTCGAACCGATCGTCGAACGTGAGCGCCGTGACGTCGCCCACCTCGAAGCGGCAGTTGGTGATGCCGGCGGCACGCGCGATCGCCGTCGCCCGCTCCACGAGCTCTGGCTCGATGTCCACTCCGGTTACGAGTGATTCGGGATGCATCTTCGCGAGCTCCATCGCGAAGACACCCGTCCCGCAACCGGCGTCGAGGATGGTTCCGTAGTGCCCGCGCGTTTCCGGGAGGACACGGCGGAGTCGTATGCGCAGACCGTTCGCCGGAGCGCCGAGGATCCGTACGTAGGTGCGCTCGAAGCGACCGAGCTGTGGGTCGAGCGAGAGTTGCGAACCGCGGAGCCCTCTCAACGGTCCGCCGCCTCGAGATACATCGAAAGCGCGAACGACATCCATCCTTGGCACCAGCGCAGCTCGCGGATCTTCGTCCGCATGCCGCGGCGCTTCTGGTAGTAGAACCAGCCACTGCGCGGATCCCACATGTTCGCGAGCGTCCAACCGAGAACCCGGTGGGCGACGTCGATGCCGCGGCCCTCGTGACGCTGGCGCAGCGAGAAGGTGATGATGCCTTGGGCTGCGCCGTGGATGTCATAGGGATAGCGGCGATCGCTCATGAAGCGTGGCGCACCGTCCTCCTCGAACAACCGCTCCTCGTAGAAGCGAACGCCGCTCGCGTACGCAGCTTCGAACTCGCTCGACCCGGACGCTTCGCCGTACTGCGCGATCGCATCGAGGATGAACCCCGTGTGGTAGTTGTCGTGCGTGATGCGGCTGGCGGACGGCGGTTCGGCGTAGAACCACGCGCCCTCGTCCGTCTGCTTCGAGACGACGTAGCGAACGAGCCGCGACGCTTGTTCCATGAGCGCGTCGTCGCGGGTTGCAGACGCGAGCCGTGCGGTGAAAGCGCCGGCGAGCGCCGAGACGTCCATCACGATCCATGTGATGTCATCGCGCGGGACGTACGACACGCATCGACGGGTGTCGTCTTCGAAGAGCGTCTTCGGCGCTTCGAGCAGGAACGTCGCGACACGCCGTGCCGCGTTCAGATAGCTCTCGTCGCCAAGCGTTTCGAAGCCGTCGAGGAGTGCTTGTCCGACGAACGATGTCACGACGCGGTTCGGGAAGTCGCGGGGCGCGAAGAACCCTCCGTCCTGCCACGGGTAGGGATATCCCCAGGACAGACCCGGGAACCCGTGCGACGGATGATCGAGCAACTCACGGAGGAGGACGCGTGCTTCGTCCGCATCGCGTTCGTCTCCCGTGATGCGGTAGCGGCCGAGGAGGGCGCGGGCGAATAGCGAGTGTCCTTTGGGGTTCATCGCCGTCCGTACGCCGATGAGAGGCCTGATATGCACAGGACTCCGCATCACGGCCTGGATCGCCACGAGCCGTCGTAGTTTCGAATCTCCGGCCAGCACTTCGAGCCACCGCGCGTTCAGCGCATCGTGCTTCGAGTAGCCGCGGTAGTCGATCGAACGCGCCGTCGCGAAGACGCGTTCGAGGACGTCAAGGCACTGGCTGCGTGTCGGCGCGGTCAGGGTCTTCACTCGTGTCGAAGTTTAGCGTTCCCTATGTGGCACGCTGAGGTGGAGTGAACCGCTCGTTCCGCGAACAGGTCGATGCGCTCAAGGCATCGCAGCGCGAGCTTCGGGGAAGCATCAAGCTGCGCGCCGCCCTCGATGGGTTCGCCGTCTCGCCGGAAGGTCGCACCTGCCTCGACGTCGGGGCGTCCACGGGCGGCTTCACGTCGGTCCTCCTCGAGCGCGGCGCGGCGAAGGTCTTCGCCGTCGACGTCGGCCACGGTCAACTCCTCGGCTCCCTGCGTCAGGACCCCCGCGTGGTGAACCTCGAGAGAACGAACATCGCCGAGGCCGAGATCGACGAGCCGATCGACGTCGTGACCGTCGACGTGTCTTACCTGTCGCTCGCGCAGGCCGCCTCGGAGCTCGAGCGGCTGGCCTTCGCGCGAGGGGCCGACCTTCTTGGACTCGTGAAGCCGATGTTCGAGCTCCGGCGCGCGAGTGCTCCGTCCGACCGCGCTTCACTGGACGAAGCCCTTGCGCTCGCGGTTGCCGGAATCGAAGCCGCCGGGTGGACCGTCGTCGCCACTATGGACTCACCGGTCACGGGCGCGGGAGGCGTTCCCGAGCTGCTCGTCCACGGTCGCCGTTAGATCGCGATCGCCGCGCGGACGGCCAGGACGAGCCCGACCACGCACACGACGGATGCCGAGAGAACGGGGACGGCGCGCGCGAGGTGTCCGGCGAAGCCCGAGTGCGTCCGGCGATCGAGCTTCGCGCGCGCACGGACGAGGAGCAGCCCCGCGGCGGTGAGCGTCCCGGCCATGCCGATCCCGTAGGCGACGACGAGGACGAAGCCGAACCACGCACGGTGCAGCGCGATCGCACCGAGCAACACCACGAGCGCCGACGGACTCGGCACGAGGCCCCCGGCGAACCCCATCGCGATGAGGCCGCGCGGCGATACCGGGGGCCGGGCGTCGTCGTGCGTGTGGGTGTGCGGCCCGTGCTCGTGTTCGTGAACGTGTCCTTGCACGCGCCGGCGCGTTCGCCGGAGGAGACTGACGCCGATCCCGAAGAGCATCGCGCCGCTCGCGAAACCGAGGAGCGGATACAGACGCTCGGGAACGATCGCCGTCGACGTCAGCGCGAGGCCGAGCACGAGTACGCCCGCCGTGTGAGTGACGGTGACCGTGAGGCCGATCGCCGACGCTTGCCGGAGCGAGCCGCGCTGGCCGACGAGATACGCGGCCATCACGCTCTTCCCGTGTCCCGGAGCGAGCGCGTGGATCGCGCCGAGTGCGACGGCGAGCACGAGCGCGAGGACCGCGAACGCGAGCGTGAGCTCGCGACGGGCGACGAGGGACATGAAGGCTTGCGTCGTCGCGTCGACTCCGCGCGGCAGGATCGACGTTTGAGCCCGGACCGGCGCGGGTGCATCGGCGGAGCCGCCGGGCGTCACACGGAGCGTTGCGGTTAGTACATCGAGCGGCGACGACAGCAGATCGGTCGGATAGTGGGTGAGCTCGTGGCTGACGCTCGTCCGTGGCACGTTGCTCGACGCGAGCGTCGCTCCGTCGCCGACGGCGGTGATCTCACGCCAGCCGATCCGTCCGGCGAAGTTCGCGTTGCGGAACTCGACGGCGTGGGGGCCGGACGCAGCCGCGAACGACGCTGTGTCGTCACACTCGAGACGGAGCGTATGCAGTCCCGCGGCTCCGGGCGGGAACGTCAGTCGTGACCACGACGTCTGCATCGCTTGGGTGCTCCCGGCGACGGTCAGCGACAGCGCGCGCGTGATCGTCCCGCATTCGCTTCGTCGATACGCGGCGTTCTCGGCGCGCGAGATCGTGCCGTCGCCGTTCGTGTCGATGGACGGCCGCGTCTGGAACGTCGGGATCTCTGCCATGTCGAGGACGTAGTGAACGACGACTCGCTTGCTCTGCACGTCGAGCCCGCTGTACTGGTTGATCGTGAAGTTCCCGAGCGGGTGCGCGGCCGCGACGGCCGCCGGCAACACGATGAAACCCACGACGGCGGCGGCGACGATGAAGCGCCTCATCGCACGCTCGCGATAAGTGACGGGAGCTTCGGCCCCCAGACGAAGGAGAAGTTCCGGTTGATGCTCGCCGCGCGCGACAGATCCGCGTGCGCGTCGGTTCGGAGGCCGAGTGAGCGCTCGATCATCCCTTCGTGGAAGAAGAAGAGCGCGCTCCTCGTCCCCAGACGAAGCGCCGTGCGCGCGTAAGTGAGCGCTTCGTGATCGCGTCCGTTCGCGTGCAGGGCCCACGCGAGCGCATCGGCGACGACGATGCTCTTGCGACGCGCCCACTCTCGGCGCGCGGCGTCGAGCCCGCGGTCACGTCCGATGTGATGGTCGGCGTCGAAGACGGCTTCGTCCAGATCGACGTTGACGCCGTTCGCGCGGAAGAGCTTCCGCTGGATGTCCAGAAGGCCGCGCTCGTCCGTCGCGAGCGCGGGTTGTCCGGCCGCGGTGGCGACGTCGGCGAGCTCGCCGACATACTGCGGCAACGGGAATCTGGCCACGACGTCTTCGTAGCCCGCGACGGCGCGGGGCAGGTCGCCGCGGGCGGCTCGTACCTTCGCGAGACCTTGCAGCGCGGGCACGTACGTCGCGTCGTGCTCGTTGCTCTGCGTATACATCCGCGCGGCGTCGTCCGTGCGGCCGGAGTTCCAGTAGAGCTCGCCGAGGTAGTAATCGGCGAAGGCGCTGTCGGACGGGTTCGACGCGGCGTCCGCTGCCATCTTCATCGCTGCGGTCGCGCCCGACGTATCACCCTGCAGCTCGAGCACATACGACACGCGCGCGTACGACGCGAGTCCGGGCTGCAGGTCGACCATGTGCTGGATCGCCTTGAACGCTTCCTTGTAACGCCCGAGCTCGACGAGCGCATCACCGATCACGCCGTACGTACTCGAGCTGTACGGATCGATCGCGCGTGCGCGGTCGCCCCAGCTGAGCGCGCCGACGAAGTCGTGGCGTGCCGCAGCGAGCGCGCCGAGTCCGATCATCGCGTCCGCGTTGTCCGTGGGGCGGATGTGGAGCGACCGGCGGAGCGCTTCGTCCGCTTTCGGGTAGTAGGTGGGATCTCCCGTGCGCCGGGCCTCCTGCACGTAACTCGCGCCGAGCCCGGCCCATGCCTGCCAGTCCGCCGGGACGGACCGCAGACGCTGTTGGATCGCACCGATCCCACCGCGGTCGCGCACGGCCGCCGGGGCCGCTTGCAGCGACGGTCGCACACACGCCGCGGTGAGACAGAAGGCGACCAGCACAGCAGGGCCCCGAAGGAGCCCTGCTGTGCGGATGATCGCTCGAAGCATCGCTACTCGCCGCTGGCCCGGCGTGGACGCGGCGTGCGGACGTGGTGCACCTCGGCTTCCGGCGCGGCTTCTTCTTCCGCTTCCGGCGGCCCTGGTCTCCGCTTGATGAGCCACACGATCAGTGCGCCGAGGATCAGCGCACCGGCACCGATACCCGCCGTCAGCGGAGTCGAGACGCCACGGTTCTTCGTGAGCGTCACCGTCTTCGCGGCCGGTGCAACGGGCGGGGCGGCGACGAACGAACCGGAGTGCGGCAGTGCGACGTACGGGAACGTGGTCTCGAACGGAACGTCGTTGCTGTCAACGCCGTCTCCGAGGCCCGTCTTCGTCCCGAGCAGTTCGCCTTCCATCACGCGGAGCGCGATGTCGACAACGTCGTCGGTGAGCCGGCGACCGTTCGGGAACCCTGCCTTGTCGCCGCCGATCACACCGAGCCGGTTCGGCACTGCCGTCGGTGGGATCGACATGTTGAGCCGGAGCTCTTCACTCGGCACCACCTTCGGCGGCTGGTTCAGTCCCTTGATGCCCGTGAGGAAGACCTCGACGAGATCGTTCCGCGGGGTCGCCGGAGCTTTGATCTTGTAGACCGACTGGATCAGCTTCGGCACTTCGGGGTCCTGCACCGCCTTGAGGAATTGCGCGTCGTTCGCCGGCTTCGAACCGTTGAACAGATCCTTCGCACCGACCGGTGCGACGACCTCGTTCACGAGCGGCTGACCGAGCCGCGACACCTGCACGAACGGACCGGACGAGTGCTCCGTCCCGTTCGACGCTTCGGTGCGGATGCTCTGCCGTTCGGCTGTGGTCCAGATGCCGACGATGGGGTTCGTCGTTGCATTACCGGACGAAGCGAGCGCGCTCTTCGGAACCTGCAACGCCATAACGTTGACGTTGTAGCCGTCGAGCGTGTCGTGTCCGGCTTCCTTCAGGTTCGCGCCGTACAGCAGGTCGAAGATGCGCAGATCGAGGAAGAAGGGGTCGTCGGCTTGACCGACGAACGACTTCGACGATCCGTTGTCGAACGGAACGATCGCTTGGTTTCGCAGACTCGCGTAGTCCGGCATCGACGCGGCACCGACGTTCGACGGCGCCGAGATCGCGTTCGCGAGGAGCGTCTTCGTCGCGCCGGTCCGACCGTTGATCTCGGTCAGGTCGTACGTCTGGTAGAAGTTCAGCGTCGTGTCGGTGAGCTTCGATACCGGTCCCGTGTTCATCAGGAACGTGTTCGGGTTCCGGTAGTGGTTCGTGAACACCCACCGGTACGTGATGTCCGGCTTCGCGTCGCCGTTGTTGTCGATGTTGATGTCGTAGTGAACGCCCGGCGCCCACGGATAGAAGTTCGGCCCGCCCGCCGGCGACTCGAACGGGATCCAGTTGCTGATCATCGTGACGGTGTCCGGGGAGTCCGGACTCACGAACGCGTACATGTCCGTGCTGTCGATCTGCGGATCGGCCGCCGTCAGCGGCGCTTCACGGTGGCTCGATGCGTAGCTCGGTACGACGCCGAGCACCGCGACGACCAGCAACGCCAGCAGTGCGACCAACGATCTTCGGATGCTTGCCATGCCCGCCTCCTGCTCTCGATGTCCTGCGGTGATCACCAGTGACGTATTCGTCGCTGCATCCCGAACCGGATGACTCATCCACGAAGGACGGCGCGCGCGAATGCGTTATCGACATGTGCAACGCATCTATCGCAGCGGCATCGTTTGCGTATCGGGCAACACCGCGCGCGTCGACAGGACCTTGCGCGTATCGCGAGACTGGGTCGATGCGAGCGCCGGAAAACGACACGCTGCGTCTGATCGCGAGCGGCGACCGAGGAGCGTTCCGCCAACTCGTTGATGAGATCGGACCGCCGGCGATGGCGCTCGCGATCCGCATCACTGCGAACAGGCAACTCGCAGAGGAAGCCGTCCAGGAAGCGTTCGTCGATGTCTGGACGAAGGCAGAGCGATTCGACGCCGAACGTGGCGGCGTCCGCCAATGGGTCCTCACGCTCGTTCACCACAAAGCCGTCGATGCGGTGCGGCGCGAGCGCACCTCCGCGCGTGTGATGGCGGACGCACCGGAGCCCCGCGACATGGACGACCCCGAGCTCGGAGGCATCGCCGCGGATCAGGGTCTCCGGGTGCGCAGGGCCCTCGACGGTCTGCAGGCCGAGCAGCGACGTGCGATCGAGCTCGCCTACTTCAACGGGCTGTCGTACCGTGAAGTGGCGAGCCACCTCAAGATCCCGGAGGGCACGGCGAAATCGAGGTTGCGGACGGGGCTGGCCGCGCTTCGCGGCCTTCTCGAAGCGAACGGCATCACGTGGGGGCAACAGTGAAGAGCACGCGGGATGAATTCGACGAGCTCCTCGGCGCCTACGCCCTCGACGCCGTCGACCCCCTCGAGCGCAAGCGGATCGAACGCCACATCGAGACGTGCGAGACCTGCGCGTCGGAGGTCGCGCGCCTGCGGGCGGCGGCAGCCGAGCTGTCGGTGCTCGCCGGACCGCCGGTTCCGCTCCCGGAGGGGTTCGCGCAGCGTCTCGACCTCGCGCTCGATACCGCGCGTTCCCGCTCGCGCGGGATCGTCCGAGCGATCGCCGCGGCCGTCGGCGTGGCGGCACTCGTCGTCGCGATCGCCGGCGGCTACTTCCTGTCGACGCGTAGTACGCGCGAGCTGAACGACCTCGTCGCGACCGGACGGCCGGTCGCGCTACAGGCGGCCGCGGGTTTTTCGGGGAGGGGAACGGTCTACGTCGGACAGGGTGCCGTGGCGATCGTCCTCCGTCAGATCCCCGACCAGGGGCACAGCCACAGCTACCAGCTCTGGGCGATCCGCAACGGCACACCTTCGTCTCTCGGTGTCATCGACCGTCACGGCACGGTGAAGACCGTCGTGCGCACGAGCGGCGCGGCGACCTACGCCGTCACGGTCGAGCGCGCTGGGGGAGCCGCCCGGCCCACGACGACTCCGGTCTTGGAGAGCAGCTGACCCGCGGCCGTTGACGCCTTTTCGTTTCCGCTGCTAACCTGGTACGTCGCGCCCGGGCGTGGGCGCGTTTTGCTTGTCCGTCCGGCTCGCCCGCAGCGAAGCGAAGGGCTTCGACCAGCGTTCTGGGCCACGAGAAGAGATTCGAGGAGTTCGTAGCTTGCCGACCATCCAGCAGCTCGTCCGTAAGGGGCGGAAGGTTCCGCGGACGAAGGTGAAGACGCCGCACCTCAGGGGCGCGCCGCAGCGCCGTGGGGTGTGCATCCGCGTCCACACGGCCACGCCGAAGAAGCCGAACTCCGCCCTCCGGAAGATCGCCCGCGTCCGCCTCACCTCGGGCGTCGAGGTCACGGCCTACATCCCGGGTGAGCAGCACAACCTGCAGGAGCACTCGATCGTGCTCGTCCGCGGGGGCCGCGTCCGCGACCTCCCGGGCGTCCGCTACAAGATCATCCGCGGCGCCCTCGACACCGCCGGCGTCGCCAACCGCAAGCGCGGTCGCTCGAAGTACGGCACGAAGAGGGCGGGGAAGTAGATGCCGCGCCGCGGAGCGATCCCGAAGCGAGAGATTCGTCCGGACCCGATCCATCAGGACCGACTCGTCACGCAGCTCGTGAACAAGATCATGGAAGACGGCAAGAAGACGCTCGCCGAGCGGATCGTCTACGAAGCCCTGGGCAACCTGCAGGAACGCTCGGGGATGGAGCCCGTCGCCGGGCTCAAGAAGGCGATGGAGAACGTCCGGCCGATGCTCGAGGTCCGGTCGCGGCGAGTCGGTGGTGCGACCTACCAGGTCCCCGTCGAGGTCCCGCAACGACGGGGAACCTCACTCGCAATACGCTGGATAGTCGGCGTGGCGCGTGACCGCAAAGGCAAAGGCATGGCGGACAAACTCTCGTCCGAGCTGCTCGATGCCCTGCAGGGCACGGGCGCGGCCGTCAAGAAGCGAGAGGACCTGCACCGTATGGCCGAGGCGAACCGCGCGTTCGCCCATTACCGCTGGTAGAAGAGCTAACAGCAGCACGCGACGGCCGGGATGCCCCGGTCGTCGTTTCGTGAGAGGAAGAAGAGGAAGCGATGGCACAGGCAGCGCAGGCGGTCAAGGGCCGGGGTTCGTCCGGCCTCCCGATCCGTGAGTTCCCGCTCGCCCTGACCCGGAACATCGGGATCATGGCGCATATCGACGCGGGCAAGACCACTACCACCGAACGGATCCTCTACTACACGGGCAAGACCTACAAGATCGGTGAGGTCCATGAAGGCTCCGCGGTCATGGACTGGATGGACCAGGAGCAAGAGCGCGGCATCACGATCACGTCCGCCGCGACGACCGCGCGCTGGAAGGACCACTGGATCAACATCATCGACACGCCGGGCCACGTCGACTTCACCGTCGAGGTGGAGCGTTCACTTCGCGTGCTGGACGGAGCCGTCGCGGTGTTCGACGCCGTCCAGGGCGTCGAGCCGCAGACCGAAACGGTGTGGCGCCAGGCCAACCGCTACAAGGTTCCGCGGATCTGCTTCATCAACAAGATGGATCGCACCGGCGCGGACTTCCGCAACGCGGTCGAGATGATCAAGGACCGCCTCGTCGAACCGCACCCGGTTCCGATCCAGCTCCCGTGGGGGAACGAGGAGAATTTCGTCGGCATCATCGACCTCGTTGAGATGAAGGCGCTCCGCTGGTCGAACGAAGGCATGGGCGACGAGTGGGAGACCCTCGACATCCCGGATGACATGCAGGACGAAGCCCTCGCCGCCCGGACCCAGATCATCGAGGACCTGGCCGAGGTCGAGCACGACGAAGAGATGATGACCCACTTCGTCGAGGGGACCCAGCCGACGGCTGAGGCCCTTCGCGCCGCCGTGCGCCGGCACACGCTCAAGATGGAGCTCACCCCGCTGCTCTGCGGCACCGCGTTCAAGAACAAGGGCGTGCAGCCGCTGCTCGACGCCGTCGTCCACTACCTGCCGTCGCCGCTCGACGTGGAGCCGGTCACCGGCACCGACCCGAAGACGGGCCAGGAGGCCCAGCGCAAGCCCGACGACACAGAACCCTTCGCTGCGCTCGCATTCAAGATCGTGACCGACCCCTACGTCGGCCGGCTCACCTACTTCCGCGTCTACTCGGGCACGCTCACGTCGGGCTCCGCTCTGCAGAACGCGACGCGCGACCGCAAGGAGCGCATCGGACGCATCCTCCAGATGCACGCGAACCACCGCGAGGACATCGATGCCGTGTTCACCGGCGACATCGTCGCCGCCGTCGGCCTGAAGCAGACGTTCACCGGCGACACGCTCTGCGATCCGGCCCACCCGATCGTGCTCGAGACGATGAACTTCCCCGAGCCCGTCATCTCGGTCGCGATCGAGCCGAAGACGGCCGCCGACCAGGACAAGCTCGTCGCGGCGCTCCTGAAGCTCACAGAGGAAGACCCCACCTTCCGCGTCCGTCACGACGACGAGACGGGGCAGACGCTCATCAGCGGTATGGGCGAGCTCGCACTCGACGTGATGGTCACGCGCCTCGTCCGGGAGTTCAAAGTCGGCGCGAACGTAGGTCGTCCGCAGGTCGCCTACCGCGAGACCATCCGCAACGAGGTCCGCAAGCACGTCTACACGCATGCCAAACAGACCGGCGGCAAGGGTCAATACGCGAAGGTCGAGATCGACCTCGAACCCCTCGGCCCCGGCGGCGGCTTCGAGTTCTGCGACAAGGTGAAGGGTGGAGACATCCCGCGGGAGTTCATCGCGGCCGTCGATGACGGCGTGCAGGAAGCGATGCAGACGGGCGTCCTCGCCGGCTACCCGGTGGTTGACGTTCGCGTCACCCTCACCGGCGGCAACACGCACGAGGTCGACTCGTCCGAGCTCGCCTTCAAGGTCGCGGCCTCGATGGCCTTCAAGGAGGCGGCCCGCAAGGCGAAGCCCGTCATCCTCGAGCCGATCATGGACGTCGAGATCATCACGCCCGAGGAGTACCTCGGTGACGTGCTCGGCGACGTCACCGCGCGGCGCGGCCGCGTCGAGCGCGTCGAGGCGAGAGCGGGGGCCCAGACGGTCAGGGCTCTCGTGCCGCTCGGAGAACTGTTCGGGTATGCTACGGACCTGCGTTCACGGACGCAGGGACGCGCGACGTTCACGCCGCAGTTCCACTCCTATCAGGAGGTCCCGGAGTCCGTGCGGCGCAAACTCACGGACGGATGAACCGCTGTGTCGGAAGGTCGGCGTGAGCCGAAACCCCCGACCGGCGGTTTTGGCACGTTCGGAGACATAGACAAATGAGGGAAGGTCCCAGGATCGCCCACTAGGGCGGCCCTGTGAAAAGGAGGAAGCAGTGGCCAAGAGCAAGTTCGAGCGGACGAAGCCGCACGTCAACATCGGCACCATCGGTCACATCGACCACGGCAAGACGACGCTCACGGCTGCCATCACATCGACGCTCGCGAAGCACAAGCCGAGCGCGATCAACCAGGCCGTCGCGTTCGAGAACATCGACAACGCTCCCGAAGAGCGCGAGCGCGGCATCACGATCGCGATCACGCACGTCGAGTACGAGTCGGACGCACGCCACTACGCGCATGTCGACTGCCCGGGTCACGTCGACTACATCAAGAACATGATCACCGGCGCCGCGCAGATGGACGGCGCGATCCTCGTCGTCGCCGCCGACGACGGCCCGATGCCGCAGACGCGTGAGCACGTGCTGCTCGCGAAGCAGGTCGGCGTCCCGTACATCGTCGTGTTCCTCAACAAGTGCGACCTCGTGGACGACCCCGAGATCCTCGACCTCGTCGAGCTCGAGGTACGCGAGCTCCTGTCGAACAACGACTTCGCCGGCGACGACGCGCCCGTCATCCGTGGCAGCGCGCTGAAGGCGCTCGAGGGTGACGAAGCGATGCAGCAGGCGATCCTCGAGCTCATCTCCGCCTGCGACGCGAGCATCCCCGAGCCGGTCCGCGACGTCGACCAGCCGTTCCTCATGTCCGTCGAGGACGTCTTCACGATCACCGGACGAGGCACCGTCGCGACGGGCCGCGTCGAGCGCGGCAAGATCACGCCGGGAGAAGAGGTGCAGATCGTCGGCATGGGTTCGGACAAGAAGACCGTCGCCACGTCGCTCGAGATGTTCCGCAAGATCCTCGACTCCGCGGAAGCCGGCGACAACGTCGGCGTGCTCCTGCGAGGTGTCGACCGCGACGAGATCCAGCGCGGGATGGTCATCTGCAAGCCTGGATCGATCACCCCGCACACGCACTTCGACGCGCAGGTGTACGTCCTCTCGAAGGAAGAGGGCGGACGTCACAGCCCGTTCTTCTCGGGCTACCGTCCGCAGTTCTACTTCCGCACGACGGACGTGACGGGCAACCTCAACCTGCCCGAAGGCGTCGAGATGGTCATGCCCGGCGACAACACCGAGATGAAGGTCGAGCTCATCACGCCGATCGCGATGGCCGAAGGCCAGCGTTTCGCGATCCGCGAGGGTGGCCGCACCGTCGGCTCCGGACGAGTCACCGGGATCACGAAGTAGCCAGGTAGGAACTCGATAGGGGAAGGAAGTCGGAAGTGTCTGCACCGTCCACGATGCGCATCAGGATCCGCCTGAAGGCGTTCGACCATGAGGTCGTCGACCTTTCGGCGAAGCGCATCGTCGACACCGTGCTGCGTTCCGGCGCCCGCGTTTCGGGCCCCGTTCCTTTGCCCACCGAACGCAACATCTTCTGCGTCATCACGTCGCCCCACAAGGACAAAGACGCGCGAGAGCACTTCGAGATGCGCACGCACCGTCGTCTCATCGATGTGGTCGATCCGACGCCGCGGACGATCGAGGACCTGACACGTCTCGAGCTGCCGTCGGGCGTCTCGATCGAGATCAAGCTGCCGAGCGCGGGACGCTAAATGGCCGTCGTTACGAAGGGCATCCTTGGTCGCAAGCTGGGCATGACCCAGATCTTCGACGAGTCCGCGCGGGCTATCCCCGTCACGGCGATCGAAGCCGGGCCGTGCCGCATCGCGGAGGTCCGCACACTCGAGCGTGACGGGTACACCGCGATCCAGCTCGCCTTCGGCGAGATCCGCGACAACAAGATGACCAAGCCGGAGCTCGGCCACCTCAAGAGGAACAAGCTCGACGCAGCGCGCCACCTGGTGGAGCTCCGCGTCGCCGATACGTCACCGTTCGAACTCGGTTCCGAGATCAAGGCCGACGTGTTCGAAGCCGGCGAGAAGGCCGACGTCGTGGGGACATCGAAGGGCAAAGGCTTCGCCGGCGTCATGAAGCGGCACGGTTTCCACGGGAAACCCGCGTCGCACGGCACCGAGCGGAAGCACCGTTCGCCGGGTTCGATCGGTGCCGGTACGACACCACATCACGTGTTCAAGGGACAGAAGATGGCCGGACGCATGGGCCACGACCGGGTAACGGTCCTTAACCTCGAAGTTGTCCGCGTCGACGCGGAGCGAAACCTCATCCTCGTGAAGGGTGCGGTTCCGGGCCCCGTCGGCGGTCTCGTGATCGTCCGTTCCGCCGTAAGAGGTGCCAAGTGAACGTTCTGAACGCGACCGGTGGTTCGTCCGGCGACGTTTCGCTCGACGAGTCGATCTTCGGCGCGAAGGTGAGCGTTCCGCTCATGCACCAGGCCGTCGTCTCGCAGCTCGCTGCGGCCCGGGCCGGCACGCACAAGACGAAGACGCGCGCTGAGGTGCGCGGCGGCGGTGCGAAGCCGTGGCGTCAGAAGGGCACCGGTCGCGCTCGTCACGGTTCAACGCGCGAGCCGCAGTGGAAGGGCGGCGGCACGGTCTTCGGTCCCGTCCCGCGTGACTACTCGATGTCGATGCCGAAGAAGATGAAGGCATCGGCGCTGCGCTCCGCGCTCTCGCAGCGCAACAAGGAGAACAAGGTGCTCGTCGTGGAGCCGCCGGTAGGGGAGAAGCCGCGGACGAAGGACGCACTTGCCGCTCTGCAAGCGTGGGGTGTGTCGGACAAGGTGCTGCTGGTCCTCACGAACGACGAGCGAAACGTCGCCTTCTCGTTCCGCAACCTCCCCGACGTTCACATCATCGGCGACACGCAACTGAACGTCTACGACGTCATGAACGCCGACACGTTGATCTTCAGCCGCTCGGCGCTCGACGCGCTGCAAACGCGGTTGTCGAAGGGTGGTGCGGCCTGATGGCCGACGCACGCGACGTCATCATCAAGCCCGTCATCTCGGAGAAGTCCTATGCGGACGCCGAGAAGGGCAAGTACACCTTCGTCGTGATGGACAAGGCGACGAAGCCGGACATCCGCCGCGCCGTCGAACAGATCTGGGGTGTGCACGTGAAGAAGGTGAACACCACCGCGCGTCGCGGCAAGGCCGTGCGCCGGCGGTTCACGAAGGGAAAGAAGTCCGACTCGCACCGGGCCATCGTCACGCTGGCCGAGGGCGAGAAGATCGCGATCTTCGAGGGCGCCTAAGACCATGCCGACACGTCAACGCAAACCCACATCGCCGGGCCGCCGCTTCCAGACGGTCGCGTCCTTCGACGGCATCGCGAAGAAGCGTCCGGAGAAGAAGCTCACCGTCGCGCAGAGCAAGACGGGCGGACGGAACTCCTACGGACGCATCACGTCGCGTCGCCGCGGTGGCGGCCACAAGCGCCACTACCGCCTGATCGACTTCCGTCGCGACAAGGACGGTATCCCCGCGAAGGTACAGACGATCGAGTACGACCCCAACCGATCGGCCCGCATCGCGCTGCTCGCGTACGCCGACGGCGAGAAGCGCTACATCCTCGCGCCCGACGGCCTGAAGCAGGGCGCCACCGTGCGCTCGGGTCCGAAGTCGGAGATCAAGCCGGGCAACTCACTCCCGCTCGCGAACATCCCCGACGGAACCGTCATCCACAACGTCGAGCTCAAGCCCGGCCAGGGCGGACGGATCGCTCGCTCCGCCGGTGTGTCCGTGCAGCTGATGGCAAAGGAGAAGGATTACGCGACGCTGCGTATGCCGTCCGGTGAGATGCGGCTCGTCCACATCCGCTGCAAGGCCACCGTCGGCCAGGTCGGCAACACCGAACACGAGCTCGTCAAGGGCGGCAAGGCCGGACGCAACCGTTGGAAGGGGCGGCGTCCGAAGGTTCGCGGCGTCGCGATGAACCCGGTCGACCATCCGCTCGGCGGTGGCGAAGGGAAGGCGTCCGGCGGACGTCCGCCGTCGAGCCCGTGGGGCAAGGTCGAACGCCGCACGCGCCACAAGCGCAAGCCGTCGAGCAGATTCATCGTCCGTCGTAGGCAGAAGAGGAAGACGCGCTGATGCCGCGAAGTCTGAAGAAAGGTCCGTTCGTCGACGGCCACCTGAAGAAGAAGGTGGACGCGCTGAACGCGATCAACCAGAAGCGTGTGATCCGTACGTGGTCACGACGCTCGACGATCACGCCCGACTTCGTGGGCCACACGATCGCCGTGCATGACGGACGGAAGCACGTCCCGGTCTTCGTCTCCGAGGCGATGGTCGGGCACAAGCTCGGCGAATTCGCCGTGACCCGGACGTACCGCAAGCACGGTTCGTCCGAACGAGCTTCGAAGGTTCGCTGATATGGCCGAAGAGCTGAACGTGAGAGAGGGGCGCGCGGTGGCCAAGTGGCTGCGCGTGTCGCCCATCAAGACGCGCCGCGCCGTGGACATCATCCGCGGCAAGGACCTCCTCGAGGCGCGTCGTGTGCTCGCGTTCACGCCGCTCAAGGGCGCGCGCCTTGTCTCGAAGGTGCTCGAGTCGGCCGTCGCGAACGCGACGAACAACTTCGACCTTCCGGAGGACCGCCTCTACGTGCACAAAGCGGTCGTCGACGAAGGCTTGCGTATCAAGCGCTGGAACCCGCGCGCGTACGGCCGCGCCAACCGGATCAGCAAACCGACCGCGCACGTGACGATCGTTGTGCGGGCGAAAGACATCGAGGCCGCGCCGCGCCGCCGCAGTCCCATCCGCAAGAAGGCGGCGGCACGCAAGAAGACGGCACCACGCCGCGGCGGAGGCAACGCCGGAGCCGGAACGTCCCAAACGAAAGCTGAGAGCTGATGGGTCAGAAGATCAATCCCTACGGATTCCGCCTCGGGGTGACGACCGAGTGGAAGGCGAAGTGGTTCGCGGACAAGAAGCAGTACCGCCAGTACCTCCACGAGGACCTGGCCATCCGCGACTACATCAAGAAGGAACTTCCGCACGGCATGATCTCGCGCGTCGAGATCGAGCGGACGCGTGACCGCGTTCGCGTCGACATCCACACCGCACGTCCGGGCATCGTGATCGGACGCCGCGGCGCCGAGGTCGAGCACCTGAAGCAGCAGATCCAGAAGATGACCGGCGCGAGCGAGGTCCGGGTCGACGCGCTCGAGGTGCAGCAACCCGGCCTCGAAGCGCAGCTGCTGTCGCAGGCGATCGCCGAACAGATCGCCGGACGCATCTCCTTCCGCCGCGCGATGCGTCGCGCGGTCCAGGACGCGATGCGCGCCGGCGCCCAGGGCGTGAAGGTCCAGTGCTCCGGACGACTCGCGGGGGCCGAGATGGCGCGCCGCGAGGCGTACCGTGAGGGCCGCGTCCCGCTGACGACGCTTCGCGCGGACGTCGACTACGGCTTCTACGAATCGAAGACGAAGTACGGGCGCATCGGCTGTAAGGTGTGGATCTACAAGGGCGAGATCCTCCCGCAGCGCGAGGAGGAGCGCATCCGCAAGGCCGCGCAGGAACGCGTGCGCCGTCGGAGCGCGCGTCGTCCTCGCCAGGAAGGCGCGGAGGCGCCGCCGGAAGTGCAGGCGGCGGAGCCGAGCGAAACGACCAGCGGCAACGGCGATGCGCCGCCCGCCGAAGGGAGCGGGGAGTAGCAGCGATGTTGATGCCGAAGCGCACCAAACACAGAAAGCAGCACCGTGCGCGTATCCGTTCGCACCCGAAGGGCGGCACGACGGTGAACTTCGGCGAGTTCGGCCTGCAGGCGATGCATCACGGCTACCTCACGAACAGGCAGATCGAAGCCGCTCGTATCGCGATGACGCGGCACATGAAGCGTGGTGGGAAGGTATGGATCACGATCTTCCCGGACCGACCGGTGACGAAGAAGCCCGCCGAGACGCGGCAGGGATCGGGGAAGGGCAACCCGGAAGGGTGGGTCGCCGCGATCCGTCCGGGCCGTGTGCTGTTCGAGCTCTCCGGTGTGGAAGAGGTCGTCGCGCGTGAAGCGCTTCGACTCGCCGCACACAAGCTTCCGTTGAAGACGCGCTTCCTGAAGCGCGGGGAGATACCGGTCTCATGACGACGACTGCTGAGCGCGAAGCGCGGAGCAAGCGGATATGAAGGCTCTCGAGGTTCGCGAACTCGAATCGGAAGAGCTCCACCTGCGTATCGCGGAGCTCAAGGAGGAACTGTTCAACCTCCGGTTCCAGCTCGCGACGGGACAGCTCGACAACCACGGACGGATCGGTGCCGTGAAGCGCGACATCGCGCGCTGCCGGACGATCCTCCGCGAACGCGACTTCCAGGCGCTTAGCCAGAGCGGAGCTCTGGCGGTTTCAGACGATAAGGAAGAGATGCAAGATGACTGACCGGGGCAACCGGAAGACACGAGTCGGCCGAGTTGTCTCGGACAAGATGGCGAAGACGGTGGTCGTGCAGGTCGATACGACGCACCGGCACCCGCTGTACTCCAAGACGATCCGCAAGCAGCGCAAGTTCTACGCGCACGACGAGAACGGCGCGGCGAAGGCCGGCGACATCGTGAAGATCATGGAGGCTCGTCCGACGTCGAAGCTCAAGCGCTGGCGCGTCGTCGAGGTCGTTGAGAAGGCCAGAGAGTGATGAAGGGCAGTAGATGATCCAGCAAGAATCGAGGGTTCGTGTCGCCGATAACACCGGCGCGCGCCAGGTGCTCGTGATCCGCGTACTCGGCGGATCCGGTCGCCGTTACGCGCGCATCGGGGATCTCGTCGTCGGAACGGTGAAGGACGCCGTCCCCGGTGGCGCGATCTCGGAAGGCACCAAGATCAAGGGCGTCGTCGTCCGCACGAAGAAGGAAACGCGCCGGCAGGACGGCACCTACATCCGATTCGACGACAACGCCATCGTGATCCTCGACGACGGTGGCAACCCGCGCGGGACGCGCATCTTCGGCCCGGTCGCGCGAGAGCTGCGCGAGAAGAGGTTCATGCGCATCGTGTCACTCGCACCAGAGGTTCTATAGCTCCGTGCAGCGGAGCGGAACGGGAACTTTGAGATGAAGATGAAGATCAGGAAGGGCGACAGCGTCAAAGTGATGACGGGTAAGGACCGTGGAAGCACGGGCCGCATCCTCTCCGTGAACCCCAAAGACGGCCGTGTGATCATCGAGGGCGTCAACATGGTGAAGCGGCACATGAAGCTGCGCGCCGCACGTGGCGGCGCCGCCGGTCAAGAGGGCGGGATCGTGACGCAGGAAGCGCCCGTGCGCGCGTCCAACGTGCAGATCCTGTGCTCCTCGTGCGGTCCGACGCGCGTCGGCTACAACATCACCGACGACGGCGCGAAGATCCGCGTGTGCCGGAAGTGCGGAGGTGAGCTGTGACGAACGCGCCCGCCCGTCCGCGTCTCCGCGAGCGTTACGACGCCGAGATCGTGCCGGCCTTGAAAGAACGATTCAGCTTCACGAGCACGATGCAGGTGCCGCGTCTCGAGAAGATCTCGGTGAACATGGGCCTCGGCGAAGCCATCCGCGACCCGAAGATCCTCGAGATGGCCGCCGCCGACCTCGCGACGATCACCGGTCAGAAGGCGATCATCACGAAGGCGCGGAAGTCGATCGCCGGTTTCAAGCTCCGTGCGGGGATGCCGATCGGCGCGAAGGTGACGCTGCGCAGCGCCCGGATGTGGGAGTTCGCCGACCGGCTGCTTTCGGTCGCGCTTCCTCGCATCAGAGACTTCAGGGGACTGAACCCGAACGCGTTCGACGGACGTGGTAACTACACGTTCGGCGTGACGGAGCAGCTGATCTTCCCCGAGGTCGATTACGACAAGGTGACGAAGACGCTCGGGATGGACGTCACGTTCGTGACGACCGCGAGCACCAACGAAGAGGGCTTCGCGCTTCTCGAAGCGCTGGGGTTCCCCTTCGCGGGTAAGAGCGAGACACAAGCGAGCTGATATGGCGAAGAAAGCGCTGTACGAGAAGACGTTCACCCGGCCGTCGAAGTTCAAGGTCCGCCGGTACACGCGGTGTCGCCGGTGCGGCCGCCCGCGTGCGGTGTACCGCCGCTTCGCGCTGTGCCGTTTGTGCTTCCGCGAACTGGCGCACGCCGGTGAGGTTCCCGGTGTGAAGAAAGCGAGTTGGTGATGGGTACAGGTGTCATCACCGATCCGATCGGTGATCTGCTCACGCGGATCCGGAACGGCCTGATCGCGCGTCATCAGGAGGTGCGGATCCCGCACTCCCGGATCAAGGCGCGCATCGCCGACATCCTCACCCGCGAGGGGTACCTCGAGGACGCGGAGGTCGTGCCCGGGGAGTTCTCGGCGATCATCGTGAAGCTGAAGTACACAGCGTCGCGCGAGCCGGTCATCAAAGGCCTGCGGCGCGTCAGTAAACCGGGACTTCGTGTCTACAAGAACCGGCAGGAACTCCCGCGGGTGCAGGGCGGTCTCGGCGTCGCGATCGTGTCGACGTCGAAGGGTGTCATGACGGACAAGGAAGCGCGCCGGCACAAGGTCGGCGGCGAAGTGCTGTGCGAGGTTTGGTGACATGAGTCGCGTAGGGAAGATGCCGGTGGAGGTTCCGAGCGGCGTGCAGATCGAGATCGCCGCGGGACTCGTTCGCGCCAAAGGTCCACTCGGCACGCTCGAGGCGAAGTTCCCCGAGGTCATCGAGTGCCAGCAATCGGAATCCACGCTCGTACTGACGCGTCCCTCCGACAACCGCGAGCACAAGGCCTTCCACGGACTCGCCCGCGCGCTCGTCGCGAACGTCGTTCGCGGTGTTTCGTCCGGATTCGAGCGTTCGCTCGAGATCCAGGGCGTCGGCTACCGCGCACAGATGCAGGGATCGAGCCTCGTGTTGCAGGTCGGGTACTCGCACCCGGTCGACGTCGTGGCGCCCGAAGGGATCACTTTCGAAGTGCCGGCGCCGACGCGGATCGTCGTGAAGGGCGCGTCCAAGGAGCTCGTCGGACAGACGGCCGCGAACATCAGGAAGATCCGTCCGCCGGAGCCGTACAAGGGCAAGGGGATCCGGTACGAGGGCGAGCAGGTCCGTCGCAAGGTCGGAAAGGCTGCGAAGTGACGACTGCGGAGCGCTCTGCGCGGAGCAAGCGAGGGAATAAGTGACGACATCTACCATCTCTGGACGCAAACGGGCGGCAGGACGTCGTCGCGCGCGTGTACGTCGGCACAACCGCGTGCGGAAGAACGTCATCGGTGTTGCATCGCGTCCGCGTCTCGCTGTGTTCCGTTCCGCGCGCCACATCTACGCGCAGGTCGTTGACGACACGACGGGCCGGACGCTCGCGGCCGCCTCGACGCTCGACACCTCGCTCAAAGGCGCGAGCGGCAAGAAATCGGAGCGCGCGAAGCAGGTCGGTGCGCTCGTCGCCGAGCGCGCGAAAGCCGCGGGCGTGACGAAGGTCGCGTTCGATCGCGGCGGCTACGCATACCACGGACGCATCGCCGCGCTGGCCGACGCCGCGCGTGAAGGAGGACTCGAGTTTTGAGCGATCAACAGCGCGGGCGTCGCCGCGATAACGACGACGACTCGCGGCCGAATTTCGAGCAGCGCGTCGTCGACATCAACCGTGTTGCGAAGGTGCAACAGGGTGGACGTCGCTTCTCGTTCACCGCGCTTGTCGTCATGGGCGACCGCAACGGACGCGTCGGCATGGGCTACGGCAAAGCGAAGGAAGTCGCCCTCGCGATCCAGAAGGCGGAGGAATATGCCCGCCGCAACATGTTCACCGTGCCGATGATCGGCGCCACGATCCCGCACGACGTGATCGGGGCCGACGGTGCAGCGCGCGTGATGTTGAAGCCCGCCGCCCCCGGAACGGGGGTCATCGCCGGGGGCGCCGTCCGGGCCGTCATCGAGTGCGCCGGCATCGAAGACTGCCTCGCGAAGATCCTCGGGACGTCCAACAAGATCAACGTCGTCCACGCCACCATGGCCGGCCTCAAGGGCCTGCGGCGTCCGGAGGACGTCGCCCGGGTGCGCGGTCGCTCCCTCGAGGAGGTTGCGTCCCCCGTGATGCTGCGGCGGATGGAGGAGGCCAAGGATCGCTCGGCCCGGGCGCCCGCCGCGGAGGCGGAACCGCCGTCCGATGGCCGGGGCCGGGGCCGGGGCGGCCGGGGCCGCGGGAACGGGAGCGGCGGTAGATAATGGCGGCCCAGATCAAGATCACCCAGAAGAAGAGTGCGATCGGAGGAAACCCTGCGCAGCGGCGGACGATGCGGACGCTCGGTCTCCGCAAGATCGGTCAGTCCGTGACGCACAAGGATTCGGCATCGCTTCGAGGGATGCTCCGCACGGTGGGGCACCTCATCGAAGTCAGCGAGGAGAACTGACGTGAGACTGCACGACCTGAAGCCGGCTCCCGGCGCGACGCATCGCAAGAAGCGCCTCGGTCGCGGGAACGCGTCCGGCACGGGCAAGACCTCGGGCCGCGGGCAGAAGGGGCAGCGGGCTCGCAACAAGGTGCCGGCGTGGTTCGAGGGCGGCCAGATGCCGATCCAGCGTCGTGTGCCGAAGTTCGGTGGCTTCACGAACCGTAACCGCGTCGAGTACGAAGTCGTGAACGTCGCCCGTCTCGCCGAGGTGTTCGACGCGGGCGCGACCGTCGGCCCGGACGAATTCGTGCTGAAGGGCCTCGTCCGGCGGAAGCGCCCCGTGAAGATCCTCGCGAACGGCGACATCGGCAAGGCGCTCACGGTGAAGGCGAACAAGTTTTCGAAGCAGGCAGTCGAGAAGATCCAGGGTGCAGGCGGAACGATCGAGGTGGTCTAGCCCTTGCTGACCGCACTGAAGAACGCGTTCAAGGTTCCCGACCTACGCAAGAAGATCTTCTTCACGATCCTGATCATCGCCGTCTACCGGCTCGGATCGAACCTGCCCAACCCCGGCGTCGACCACGCTGCCGTGCAGACGCTGATCCAGAACGGGGGCCAGGGCGGCATCACGGCGTTCCTGAACCTGTTCAGCGGCGGTGCGCTCACGCACTTCGCGATCTTCGGGCTCGGGATCATGCCGTACATCACGGCCTCGATCATCATGCAGCTCCTTGCCGTCGTGATCCCGCGCATCGAGGAGTGGCAGAAGCAAGGCGAGATCGGCTACCGGAAGATCACGCAGTGGACGCGTTATATGACGATCGTCCTCGCGCTGATCCAGTCGACAGGGCTCGTGTTCCTCTTCCACAACCCGCAGAACTTCGGCGTCGACCTCATCCCGAAGTTCACGCCGCCTCGAATCGCGCTCATCATCCTCACGATGACGGCCGGTACGGGCCTGATCATGTGGCTCGGCGAGCTCATCACACAGCGTGGGATCGGGAACGGCATGTCGATCCTGATCTTCGCGAGCATCATCTCGCGGCTCCCGGGTGACGCGTCCATCATCAAGTCGCAGTCGGGTGCGTTCGTCGCGATCGTTTTCCTCGTCATCGGACTCCTGATCGTCGTCGCCGTCGTGCTCGTCGAGCAGGGGCAACGACGCATCCCCGTCCAGTACGCGAAACGGATCGTCGGGAGACGGATGATGGGCGGGGGGTCGACCTATATCCCGATCAAGGTGAACCAGGCCGGCGTCATCCCGATCATCTTCGCGTCATCGGTGATGTACATCCCCGTCCTCATCTCGAGCGCCGCGCCCTGGCAGCAGCTGCGGAACTTCGTCCAGCGGTACTTCGCGGACGCCACCGCCTTCCCGTACATCGTGATGTTCTTCCTCCTGATCATCGCGTTCACGTTCTTTTACGTCGCGATCACCTTCAACCCGGTGCAGCAGGCCGACTACATCCGGAAGTACGGCGGGTTCATCCCAGGGATCCGTCCGGGCCGTCCGACGGCCGAGTACCTGAACCGCGTGCTGACGCGTCTCACCGTGCCGGGGAGTCTGTTCCTCGGTGCCGTCGCGATCATCCCGTCGATCGTCGGCGCGATCGCGCACCTCAACAAGTCGGTATTCCCGTTCGGCGGAACGACGATCCTCATCACCGTCGGTGTTGCGCTCGAAACGATGCGCCAGCTCGAGTCGCAGCTGCTGATGCGGCACTACGAAGGCTTCCTGGGATAGCTACGCCGCCGATGCGTCTCCTGATGGCTGGGTCCCCTGGGTCGGGGAAGGGTACGCACAGCCGTCGACTGTCCGATTGCCTTGGCATCCCGCACATCTCCACCGGCGATCTCCTCCGCGAGCAGGTCTCGCTTGGCACGGAGCTGGGTCTCAACGCCAAGACGTTCATGGACCGCGGCGACTACGTCCCCGATGACGTCATGGTGAACATGATCAAGGGGCGTCTCTCGGAGCCCGACGCCGAGAAGGGATTCATCATCGACGGCTTCCCGCGCACCGTGACGCAGGCCGATGCACTCGACAAGATGCTCGCGGATCTGGGTCAGTCGATCGACGCCGTGATCGTGCTCGATGTGCCGGTCGAGGAGATGGTCCGCCGTTTGTCCGGACGACGCACCTGCCCGACGTGCCAGCGCTCATACCACATGGACGACGAACCGCCGGCCGACGACGAACGCTGCAACGACGACGGGACGCCGCTCGAACGCCGTTCCGATGACGAGCCGGAGACGGTCCGTCACCGGCTCAAGGTCTACGCGGACCGCACGGCCGGCGTCATCGAGCATTACGACACGGACAGCGTCGTGAAACGCATCAACGGCGAGGCGACGATCGATGAGGTCCACCGCCGTATCGACGAAGCGTTGGGGATGGCTTGATCATCAAGAAGTCCGCCGAAGAGATCGACAAGATGCGGACGGCCGGTCGCGTCGTCGCGAAGGTCTTCGACGAGGTCCAGCCGCTTCTACGGCCGGGCACCGCGACGAAGGACATCGACGTCCTCGTCGAGAAGGTGATCCGTTCCGAGGGGTGCGTCCCCTCGTTCAAGGGCTACCGCGGGTTCCCCGGGTCGGCGTGCATCTCTCTCAACGAGGAGATCGTGCACGGCATCCCGGGCCGCCGGAAGCTCCGGGAAGGCGACCTCGTGAAGCTCGACGTCGGCGCGATCTACGAGGGCTTCCACGGTGACTCGGCGTGGACGTTCTACGTCGGCGAGGAGATCCCGCCCGCCATCGTGAAGCTGATGCAGACGACCGAGGAATCCCTGTGGGCGGGCATCCACGCGGCGCGCGCCGGAAACCGCGTGGGGGACATCAGCCACGCCGTCCAGGAGGTCGCCGAGGGGGCCGGGTTCTCCGTCGTGCGCGAATACGTCGGTCACGCCGTCGGGCGTGAGCTCCACGAGGACCTGCAGATCCCGAACTACGGCCCGGCCGGACGAGGCCCCGTCCTCGAGGAAGGCATGACGCTCGCGCTCGAGCCGATGGTGAACATCGGCGACTGGCGGACCGAGGTCCTCGACGACGATTGGACGGTCGTCACCGCCGACGGCGAGCTGTCCGCGCATTACGAACATACGATCGCCGTCCGTGACGGTGAGGCGCTCGTTCTCACGGCGCGCGACTAGGGGATTTATGGCTATACTTGCTGGCTGTTTGTCCGGACATCGGGGTATCTCGCCCCTTTTCCATCAACGGGAGTTCTTTCAGTCATGAAGGTTCGTGCCTCGGTCAAAAAGATGTGCGACAGCTGCAAGATCATCCGTCGCCATGGCAAGGTCCGTGTCATCTGCTCGAAGAACCCGCGGCACAAGCAGAGGCAGGGCAGCTAGGTGGCACGTATCGCGGGCGTCGACCTTCCACGTAACAAGCGTTCGGACATCGCGCTGACCTACATCTTCGGCGTCGGACGTCACACCGCGGGCGAGATCTGCAAGCTCGCGAACGTCGACTCGGGGACGAAGATCCAGGATCTGACCGACGACGAGATCACGCGCATCCGTCAGTGGATCGACACCAACCTGAAGGTCGAAGGCGAGCTTCGCCGGCAGATGGAGCAGGATCGCCGGCGGAAGATCGAGATCGGCTCCTACCAGGGGATGCGTCACGTGCTCGGCCTTCCCGTGCGCGGACAGAACACACAGACCAACGCGCGCACCCGTAAGGGTCCGAAGCGCACCGTTGCCGGGAAGAAGAAGAAGGTCGGGAAGAAGGGCTGATGGCGCCTCCGAAGAAGCAGGGCGACCGCGTCAAGCGGCGTGAACGCAAGAACATCGCCGTCGGACAAGCGCACATCAAGTCGAGCTTCAACAACACGATCATCTCGATCACCGATCCGACGGGCGGGCTCGTGTCGTGGTCGTCCGGCGGGACCGTCGGTTTCAAGGGTTCACGCAAGTCGACACCCTTCGCCGCGCAGCTCGCCGCGGAAGCGGCCGCGCGCAAGGCGATGGAGCACGGCATGCGTCGCGTCGACGTTTACGTGAAGGGCCCGGGCTCGGGACGCGAAACCGCGATCCGCGCGCTGCAGGCCGCCGGGCTCGAAGTCGCGAGCATCGTCGACACGACCCCGGTGCCGCACAACGGGTGCCGTCCGCGTAAGCGCCCCCGGAACTAGGGAAGAAGAGTCATGGCCCGGTACAAAGACGCAGATTGCAAGCTCTGCCGCCGCGAGGGCATGAAGCTGTACCTCAAGGGGTCCAAATGCGAGTCCCCGAAGTGTCCCGTCGAGAAGCGTCCCTTCCCGCCGGGTCAGCACGGGCGCGCTCGCCGTCCCGGACGTGACAAGGAATACGAGGTCCGTCTCCGCGAGAAGCAGAAGGCGCGTCGCGTGTACGGCGTTCTCGAGAAGCAGTTCCGCGCGTACTACGACAAGGCGTCGCGTCAGAAGGGTTCGACGGGTGACAACCTGTTGCGTCTCCTCGAGCGACGTCTCGACAACGTCGTGTTCCGTTCCGGCTTCGCACAGTCCCGGGACGACGCACGGCAGCTCGTGCTGCACCGCCACGTCCTGCTCAACGGACGGATCACGAAGACACCGTCGGCGCAGGTGCGGATCGGCGACGTCGTTTCCGTCAAGGAGAAGAGCAAGAGCGGCGTCCGGGTGCTCGAAGCGCGCGAGCGCGCGCAGTCTCGAACGATCCCGTCGTGGATCTCGACGAACCTCGATTCGTTCGAGGCGCAGGTCTTGAATTTCCCGGAGCGCGCCGAGATCGACGTGCCCGTCAAAGAGTCATTCATCGTCGAGTTCTACTCGCGATAAGCACCTACAGGCTTTCGAACCGCCAAGGGAGGCACAGTTGCTGACACTCGTTAGGGCTAGCGTTACTGAAGAGCAGATCGACGAGCGGACGTCCAAGTTCGTCGTCGAGCCGCTCGAGCCCGGATTCGGGTACACGGTCGGCAACGCCATGCGCAGGACGTTGCTGTCGTCGGTGCCCGGCGCGGCGATCGCCCTGGTCAAGGTCGAAGGCGTGCTCCACGAGTTCACGACCATCCCCGGCGTGAAGGAGGACGTCACGGAGCTCGTCCTCAACATCAAGGACGTCGTCGTCCGCATGGAGTCCGACGACGCATCGGGCACGCTGCAGCTCCGCGCGCGCGGTGCGGCCGACGTCACGGCGGGCGACATCGAGACACCGACCGGTATCACGATCATCAACCCCAACCAGCACCTCGCGACGCTCAACGCGAAGGGCCGCCTCGACATGGAGCTTACGGTCGAGCGCGGCATCGGCTACGAGGTTGCCGACCGCATGAAGCGGAAAGACGTCATCGGCGTGATCCCCGTCGACGCGATCTTCTCGCCGGTGCGTCGAGTGACCTACGTCGTCGAGCACACGCGTGTCGAGCAGATGACGAACTACGACCGCCTCGTCCTCGAGGTGGAGACGAACGGCGCGGTGTCGCCGTCCGAAGCAGTCATGCACGCGGCGCGCCGACTCGGCGAGTTGATGGGGCTCTTCCGCGAACTGGTCGAGGGTCCGCTCCCGGCCGAAGAGGTGCAGGCCGAGACGCAGGCGCCATTCGCGGACGAACCGATCGAGAAGCTCGATCTCTCCGTCCGGTCGCTCAACTGCCTGAAGCGCGAAGGCGTCCACACGATCGCCGACCTCCTCAACTACTCGCTCGAGGATCTGATGGACATCCGCAACTTCGGTGAGAAGTCGGTCATCGAGGTGAAGGACAAGATCGAATCGATGGGTCTGAACCTGAAGGACGCCGGCAACGGTTCGGCCCCCGCGCCGGCCGTCGAGTCCGACCCCGAGCCCGAGCCCCAGCCCGAAGCGGCTCCCGAAACGACGGACGAAGGCGATGCCCCGGCCGAGTAAGGGACCCCGTCTCGGTGCCGGACCCGCGCACGAGCGTGCGATCCTGCGCGGCTTGTCGCGTTCGCTCATCGAGCACGGACGGATCGTGACGACGGAGACGAAGGCAAAGCGCGTTCGTCCGTTCGTCGAGAAACTGATCACCAAGGCACGGAAGGGCGGCCTGCACAACCGCCGCCTCGTCCTGTCAGAGATCGGCGACAAGGAGATCGTCCACCAGCTCTTCGAACGCGTGGCGCCGCGCACAGGCGACCGTCCGGGCGGATACACGCGGATCCTGAAGCTCGGCCCCCGTCGCGGCGACGCGACGCCGATGGCGATCATCGAGCTCGTCGACGCGCCGCATACGCGCGAGCGAGCTCCGATCGGAGCGGCACCGAAGGCCGAGGAGGGACGCGGTCGTCGTCTGCGTCGTCGTCGTGCAGCTTCGGACGAACCCGAAACCGTTGAGGCGTCCGAGGTCGAAGCCTCCGTCGCCGATGAAAGTGAAGCGGCTGCGGCCCCGGAGCCGGACCTTGCTCCCGAGCCGGACGTCGCTTCCGAGCCCGAGCCCGAAGCGGCACCGGAGCCCGAGGCGGCAGCGGAGCCGGCCGCAGAGAAGCCGACAGAGGAGCCCGAGCAGCCGTGACCGTGATCCGTCTGCTCGTCGCCTACGACGGAACGTCCTTCGCCGGCTTCCAGGCCCAGCCCGGACAGCGCACGGTGCAGGGGGCGCTCGAAGATGCGCTCGCGGAGATCGCGCAGCGCTCCGTCCGGACCAAAGCCGCCGGACGAACCGACGCCGGCGTGCACGCGCTCGGTCAGGTCGTCACGTTCGAGGACGACGTCCTTGACGCCGACGTCGTGATGCGCGCGATGCCTGCGCTTCTGCCGAGCGACGTCGCGGTGATCGACGCGCAGGACGGACCCGACGGCTTCGAGTCGCGGCGCTCTGCGAAGTCTCGCTCGTACGTCTACCTGCTCTGGTCGCACGAAGCGCCTCATCCGATCTATCGCAAGTACTCGCTCTGGACGCGCGAGACGCTCGACGTCCGGAAGATCAACGAGTCCCTGCGTCAGATCGTCGGTACCCACGACTTCACGTCGTTCGGCCGGGTTCGTCCGGACCAGAGTTCGGAGCGCACGATCTTGCGCGCCACTGCCGTCGACGACCTTCCGTTCATCCGGATCCAGGTCACCGGTCAGTCGTTCCTGCACCAGATGGTGCGGAGCCTCGTCGGCACAGCCATCGAGATCGGTGCCGGGAAACGCGACGTGTCCTTCATGCGTGACGCACTCGTCGCACGCAACCGCCAAGCCGCCGGACAGGTCGCGCCGCCCCAGGGCCTGACGCTCGTCGGCGTCGACTACGACGGCATCGCATGGCCCCGGCGCGTCGCCGTATCGTGGCCGTGGAGCGACGCGATGTGCTCCGACGATGTTGTGAGGTGCGCATGAACATGAAGACGTATTCGGCCAAGCCGCACGAGATCGGCCGGACGTGGTTCGTCCTCGACGCGACGGACCAGGTCCTCGGCCGCCTTGCCACGCGCGTCGCGACGGTGATCCGGGGCAAGCACAAGCCGCCGTACACGCCGCACCTCGATGTCGGTGACTTCGTGATCGTCGTCAACGCCGAGAAGGTGAAACTCACCGGCAACAAGCTCGATGCGAAGCAGTTCCGCCGCCACACGGGTTACCCGGGTGGCCTCGTCGAGATCCCGTACCGCCGCCTCCTCGAGACACACCCGGAGCGCGCCATCGAGCAAGCCGTGTGGGGCATGCTCCCGAAGGGCCGGCTCGGACGCGACCTCCGCTCGAAGCTCAAGGTCTACGGGGGGCCGAACCACCCGCACAGCTCACAGAAGCCGCAGGAGCTGACGGTGAACGGGCCCATACCGGTGCACGTCGCGCCGGAACCGAAGCCGAAACCGAGACCGAAGACTGAGAAGAAGGCGGCCGAGCCGCAGGTGAAGAAGCCCGCGGCGCGTAAGAAGTCCGCACCCCGCAAGACGACGGCGAAGAAGGAGAGTTAGCGCGTGGCGACGCAGACCCTCGGGATGGGAACGGGACGACGTAAGCGTTCGATCGCGCGCGTCCGCATCTACACCGGCGACGGAACGATCACGGTCAACGAACGCCCGCTCGATGTCCACATCACGTCGCTCGTGCAGCGCGTTCGCATCGTCGACCCGCTGCGCATAGCCGGTGTGCAAAGCTCCTACAGCGTCATCGCGAACGTGCGCGGCGGAGGTCCGTCCGGGCAGGCCGGTGCGCTCCGTCTCGGTATCGCGCGTGCGCTGCTCCAGATCGATCCCGAGCTCCGGTCGCCCCTCAAGAAGGCCGGCCTCCTCACGCGCGACCCGCGCGTGAAGGAGCGCAAGAAGTACGGACTGCGCAAAGCGCGCAAGCGTCCTCAGTACTCGAAGCGCTAACCCGATGCCGCGTTACGACGCGGTCGTCGTGGGTGCGGGTCCCGGCGGCGCGGCCACGGCAACGTTGCTGGCGCGCGGCGGCGCGAAGGTCCTCCTCTGCGACCGCTCGTCGTTCCCGCGCGACAAGACGTGCGGCGGTGGGCTGACGCCGCGCGGCGTGGGCGCCATCGAGCGTCTGGGCATCACGCTCGGGGAACGCGATGCGCGCCGGGTTGACGGCGTCGAGATGTACGGCCCGGACGGATCATTGCAGGTCGCCTTCCCCTCCACGTCGTCGTGGCCGTCGTACGGACTCGTCGGACGTCGCAGCGTGATCGATCAGAAGATCGTCGATCAAGCGGTCGCCGCGGGCGTTGAATTGCGCACGGGTGTGCGTGTCATCGGCCCGCTCTTCGAGGACGGCGTGTGTCGCGGTGTCCGTGTGCGGAGCAACGGAACCGTCGAGGACGTGGAAGCCGCATGGAGCGTCGCCGCAGACGGAGCGACATCCGTCGTCGCGCGCGGCGCGGGCCTCGCCGACACCGTGTCGTCCGGACGAGGCTTCTGGTACACGGCGCTCCGGGCGTACTTCGGCCCGGTCGAGCCCGGCGCGTCGATGCTCGAGTTCTATCCCCTGCGAACGGCGTCCGGGCGATGGCTCCCTGCGTACGGCTGGGTGTTCCCGCTCCCGGACGGGGGCGCGAACGTCGGCGTCGACATCCCGCACGCACCGTCGCTCGCCGCGTGTCCGTCGCTGCACGATGCATTCGACGGGTTCATCGAGCGGCTGCGGAAGACTCGTCCGGGATTCGAGGACGCTGCGATGGAGTTGCCGCCGCAGGGCGCGCTCCTGCCGGAAGCGATGCGCGGGTTCCGTCCGGGCGCTCCGGGTCTCGTGTGTGTCGGCGACGCCGCCGGACTGATCACGCCGTACTCGGGCGAAGGCATCGCGTACGCACTCGAGTCGGCGGAGCTCGCGTCCTCGGCGATGCTCTCCGCCGCGACACCGAGCGACATCGTCCGTCGCTACGAACGCGCGCTCCGCGAGGGCTACGGGTTCCAGTTCGCGACGGCGCTGCGGATCATGAAGGCGATGCGCGTAGGCCCGCTCGCGGGGATCGCAGCATCGATCGGATTCCGATCGGAGCGCCTGCTGCGCGCCGCCGTGCGCGTCATGGCCTACCTCATCGAAGACGCACCGGACACGACCTCGGCGGCGTCGCGTCTGTACCGGATGGTCGAGCGCGCATGGCCCGGCTGAGCGCTACCGTCTGCATCGTCCTGCTCACGGTCGCGTCGTGCGCGAAGCAGACGGACGAGCAGCAACTGCGCGGAGCGATCCGCAAGACGCTCACGACGGCGAGCTTCCGCGTCGATGCGACGACGTCTGAGCTCGGGCAGTCGATGGGTACGACGACGCTCGAGCACATCGGATCAACCGCGCGCGTCCTGACAGGCATGGTCGTCCGCGGTCTGTTCGTCGGGAAGTATGTCTACGCGGCCGATAACACCGATCCGGATCTCTTCATCCGTTGTGACCGGCGCGGGCCGAACGGCTCCGTCCACCGCTTCGACACGTACTCGCAGCCCTTGCGGCAAGCCGCGGCTGCGAAGCACATCAAGCGTCACGGTGACGTGTTCGTCATCGACCCGCTGACGTCCGACTCGACGTCGGCGACCCGCGGCGAGCTCGCCGTCGCCGGCGGACGCGTGAAGACCTTGACGCTCGTCCGCCGCGGGACGGGGGCCAACCTGTCACCGCCGGTGACCATCTCGTTCCGCTTCAGTTACGGCGCCGTCCCGGCCATCACCGCGCCGCCCGGCGATTCGCTCGAGCAGGGCCAGACGTGCTGACCGCGCTGTGGCCGAGACCTATGGGACACTGACGTTTCCTCTCCCATGCGGAAGCTCTTCGGGACCGACGGGATACGCGGCCGAGCCGGCGACGACCTGACGCCGGACCTCGTCGCCGCTGTCGGGCGCGCGCTCGGCGCGTTGCTGCGCGAGCAGGGGGCCGACCGTCCGCGCATCGTGATCGGGCGCGACACGCGTCTATCTGGACCCGAGCTCGAAGGCGCGTTCGTCGACGGGTTCGCATCCGTCGGCGGTGACGTCCTGACGACGGAGGTCATGCCGACGGCGGGGATCGCGTACCTCACGACGGAGCTCGGCACCGACGCCGGTGTCGTGATCTCCGCTTCGCACAACCCTCCCGCCGACAACGGCATCAAGCTCTTCGGACGGGGTGGCTGGAAACTCCCGCTCGCGTCGGAGCGTTCGATCGAAGCGCTCGTGCACGACGGCGTCGAGGCATCCGGACGAGGCGCCGTCGAAGTCTTGGACGACGGGATCGAGCGCTATCTCTCGCATCTGACGTCGACGGTTCGCTCGGATCCGTCCGGCATGGAGGTCGTCGTCGATTGCGCGAACGGCGCCGCATCTTCCGTCGCTCCCGTCGCCTTGCAGCGGCTCGGCGTGAAGCTCGACGCGATCAACTGCGAAGGTGACGGCGCGAAGATCAACGCGGGAGGGGGAGCCCTCCATCCCGAGGTCGTGATGGACGAGGCACGCAAGACGTCGAGCATCGGCTTCACGCTCGACGGCGACGCCGATCGGGTGGTGATGTCCGATGAGAACGGACGTCTCGTCGACGGTGACGCCATCATCGCGCTCCTCGCGAGATTCTTCGGCGCCGACCGCATCGCCGTCACGGTCATGGCGAACCAGGCGCTGCGCGAGTGGTGCGCGGACGAAGGCATCAAGATCGTCGAGACGCCTGTCGGCGACCGCCACGTGCTCGAAGCGATGCGAGAGCACGGGCTCGTCCTCGGCGGCGAACAGTCGGGACATATCGTCTGCCTCGACCATGCGACGACGGGCGACGGCATCCTCACCGGTCTGCAGATCCTCGATCTTGCCGCCTCGACCGGGAAGCGTCTGGCCGATCTCGTCCCCTTCGAGCCCTTCCCGCAGGTCATGGTGAACGTGAAGACGAACGGCTCGACGTCGGCGCTCGACGCAGCCGCCGTGCGCGACGCGATCGACGCTGCGGAGCGCACCCTCGGCGCGCACGGACGGGTGCTCGTGCGTCCGTCGGGGACCGAGCCGCTCGTACGCGTGATGGTCGAGGCCGCGGACGAAGCCCTCGCATCGGAACTTGCGGGATCCGTCGCCGATGCCGTCGCGAGGGAGCTCGGACCACGCCCCAGCGAAGCGGGGGCGCAGTAGCCGTGTGTGGGATCGTCGGCGTCGTCCAGGGCGAAGAGACGTGGGAGCCGATCGGGCTCGACTTCATCTCCGAAGCGCTCGAAGCCGGTCATGCCTCGATGCCGCCCGATCCATCGGGCCCCGACCTGCTCGTCGCCCTGCGCACCACGACGAAACACGTGGCGAGTGCCGAATCGATGTTGCGCGGCGTGCGCGGGGTCCTGTCACTGGCAGCGGACCCGCGAGTGATCCCCGTCTTCGGCAAGCTGCTCGACGGCATCTGGGACCGCGTCCGGCGGGTCGAACATGCGCTCGATGCCGGCGAGCTACAGCCCCCGGCAGGTGAGCTCGAGCAGCTCAACGCCGCGATCGTCGAGCTCAAGGACATGACGTGGAAGTCGTCGCGCGATGCGCTTCGGATCGCGACGAAGGCGATCGACCTCGCGGGCCGGGACGCATCACCGCATGCCGTCGCCCTGTTCGGTCAGATCGAGATCGCGCTCTCGGCGATCGACCGGCTCGAGGTCCGAGGGCGGGATTCGGCGGGGATCGCCGTGTTCGTCCGGAACCATGGACTCGATCTCGGATCGCCGTCCGTCTCGGCGCTGCTCGCGGAGCGGACGACCGATCCCTTGCTCCCTTCGGGGTCCGTCCGTGTATCGAAGAACAACCTGTGCTTCGTCTACAAGGCCGCGGCGGAGGTCGGCGAGCTCGGTGACAACACGCGCGCGATGCGCGACCAGATCCGTGCCGACACGCTGCTCCACCTGGCACTCGCCGCCGACTCATCGCGCGCGCTCGTGCTCGGGCACACGCGGTGGGCGAGCGTCGGGATGATCTCGGAGCCGAACGCGCACCCCGTCGGCAGCACGTCCGCGCCGTTCGTGTTCGCATCGCTCAACGGCGATATCGACAACCACGCCGATCTCACGGCGGCGGATGATCTCGAGATCCCGCAGGAGATCACGACGGACGCAGAACTCATCCCGATGCTCGTCTCGCGGCGCGTGCAGGAGGGCTCGTCCCTCGTGGATGCGTTCCGACGCACGGTGGCGTCGTTCGAGGGCTCCGTTGCGATCGCTGCCGTGTCGCTCGACGAGCCGGACAAGCTCTTGCTCGCGTTTCGCGGCAGCGGGCAGGCCCTCTACGTCGGCGGAGCCGAAGGCGGGTTCCTCGTCGCGAGCGAACCGTACGGGATCGTCGAGCAAGCCGGTGCGTACATGCGCATGGACGGCGAGCGGCGCGAGATCCTCGTCGTGCCGGAGGCGCCGACGCACGCCTTCGACCGCATCACCCGCATCGACTTCAACGGCGAGGAGTCGCCGATCACGCCGGCCGACCTTCGCGGCGCCGAGATCACGACGCGCGACGTCGACCGCGGACCGTATCCGCACTTCCTGCTGAAGGAGATGCTCGAGTCCCCGCGCTCGTTCCGGCAGACCCTGCGCGGCCGTCTCGTCGGCGACCGCGTCGTCCTCGGCCCGGATACGCTCCCGGCGGAGCTGATCGCGCGGCTCCGGGACGGCTCGATCCGTCGCATCGTCGCCATCGGACAGGGGAGCGCCGCGATCGCCGGACGGTCGTTGCAGACAGCGCTCGCGGAGGCGCTTCGGCCACGGCGCAGCGGAGCGAAGCCGTCGATCGGCCCGACGATCACCGTCGAGGCGCTCGCCGCGACGGAGCTCTCGGGGTTCGGCCTCCGCGATGACATGTCCGACACGCTCGTCGTTGCGATCTCGCAGTCGGGAACGACGGCCGACACGAACCGCACGGTCGAAGTCGCGCGCGGACGCGGCGCGTGGGTCGTCGCCATCGTGAATCGGCGGCAGAGCGACCTCACCGATCGCGCCCACGGCGTGCTGTACACCTCCGACGGTCGCGACGTCGAGATGGCGGTCCCGTCCACGAAGGCGTTCTACGCGCAGGTCGCCGCGGGGTTCCTCCTCGCGTCGGCTCTCGCCGAACACGTCGAGGGTGCGACGGGCGTCGACCCGTCGATCCTGCGCGCGCTCCGCGATCTTCCCGATGCGATGGACGCCGTCCTCGAGCTCAGAACGCTGATCGCCGAGATCGCGCAACGTCATGTACCGCTGCGACGCGACTGGGCGGTCGTCGGCAACGGCGCCAACCGCATCGCGGCGGAAGAGGTGCGCATCAAGCTCTCGGAGCTTTGCTACAAGTCGATCTCCTGCGACGCGACCGAGGACAAGAAGCACATCGATCTGTCCGCGGAGCCGCTGATCCTGGTCTGCGCGGCGGGACTCATCGGTTCGAACGGTGAAGACGTCGCGAAGGAAGTCGTGTACTACCGCGCGCACAAGGCCGCGCCGATCGTCATCTACGGCGAAGGCGAGGGACACTACGACGCGGCGCTCGACGTCATACGCGTGCCGTCGGTGCATCCGGCGCTCGCGTTCATCCTCTCGACGATGGCCGGTCACGTGTTCGGCTACGAAGCAGCGCTTGCTATCGACGCGCTGGCCAACCCGCTCCGGGAGGCGCGATCGCTCGTCGAAGCGGCGACGACGAGCGGCCTCGACACGACACGGCTCTTCGATGCGCTCGCGCCGCGCCTCGTCCCGCTCGCGAACCGCTATCACGAAGGCCTTCGCGCGGGCTCATTCGACGGACACCTCGAACCGTCGACGGCCGTACAGATCGCGTCGCTCTTCCGCTACGTCGCCGGACGAACCCCGCTCGACTCGTACCAGATCGAGTTCGGCAAGGTCGGTACGCCGAGCGAGGTCCTGCGAGATTTCCTGGGCGCGCTGACGATCGGTATCGACAAACTCACGCGTCCGATCGACGCGATCCGGCACCAGGCGAAGACCGTCACCGTCGGCATCAGCCGGGCCGAGGAGACCCTGCTGCAGAGCGCGCTCGTGCGTGAGGTGCTCGCGGCGGGCGTTTCGCGCGACGGGCTCACGTACGGCACGCTGCGCGCGCTGGCTGCACTCGACCCCGCCGTGGAGCGCGTCGCGGGCTTCACGCACTACCGCGTCGAGGGAGGGCTCGACGGCGAAACGCTCGTCCACATCACCGACCGCGGTGGCATCGCGCGTGAGATCCCGTCGCGTACCGAGCGCGATCCGAGGCTCCGCGGGACGAAGCACCGCGTCGCCGTCGAGCGCGAAGTGCTCGTCACGCGCGGACACGACGGCCGTACCCTCGTGATCGTCCCCGAGGTCAAGGGGGCCGAGACGACGGGCATCGCGTTGCTGCACGTGCGCTTCCACGATCTCCTGCCGCCGGACACGATGCGCAGCGTCCTGCAGGGCTATCGCCACCGTTACGACGCACTGCGCGACATCGTCACGGAGACCGAGCCGACGTTCCGGGACGACCTCCTTGGCGAGATCGGTGTCGTCGACCTCCTCATCGATTCCATCCAGGCGCTCGCCCATCGGTGGACGACATGAGCTCTTCATGATCAGGGGGGTCGGCATCGATGCCGTGCCCGTGGCGCGGATGCGTCTCGCGCTCGAGCGTTCGCCCCGGCTCGCGGAGCGCGTCTTCACCAAGCACGAGCTCGAGACGGCGTCGAAGCGGGCATCTCCTGACGCATCACTCGCCGCTCGGTTCGCGGCGAAGGAAGCGTGCCGAAAGGCGATCGGCGCGACGCTCCCGTGGCGGAGCGTCGAGGTGTTCTCGGAGGACCGTGTTCCGACGCTCCGTGTGGCCGGACACGATGACCTCACATTCCACATCTCGCTCACCCACACCGACGACGTCGCCGTCGCCGTCGTCGTTGCGGAATCCTGAACGAATGGAGCCCGTCCTCCGACCGGACGAGATGCGCGCTGCCGACGAGGCGGCGATCTCCGCGGGCACGCCGAGCGCGGAGCTCATGGATCGCGCCGCACACGCGTGCGCCGTCACCGCACTGCGCATGCTCGGCGGCGCGTACGGCAAGCGCATCGTCGTCATCGCCGGGAAGGGCAACAACGGCGGCGACGGGATCATCTGCGCGCGGAAGCTGAACGCGGCCGGCGCGCATGCCCGCGTCGTACGCGTAGACGAGTGGCCCGGGACGCTGCCGGCTGCGGATCTCGTGATCGACGCGATCTTCGGGACGGGGTTCTCGCGTGCTCCGTCCGGCGACGCCGAGCGCGCGATCGAGGCGATCAACACGTCCCCGGCCCCCGTGCTCGCGATCGACATCCCGTCGGGCGTGAACGGAGCGGACGGATCGATCCCCGGCGTGGCGGTTCGCGCCGACGTGACGCTCGCGATCCAGGCGCTGAAGGTCGGTCACGTGAGCCTGCCCGGCGCGTCCTGTTGCGGACGCATCGACGTCGCAGACATCGGTATCCCCGTGACGACGATGACAACGTTCATGCCGGACGCGCGCGACGTCCGTGGCGTGTTGCCCGACGCCCTGCCGGACACGCACAAGTACGAGGTCGGCGCACTCGGCGTGCTCGCCGGATCCGCCGGTATGACGGGGGCCGCGATCCTCACCGCGCACGCCGCCATCCGCGCCGGCGCGGGCCTCGTGATCATGGGTGTTCCGTCCTCGACGCTCGCGGTCTTCGAGAACGCGGTGATCGAGGCGATCAAGGTGCCGCTGCCGGAGAGCGAGGGACAGCTCGAGGCCAAGGCCGTCGACGAGTTCGCAGACCGCCTGGAGCGCTGTCGCGCGCTCGCCGTCGGACCCGGTCTCGGACGCGGCCCCCGCGCCATCGCTGTCGTGCGCCGCGCGATCGACGTGCCGCTCCCGCTCTTGATCGACGGCGACGGCTTGTGGGCGCTGGCCGAGGTGCTGCAGGACGAACCCGACGCGCTGCGGACCCGCGGGCATGGAACCGTGCTGACGCCGCACGGCGGCGAGTACGCGTTCCTCGCCGGGCGGAAGACGAGCGACGACCACGTGAACGATGCACGCTCGCTCGCGAGCCGCCTGCACGCGACGGTGCACCTGAAGGGACGCCGCGCGGTGACGGCGTCGCCGATGGGGACGGTATGGATCAACACGACCGGCAACCCGGGGGCCGCGACGGGTGGCACGGGCGACGTGCTCACGGGGATCGTCTCGTCCTTGCTCGCGCAAGGCATGGTGCCGGACGGTGCGGCGTGGGCCGGCGCATACCTCCACGGTCTCGCCGCGGACGTCGTTGCGTCGCGCATCGGCAGGCGTTCGCTCGCAGCGAGCGATCTCCCCGATTCGCTCGGTCACGCCTTCCGCATCGTCGCGCGCGCGACGCACAACGTCGGACGCTTGCGAACCGTGCTGGAGCCGCTGTCGTGACGAACTATCGGCCGACCGTCGCAGAGATCTATCTCGGCGCGATCCGCCACAACGTCGAAACGCTCGGTTCGTTCCTCGCGCCCGGTGTCGAGCGCCTCGCCGTCGTCAAGGCCAACGCGTACGGACACGGCGTCGTCGAAGTCGCACGCGCGGCGATCGACGCCGGCGCGACACGCCTCGGCGTCGCGCTGGTCGAAGAAGGGATCGCGCTCCGGAGTGCCGGCTTCGACGTCCCGATCGTGATGCTCGTCGAACCGCCGCTCGAGGGCGCGAAAGCCGTCGTCGAGCACCGCATCACACCGAGCATCTCGACCCGCGCGACGGCAGAGGCCCTGAGCGACGCCGCGACCCTCGCGGGAACGACCCTTCCCGTGCACGTCTGCGTCGATACCGGCATGCACCGGGAAGGATTCGTGTACGAACGCGGCGTCGAGTCCGTACGTGACGTCGCGTCGCTCCCGGGACTCGAGGTCGAAGGTCTGTGGAGCCACTTCGCGCTCGGCGAGCAGGCCGAGCACCCGTTCACGGCGCGTCAGATCGAGCTGTTCGCAGAGCTCTGCGACGACGTCGCGAAGGCGGGGATCGACGTCGCCGTGCGACATCTCACGAGCTCGGCGGGGATCGTCCTGTATCCGGAGTCGCACTTCGATCTCGTCCGGATGGGGATCATGCTCTACGGCCTCTACCCGGACGATGCCCTCGTTAAGCAGTGCGAGCTTCGTCCGGCGCTCCGTTTGTCGTCCGCGGTGTCGCTGACGCGAAGGCTCGCCGCGGGCGAGGGGATCTCGTACGGACTGACGTGGGCTCCCAGCCACGATGTGACGATCGCGAACGTGCCAATCGGGTACGGCGACGGGTTTGC
>Ga0307469_10000043_pt1 | contig 45658 bp, 49 predicted proteins | sample atmos_gasesAM2C__FD_203084 | JGI IMG/M metagenome (GOLD analysis project Ga0307469, IMG submission 203084) | Hardwood forest soil microbial communities from Morgan-Monroe State Forest, Indiana, United States - atmos_gasesAM2C_515 | ecosystem: Environmental > Terrestrial > Soil > Temperate... | reverse complement strand
ATCCGCGAGCGGCGGAGTTCCTCTGCGGGGATTATCGCTTTGCTGGGGACATCGGTGTAGGACTGGTCAATGCACTTCCGTCCGTGTTCCTGATTCCCTCGCGCATGGACAATCCAATTCACGGGGTGGTCGCGTTACTGTCGAGAGAGCTATCTCAGGCCGAGCCAGGCCGCCAGACCGTGCTTGACCGGCTGCTAGACGTTCTCGTCGTGCTTGGGCTTCGGACCGGACTGGCATCGAGCGCGAATGCGCCCGCATGGATTCGGGGCGCGTCGGACGCGCGTCTGTCGCGGGCGCTTCAGGCAATGCACGGGGCCACGAACAAGCCGTGGACCGTGGATGAACTGGCAAGGATGAGCAATATGTCCCGCGCCACGTTTGCTCGCGTGTTCCAGGAGGTTCTTGGCGACACGCCGATGCGGTATCTCACCGACTGGCGTATGACCGTTGCACGCGATCTCTTGCGGACGAAGGACGTTCCGCTGATTGAAGTGGCAGAGCGAGTTGGGTACTCGTCTCCGTACGCTTTTGCCACGGCGTTCCGCCGACACCATGGGCAGCCTCCGGGACGGTGGCGTCAAAGTGAGCAAGACTTGCCCGAAGCCACGCTGGCTCACTAGCGGGCTAGCCGCTGTAGCGGCAAGAACCCGCGCTCCTGCTAACGTCGCCCGGGGACGGTAGTCAGCTTGCGTAACTCGGAAAGTGCTTATCGCCTGTGACCGCCCTCGCCCCTCACCCGTCAATACGAAAACTCGGGTACAGCCTTTCGAAACCGGGCCCGAAGCGCACGTTCATTTGGCGAGAAACTCCGCGACGAGCTTGACGGTCGCCTGGGGATTTTCTTCCATGATCCAGTGCCCGGAATTGGGAACGATGCCGCCGGTGACATTGCTGGCGACGAAGCGCAAATCATCCGCCATTGCCGTGCCGAAGGATTTCTCCGCGCCGATGGCGAACACCGGCATCGTAATCTTTCCGCCCTGGGCGAGCAGCGCCTTGTTGTCAATGGCGTCCTGGCTGAATGCGCCGAACTGCTCGAAGGCGTCGTGCATCGCATGCGGCCGGGCGTACAGTTTGGCGTAGTGGCTGCGGGTCTCCTCGTCGATTTTCTTGGGGTCCGCCGACAGCTCGTTCCAGAAGCGGTCGAGATAGATGCGCTCGCGTCCCTTCACCAGCCGCTCCACGTCGGGCCCCCGGAAGTTGAAGTGCCAGAGCACCGGGCTGCGGATGATATTGTCCCAGTCTCCGATGCCGGGGAGCGGCGCATCGATCACGACCCAGCGTGTGATCCGCGCCGGATACTGCGCGGCGAGCGCGTAACCCACCATATTGCCGATGTCGTGGGTCACGAGATCCGCCGCCTGTACCTTGAGCGCGTCCATGACACCGGCGATATCGACAGCTTGGTTCTTCTTCGTGTAGCCCGTATCCGGATGGGCGGACAAGCCCATGCCGCGGAGATCCGGCACGATGACCGTGTGGTCCCTGACGAGCACCTTCGCCAGCGGCGCCCACATGTCGCCAGTGTCGCCGAAGCCGTGCAGCAGGACGACCGCCGGCCCCTTCCCTCCGACACGAACATGAAGACGGGTGCCGTTGGTTTGCACCATCTGCGTGCGGAATCCCGCCGGAAAGGACTCGGTCCGCGCGAGAGCGGGCGTGGCCAAAGCGGTCGCTACCGCAATGGGTAGACCTGCGAGCAGCGTTCGGCCCAGCGACCCAAAAAGCGTGACTCGTGCGATCGTACCCATACGGTGCTCTCCACGTTGAGTGAGGACAATTGCAAACGAAGATAGCAGCGAAGCCCACTTACAAGAAGGCATAAAATGTGGTCTACTCATTCAGCTTTTCTGAATACTGGTGGGGGCATGGACCGACTGCGCGCTTTCGAGGTTTTCGTGACTGTCGTGGCGAAGCAGAGCTTCACGCGCGCGGCGGAGGCGCTCAATACTTCGCCGGCAAACGTAACCCGCTATGTGAAAGACCTCGAGTCGCATCTCGGCGCTCGCCTTCTCAACCGCAGTCCGCGCAAGCTGTCGCTGACCGAGGCCGGCAAGGCACTCTACGAGCGCGGAAAAATCATCGTCGACGAGGTCGCCGAGGTGGAGGCCCTCACTTCGTCCTCCACCGTGGTGCCTCGGGGGCGGCTGCGAATCAATGCCCCGCTTAGTTTTGGAATCCGGCATCTGGCGCCGCTGTGGCCTAGGTTCATGGAGAAATATCCCGAAATAGACCTCGACGTAGATTTGATCGACCGGGTCATCGACATCGTCGAGGAAGGCTACGACATGACGGTCCGCGTTTCGCGCAGTGGCTCAGCTTCGATCGTCGCCCGTAAGCTCGCGACGTCGCGCCACATAGTGTGCGCGTCGCCCGCTTATGTTCTCCGCCACGGCCGTCCCGATTCTCCAGCAGATCTGAAGAAGCACATCTGCATCGGTTACAGCTACGCGCCCCATGCAGAAGAGTGGCGATTCACCGATGACAGAGGCAAGACGCACGACGTAAAAATCAGCATCGGTATGCAATCGAACAATTGTGACACGGTGCGTGCAGCGGCCCTCGCCGGTCAGGGAATAATCTTGCAGCCCACGTTCATGATTGGTGACGATGTGCGTAAGGGTCGGCTGGAACCGCTACTTGCGGGATATCGCCTACCGGATGCTGAAGTGCTGGCCGTTTATCCGACGGGTCGCCATTTGAGCGCGAAGGTGCGCGTGATGGTGGATTTCCTGGTCGACGCATTCAAGGGGATCCCGCCCTGGGATCGCCAAGCGAGCAGCAAAGAACCGGCGGAAGTCGACTTGATACGCGCTTAGTATTGGAAGACCTGTCCGAGATGAGGAGCGACAAACTGTGCCTCCTCAACTCCGTGGGTCTTGCGAGCGACGGCAAGGTCGTTCACCGGGGCTTCGTAGCTTTCCCCGGCGTTGTCGATCAAACCGAAGTGAATAGCAATCGAGTGTTCGCTATGCAGCTCCATATGCGCACGCACCGCTTCATTGGGGTTCATGTGCATGCGATACATGAACCACCGCGGCTCATAGGCGCCTATGGGCAGCAGACTGATCTTGGGGGCGCCAAATCTGTCGTAGATGCTCTTGAAGTGGTTGCCGTATGCGGTGTCTCCCGCAAAATAGATTCGCCCTTCCGGGGCATCGATGAGAAAGGATCCCCATAGCGTCCCGTTAGTATCCCAGACGCCTCTGCGCGAAGTATGGACCGCCTCGAGAAAAAAGATCTTTGTGTCCTTCACCGTAACTGAGTGATCCCAATCCAGTTCGGAGTACGACGAAATACCTTCCTTCTTCAAGACCTCGCCCACGCCAAGGCCGACCAAAACGGTCGGCGGATTGCCCTGTTGGCGCTCAAAAAGCGCATGGATCGACTTCAGATCCAAGTGATCGTAGTGGTTGTGACTGATCAGGATGAGGTCGATTCTGGGCAGAGTGTCGAGGGTCACTCCGGGGTGGGTCACGGTCTTCGTCGGAAATAGCTCCGGACCGATGGCATCGAACAGAACCGGGTCCGTAATGATGTTCAAGGTGGGCGTTTGGATCAACGCCGTGGCGTGGCCTATCCAAAGTACGCGGATCCCGTGGAGCACGGGTTCTTGGGGCGCGTCAGTGGGTGTTGACTCGAAGCGATCAGGCCAGTTCTTGTATTTCGTTCTTAGCGCCCAGGCGATCCGGACTTCTTCCCAGAATGTAGGTTCCGGAGCATTGTCGCGATCGCGATTGTGAAAGCGGTGCCCATCGAAGTGATCTGAAGCTTGCAGTGTGGCCGACGTGCATCCTATGAAGAGTGGGGAGGTTGCCAGCAGGCAGATCGCGATCGCGATGTTCGAATGCCGTCTCGTCACGCTGGCATTGTCCTCGCCCTCAGGGCAATCCGCTTAGGGACGATCGTGAGTAAGCTCCGTCATGCGCTGAACGGCAAGCTGCGGTACCGCTTGCCATTGAGAACGGCCACTGCATTGGCCAGCGCGGGAGCGATGGCCGGCACCGCGCATTCTCCGATGCCGGTCGGCGGATCGGCGGACGGTACGATGTGGACTGCGATCTGCGGCGCGTCGGCGTGCGTCGCCATGCGATAGTCGTTCCAGTTGCTCTGCTGCACCAGGCCGTCCTTCAGCGTGATCCGCGCACCGGGCAGCGTGGTGCCGAGTCCCATCATCATGCCGCCCTGCACCTGCGCCTCGATGGTGCGCGGATTGACGGGCATGTTGCAGTGGACGGCGGCGGTCACCCGGTGCAGCACGGGCTGCTCACCTTTCATCGAAGCTTCGACCACGTAGGCGACGACCGTGTCGAATGCCTCATGTACCGCCACGCCCCAGGCGCGGCCCGGTGCCAGCCGCCGCTTTCCGTAGCCTGATCTCTCGACGGCCAGATCCAGCACCGCGAGATGCCGCGGGTGTTGGCGCAGCAATGTGCGGCGATAGGCCACGGGATCGAGCCCGCCGGCGCGCGCCAGCTCATCGACGAGGGTCTCCATCACGAACGCGTTGTGCGAGTGCCCCACTGAGCGCCACGCCCACACCGGCACATTGACCTTCGGGTGGTGTACTTCGAGGCTTATTGGGAATGGATAGGTCCCAGCCAGGCCCTCGGTCATTGTCGAATCGATGCCGTCCTTTACGGTGAACGGCTCGAACGGGCCACCGGACATGATGGACTGGCCGACGATCACGTGTTTCCACGCCAGCACCTTGCCCTTGCCGTCGTGGCCGATTTCGGCCCGATGCACGTGCATCGGCCGGTAGTAGCCGCCGCGCACATCGTCTTCGCGCGCCCACACCATCTTCACGGGACCCCGACGGCCTGCTGCGAAGCGTGCCTTCGCCACTTGCGCGGCCTCGACCACGAAGTCGGAATTCCCGACCGCACGGCGGCCGAAGCCGCCTCCAGCCATCATGGTGTTGAACGCCACCTGCTCCGGCTTCATGCCGAACACGGCCGCCACCGCGGCCTGGTGGACAGTCTGGAACTGCGAGCCGACCCAGACAGCGCACTGGTCGCCGCGGTAATCGACGGTGCAATTGAGCGGCTCCATCGGCGTGTGCGCCAGGTACGGAAAGCGGTACTCGGCCGTGATCTTGTGGGGCGCGCTTGCAAGGGCCGACGTATCCGCTGCCTGGGCCTTTTTGCCGGGTTGCATCGCAAGCTCGCGGTAACGCGCGAGCAGCGCGTCGCTGTCGACCCTCTCGAGGCCGCGCGTGTCCCATTCCACCTGCAGCGCCTCGCGGGCCATGCGGGCCGGCCAGAACCCGTCGGCGACGATGGCCAGCGCGCTGCCGCCGTCCACCATCGGCACCGGGTAGACGTCCTCGACTCCCGCGATGGCCTTGGCGCGCGCTGCATCGAAGCGCGCAAGCTTCGCGCCAAACACCGGAGGATGGAGCATCACCGCCGTGCGCATGTCCGGCAGCATGACGTCGATGCCGAACTTCTGCCGGCCGCTGGACTTGTCGCGCGCGTCGAGACGGCCGGTCGGCTTGCCGATGAGCTTGAACTGCTGCGGCGACTTCAGCTGCACGCTCGCCGGCACGGGTTCGGAGAAAGCGGCGACAGCCAATTCACCGTAGGCGGCCGAGCGGCCATCGGGGGCGATCACTGCACCGGCTTCGGTTTTCAACTCGGAAGCCGGCAACCCGAAGCGCTTCGCCGCCGCGCCCACCAGCATCGCACGCATGCGTGCGCCGATCTCGCGGTATTGCATCCACGAGTACTGTATGGTCGTCGAACCGCCGACCACCTGCGCCTGCTGCACAGGATCCTTGTAAGCCTCGCCTGCGGGCGCCAGCTCGCAGCGCACCTTGTTCCAGTCGGCATCCATCTCCTCCGCCACGAGCATGGGGAGCGCCGTGTGCACCCCCTGCCCAATGTCGATCTTGCCGATCGTGACCGTCACCGTGCCCTCGGCTGCGATGCCCACGAAAGCCGACGGCTGCTGATGCGGCTTGAGCTCGCCGGCGGCGCCCGGAGTCTGTGCACCGGCCGGAAACGCGGCAAGCGCGAAACCGGAGCCGACGGTCAGCTTGAGGAACGCGCGCCGGTCGATGCCGCCGGATTGTCGATACAGATATTTCATGACGCCTCCCTTCAGGCAATGGCCTTCGCGGCGTCCTTCACCGCGGCATGGATGCGCACGTACGTGCCGCAGCGGCAGAGGTTGGCGCTCATCGCGCGGTGGATGTCCGCGTCGGTCGGTTGCTTGCTGACTTTGAGCAGCGCCACGGCCGCCATGATCTGGCCGCTCTGGCAATAGCCGCACTGCACGACGTCGTGGCGTACCCAGGATTCCTCTACCGCGCGTCCGATCCGGTCGTCACCGATGGCCTCGATCGTTGTGAGCTCTCGGCCGGCGATGGACGACACGGGCGTCACGCAGGCGCGGCGCTGCTCGCCGTCGACGTGCACCGTGCATGCTCCGCACACCGAGATGCCGCAGCCGAACTTGGTGCCGCTGAGGCCGAGCGTATCGCGCAGCACCCAGAGCACCGGCGTGTCGCCGGGCACGTCGACGGTCTGCGGCTTGCCGTTCAAGCTGAAGGAAATCATGACTCGCTCCTGTCGCACGGCGCGCCGTTGCGGATCCAGATGCCGACCTGCCCGTCGAATGCCGCCTTATCGAGCGGCGGCAACTGACGACCCGGACCGGGATGCCACGCCCAGGCGACGAGATGATCGGTCGCCATGTGCTGCTGGAGCATCGCGAGCGAACGCCCGCCGTTCGTCCGAGGGTCGCGGAACACCTTGCACAGCGCGGAGCCCGACAACCCGAACCACGACATCTTCATGTTCGCGGACGGCATGCGCCAGCCCGGCTGTCCACCGGCGTCGAGCCCCGGCGGCGCGTGCGAGACCGGACTGTTCTGCGTCGAGTGGCACGTCGCGCAATTCAGCGGCGCAACGCCTTTGCCGTCGACGCCGCGCTGCACGGCCGGATAGTGCACGCGCTTCGCGTCGCCCTGCAGCGGTCCGTCCGGCACGTGGCAGTTGACGCAACGCGGATTGAGGAGCACACGCTCGATCTGCGCGAAGGCCTGGAGGCCGGCGCTGCGGTCCGGGCTGACGGGATCGGCCGCGAAGGCCGCCAGAGGGAGCGCCAGGCCGCAGGCCACATACCGACCCAGTGCTTCGGCGCGAGAGCTCATGCGAATCCCTCCTTCAGTTTGGCGATTGCCGCCGTTGGGAAGAAAGATGACCGAACCGGGTCCCGTGGCGGTAGATCAAAGCTCGCGAGTCATTGCCCGATTCTCCAGATCGCGGTCGCGAGCGCCGCTTGGCCGTTCCATGGTCTAAGATACGCAGGTCCTTGATCAGCGAGGTTTCGAGCAATGGCCGACGTTCGTGAGCTTGCACAACTCATTGAGCAATACACCGGAACCGACGGCATACATACGACGGCGATCCCGCGCGTGATTTTGTATCGGGCCTCGCAGATAGAGGCGCCGATGCACGCGGTCTACGAGCCTGCCGTCTGCATCGTCGCGCAGGGCCGAAAGCAGTCCATCGCCGGCGAGGGCGTCTACGTCTATGACGCCGAGAAATACCTCGTGGTGTCGGTCGGCGTCCCCGCCGTGGGCCGGGTACTGGAAGCGAGCCCCGGCAGGCCTTTCCTGTGCCTGGCGCTCAGCCTCGACCCGGCAGCGATAGGCGCATTGATGCTCGAAAGCGACATGGAGCGTGCAGGCCGCGAGCAGCCGGGGTCGGCGCTGGCGGTCAGCACCCTGGATCACGGGCTGCTCGATGCCTGCGTCCGGCTGCTGCGGTTGCTTGGATCTGCTCGCGACATCCCGGTGCTCGCGCCCCTCGCCGAACGGGAAATCCTGTATCGGCTGCTGCGGGGCGATCAGACCACGCGCATGAGCCAGATCGCGTGCGCGGAAAGCAGGCTGCAGGATGTGAACAGGGCGATCAGCTGGATCAAGCGCAATTTCCGCGCGGCGTTCAGCGTCGAGACCCTGGCGTCGGAGGCGCGTATGAGCGCATCGGCTTTGCATCAATATTTCAAGACGGTGACCGGCACCAGCCCGCTTCAGTTCCAGAAGCATCTCCGGCTGCTGGAGGCACGGCGACTGATGCTGGGGAAGGCAGTGGATGCCGCGGTGGCAGCGCACGCGGTCGGCTACGAGAGCCCATCGCAGTTCAGCCGCGAGTACCGGCGCTTGTTCGGAGCGCCGCCGGTTCGTGACATCGCCCAGCTCAGGGCGCAATGGGGAAATGAGTTCCCTGACTTTGGTCAGGTCTTCACCGAGCAATCGACCGCGGCACCATAGGTCCCTGATCACGCGGGTGCACCGCCGCTGATCAGCACATGACTTCCTCTCTAACGCCGCCGTCGGCGCTGCCCTACGTTTTCCCTACGTTTCGACGTCGGCTTCGGTGTACCTGCAAGAAGGCGGATCGCCTCTGCAAGATTCCGCCGGAGTGCGGCGGGCCGTTTTTTCACTTCTGTGTCGGGTAATCCAACCGCATTCGCCGCGCTCCACGCCGTTGCGAGCGCCAGGATCGCATTCATCAGGAAGCCCGCTGGCAAAGCGGTGCCTAGCTGCCCGGCCTTCTGTGCTCTCGCAAGTAGCGCTACCTTCCCAGACCGCTCGACGGAGCGTTCCTCTAGGAACCTGCCCGCTTTGGTCTCCAAGTTGTGCCACGCCATGAGCCGCATCAGTTCGGGGTTTGCCATCGCAAAGTCAAAGACCCTGACTGCGAAATCCGGCAGATTCTCGGGATCGACGGGAAGGGTCTCGTAGGCGGATGAAAGGTGCTTCTTGAGCACCGTCTTGAAAAGGTTGTCTTTGCTTTTGAAGTAGATGTAGATCAGGTTCTTGTTGCATCCGGCTGCCTTGGCGATGCGGTCGACACGCGCGCCGGCAATGCCGTGAGCGGAAAACTCAGCCGTTGCGGCTTCCAGGATCCGCTGCCTGCTGGCCTCGGCATTTCGCATTGAATCTCCTGAGGTTATTGCAATCGGATCATAGCACTTGACTAACCGGTTAGTTGGGCGTAGCGTTTTCTAACCGTTTGGTTAGTTTCGGAGAAGCGTATGACGACCTACCAGATCACAGTCAACGGCGAGCGGCGCGAAGTCAAGGTCGACCCTTCCACGCCGCTTCTCTGGGTTCTTCGCGAGGAACTCAAGCTCACCGGAACCAAGTACGGCTGCGGCATCGCCGCTTGCGGCGCCTGCACGGTTCATCTCGGGGGCAAGGCGACCCGCACATGCGTGTTGCGAGTCTCCGCGGTCGGCGACCAGGAGGTCGTCACCATCGAGGGGATCGGCGCCGACCCAGTAGGGCGTCTGGTGCGGGAGACATGGGTGGAAAAGGACGTTGTCCAGTGCGGCTACTGCCAGAGCGGCCAGATCATGAGCGCCGTCGCGCTGCTGAAGGAAAAACCCAAGCCGACCGACGCGAACATCGAGGAGGGGATGGGCAACCTCTGCCGCTGCGCGACCTACGTGCGAATCCGCGAGGCAATAAAGAGCGCAGCCACCAAGTTGACCTAGCGAGGAGTTCCCACATGCGATTCGCAGAGCGGTTCCACAATCGCTTTCGACCCGACCGGCGCGACTTTCTCAAGACATCGACTGCCGTCACGGGCGGGCTGTTGCTCGGCCTCTACATGGACCATCCGGCGCGCGGGCAAGGCAGCAATCAAACCACTCAACCGAGCGCGTTCGTCCAAATTCGCCGCGATGGCCGGATTGTCGTTTCCGTGAGGCACCTGGAAATGGGACAAGGCGTGCTCACCGCTCTTCCGATGATCATCGCGGAAGAGCTTGATGCGGACTGGTCCCAGGTAACTCCGGAGCACGCCCCGGCGGGAGACGCCTACAAGGCGCCGCCGCTCGGAATACAGAGCACCAGCGGCTCCTGGTCGGTGCGCTATGCATATCAGCAGCACCGCGAGCTCGGTGCTCGAGCCCGCGCCATGCTCGTGGGCGCCGCCGCCGACCGATGGAAGGTGCGCCCCGATGAATGCCGCACGCAGGCCGGCGTGGTCTACGGACCAAGCGGACAATCGGCACGCTATGCCGAGCTCGCGGATGATGCTTCGCGCAGGCCCGTGCCGGACGAAGTTGTTCTAAAGAAGCCGAGCGACTTCCGGATCATTGGGAAATCGACGCGTCGCATCGACAGCCGCGCGAAGACCGACGGCTCGCAAAAGTTCGCGCTGGACATGGACCTTCCAGGCATGCAGACCGCCCTCATCGCGCGGCCGCCGGTGTTCGGAGCGTGCGTCAAGGCTTTCGATGCGCAAGCCGCTCGATCAATCGAAGGTGTGCGCGACGTCTTCGAAATTCCTCTCGTGAAGGGAAGCGGGGTCGCCGTCGTCGCGGACCGGTTCTGGACCGCGAAACAGGCGCGGGAGCAGCTGAAGATCGACTGGGATTTCGCTGGAGTCGAGCGCGCTGACAGCAAGGAACTGCGCACCAAGTACCGCGCCATGGCCCAGAAGCCCGGGAACATCGCCGTGAGCCGCGGCGACAAAGGCGCACTTTCCCGGATCCCTAGTTCTCGGCGCCTCATCGCGGACTATGAACTCCCATACCTCGCCCATGCCGCTCTCGAGCCTTTGAACATGACGCTTCGCTACGACGGCGATCGTGCGGAAGCGTGGGCCCCGTCTCAATTTCCCACGCTTGATCAAGGGGTGCTCGCCCACGCGTTGGGGCTCGACCCCAGTAAAGTCACCCTCCATGTCGTATTTGCCGGCGGCGGCTTCGGCCGGCGCAGCCCTCTCGACGGGCATGTGCCCTTCGAGGCAGCGGCCATCGCAAAGCGCCTGCGCGGCACGCCGATCAGGCTTGTCTATACGCGCGAGGACGACATGCGAAGCGGCTACTATCGTCCCATGACGACCCATCGCGTGGAAGTCGGTATTGGGGCCGATGGCATGCCATCCGCCTGGCAACACGTAGTCGTCGGACAATCGTTCATTATCGGAACGGCGATGGAGAAGACCTTCATCAAGGACGGCGTTGATCCGCTCGTGGTCGAGGGAGCGGCGAACAACAAGTACCGCATCCCGAACTTTCAGGTGTCCGCACACCATCCGGTGGTGAATGTGCCGGTCTATACGCTCCGCTCCGTCGGGCATTCACAGAATACGTTTGTCGTCGAGACGCTGATCGATGAGATGGCCGTCCGTGCGAAAGCTGACCCCATCGCTTATCGACTGAAGCTTCTCGATCCTCAAGCCACCAAGGTTCGCGATGCATTGACCTTGCTCGAGGAGAAGAGCCGTTGGCGAAAAGGGCTTGCACGCGGCCATGCCGCCGGTATCGCCTGCGCAGACTATTGGGACACAGGCATCGCCTGCGCGGCCGAAGTCTCGATCGTGAATAAGCGCCCGCGGGTCCACCGCGTCACCGTTGCCATTGCTTGCGGGCTAGCGGTGAATCCTCTGTCGATCGAGGCACAGTGCCAGGGCGCGATCGGGTTCGGTCTCACCCAGCTCATGTCGGCTATTACGCTCAAGGACGGCGAGGTAGAGCAGTCGAACTTCAACGAATTTCGCCCGCCTTACATGTCCGATGCGCCAGCGGTGATCGACGTGCATGTCGTGCCAAGCAACGATGCTCCTCTAGGTGTTGGCGAACCCGCAACCCCCGTCGTATCGCCCGCGGTTGTGAATGCTTTGGCGCGGCTCACGGGGAAGCGATACCGTTCGTTGCCCCTCACATCCGTTTGAATCGACTACGAAGATGTTGGTCGCCGAGTGTGCCGTCCGCTTGCGTTAGTGGGCATCTATGTGCAGCTCAAGCAACGGACGAGGGGGATAGGGCGTGTTAGGCATATGGAGGCGCATGGATGGCAACTACCATGTGGCGTGCGGCTTGCCGATCACGGTCGCGGGCAAACACGTTTGGGTGAATGTCCGCTTCGGGTCCGATAGTCGGCGCTGAGTGTCTGCTCCCGTAGAAGGCAAGACCGAAAGCTGGTTAGTCCCAATCTCCCCGCAGGTGTTCGAATATTTGCGATGGCCTAAGCTTGAAACTTGGAAATTATTGTGCTCCAACGATTGTGTTACAATGTCTTACGCCTTCTAGAGGATGTGTCAATGGGCACTCTTACCATACGTTTGGACGAGAAGCTTGAACGCGAACTCGCCCGCCTGGCCAAGCGGACCGGCCGCAGCAAGAGCGAGGTCGCGCGTGAAGCCCTGCGCCGCCAGCTCTCCATCCAGCGATTCCGGACTCTGCGCCGCGAAGCGATGCCCTACGCGGCAGCCGCAGGCTATCTGACCGATGAGGACGTGTTCCGCGACGTTTCTTGAAGGTCTTTCTCGACACGAACGTCCTCGCGAGCAGCATCGCCACGCGCGGCCTGTGCAGCGAACTGCTGGAAAGCGTCATTCACGACCACGAGCTGCTGACGTGCCAGCCAGTGCTACGGGAGCTTGAACGGGTCCTCGCCCAAAAATTCCGTCTGCCGGAAGCGGTTGTCGCCGGATTCCTTGCTCTGTTGAAAGCGGAAGGCACGGTAGTCGTATCACGCAAAAATCCTCCTATCTCGATCAAAGACGCCGACGATATCCCTATCCTCGGGTGCGCCATTGCCGGGAAAGCCGATGTGTTCGTGACCGGCGACAAGGAATTGCTCGATCTTCGAAAAATTGAAGACCTCACCGTCGTTTCGCCGCGGCAACTGTGGAATCAACTTGCGGGCCTTGAGCCGGGGAGTCGGAAGTGATGATCCGACAGCGATTCACCCGACATTGAAACGCTAGCGATCCAGTGAACCACCGCACCTGCACGGTTTCAAGATTTTCGCTTGCCGATCTCCCGATACCGGAAACAACCGACGACGTGATCGTTCACCATCCCAACCGCCTGCATGTACGCATACACGACCGTCGGGCCGACGAAACTGAATCCCCGGTGCTTGAGGTCTTTGCTGAATGCGTCGGATTCGGGCGAATTCGCCGGTATCTGCCGCGCAGCCTTCCAGCGGTTGAGCTCGGGCCGCCCGCCGACAAAACGCCAGCAGTAGGAGTCGAAGTCCCCGAACTCCTCCTGGATCTTGAGAAATGCGCGTGCGTTGCGCACTGCGGCTTCGATCTTCATCCGGTTGCGAATGATCTCCGGATCGGATACAAGATCCTGGATTTTTCTCGCGGAGTAGCGCGCGACTTTCTCCGGATCGAATTTGTCGAACGCGCGGCGATACCCATCCCGCTTTTTCAGCACGAGCGACCAGTTCAATCCGGCCTGTGCGCCTGAGAGCACGAGGACCTCGAAATGTTTGCGGTCGCTGTGAACGGGGACACCCCATTCGTGATCGTGATATTGCAGGAGCAGCGGATCATCCACGCCGGCCCAGGGGCACCGCTTAGCAGTCACAGCTGCGAGGGCGCGGATACCGCACCCCGTTCGCTTCGAAGAAGCGGGTCGGCGCCATCAGGCGTGTGTCGTTCATGCTACCGGGCACGCGGGTCGTCATGGCTGCTTGGCGCGAAGCTGGCCCAGCGCGCTGAGCCAGTTCTCGAGATGGTAGGTCTGGACCATCTTGCCGTCGCGGATGGTCTGGATGTCGATTGCCAGAATGCGGAAGCTCTTGCCGGAGTACGGCACTCCGAACAAATCGCCGGACGGGGTCCCAGACACTTCGCCGCGCACGACAACGCGGTTTCCGGAAAGGAGCACCTCCTTGATGTCGAACTTCATGTCCGGAATCGACTTGGCGAAGTTCCCCACCACCTTCATCGACTGCTCGCGACCCCAGCAATCGCCGGGTAGCACGCCCCAGCACGACTGGTAGTCGGGCGAGAGCAGCTGCTCGTGCACCGCTTTCACGGCGTCCACTCCGACCGGCTGGTTGAACAGGCCGTACCAAGGGGCGATAAGGGCCCGGGCTTGTGCCTCGGTGAGGTCCTGGCCCGACGCGAGCGGCGCTGCAGCGAGCAGCGCCAACGCGAGTATTGACTTCATCGAGACGGCGCGTTCTTCGCCGCTTCGACGATCAGCTTCGCCACTTCCGCCGGACGAGACAGCATTGGCACGTGGCTCGTCGGGAGCTCGATGGTCTTCGCTTTCATCGTCTTGGCGAACTTCCGCTCGAGATCCGGGGGAATCATCCGGTCATTGGCGGCGACCACGTACCAGGTCGGCTTCGTCTTCCACGCCGCGTTGGTCAGTTTCGCGCCGAAGGCTGCGCCGTTGGTCGGGCCCTGCGTGGCGGCGAGAAGCTTTCTCTCCGCGAGAGGCAGATCCTGCGAGAAGTTTTCCAGGACACCCTTCGTCGTCATCGTCAGGAACCCGCCCCCGTCCGGCCGCAGCTCTGCGCCTCCGGGAGCCGGCGGGAATTCCTTGCCGAGCTCTCCGACCGCCTCGCCCACATCCGGAGCGAACGCCGCTACATAGACGAGGCCGACGACTTTCGGGTCGTTGCCGCCTTCGCTGATCACGGCACCGCCGTACGAATGGCCGACAAGAATGACCGGGCCATCCAGGCGCGCGATTGCACGCTGGGTCGCCGCAACATCGTCGGCCAGGGACGTGAGCGGATTCTGGATGGCGACCGCATTCAGGCCCGCCTTCTCGAGCAGCGGGATCACCTTGGCCCAGCTCGAGCCGTCGGCCCACGCGCCATGCACGAGAACGACATTCCTTACCTTGGGCGCGCCATTGTCTGCGGCCGCGGAAGGTTGTGAAGTTACAGCAACCGCAAGTGCTCCTGCGAAAATCAACGCCGACAGCCCGAATGAGCCTCGAACCATGTGTGCCCCCTAAGAGTTGTGCGTGATCATCCTACGTATGCACACCGGGCGACCTAGGTCGTAAAAGCAACTATTTCGGACAACGGAGGAATGTGGTTTTTGGATTCAGAAGGAAGCCAGGGGACGTGCCGCGTTCCTGATCGCTTGCGGGGTCCGGCCGAATGCCCGGACGAAGCTGCGTCGCATGCGCTCCCGATCGCCGAATCCCGCCTCGTTCGCCACGGATTCAATCGGAAGCCGCCCCTGTTCGAGCATGAGCCGCGCCGCCTCCAGCCGCAGATTCTCGATCGCCTTGGCCGGAGACAAGCCGGTTTCGGCCCTGAATACGCGGCTGAATTGCCGCGGGCTCAGGCAGGCGGCCTCGGCGAGCCTGTCCACGGAAAGCTCCGTGCCCAAATTACGTCGGGCAAATTGAAGCGCCGTCTGTACCCGATCCGAGCTGGTGTCCAAATCCAAAAGGGCAGAGTGTTGTGACTGTCCGCCCGCCCGACGATGATGCAAGACGAGCAACCTGGCGGCATCGCGGACTTTTTCCCGGCCGATGTCGCGCTCTACCAGACCGAGCGCCAAGTCAAGGCCTGCTGTCATTCCAGCTGAAGTCCAGATCTGGCCATCAGCGATAAATATCCGATCCACTTCCACCGAAACCTTCGGATAGCGGCGTTGAAGCTCTTTGGCGTATAGCCAGTGAGTTGTCGCGCGGCGGCCGTCGAGCAAGCCCGCATCGCCCAGAATAAAAGCTCCGATGCAGATCGAAGCAATTCTCCGCGTTTTCGGGAGCGCGCCTCGCAGGAAAGAGATCAGTTCCGGTGGTGAAGGTCGAACGTCGGGCGCAGACCCAACCAACAGCGTGTCGAACGTCGCATCGGTGGCGCATTCGGTGTCGACTTTCATGCCGAATGAGCTCGGGACGCGGCCCCCCCGCACAGACACTACGTGAACCTCGTAAAACGGCTTTTCCAGCACCGTGTTGACCGCTTCAAACGCGGCAAGGGGTGCGAGGCTCAGCGTGGCAAAGCCGTGTGGCAGCATCAATCCGACGCGAAGCAAGGTGCCCTCCGTGACTTGACGTTCAGGACTGAGGCAAACATGCAGGCAATTAATATGTTAATAGATTCTCCGTCCTGGCGCGCTCGACGCTGACGCGCCGCTTGCGCGCGACGCGATCGTGGTCAACGCGCAGCCACTTGGCGTCGGTGAATTATGCACCGTCGCGCGCCAAGTGGCCGCGGATGGAGTGGACCTCGATCTCAGCCCTGTGTGACGATCTCACTCAGCACGTCGAGCGCCTCGTGAGCCGCCGAGAATCCCGCATAGGCTCCTATCTGGAGCAGTGCCTCACGCAGCTCCTCCACGGTCCACCCGAGGTTCAGCGCCCCGCGCAAGTGCGTCTTGAGCTCCTCGTTGTGTCCGGTGGCGGCGAGTGCCGACACCACCACCAGGCTGCGATATTTCAGGTCCAGACCGGGCCGATTCCACACTCCACCCCAGACGTGCTCGATGGCGGTCTCGAAGAACGGCGCCAGAAACGGATCGCCTTGTGTCCGCGGACCATTCGCTTCACCAAATACGCGCTGACGGATCGATGCCCCGCTCGGCCTTGCGTCCTGTGTCACTTGCTGCCTCTCGTTCATCGCTGTTTCTCCTTTACGTGATTGAACTGCAGTTCTCCAAGGAAGGAAGCCGTTTTGGATTACTTGCTGTTAGCCCCGCTTGGCCTTCTGAGCATTCAACACTGCGACATGTGCAGCGGAGATGCCCTCGAGGGCCAGTCCGTAGGACAAGCTCTCCTGCAGCCGGCGGCGGAAGCGGGTCGAAAGGGCCATGCGCGTATACCGCAGCGTCAGCGGGTTCTGCTTCTTGAGATGTCGCGCCAATTCCCAAGCCCGTGGAAGGAGAGCCTCAGGCGGGACGACCTCGTTAACGGCGCCGTACTCCTTCGCCTCTACCGCGCTGAGTTTTTGGCCGCTCAGCAGAAAGTACCGACCACGAATCTCCCCGATGACCTCAGGCCACACGACGTGCAAGCCGTCGCCAGGCACGATCCCAAAAGCCGGATGCGGTGCGTCCTGAAAGTACGCGCCCTCGGCAGCAAGCACGATGTCGCAAAGGAGGGCGTATTCGGAGTGGGCTGTCACTGGGCCGTTGATCGCGGCGATCATCGGCACCTCGATGTCGAGAATGTTCTCGAGGACTTTGGTGCCTTCGCGGAGGACCTTGTCGTAGCCTGTCGGTGTGAAGAAGTCGAAACCCTCGGGCGAGATCTGCGCGCAGAACTCATTCCCCGTCCCCGTCAGGATGACGACGTGGTTGTCGGGATCGTCGCCGATGTCACGGAACGCGCGGACCAAGGCCTGGTGCACGTAGCCGTTGAACACCAGGGGGCCGCCTCGTGTATGCAAGGCGACCTCCAGAATGCCGTTCTCGCGTTTCATCCTGAGGTTCTCGTATTTGTCGCGATAGCTTTCGAACGTGTGAGCTTCCGGAGGGCCGCCGGCCTCGTTGGCACGGGAGGCGGCGAGTCTTTCTGGCAGTGTCATTGGGCTTCTCCTGTCGGTTGGTGCCGTATTCGGCTGCATTGCCAATGTGCGCCGCTGCCGGCTCGCCCGGTAGAGGTCTGGCAGGAGTAACATACATTCGTCTGGTGAATGAATCGGTGACTCCGTGACCGATCGCATCGTCGCCCTGCGGCTTTTCGTGCGCGTCGCGCGCGCCGGCAGCTTCTCGCGCGCCGCCCGCGAGCTCGGGCTCTCACAGCCGTCGGCCTCGCGCATTGTCGCGACCCTGGAGAAAGAGATCGGCGCGGCGCTCTTCACGCGCAGCACGCGCGCGCTGTCATTGACCGAAGCGGGCGCCGAGTACCTCGGGCGCGTGGAAGCGATCCTCGCCGCGCTCGACGAAGCCGACCTCGCGGCGCGCGGCACCGGAGAATTGCGCGGCGTTCTGCGCGTAGGGGCCTCCTCCAGCTTCACCGAGCATGCCCTCATTCCGAGGCTCGATGATTTTCTCGGGCGTAACCCAAAGCTCCGGATCGTGCTGCTGGTCCACGATCAGCGGCAGGCGCTCATCGCCGAAGGCGTGGACGTTGCCTTCCGCTTCGGCTCGCTTGGCGATTCCACGGCTACCGCGCGCCGGCTCGGCAGCATCGAACGCGTGCTGGTCGCATCGCCCGCCTACCTGCGCCGCGCCGGTCGCCCCAAAGCTCCCGCTGATCTGAACTCGCACGCCATCATCGCGGGGCCGATGGGTACAGACGGCTGGACATTCGAGAAGGATGGGCGCCGCGTCTCGCTTCGTCTGGAAGGCCGCCTTGTCGTTTCGGTGAATGAAGCCGCGGTAGCAGCCGCCGTCGCGAGCCTCGGCATCACGACGACCGGCGTCATCGCCTCGCGCAAGGAGCTCGCGAACAGCTCGCTCGTTCGGGTCCTACCTGATTGGCAGATGGGTTCAGTGGACGTGCACGCCGTGTTTCCCTCTGGACGCGCAGCAAAGGCCGCCGCGCGTGCACTGGCAGACCACATGACCGGAGCGTTTCGCTGAACAAGCGCGTTCTGAACGTCCGCTTTTGGCCGGAAGTAGACTCCCAGCCGGCCCTCGGTCAGGGCCAAATTCGAATGACTATCTCTACCCTCTCTTGAACACGCTCTCGGGCATCTTGAACTGCCCGCCCGTGGCGGTCAGCCTCTCCGCGAAAATCTGCCGGATCCTCGGGTCTTCATCCGGATAGTCGATTTCCGTGCGGCCGGGATCCGACACCAGGGTCGTGGTGAAGGGGTACAGGTCGTTGTTCCATCCGCCGAGCTTCACGAATCGTGCCGGTGTCTTGCCGTTGTTGAAATGCTGGTGGAACCACTGGAGCGGCGGCACCACGAGGGTTCCTTCCTTCCACTCGAACAGCTTCACCTGCTCCTGCTTGCCGTCCTTGAAGGGCGTCGTGCCGATCTCGTTCGGCCACATCATGCTGAAGCCGGTGCCGTCGAGAAGGATGATCGTCGAGCCCGGCCCGTGGCGGTGGCAGCGCTCGTAGGTGCCCGTGGGAAACTGCTCGACGTGGCAGGCCATGGTATTGCGCGCCATCGCCAGGTGGTTGTCGTCGTCGTCGACGCCCTGGCCCGCGGGATAGAGCTTCCACTTCCAGATGTTGGGAACGAAGTTCACGAGCGAGTGCGAGTGGTGGCCGCGCTCCTTCGTCTTTCCGCTTCGGTCGCGCGGCACGGTGGGAAAGAACTTCTGCGGCGTCGGGCTGAAGTAATCCTTGCGGCCGTTGAAGCGCTCCGTGAAGACATAGTCGTTGTCGAAAACGAAATCAGTGTGCCGGAACATGTCGATGAGGAGTGGGGCGTTGGTGATCGCGACCAGCCTCACCGGATCCTTGCCGGTGTTGATGTGGCGGTGCCAGGCATTGAGCGGCGAGGGAAAGACGGCGCCTTTCTCCCACTCGAACGTGAGCATGTCCTTCGGATCGCGCTGCCAGACCTGCGTCCGCCCCTTTCCGGAGAGGACCAGGGTGTTCTCCTCGAAGAGGTGGCGCTCCGGACGGGTCTGGCCCCCCGGCGGGATCTCGGCGACCCACGCGTCGACCGTTCCCGCAGTGCCCTCGAGGAAGATGTAGGCGCCCAAAGCGCCCACCCGCTTCCACGGCTTCAGCTCGACCTTGTTGACGTCGATCGCGCCGCCCTCGTAGACGGGTATGCCTTCCTTCTTGAGGAATTGCCGATACGCGCTCGGTCCGTTGAAAACGACCGGATCGTCGTAGGATTCGGTCCTGGGACGGGAGGCTTTCGGCGCTTGAGTCTGTGCCCCCGCGCCGGGGGCGACCGCTCCGGCGGCGACTCCCGCCAGGCACATGCGCAGAAATTGAGATCGGGTGAAGCCTATTTTTTCGATGGCGTTCCCGGTGGGCTCGCCATGCGTATGAGGAGGGAGCCCGTCGTGCGTGTGCTCATGGCCGCCGTGCTCGTCATGCGTGTGCTCATGACCGTCGTGGTGATGATGCTTGGAATGATCCATGTGCCCTCCTTAAAGTCACTCCGGCTTGATGTTCGCCCGCTGCGCCACCTCGGTCCACTGCTTGATTTCCTTCTTGACGAGCGCATCCAGGGTCTCGGGCCCGCCGCCGACCAGCGTCACGTCGATCTTGGCCGCCGCCGCCTTCATCTCCGGGAGCGCGAGCACCTTGTTGACCTCGTCGTTGAACCTGCCGATCACGGCCGGCGGTGTTCTGGCGGGAACCATCACGCCGGTCCAGGCATCGACGACCATGTTGGGAAAACCCGATTCGACCATGGTGGGTACGTCCGGCAAGGCCGGTATCCGTTGCGAGCTCATCACGGCCAGCATGCGCACCCTCCCGGATTGCACGAGCGGCGCGGCCGTCTGAAACACCATCATGGTGACCGGCACATGGCCCGCAATGAGGTCGTTGACGACGCCCGTCGTGCCTTTGTAGGGGACGTGGACCATCTTGGTGCCGGCGTCGTGCTGGAGCAGCTCCATGGCCAGATGAAATACGCTGCCGGTGCCCGCCGACGCATAGTTGATCTCGCCCGGCCGCTCTTTCGCCCGGGCGATCAGCTCTTTCACCGTCTTCGCGGGAAACGGGTTGGAGACCAGCAGGCTCAAAGGGCTCGTTCCCAGCAGCATGACCGGGGCAAAGCTCTTGTCGGGATCGTAAGGCAGCTTCGGGTTGATCGCGGCCAGCGTGCCGAAGGCGGTCGAGGTGAATAGGCAGGTATAGCCGTCGGGATTGGCCTTCGCCACGGAGTCGATGCCGATGATGCCGGACGCGCCCGGCCTGTTTTCCACCACGACCGGCACGCCCCAGCGCTGCGACAGGTGCGTCTGCGTGAGCCGCGCCAGCGAATCCGCCGTGGTGCCCGGGGTGAACGGCACCACGAACAGGATGGCTCTCGACGGATAGTCCTGCGCCCAGCCGGACGACGCCGCTGCGCACAGCAAAGCCGTTCCGGCGATCAGCCTGGCCGGTTTCATACGGCGACGGGCTGCACGCCTTCGCGGTACTTCACCGCATCCAGGGCACGCTCCTCGAAATTCGCCTCCGCGGGAATGACGAAGGAGGCCGAGCGCACGAGCTGGCTCTCCGGGCTCAGCCCAGGCGCCTTGTTGCCCTTCTGGACTTCTTTCCCGGCTTTCACCAGCCGCTGGCGCGCGAGGATGATGGCGCGATCGGTGGAGCGGAGGTGCTCCTTGGTCCGGTCCGCGATCGCTCCCATGCTTTCCTGCACCGACGCGTCCTGCATGGCGAGGCCCCTGACGCCGTTGTAGTGGCGGCCGCTCTTCTGCTTGGCGCGGTCGATCAGGTAATCGTTGCTGCGGTTGGCCACGGGACGGAACGTCCCGGGTATCAGCTCGGCATGAACGCCGTTGCCGTCCTTGATCAGCTCGACATGCTCCTTCGGTATGGGGTGGGCGGGATGAAACGTCATCGACCACGCCATGCAATTCTCGTCGTCCGTCGGCACCCAGGCATGGCCGTTGATCGCGTGCCCCGGGTAGGGAGGAATAAGCGTGTACCACGGCATGATCCACTGCGTGATCCGCCAGTAATGGTTGCCGGGATCCGCGTCGCGCCGCGCGCCGATGAGCAGGCCGCCGGCGGAGTCGAGGACGTGGAAGGTGGTCTTGGTGGATGATCTCGCGAACTTCGCACCCGCGGTGTTGCGGTGGAACGGGTCGCTGGCCAGATCTCCGCGGTGCAGGAACGAAACATGGCTGGAATCGATGCCGCCCTCGATCGCCTGCAGGTAGTTGCTCTCCTGCCAGCGTTTGGTGGTGACGCGATGCGACGCCGGCAGGTGCACCCACTCGAAGTTCGGCAAGGGCGGCTTTTCCTCAGGCGGTCCCATGTAGGTCCAGATGACTCCGCCCAGCTCCACGCACGGGTAGGACTTGAGCTTGATGCCCTGGCGCATGCCGCTTTCTTCCGGCTCGGAGGGCAGATCCACGCACTGGCCGTTCACGTCGTACTTCCACCCGTGGTACGGGCAGCGCAGCCCGCACTCCTCGTTGCGGCCGAACCACAGCGACACGCCGCGGTGGGCGCAGAACTCCTCGATCATGCCGATTCGTCCCTCCGTATCGCGGAAGGCGACCAGCTTCTCTCCCAGCAGCTTCGCGCGAACCGGAGCGCAGTCGGGCTCCGGCAGCTCCCAGTCGAGCAACGCGGGTATCCAGTAGCGCCGGAACAGCTCGCCCATCGGCGTGCCGGGACCGGTGCGGGTGAGGAAATCATTCATCTCTTCGGTCAGCATGGGCCTTCCTTGCTCAACGCTCGCGCACCCTGGCGCTGTCGATATCGATCCGGCCGCCGAACGCGAGCAGCTGGGTCAGCTCGCGCGTGCTCTTCACCTTTTCCAGGGACCACAGCAGCTCCGTGAGCCGCGCTGTGCGCTGCGCGCCGGCGACCGGCTCGACGTTCTCGCGCAGCTTCTCGTTGAGGTCCGCGTCGGTGAAGGGATTCTTGTGGTGTCCGGGGAACGGCCGCGCGTCGCCGTGCACCACCAGGCCGTCGTCGAGCTCGATCTCGACGCGCGACAAATAGCCCATCTCCACGCGCTTGTGCTTGCCCATGGCGTGCGAGCCGAGCTCGGGCGCTGGCGCGCAAGCGACTTTCTTGATGAACGCCTGCCGCTTCGGGTCGAGCACCACTTTCGGGGTGAAGCTCGCCACCCCGATGGTGCCGTCCAATACCGCGGCCGCGACGATATAGGGCAAGGAATGGTCGGCGGTCTCGCGCGAGATCGGATTCCACGGGTCCTGGCGTATCTTGACCAGGTGATCGTAGGCGCCTTCCTCGGCGAACACGCGTATCTGCTTGATCCTGGAAAGATCCTTGATCCGGGACCGGGCGTCAAGAGCGGCCCGTATGGCGCTCTGCGCCACGGAGCCGACCGGCCAGCGCTTCATGAAGGCCTCGCTCACCCGTGCAAGCGGGATGCGCGGGTTCAGCCGCTCGCGCAGCACCGGGACCGGGTCCTCCTTCATGTTCATTTTCTGGATGAAGCCGCACTTCCCAACGAGCGGCCTCACCGCCGCCTCGACGCCAACCTGCGCGAGCAGACAGGCCTGGAGCGAATTCCTGACGGCGTCGGCGCCGTTGAAACGCTTCCACATGGAGAGGTCGCCGCGCCGGTTGAGCTCGCCCGATTCGATCTCGTCGCTCGCGAAATGGGGAGTTACGGTCATGCCCAGGGCTTCGCGCGTCTGGTCGGCGTTCAGATTCAGCACTCGCGCGATCGCTGCGGTCGCGCCGAAGGCCATCAGGTTCGTATAGTCCCAGCCGCCCTGCGCGGTCGAGAACGCATCGAACGCCGCTCCCAGCATTTCGTAGCCTACGGCCACCGCCGAGAGCAGTTTTTTTCCCGGGGCGTTCGTCCACTCCGCGGCGGCGATCACGCCGGAAAGGATGTCGCTCGAGTGGCCGCTGTTGCGCCGCCCCACGAAGAAATCGTTGTAGTCGTGGCATCGCAGGAGCACCCCGTTCGTCAGCGCGGCGAGCTCGGGAGCCGCGCGCTTCTGCGTGCCCCAGATCACACAGCCCTTGCCGTTTGCCGGGAAGCGGTAGGCATGCTTGCGCGCGTTCTGCGCGGCGGGGTGCTTGAGCGCCGCTATCGCGACCGCGATCGAATCGATGAGGACGGCCTTGGCGGCACGCTCGGCGCGCGCGTCGAGCTTGCCGGAGACGTTCACCACGTAATCGGCGATCAGCTCGCCGACTTCGTCGCGGTACTGTTGCCGATTGGCGCCGGCCGTCACGTATAGCCTTTCTGCGAGGCTTTCTGGGCGACGGCTTCGACACCGAGCGCGGCAACCTCCTTTCCCACCGCGACGGGAAGCAGGGACGAATCCTTGGTGAAGGTAACGAAGCGGAAGCCGCGGTCCGCCTGCTTGCGGGCCGCCTTGCCGTTGCCGCACTGGATTCCCGGCACGATGCCGTGTTTTTTGCACGCGGCGAGTATGCGCTCGACCGCCGCGACGTGTTCCGGCTCTTCCTTGTCGAGGTCGGGCGGCAATCCCAATCCCAGGGCTAGATCGGCCGGACCGACGTAGATCCCGTCCAGCCCGGGCGTGCTGGCGATCTCGTCGACCTTCTCGACCCCCTCGCGGGTCTCGACCATGACGAAGCACAAGACGCTGTCCCCCATGACCGCCACATCGCGACTGTTCATGACCATCGAGGCCCGGACCGGGCCGAAGGAGCGGTTGCCACGCGGCGAGTAGCGGCAGGCCGCCACCGCGGCGGCGGCGTCCGCGCGATTGCTCACCATCGGCACGACCACGCCCTGCATTCCGGCGTCGAGCGCCTTGCCGATGATCCAGGCCTGGTTCGCCGGCACGCGCGTGAGCGGAACGGCGGTGCGCCGGCCCTCGATGGCGCGCAGCATCTCGACCATCTCGGGGTAGTCCACCAGCCCATGCTGCTGATCGACACAGATGTAATCAACGCCCCCGACGCACATCAACTCGGCGGCGAAGGCGTCCGGCAATGCCGCCCAGACTCCGAAGGCGGTCTCGCCTCTTGCGAACTTATCCCTGAGCGATTTGGCCGTGTTCATCCGCTAGCCTCCCTTTCGCATTGTTGCAGCAGGCGGGAGCGGGTTGCAAGGGAGGCCTGTCACGTGCTTGTCAGCATGTTCGAGATATCCTCGCGCTCAGCTCGCACGTCCGCATCGTTCCCAAACTTTCTCAGGAGGTTATCCCATGAAGCGCTTCAATCTAATCCTCGCGAGCGTCGGATTCGCGCTCGGATTGTGTGGCGTTACTTTCGCGGCTGATGACGACTGGGCGCCGGTCGCGCAGGCGCTCGGCCGGTCGGGCGCCCCGGCGCCCGGCGGAGTCTACCGCGTCGGTCTGGGGCGGAGCGACCTGAAGGTCACGCTCGACGGGGTCCAGATCAGGCCCACCCTCGCGCTGGGCTCCTATCTCGCGTTCCAGAAGATGGGAAGCGAGGCGATGGTGATGGGCGACCTCGTGCTCCTGCACGAGGAGGTCAACCCCGTGATGAAGAAGCTCGTCGAAGGCGGCATCGAGATCACGGCGCTGCACAACCATCTGCTTCGCTCCTCGCCGGCAACGATGTACATGCATTTCTTCGGACGCGGCGACCCGGTGAAACTCGCCGCCGCCCTGCGCGCCGGGCTTGCCGAGAGCAACACGCCGCTCGCCGCCCCCGCGCCCGCCGGATCGCCGCCGCCGCTCGATCTCGACACCGCCGCGATCGATCAGACGCTAGGCGCGAAGGGCACGGTCAACAGCGGCGTCTACGCGTTCAACATCCCCAGGGCGGAAACCATAATGGAAGACGGAATGCCGATTCCCATCGGCATGGGCTCGGGCATCGTCATCAACTTCCAGCCGACCGGGGGCGGCAAGGCGGCGATCACCGGAGACTTCGTGCTCGTCGCGCAGGAGGTCAATCCGGTGCTCAGGGCGCTGCGCGAGGGCGGAATCGAAGTGACCGCGCTGCATAGCCACATGCTCACCGAGCAACCCCGGCTGTTCTTCATGCATTTCTGGGCGAACGACGACGCCGGAAAGCTCGCCAGAAGCCTGAAGGCGGCCTTGAACAGGGTCAAGTTGAAAAGCTGAATGCGATAGACTCGACGACGGGGTTTGTCTTCGGGGAGGAGGGCTGAAACTGAGACACGCGGGTCTCGGTGTCGGGCTGGCAGCCATCTTGTTGTTGCTCGGGTTTCTCGGCGGGACCTGGTACGCAAAGACAGAGTCCCCGCAAGGCGATTCGAGCGCGGACAAGAGGCGGACGCCGCTCGTACCTAGGTCCCGAATCGTTCTCCCGGGCGTCCTAGGCCGGATCGACCATTTCGGCTACGACGGCAGGCGCGGCAACCTGTTCGTCGCCGCGCTGGGCAACAACACGGTCGAAGTGGTCAACAATCTGCGCAGGATCCACACGATCGTCGGACTGGATCACCCGCAGGCCGTCTTGCACGTCCAGGAGTTCGACCGGCTGGTCGTGTCCGACCGCGCGGGAAAGCTCAGGTTCTACGACGGCAAATCCTTTGCGCTCCTCAAGACCGTGGACTTCGGCGCAGACGCCGACAACCTCCGCTATGAGCCCCGCGAAAAGCGCGTCTATCTCGGTTACGGGTCGGGCGCGATCGCGATTCTGGATCCGGCGACGATGGAGCGCCTGCCGCGGGAATTCCAGCTCGGATCGCATCCGGAGTCGTTTCAATTCGAGAACGGCGGACCGCGGATATTCGTGAATCTTCCCAATCAGGAATCCATCGGCGTCGTCGACCGCACGACGGGGACGGTGACGAAATGGAAAATCGCGGGCGCGACCACGAACCACGCGCTGGCCTTCGACGAAGCGAGTCACCGCCTGTTCTCGGCAGCGCTGCAGCCGGGAAAGCTCTGGGTGGTCGACAGCGACTCGGGAAGAGTGGTCGCCACGCTTCGAATCGTCCTCGGCGTCGACGACATCTGGTTCGATGCGAGCCGCAAGCGCATTCTGGCGAGCGGGCACGCGGGGGCCGTCAGCGTGATCCAGCAGAGAGACCCTGACCGCTACGAGCTCGTTGCGGAGGTTCCAACGGCCACCGGGGGCGGGACCAGCCTGTACCTGAAGACGCGGACTTCGGAAGGCCTGTATGTCGCCGTGCCCAATACTTCTCAGAGCGGGTCGGAGATACTGTTTTTCGCCGTCCAGGAGTAATGCTTCAGCCGAGGGGCCGGGCAGCCGGCAGCACTATACGGAACAAGCTGCCTCGACGCGCTCCGGCTTCGAGCTCTATCCGACCGCCGTTGGCTTCGATAGCCCCGCGCGCGATCGCCAGTCCCAGGCCCACTCCCCCGTCCTCGCGCGATCGGCTCGCGTCGACGCGATAAAAGCGGTCGAAGACGTGCTCGCGATGTTCCGCGGCGATGCCGGGCCCCGAGTCTTGCACCTCGATCGCCACGCCTCCCGAGGCGCTCCTTTTGACCCCGACCCGAATGGCCCCGCCCGCGGGCGTGTACTTGATCGCGTTGTGCACGAGGTTGGTCAGTCCCTGCCGCAGCAGAGTGGCGTCTCCCGTAACCCGAATCGGCTCGGGGGCTTCGAGAGCCAGGTTCTGCTGCTTGTCCTCCGCGAGAACGCGCAGCTGTTCTGTGACGCTCTGCGCTAGCGCCTTCAGATCCACCGTCTCGTTCGTCAGCACCAGCCTGCCCGATTCGGTGCGCGTGAGCGTGAGGAGGCTGTCGACGAGCCGCGTAAGGCGATCGACCTCTTCCAGCATGCTGCCGATGACATCTAGGCAAGCGTCAGGATCGAGCGATCCCTGCAGGGCCACGTCTTCCGCGACGCTGCGCAGCACCGTAAGCGGCGTGCGCAATTCGTGCGATGCGTCGGCGGTGAAGCGGCGCAAACGCTCGAACGCGTCTTCCAGGCGGGAGAGCGTGTCGTTGATCACCGTCGCGAGGCGCCCGAATTCGTCTCGCGGGTTGCTCACCGGGAGCCTCTGGGCGAGCGAGTCCGCCGTGATTTCCCGCGCTTTGTCGGCCATCGCCCCGACCGGAGCGAGCATCCGGCCGCCGAGGAAATACCCTCCCGCGATCGCCAAGCCCACGGCAAACGGTGCGGCCGCCGCGAGCATGATGACGAGCGTCCACAACGTGTTTCGCACGGAGTCCTCATCGATCGCCGCGGCGAGGTGGTGCGACGACTCCGAGATCTCGCGCACGCGGTACTGAAGGCCGTCCGGTGCCGCCCAGGACCGCGGTGCGCCGATATCGTGAACGCCCAACGCCCTCTGCAATCCCTGGCGCTCCCAGGCCTCAGTCTGGTAGAAGAGGGTTCCGCCTTCGTCTACTCTAAAGAGCACCAGGCCCCATTCGGGTGCCAGATCGCGCAGCTCTGCGGGTTCCTCCCGGTAGACCCGGTCGATCGCCGCGAGCTCGCGGCCGAGCTGCTCGTCCAGCGTGGAATAGAGCCGGCCCCGCACGAGCAGCAGAATGCTCGCGGAGAAGACGCAAATGATCAGCGCCAGCGCGCCCGCGTACCAGAGGGTCAGGCGTGCGCGGACACTCAGGAAGCCGGGCTTCATTGCGGGCGCCCCAGCGAGAAACCCACGCCGCGTACCGTATGCAGCAGCTTTTTCTCGAACGGGTCGTCGATCTTGCGACGAAGCCGCGCGACGGTGACGTCGATCACGTTGTCCAGGGGCGTGGCCCGCGCCGTTACGTGCCACACGTCGCTCGCGAGCATTTCGCGGGAAACGACGCGCCGTTTGTGTCGCAGGAGGTATTCGAGGATTTCGAACTCCTTCACCGTGAGATCGAGTGCCTGCGTTCCGCGCGAGGCTCGGCGCGTCACGAGGTCCATCTCGAGATCCTCGTACTGCAGCCTGAGGATCTGGTCCAGGCGCCCCCGGCGCACCAAGGCCCGGATGCGGGCCAGCAACTCGGGAAGGGCAAAAGGCTTGACCAGGTAGTCGTCGGCACCCGCGTCGAGGCCGAGAACCCTGTCCTCGATCGTGTCTTTCGCAGTGAGCACGAAGACCGGCGTCTGAACGCCGAGCTTGCGCAAGGTGGAGAGAACGTCCATTCCGTCGCGCCGCGGCAGCATGAGGTCGAGGAGTATCAGGTCGAAGGAACCCTGGCCGGCCAGAAAGAACCCTTCTTCGCCGGTCGCCGCGACCGAGACTTCGTAGTGCTCGGCTTCAAGACGCCGTTGCAGGGCTTTTGCGAGCTTCTTCTCGTCCTCGATGATCAGAATGCGCAAGACGAACGCTCCGCCCAGCCGGTTTACGGTGGCACCAGTATAGGGCTGCTTTCCTGTCGGACTGCTTTCCTTACTCAGATTTCAGAAACTCTTAAGTGGTGCGGTGTCGGGAGCGCGCGCATCATTCGCGCCGATCCGTCAACTAAAGGAGAACCGGCAATGAAAACCGCACTCGGCGTCGCAGGAGCATTACTGGTCGCAGCATTTCTTGGAATCGCCATCACGAGCCGCGCAGAGCAGGGCGCAAGCGATGCCTCGCTCGCCCAAGCGCTCAAGCAAGCGCAGCTACCGCTGGAACGCGGGCTCGCAGCCAGCACGGGTGAGGGAAAGCCGATCTCGGCCAAGTACGAGCTCGAGGACGACGACGCGGACGAGCTTCAGCTTTCCGTATACACGGTAAAGGAAGCAGATCCCAACATCGATTATGAGACGGGCGACGTCACCGCGGGAAGGCCGAGCTTCGCCGAAGTGATCGTCGACTACACGACCGCCAAGATCGTCAAGGTCGTCCCGATCAAGGACGGGGAAGACCTCATCGCCGCGCGGAATCAGAGCAAGGCGATGGCGATTGCCAAGCGCTCCCTCGAAGCCGCGACCGCGCGCGCGGTGAGCGCCCATGCGGGTTATCGAGCGGTGAGCGCGACGCCGGACCTGAAAGACGGACACCCGGTCGCCAAGGTGGTGCTGCTGGGTGGCAACGACTGGATGACTGTGTACGAGACGCTCGACTAGGAGGCGCCATGATCAAGTACCGGGACGCGGTGTCACGGCGACGCCTGTTGAAGGGCGCGCTTGGAGTGGGCCTGGCTTCTATCGCCAGCTCGAGGTTTGCACGCAACGCCTACGCCGCGGATCCGGCCGAGCTTTCCTCGCCCGCCGGCGTCACGGAGGTGCGCTGGGACTTCGAGGCCAAGGGTATCGAGGGCTGGACGTCGGTCGACGGGCAGTGGGCCGTCGAGGACATGCCCGGAGCCCCAAGCGGCAAGCGCGTGCTCGTGCAGCGTGCGGTGAAGAACACCTTCAACGTCATCGTCGCACCGTCGGGACCCTATTCCGACGTCGATGTGTCGACGAGGTTCAAGCCGATCTCGGGCCGCGAGGACGCCTCGGGCGGAATCGTCTTCCGCTTTTCAGACGGCAAGTACTATGTCATCAGGGCAAACGCGCTGGAGGACAATTTCCGCTTCTACTACTACGACGCCGGGCGCCGCATGCTGGCGAGCGCAAGAGTCCGAGCGCCCGCATTGGGGCAATGGCACACGGTGCGCGCAGTCATCGTGGGCGATCACGTCCAAGGCTGGCTCGATGGAGTGCTCCTTCTTGACTACCGCGACCAGCGCTTTCGAGCCGGAAGGGTGGGTCTGTGGACGAAGGCCGATTCGATCACGGCGTTCGACGACCTCGTGATCCGCGGAGTAGGTTGATCGATGACGCGGCGGCCTGGCCACGCAGCTTTACTTCGCGGCGTTCGGGAATGCCGGCAGCTTTCCGATGTCTCGCGGGTCGTGCTGAATGATCACCTTGGCGTGCAGGTTTGCCGCTATCTTCTTGAAGCGCTCGAGCGAGGCGACGGTCTGCGCACGATCGGTATTGAAACCCGGGACCCCGTTCGATTCGTAATTCTCGTGGAAGTGCGCGAGATCTCCTGTCAGCAGCACGTTGCCGCTTTCCTTCAGTTTCACGAGAAGCGAGCTGTGACCAGGCGTGTGACCGGGCGTGCGCAGAATCACCACGCTGCCGTCGCCGAACACGTCCTTGTCCAGGCTCAAGGGGTCCACGCTGCCGCCGCCGCTGATCCAATGCGTGAAAGCCGCGGCGTTGACGCCTCCTGCGGGCTTGGGCGCAGTGATCGCGTCCCAATCGCCCTTGCCGATGAGAAGCGTCGATTTGGTGAGCGACGGAAGCTGGCTCGTGTGGTCGGCGTGATAGTGGCTGATTCCGACATATTTCACCTGCTCCGGCGTCACCTTGAGCGTTGCGAGCTGGTCTGTGAGGCTCACTTTCGGTGCGTTCGGATTGGAGCCCGGAACAAAGCCGGTGTCCCACACCATGTACTCGTTGCCGTGCTTGATCAGATAGCAGCTGAACGTGAACGGCAGCTGCTTCTCGGGACCGTAGGCAAATGTGTCTGAGAAGCGCTCGGCTACGTTCACCGGCTTGGCGCCGCTGCCGCAGTCGAGGCGCGTGAGCGTAACTTCCGCGGGCGCCTGTGCCCAGGCGGTCGCGGCGGAGAAGAAAGCGGCGAGTGCAAAAGCGATGGAGCGCGACATAGGGTCCTCTCAAAGGAGAATGCGAAATAGGAACACCCCGGAGTGTATTACCTAGCAATGAAAAAGGCACCCTTCGGGTGCCTTTTTCTTTTGCCGCTTGGTCTTTTGTTTTTGGCGCTTGGGTCTGCGGGCTAAGACTTGAACTCGATCCGAGCCGCCTCGACGGTCGTGCCGTTGGCGCCGAGCGCACCCTTCACCTCAACCTGCTTGCCGTTGGCGAGGTCGGCCTCGACGCCGTCCTCGAACACCGTTGTTCCGGTGGTGTAGTGCACGGTCACCCCGCGCACCACGAAGGTCTTGGCCGTCGTGTCGAGCGCAGAGATCGCACCGTTCAGCTCGTTGAGCTCCTCGTTCTCATCCTCGAGCTCGACCTTGGTGGCGACCAGCACGCCGTTGACGATTGCGCCTTCCACCTCGACGCTGGCGCCCTTAACGATGCCGGCCGTGCCGTCGGGGAAGGCGGCATTGCTGGCGTCGACCGGGAGGCCATTGACACTGAAGCTCGTCGTCGACGTGAAGTCCGTGATGATGCCGCGCACCTCCGCCTCGTCGCGGTCTTCCATTTCGCGCTCTTCGGCGCGGATCGAGGTCGCGACCCAGGCTCCGGCGGCGTTCTTGGCCGTCTGGAGCTTGACCCGCACGATCTGGCCGTTCGCGAAATTGCCCGGCAGGTCCGCGGCCGCGATTCCCGAGAAGTCGATCAGTGCGCCGCCGATCATGAACGTTTTCGCGTTCGGATCCAGGTTGGCGACCACGCCGCGCAGCTTGAACACGGTCGCGCCGGGCTTGGGCTCGATGCGCTTGGCGAGGTAATGGCTGTTCGCGGTATTGAGGAGCGCGTGGATCTCGAGCACATCGCCGACCTGGATCGAGGCGAAGCCGTTGGGCAGGTCATCGAAGACGGTGGTACCGGCGATCTCGACGATCTGATCGAGCACCGTCAGCGTCTTCGGCGTCGTCGCAGCGCCGATGGCGGAAACCGGACCCACGATCTGCGCGCCGAAGCGCACCCGGCTCGCCTTCGCGGATTTCGACCCGCGGTCGATGTCCGGGCTGTCGACCTTGACGGTCATGCCGAGCTTGAGATCGTTCTTGTCGTGCAGTTGCCCGTCGTCGTCGAGCACCTGCGCGCTGCTGTCGTCGAAGCGGATCCCGTTGACGATGATCGAGCCGAATCCGGTGATCGTTCCCTGGGTGAGCGCGTGTCCCGATGCGGGCATGTCGGTGCCGCCGCCGCATCCTACGGCGAGCAGCACCGCCGCCAATGCGGCAATACCCGCGCGCAGCGTGACGTGCGAATGAAGAGTCGAAGTACTCATGGCTTGTCTCCTTTGACAGGACCCGGTCGGCCGGCTCCTCCCAGCCGGTTACACCTTGCGTCCAAATTTGGGAAAGATAACCCAAACACCAATCTACGCCCGATGCGAAAGCCCCGTCAAGCCCAGATAGCCTTTCGTAAGCCCGATGAAGGGAATCGGGAGACCAGGGGGGTCCTGAGTGTCGTTCAGAGGCGACACTTTTGAGCTTTTGATGCGATGATCTTGGGCGAAATTGCCTCGGGCAAAATAGGGGTCCCATGCAGAATGCCGTGTCCTTTGGCGTTCGCGCCTGCGTATTTGACGCCTACGGCACGCTGTTCGATCACGCCTCCGCCGCCGAGCGCTGTCGCGACGCGCTCGGGGAGAAGTTGACGCAGTTGACCACCCTCTGGCGGGAAAAGCAGCTCCAGTACACCTGGCTTCGAGCGCTTCAGGGCAGACATGCCGACTTCTGGCAGGTGACGGGCGACGCGCTCGATTTCGCGATGGAGACCCTCGGTATTCAGGGCGGGGCGCTGCGCGACAGGCTCATGGACCTCTACCTCGAGCTCGAGGTGTTCCCCGAAGTGCCCGAAACGCTCGCCCGGCTGAAGGCCGCGGGCCTGAAGACGGCGATCCTGTCCAACGGGTCGCCGCGCATGCTGCGAGCCGCCGTGGACGGCGCGAACATCGGGCATCTGCTCGACGAGGTGCTCTCGGTGGAGGAGGTCGGCGTCTACAAGCCGCATCCGAAGGTCTATCAGCTCGGCGTCGACCGGCTCGGCATCGAGCCCGCCGCGATCTCTTTTCAGTCTTCGAATGCCTGGGATGCGTACGCCGCGTCGGCGTTCGGCATGCGCGCGGTGTGGTGCAATCGCTACCGGCAGCGGCCCGAGCGCCTCCCCGGCAAGCCCCAGCACGAAGTGAGATCTCTGGCCGAGCTTCCGGGGCTGCTTGGCGTTCCCGGATGACCATGAGCGTGGCTACGGCTACGCGGAGCGCTCGAAGAAAAACAGCGTCGCACCGCCGGCGTGGCGCTGATCGACCCGCAGGCCCGCATCGGGGCTCGCGGCAAAGGGTACGGCATTGAGCTCGAGCAGGCACCGCGCCGCGTTCAGGGATGCAACGCGCACGCCGACGCCGACCGGGGCCGGCAGCGGCGGCAGCTCGGCGCGCGGCGCCCAGCCCGCCCATGCGGCGGGTGAGAGCACGCGAAGAGAGCTTTGCGAGAACTCGAGCTGCTCCTCGGACGTTACGGAGCGCGGCTCGACGCCGAGCATCGGCGCCAGTTTTCGCGCCGTGGCTTGCGGATCGGGAGAGCACAGAAACACGGTCTGCAAGCCGAGCGCGCCGTTGGGATGGTGGAGCAGATGCGGCTGCCACATCACATCGCGCGTAAGGTGCTCGGTGTACTGGAATTGCGCCTCGGTGAACACGGACTTGGTCAGATACATGTTCCGGAATGCAACCCGCCGAGATTCGGGCCCGTTCAGGCCATAGGGCGCCATGCGCTCGAGGTATCTAGGCGCGTCCACCGGCAGTCCTGCCTTGGCGAGCGTGGCGTGCGCCGCGTCGACCGAGTCCGGCCTGAAAGCGACGATGTGCACGCCTTCGTATCGCTCGACCATGCTTTTTGCGTTGCTGAACTTTTCCGGATCGGTCATGCCCGCCACTTCCAGATACCCTTGCGAGAGCATGGCGCAATGGTTCGCCGAGCCCCAATCCTCGATCGGGCTCCCGGGAAAGCGCGATCCCTTGTGGTGGCTGCGCTGCGTCAGCGTGAAGCCAAGGCGCTGAAAGGCGTCGCGTCCCGCGTCCAGATTCCGGACGGTGATTCCTGCATGGTCGAGGTCGAGAGCGATCGGCTTCAAGAGCAATCCTTCAGGGCGAAGTCCACGGCGGCGAGCGCATGCAGGTGCGCGGTGTCGAGAGCCGGGCAGGGCAGCGCCGCCTCGCGCAGCAGGATCGGCAGCTCGGTGCAGCCGAGAATGACGGCCTGGGCGCCTTCGGCGACAAGGTCACGGATCAACTCGACGGCAAAGTCGGCCGCGGGGCGTGAGAACACACCCCTCGCCATCTCGTCGAAGATCAGGCTCTCCAGCCGAATTCGGGCCGCCTGCGGCGGTGTCAGGATCCTGAGACCGAAATGCTGCGCCAGGTGCTCGCGGATGAACGCTTCTTCCATCGTTGCACGCGTGCCAAGGAGCCCGACGGTCGTCGCCCCGTTCCATTTCGCTTCCCTCCCTGCGGCGTCGGCGATGTGCAGCAGCGGAATGCCGATGCGCTTCTGCAGCTCTGCCGCCCGGCGATGCGCCGTATTCGTGCACAGCACCAGGGCCTGTGCTCCCGCCTGTTCCAGTTTCACTGCGGCGTCGGAGTAAAGCGCAAGCAGACCTGCCTCGTCGCCGGCGACCGCCAGCGCTCTAACGTCGTGAAAGTCGAGCGAAACAAGGATGAGCCGCGCGCCGTGCACGCCGCCCAGCCGACGCGCGACCTCCTCATTGATGGCGCGGTAGTAATCCAGGGTCGACATCCAGGTGACGCCGCCGATGAGGCCGATTACCCGCTGACTTGACATGTTCGTTTAGTGAACTTATGATCGCTGAGTGAACAGTACACGAGCGATCGCCGCTCTGTCAACGCGGCCCGCGCGGCAGCGCGGTCGACGCGCCGACGAATACGTGGAGGCCTTTGCGCGCGGTCTTGCGGTGATCCGGGCTTTCTCGTCCGGGCACGAGGCGCTCAGCATTTCCGCGGTTGCCGCTCGCGCGGGCCTCACGCGCGCGGGCGCACGCCGCCTCTTGTACACCCTGGTCGAGCTCGGCTACGCGGAGGCTTCGGGCGGAATCTTCTCGTTGACGCCGCGTGTCCTGGAGCTGGGCTTCTCCTATCTGTCTTCCCTCACGCTGTATGGGCTCGCGCGGCCGCTGGTCGAGCGGCTGGCGCGGGAGACCAATGAGCTTTGCACCATGTCCGTGAGGGACGGCGACAGCGTCGTCTATATCGTGCGCGCCGAGATTCGAACGCCGCTCTCGCGAGCTTTCGGCCTCGGCAGCCGGCTGCCGCTGTTCGCCACCTCGATGGGGCGCGTCATGTTGTCCGGCCTGGCGGATGGCGACCTCGAAAAGCTTCTCGCACGGACAAAGCTCCTAGAGTTCACGCGCTATACGAAGACGGACGCGGCCCGCGTGATAGACGAGGTGGCGAGAGCCCGGCGCCAAGGGTGGTGCCTCGTCAAACAGGAGCTCGAGCTCGGCGTGTGCGGTCTCTCGGTTCCCGTGCATGATGCGGACGGACGCGTTGCCGCTGCCGTGAGCATCAGCATGAACATGGCGCGATTCGACGAGGCGCGAACACTCAAGGAATTCCTTCCGCGCCTGCAGGCGGTCGCCGCGGAAATCGGCGTGGCTCTCCACGCTTCGCGACCGCCGGGAAAGCTAGTCTCCTAGGGGGCGATCGTGGCGTCGATACGGAGCTTGTTCGCGAGCGTCGCTTTGTCTGCGTCACTCGCTGCTTCCGCGCTCGCGGCGCCGTTCCCGGAAAAGCCCGTGCGCGTCGTCGTGCCGTGGCCTCCTGGGGGCCCGTCCGACACTCTCGCTCGCCTGGTCATGGGAAAGGCCGCCGAGACCCTGGGTCAGGCCGTCGTGATCGACAACCGCCCGGGCGCGAGCGCGGTCATTGGAACCGAAGCCGCCGCGAAGGCGGCGCCGGACGGCTACACGCTGCTCTGGGTGATCGCCAACCACACGACCAATCACCTGCTGTTCAAGGTCACCTACGACCCGACCAAGGATTTCACTTCGGTGGGGCAGGTCGCGCTTTCCTCGTATTTGCTGCTCGTCAATCCCGACGTGCCGGCGAAGTCCTTCAAGGAGTTCGTCGAATACGTCAAGGCGAGGCCGGGGAAAATCGCGTATGCCTCGGCGGGCAATGGCACGCTCCAGCACTTGGGAATGGAGCTGCTGAGGCGCGAGGCGGGGCTCGATATGGTCCACGTCCCGTACAAAGGAAGCGCTCCGGCGATAACGGATCTGCTGGGCGGGCAGATTCAGGCCACCTTCGAGGCGTCCAACTCGGTCCTGGCGCATGTGCGCGCGGGACGCCTGCGCGCTCTCGCCGTCGCGACGCAGAAGCGGCTGCCGCAATTGCCCGACGTGCCGACTATCGCGGAATCGGGCTATCCTCGATTCGAGGTCGTCGGTTTCACCGGCATCGTGGCGCCGGCCGGGACGCCGGCAGGCGTGATCCGAGTCCTGAACTCGGCGGTGGCCAAGGCGCTCGGCAACAGCGAGGTCCGCGAAAAAATGGCAACAATGGGACTGGAGCCTGCGTCGTCGTCGCCGGAGCAGTTCCGGGCATTCCTGCTGTCCGAAATTCCGAAGTACTCGAAGATCCTCAAGGAATCCGGCGCCAAGCTCGACTAGCCGGGCGCTCTTGAAATTCCGGCGACTTGCCGGAACCTTGCAACGGGTTTATGTTGAGCGTCGCACCGAGTCCCTTTTTGCATCCAGCGAGGCATCCCGTGGAAGAACAAGGCAAGGACACATCCGTATTCACCCATATCGAACGCCTGGTAGCCGAGGAGCACCGGCTCTTCGGGCAGAAATCGCTCGACCTGCAGGGCAGCAAGCGTCTCGCCGACGTTCAGGTCGAGCTCGACCAGTGCTGGGACCTGCTGCGCCAGCGGCGGGCATTGCGCGAGACCGGCGGCGATCCGTCGCAGGCGCACGCGCGGCCGGCGGAAGTGGTCAAGAAGTACGTCGGCTGAGATGAGCTGCAAGCATCTGGGTCAGGTCAAGACCGACCGGCCGCGCAGCGACGGCTGCGAGGAATGCCTGAAGATGGGTGACACCTGGTTGCACCTGCGATTGTGCCGCACCTGCGGCCACGTCGGCTGCTGCGACAACTCGAAGAACCAGCACGCCACCAAGCACTATCACTCGACCAAGCATCCGATCATCACCTCGCTCGAGCCGGGCGAGAGCTGGAGCTGGTGCTACGTCGACGAGCTCTCCATGGAACTGGGATGAGAAGCTGAAAATGAGCGTCGAGCCGTACCGCTCGCCGACGCTTGAAGCGCGCCGCGCGCAGATGTTTCCGGTCCTCGCGGACGAGGAGATCGCGCGCGTGCGGCGGTTCGGTGAGCTGCGCCGCTACGCGGACGGCGAGTGCCTGTTCGAGACCGGCAAGACGAGCCCGGGCATGTTCGTCGTGCTCTCGGGCATGCTACGCATCACCGGCCGCGACGGGCACGGGCGCGATCTCCTCATCGCCGAGCTCTCCGCAGGAGGATTCTCGGGCGAAATCGGGCAGCTCTCGGGCCGGCGCGCGCTCGCGGACGGCCTCGCGGTCGGCGCGGTCGAGACGCTCCTCGTCGTCCCCGAGCAGCTGCGCGCGCTGCTGGTCGCCGAAGCCGCGCTCGGCGAGGAGATCATGCGCGCGCTGATCCTGCGCCGCGTGGGCCTGATCGAGATGGGCGCCGGCGGCCCGGTGCTGATCGGCACGCCTTCTTCCCCGGACATGGCGCGGCTGCGAAATTTTCTCGCCCGCAACGGTATCCCGCACCTGGTCTTCGATCCCGCCACCGACCCGGACGCTCGAGGCTTCATCGAGCGCTACGCACCGCGACCCGAGGACATGCCACTCGTGGCTTGCCCCGACGGATCGGTGCTGCGCAATCCCGGGGAGAACGAGCTCGCGAGGTGCATCGGCATGCTCGACGCCGCCGACGCGGAGCGCGTGCACGACGTCGCCGTCGTCGGCGCGGGCCCCGCAGGGCTGGCGACCGCGGTCTATGCGGCCTCCGAAGGCCTCTCGGTGCTCGTCGTCGACGCGCTGTCCTTCGGCGGGCAGGCCGGGGCGAGCGCGCGCATCGAGAACTATCTCGGCTTCCCCACCGGCATCTCGGGCCAGGCGCTCGCCGGGCGCGCGTATACGCAGGCGCAGAAATTCGGCGCGCGCATGCTGATCCCGGTCGAGGCGGTGCGCTTGGACTGCGACCGGCCGGAGGAGCGCGATCCGCTCGCGCTCGAGCTCGCCGGCGCGCGCACCGTGCGCAGCCGCACGGTGGTCGTCGCCACCGGCGCCCGCTACCGCCGTCCGGACTGCTCCGACCTGAAGACGCTCGAAGGGCGCGGCGTATGGTACTGGGCCTCGCCCATCGAGGCGAAGATGTGCGCCGGGCAGGAAGTGGTGCTCGTCGGCGGCGGCAACTCCGCGGGACAGGCCGCGGTATTTCTCGCCGGGCACGTCGCCAAGGTCTGGGTACTGGTGCGCGGCCCCGGGCTCGCCGCGAGCATGTCGCGATACCTGATCGACCGCATCGCTGCGATCCCGAACATCGAGCTGCGCACCCGGACCGAGATCGTCGAGCTGAAGGGTTCGCGCGAATCCGGTGTCGAATCGGTGCGCTGGCGGCACCGCGACTCGGGCGCCGAGGAAGCCCGCGCGATCCGCAACGTGTTCCTGTTCCTCGGCGCCGATCCGGCGACCGGGTGGCTGAAGGATTGCGGCGTCGCCTTCGACGACAAGGGGTTCGTGAACACGGGCGCAGTCGGGCGCCTGCCGCTCGAGACCAACGTGCCCGGCGTGTTCGCGATCGGCGACGTGCGCGCGGGATCGGTCAAGCGCGTGGGCGGCGCGATCGGCGAGGGCGCGGCGGTGGTCGCGCAGATCCACGCGTTTCTAGCGCGGGAGAGCGCGACGGCTGCGCTCGTACACGCTTAGACGTGAGATCGCTCGGCGGAAAACCGGAAGGCGCGCGGCTCGAGCGGATCAAGGCTTCGCCGCTCTGGGACGGCGAGCGGCTGCGCAACGTGCATCCGATCATGCCGGGCTTGCGCGACCCGGGCGCGGTCATGCCGACGCTCAAGGAGTTTCTCTGCGGCGGCGACCGGCGGGTGCCGCAAGGGCCGCTGCCGTCAATGGATCCGCTCGAAGCGTGGGGCAGGGCGCCGGCCAGCGGGCTGCGCGCGACCTGGCTTGGCCATTCCACGGTGCTGATCGAGATCGACGGCCTGCGCGTGCTCACCGATCCGGTGTGGGGATCGCGCGCGTCGCCGTCGCGGCTCGCCGGCCCCAAGCGCTTCCAGCCCGTGCCCGTGCCTCTGCGCGCCATGCCGCCGCTCGACCTCGTGGTCGTGTCGCACGACCACTACGACCACCTCGACTATCCGACCATCCGCGAGCTTGCCAAGCGCGACGTGCCGTTCGTCACCTCGCTCGGGGTCGGCGCGCACCTCGAGCTCTGGGGCGTGCGGCCCGAGCGCATCGTCGAGCTCGACTGGTGGGAGGCGCACAGAGTGCCCAACAGCGAGGTCATGATCACCGCGGCCCCGTCGCAGCATTTTTCAGGCCGCGGCGTGCACGACCGCAACGCGACCCTGTGGTCCTCGATCGTCATCCGTTCGCAAAAGCACGCCGTGTTCTTCAGCGGCGACACCGGGCTGACCACCGAATACACGCGGATCCGCGAGCTGCTCGGGCCGTTCGACCTGGTGATGCTGGAGGTGGGCGCGTTCCACCCTGCGTGGGGAGACATTCACCTGGGACCGGAGAACGCCCTCAAGGCGCTGGCGCTGGTCGGGGGCCGCGCCTTCCTGCCCGTGCACTGGGGCACGTTCAGCCTGGCGATGCATCCGTGGGATCAGCCTGCCGAGGTCTTGTTCGAGCGGGGCCCGAAGGCCGGCGCGCAGCTCCTCATGCCCAGACTCGGCGAGCCAGTCGAGCCGTTGCACATGGAAAGCGTCGAGCCGTGGTGGCGTGTCGTGGATAAGACCGCGCGGAAACCGGAGCCCGAGACGGAAACGACGTTGCCCGAGGCGATGCCTTGGCCGATCGACTAGGAGGAATCATGGCTATCGATCTTCCCGCACCCGTCGCCGTCTACATCGCCGCCGAGAACCGGGGCGATCCCAAGCTCCTGGAGCGATGCTTCGCCGCCGCCGCCGTCGTGCGCGACGAAGGCAAAACGATCGAAGGCTTGGCCGCCATCAAGCGATGGAAGGCCGAGACCAAGAAAAAATACCAGCATACGGTCGAGCCGCTCGCGCTCGTTCGGAAAGGCGACAAGACCGTCGTCACCAACCGGCTCACCGGTAATTTCCCCGGCAGCCCCATCGAGCTTCAGTTCGTCTTCAAGCTCGACGGCGACAAGATCGCATCGCTGGAGATCGGCTGAAGAGCGCTAGCGGCCTGTGCGCTTGAGCCACTCGACCAGCGCGCGTGCTGCGGGTCCGGGCGGCGCGTCCTTTCGATAGACCGCGTGCATCGGCATGCCCTGCGTGCGCGCGAGCCCGCCGACTCGGATCTTGACCAGCTTGCCGTCGCGGATGTCCTGCTCCACCATCGGAAGCGGCATGTGGCCCCACCCGAAGCCGGCCTTGAGGAAGGCGTGCTTGGCGCCGAGATCCGCGAGCCGCCAAGTTTGGGCAGAAACGACGCCGAACTCGCGGCCCTCCGAAAGCGTGCTGCGGTCGGTCAGCACGAGCTGCACATGCTCCATCAGATTGCTCTTTGGCACGATGCCGCGAATTCGCGCGAGGGGATGACTGGGCGCGACGACCGTCGCGAAGGGCACCTCGATCAGCGGCTCGCTCTGCATGCTTTCCGGGATGATCGGCAGGGAACCGATGACGCCGATGCGGCAGCGACCGTCGATGACCGCCTGAACGACCGCGCCCAGGGCCTCGACGTATAGGCGTAGCGGCGTGCGGGGATAGGTCTGCTTGAAGAAACCTACCGCCCTCGTGAGAGCGGCCATCGGGTACATCACGTCGATCACCGCCGAGAGCTCGGGCTCCAGGCCTTCGGCCATGGTTCGGGCGCGCGCCTTGAGCCCATCCATCCGGTCGAGCACCGCTTTGGCCTCGATGAGCAGGGCCTGCCCCGCGCCGGTGAGCTCCGGATATTTCTTCACCCGGTCGAAGAGCCGGACTTCGAGCTGGGCTTCGAGATTGGCGACGGTCTGACTCACCAGCGATTGCGCGCGCCGCAGCTTGCGCCCGGCCGCCGAAAAGCTGCCGGTTTCCGCCGCCGCGATGAACACGCGCAGCTGGTCGAGGGAAAGGGCGTCGAGCATATATCTCTAAAATAGATGGATAGTATAAAAATATATAGGCTTCTAAGTTAGATTGTCCACCCTTATCTTGTTGGGTACAGGCGGTTCGGAGTGGACCGCGACTTGACAGGAGAACTCCCGATGAAAACCTCCCTCGCCCGAAGTGCCACGGAAGCTCGCGGCATCGCCTACCGCACTCGCGGACATTCGCAGGGACCGATCACCCGGCTCGTCAGCCCGTCGGACGTCGGCCGGCTGATCAAGCCCTTCGTGTTCCTGGATTATTTCGACATCGACCCGGCGCGCTCGCCGGGGATCGGTTTTCATCCGCACTCCGGGATCGCGACGGTGACCGTGGTCCTCGAGGGACAGGTTTCCTATGAAGAGACTTCCGGAACCAAAGGCGTCATCGATCCCGGCGGGGTCGAATGGATGCGCGCAAGCGGCGGCGTCTGGCATACCGGGGGTGCTGCGGGAAGCGCGCGCGCCAAGGGCTTTCAGCTTTGGGTCGCTCTGCCGCCGGAGATGGAGAACATCGCACCCGAGGCACGCTATCTCGGGCGCGGGCATTTCCAGTCGCACGGTCCGGCGCGCGTCATCCTCGGCCGCCTCGGCGAAGCCGCGAGCGAGGTGCCCGCGCCGACGACGATGAACTATCTGGATGTCGCGCTGAAAAAGGGCGAGAAGTGGCGCTACGAACCGCCGGGCGATCACACGGTCGCCTGGATCACCGTGCATCGGGGAAAGCTGGCAACGCCCGAGATCGTGGACAAGGGCGAGCTGGCGGTGTTCGAAGAGTCCAACGGTGCCCTCGAATTCGAGGCCCGTGAAGACACGGGCTTCGTCCTGGGCTCGGCGGTCAAGCATCCCCACGATCTCGTGCTCGGCAACTACTCCGTTCATACGAGCCAGAGCGCGCTCGACCGGGGCGAGAGGAACATCACGGAAATCGGCAAGCGCCTGCGCGCGGAAGGCCGCCTCTAGCCATGGCAAAGCCCAAGATCGCGATCATCATCAGCACCACGCGCGCGACCCGCTTCGGCGGGAAGCCCGCGAAGTGGATCCATGCGATCGCCGCGGCCCGGACCGACATGAGCGTGGAGCTCATCGACCTGCGCGACTATCCGATGCCCTTCTTCGACGAGCCGGCGACGAACGCCTGGGTGCCGTCGAAGAACGAGGTGGCCAAGCGCTGGCAGAAGAAAGTCGCCGAGTTCGACGGATATATCTTCGTCACCGCGGAATACAATCGCAGCGTGCCCGCCGTGCTCAAGAACGCTCTGGACTACGCTTATCCGGAGTGGAACCGCAAGCCCGCAGCCTACGTCGGCTACGGAGGCGTGGGTGCGGCCCGGGCTATCGAGCAGCTGAGGCTCATGTGCGTGGAGCTGCAGATGGCCCCGACGCGTACCGGAGTGCATATCCAGGGCGCCGATTTCATGGCGGTGTGGCAGCAGGGCAAGGACATCAAGGAGCTCACGTACCTCGAGTCGAACGCGAAGACCATGCTCGACGAGCTGCAATGGTGGGCTAGCGCCTTGATGGTTGCGCGGAGAAGCGCCGCGTGAAAATGGTGGCGCGGAGTTCCTACCCGGCCTGAGCGACGATGGCGTCCTTTCGTTCGACAGGTCGGACCTGCTCGAGCAGCCATTGCTGGAACACTTGGATTTTTGCGGAGCTCTTGGAGCGCGGCGGATACACGATGTACGAGTACGTCGTAGGCACGCTCCGGGAAAAGAGCCGAACCAGTCGCCCCGACGCCAATTCCCCTTCGACGAGCGATGCGCGCGCCAAGGCGACGCCGAGGCCGCCGATGGCGGCTGGAAGGAGGAGACTTGCGTCGCTGTAGCGCGGTCCTTGACCGGCATCGCGATAGTCCAGGCCGACCGCTTCGAACCAGATCGACCACGGATGTCGCTCATCGTGCAGGAGCGGCGTCTTGAGCAGGTCGCTGGGTACGCGTGGCAGCCGCCCGCCTCGTAACGCGGGGCTGCACACCGGAACCAGCTCCTCTTCACGGAGTTTGATCGATATCAGCCCCGCCCATGTGCCTGGCCCGAAGCGCACTGCCATGTCGACCCCATCACGGGTGAAATCCGCCAGGGACAGCGTCGCCCGGATATTCACTTGTATGTCCGGATGATGCTCATTGAAGTCCGCGAGGCGCGGCAGCAGCCAGTATGCAGCCAGGCACGGCGGCGTACTGATCGTCAGGACGCTCCCCGTATTGCTCGGCCGAATCGCCTCCACCCCTTCGGTGATCTCGCCGATAGCGGCCTGCACCCGCTCCAGGAGCCGGCGTCCCTCGTCGGTCAGCTGCATGCCTTTGCCGCTGCGCCGAAAAAGAGGTCTTCCCAGATCCTCTTCCAGCCGCTTGATGCGCTGGCTCACCGCGCCGTGGGTGACGTGCATCTCCTCTGCGGCGCGCGTGAAATTCAAGTGCCGCGCAGCCGCTTCGAAGAAGCGAAACGTCTCGAGCGGGGGGAGGATACGGGACATGCGGAAATGATAGCTGCGCTAACCGCTGACGTAAGAAACCATCGATGGCAATCGTCGCATCAGCACTCCATCATCCGAGCGATATACTAGCATTCCCACCGGAAGGAAGCCCCCGTGAGCAACGCAAAAATCAGCCTCGACGCCTCCTCGAGGAGCGACAGATGCCGCATACGCTGACCATCAACGGCAAAGCTCGCAGCGTCGATGTCGACGACGACACGCCGTTGCTCTGGGTGATTCGCGATGTGCTCGGAATGACCGGTACCAAATTCGGCTGCGGCGCCGCACTTTGCGGCGCTTGCACCGTGCACGTCGACGGGGCTCCGACCCGTTCCTGCATCACGCCGGTGTCTTCTGTGGCCGGAAAGAAGATCGTCACCATCGAGGCCATCGGTGCCACTCCCGCCGGCAAGAGGATCCAGCAGGCCTGGATCGAGCTGGAGGTACCGCAATGCGGCTACTGCCAGTCCGGCCAGATCATGTCCGCGGCAGCGTTGCTCGCCGCCAAGCCCAACCCGACCGACGGCGATATCGACGCAGCCATGTCGGGGAACATCTGTCGCTGCGGCACTTATGTGCGAATCCGCGAGGGAATCAAGCACGCGGCGCGCAGTGCGGTGAACGCCAAGAAAGGGGCCTGACATGATTTCTCGTCGCCAGTTCCTGAGTACAAGCGCGGTGTTGGGCGGAGGTCTGTTGATCGGGTTCAGAATATCTGCCGCGGCCGAAAGCGCTTCGAGCGCGCCGTTCGTGCCCAACGCCTTTGTCCGCATCGGCAGCGACGGGCAAATCGTCCTGACCATGCCCTATGTCGAGATGGGGCAGGGCACCTACACTTCCATCCCGATGCTGATCGCCGAAGAGCTGGAAGTGGACCTGAAGCAGGTGCGGCTGGAACACGCGCCGCCCGACGAAAAGCGCTACGCCAATCCCTTGCTCGGAGTGCAGGCGACGGGCAACTCGAACGCGATACGCGGATCGTGGCAGCCCCTGCGCCAGGCCGGTGCGGTCGCGAGAACCATGCTGGTGTCGGCGGCGGCAGCGCGCTGGAACGTGGATCCGGCGTCCTGCCGCGCAAAGAGCGGCGAAGTGCGTCATGCGCCGACGGGGAGACGCCTGAAGTATGGCGAGCTCGCCGCCGACGCGGCGCGCATGCCCGTTCCCGAAAAAGTCCTCCTCAAGCAAGCCGCGGACTTCAAGCTCATCGGCACCCCGGCCAAGCGACTGGACACGCCGTCGAAGGTCAACGGAACGGCCGTCTATGGCATCGACGTTCGGCCACTGGGTGTGAAGATCGCGACCCTCGCGCAATCGCCCGTCTTCGGCGGCCGCGTGAAGAGCGTGAATGACGCGAAGGCCAAGGCCGTCAAGGGCGTGCGCCAGATCGTGCGGCTCGACGACGCGGTGGCGGTGGTGGCCGACCATATGGGCGCCGCGAAGAAAGGGCTGGCGGCGCTCGAGATCGAATGGGACGACGGCCCGCACGCACAGCTCGACACGCAAAAGATCGTCGACCAGCTCGAAAAGGCGACGCTCGATCCGGGGGCGGTCGCGCAGAACGTCGGCAATGTCGACAGCGCGATGGCGAACGCCGTCACCAAGGTCGAGGCGACCTACCAGGTCCCGTTCCTCGCGCACGCGACGATGGAGCCGATGAACTGCACAGTTCATGTCCGCAAGGACGGCTGCGAAGTCTGGGTCGGCAACCAGGCCCTCGCGCGCGCCCAGGCCACTGCCGCGAAAACCTCCGGACTGCCGCTGGACAAGGTCGTGGTCCACAACCACCTGATTGGCGGCGGCTTCGGTCGCCGGCTCGAGGTCGACGGCGTCACCCGCGCGGTCCAGATCGCCATGCAGGTGGAGGGTCCGGTGAAGGTCGTGTGGACCCGCGAGGAAGACATCCAGCACGACATGTACCGGCCCGTTTTCTTCGACCGGTTATCCGCCGGCCTCGATGCGAACGGAATGCCGGTCGCCTGGAACAATCGCTTCGCGGGCTCCTCGATCATCGCGCGATACCTTCCTCCGGCATTCAACAATGGTCTCGACCCGGACACGAC
>Ga0307469_10000042_pt1 | contig 45898 bp, 42 predicted proteins | sample atmos_gasesAM2C__FD_203084 | JGI IMG/M metagenome (GOLD analysis project Ga0307469, IMG submission 203084) | Hardwood forest soil microbial communities from Morgan-Monroe State Forest, Indiana, United States - atmos_gasesAM2C_515 | ecosystem: Environmental > Terrestrial > Soil > Temperate... | reverse complement strand
AACCAATCTCATCGGCGATCGCGGGCACCTCGATCTTCGCCGCCGACCCCGCGTTGTGGTGGCACGCGTTGTGGTGGACGCACGTCGTGCTCCTGTTCTCGTTCCTGGCCTACGTGCCGCACTCGAAGCACATCCACATCATCTTCGCCATCGTGAACACGTTCTTCATGGACCTCACGCCGAAGGGCACGCTGAAGACCGTGGACCTGGAGAAGTCCGAGACGTTCGGCGTGAACCGCGTTGAGCAACTCTCGTGGCGGCAGCTCCTCGACGCGTACGCGTGCACGGAGTGCGGACGCTGCACGGCCGCGTGCCCGGCGAATGCGACCGGAAAGCCGCTGAACCCGATGCGGATCATCACGAACATGCGGGACACGCTGAACGACCAGGGCGGCGCGATCGTGCAAGGGCAGGTCGACGACCTGCCGGACATGTTCCAGACCGTCCATTCGGAAGAGGGGATCTGGGCGTGCACCACGTGCTACGCCTGCGTCTACGAATGCCCGGTGATGAACGAGCACGTGCCGAAGATCATCGACATGCGGAGGAACCTGGTCCTGACGCAAGGGAAGATCCCGCCCGAGTCGATGGACATGCTGCGGAACATCGAGACAAACTACAACCCGTGGGGCATCGGATGGGACCAGCGCGGCCGGTGGGCCGAGGGCCTCGGGGTCCGCACGATGGCCGAGGCGATCGCGGCGAACGAGCCGATCGACGTCCTGTACTGGGTCGGCTGCGCAGCCTCGTTCGACGATCGGAATCGGAAGGTCGCCCAGGCATTCGCCCGCATCCTGCGGAAGGCCGGCGTGCGATTCGCAATCCTTGGGGCCGAGGAAAAATGCACGGGAGACCCGGCGCGGCGCATCGGCAACGAGTATCTCGCGCAAACGATGATTCGGGCGAACGTGGCAACGCTGAACCAATACGGGGTGAAGCGGATCGTCGCGAGCTGCCCGCACTGCTTCAACGCGATCAAGAACGAGTACCCGGAGTTTGGGGGAACGTATGACGTCGTACACCACAGCCAATTCCTCCAGGAACTGATCCGTGAGGGACGGCTCACCCCCACGCGGGACGTCCTTCAGTTCCTGACGTACCACGATCCGTGCTATCTGGGACGATACAACGACGTGTACGACGAGCCGCGGGACGTGTTGTACCGCATCCCGGGCGTCCGCGTCGTCGAGATGCGCGAATGCCGCGATCGCGGTTTCTGCTGCGGCGCCGGTGGGGCGCGGATGTGGATGGACGAGCGAGGGGGCGAGAAGGTGAATCATCGCCGGCTGAGCCACGTCGAAGAGACGCAGGCCAATGCGGTGGCGACGGCGTGTCCGTACTGTCTGATCATGTTCGACGACGCCACGAAGACGAAGAACCGCGAGGACATCCGTCGGTTTGATATCGCAGAACTCGTCGAACGGTCGCTCCCCTAGATGCGACGTGGATGTCGGCAGCCGTCGTGAAAGGTTTTTGTATCGCGGGCGCCACAGGGTCCCGAGGGGGCGGACCATGGTCCTCGCTTCGTACTCGGATGCGGCGGCGCTCGTCGGCCGCGTGGCGCTCGGGGCCCTTTTCTTGAGCCACGGGTGGCCGAAGATCAAGGACATCCGGAAGCCGATCGGCTTCGTGAAAGGCACCGGGTGGCCCGGGGGGGCGGCGTTCGCAGCTCTCTTCACTTTGCTTGAATTCTTCGGGGCCCTCGCCCTAATCACCGGCCTGCTGACGCAAATCGTGGCCGTCCTCTTCGTCCTTGAGATGATCGCGACGACGGTGTTCTCGAAGAGGAAGCTGAACAAGAAATTCAGCCTGGGATACGAACTCGACGTGGCGTACGCGGCCTTCGCCCTCGTCCTGGCACTCCTGGGCCCAGGGGCCTGGTCCCTCGATCGTCTCCTCCGTTGGGCCTAGAGATCGTTGATTTTCTTCGCCAGATCGAAGTCGAGGTTCGTCAGGCCACCCTTGTCGTGCGTCGTCAGGGTGAGCCGGACCGTCGCCCACGAGTTCGCGATGTCCGGGTGATGGTTCATCGCCTCCGCGAGCGCGCCGACCTTGTTCACGAACGCGAGCGCCTCGGAGAAATCGCCGAACGTCCAAGTGCGCTCAATCGCATTGCCCGCACGAGACCAATTGGGGACCTCTCGGAGGCGACCCGCGATTTCGTCGTCGGAGAGAAGGGCTCGCCGGGCCACGGACTCCGGAAGGGCCATAGCGGGCAAAAGGTTGGCGTCTCCGAAATCAACCTTGTTTAAGGTTAAGAGGGTGCAAACCCCGAGGATCGTCGGCATGGCCTACCGCACGATCACGATCGGGGTCTGGGCGATGATGTCGAACCCCCACGCGATGTCGAGGCCCACATGGAGGACATAGCCATAATATGAATATGTCCCTCGATAACTCGACGCGACGTCCGCGGGAATCGGAATCTCGAAGGTGAACGGCATCCCGATCCGGATCTGCTCCATGGGCACCGACACCTCCGTGCGATACGTTTCCGTGCTCTCCTGCTGGCCGTCCGCCTTGGCCCACTCCCCGCCGATGAGCCGGGTGTAGACCCGCCGAATTCGTGCGTTCTCTGCCCGGTTCAACGTGATCCGACAACCGATCAGCTCGCGCGCGAAGAATCGGTCGCCGTCCAATTCCACGTAGACTTCGGGGCCCTGGCCGCCCGACCGGAACCGGATGGGCTGGGCGAACGTGCGGACGCTCGGGCGATCGTAGAACACGAAGATCTCGGTCGTCCACACGGTATCGAGCCACAGCGGGACATCGAGTCGCGCGCTGAGGATGTACTTCACACTCGCGTGCCGACCCGCATAGGACGGGAGGCCGTGGGGCGGGATCTGGAACTGGAACGGAAAGCGGTACGTCCCCGGTTGCATCGACTCCTCCCCACGCAGCGGCAAGCGCCATTGCACGATGGTCGCCTTCGATCGGTACGTGACCGTCGTCTTCCCTGCGCTTCGCGTGATGACGGTCTCCTCCGTCCCGGTGAAGTCGACGTACAGTCCGCGGCTCGAGACCTCCCGCGTCGTCTCGATCACGACGGTGCCCTCGATCACTTCTCCCGTGTAGTATGACGTCCGAGGCAACTCGACCGCGATCTCCCGGGGCGTCGGCTCACCTCAGGGCGACATGCTCACCGCACGAGGAACCGCGTGCCGCAGTACGAGCACGTCGCGATGCCGAACCGATCGACGTTCGTCGGCGGGCCGCCGCAGTTCGGGCAGCTCAACGCGACGGGCCCTTGCTGGCCCGCGGGGACCATCGGCTGCTGGATCGGCGGCGGGGGCGGGATCGTCCGCCGGCTCGAGGCCGAGGACAGCGCGAGGATGACGAAGATGATGATGAAGAGGAACGGGACGCACACGAACGGCGCGAATCCGAATGGGAAGAACGCCGAAGATCCCGCGAAGGAGAAGGCGATTGCGGAGACCGCCAGGATCCCGACGACGACCGCGAGGACGATGCCGATCGCCACCGTGTTGGGCGACGGATTGCGCGGAACCGGCGGGGGAAACCATTGGGCCGACGGGGGAGGCGGCTGGGCCACGCCTCCGAATTGAACGGGACTTAGATGAAGGCTCCGGACCTTTGCCGCATCAGCCCTTGAGTTCCTTCAGGGTCGCGGGCAAGAGTTTCAGGACGTCGGCCACGATCCCGACGTGCGCCACCTCGAAGATCGGCGCGCTCGGATCCGTGTTGATGGCGACGATCAGGCTCGCGTCCTTCATGCCGGCGACGTGTTGCATCGCGCCGCTGATTCCGCAGGCCACGTAGAGTTTCGGCCGGACGGTCTTGCCGCTCTGTCCGACCTGACGTGTCTTCGGCAACCAGTCCATGTCCGTGAGCGGGCGGGAGGCGCCGACGACTCCGCCGAGGGCTTTCGCGAATTCCTCGATGAGCGGGAGGTTCTCTCTCTTCTGGATCCCGCGGCCCGCGGAAACGATGATGTCTGCCCCGCCGATGTCGATATCCTGGACCTGCGGTCGCTCGATCGAGAGGAACCGAGTCCGGAGTTTCGATGGATCGATCCGGACCGGCGTCACCGTGACCGTCCCGCCCGCGGCCGGCCCCGCCGGTTTCGTCGAACCGGGTCGCACGGTGGCCACGATCGGCCGGCTCGACGCGATCTCCACCTCCGCCTGGACCTTCTCGTTCAGGAGGCGGCGGGTCGCGACGAGACGTTCGCCGTCGAAGCGCAAGGCGAGGCAATTGGTGACCAGCGGAAGATCCATCACGCCGGCCAGAGCGGGCGCGAGGTCGTAGCCTTCGGACGTGTGGGCCACGAGGATGAGGCCAGGTTTGGTGCCCTCGACGACGGCACGAGCCGCTTGACCGTATCCGTCGGGCGTGTATTCCGCCAAGGCCGGGTCGTCCACGAGGAGGACCTCGGTGCCGTAGCGGGCGAGGAGGTCCGCGAGGGACCTCACATCGTGCCCGAACAGCACAACCCGGACGTGGCCCCCCGTGCGCGATCCGAGTTCCCGACCGACGGCGATCACCTCCAGGGTCGACGGCGCCACGCGGCCTTCCAGATGTTCCGCGAAGATCAGCACGTCGCCCGGCAACCCATCACCTCCGCGCAAAGCCTTTGTCGCGGAGGAACTGGGCGAGCTTCTTCGCCTGCTCGTCGACGGTCCCCGTGATCATCTCCGCGTGGCCTTTCGCCGCGGGCGGCGAGAGACCGCGGACCGCGAACGCGTACGGGAGGGGGACGGCGTCCCAGGAGGCGAAGCCGAGCGCCGCGGGTGAGAGTTCCTTGATCGGCTGACGGGCCGCTTTCATGATCGCCGGGAGCGGCGCGTACCGCGGCGTGTTCGCGCCGAACTGAATCGTGAGCACGGCCGGGAGCGCAATCGAATAGAGCCGTTGCAGTCCGCCTTCGAGTTCGCAGGCGACTTCGAGCCCGCCGCCCTTCACCTCGACCCGCGTCACGACGCTCGCGTGAGGGAGGCCGAGGAAGCCCGCCACGAGTCCCCCGGTCGCCGAATTCACGAGATCGTCCGACTGGACTCCGGTCAGCACGACGTCGTGGGGGATCGTGCGAATGGCCGCCGCGAGGATCCGTGAGACCTTGCCGACATCGTACGCGGCCGGCTCGTCGAACGCGATTCGGACGACCTCGTCGGCCCCTTTCGCGAGGGCCTCGCGCAACATCTGATCCGTGCGCTTCGGGCCCGCGGTCAGCCCGACGACGCGGCCTCCCGATTTCTCCTTGAGCCGGACGGCCTCCTCGAGCGCGTACTCGTCCGCGCCGTTCAGCTTGTAATTGAGCGCGTCGCGCTTGATGTCCTTTCCATCGGATGCGATTTGGAACTGCAGGTCCGGATTCGGGATCTGTTTCAGGCACACGACGATGTTCAGCGGCACCGCGCGCGGGCGTAGAAGAGGACGCTATTTAATCGTGTCGTGCGATTTGAGCCCGCGATGGTCGACACGCCGTGGCAGTCGTTCTCGACGCCCGACCGCGGACGCGAGTACCTCGCCCTGCTCTCGTACCTCCCGCTGAAGGGATTTCGCAAGATGCTCGCGCTGCAGCGGCAATCGAGCAAGGTCGGCAAACAGCTCGCGGAGACGCGCGGGCTCGTCGGGTATTCGTTTCGCGCAAAGTTATTAAGTCATCGTTTCTGGACTCTTTCCATCTGGGAAGACGAGGGGGCCCTGATGGCGTTCGTCGGCCGAGATCCCCACCGAACCGCGATGGGCCTGCTGCAACCGTACATGGGCGAGACCGCGTTCACGCGATGGACGATCCGCGGTTCTGACGTCCCGCCGTCATGGGACGACGCGATCCGACGATCCGAGGCCGCACCGAAATGAAAGGGCGGCAGGCCGGCGGGCCTGCCTTCGTCCGCCTATGGGAAAATCCCGCGCCACTTGTACGCCTCGACGACGCGGGCGATCGCCACCATGTAGGCGGCCTGGCGCATGTCGACCTTCTTCGTTTCCCGCATGTCCCATACGCGGTTGAAGGCGCTCACCATGACGCCCTCGAGCTTGTCGTCGACTTCCTTCTTCGTCCAGAAGAATTCGGACAGGTTCTGCACCCACTCGAAGTACGAGACCGTCACGCCGCCGCCGTTCGCGAGGATGTCGGGGATCACGAGGATGCCCCGCTTGTGGAAGATGTCGTCCGCCTCGGGCGTCGTCGGGCCGTTCGCTCCCTCCACGACGATCTTCCCTTTGATGCGCGGCGCGTTCTCCGACGTCAGGATGCCTTCGAGGGCGCACGGGGCGACGATGTCGACGTCGAGCTCCATGAGCGCCTCGTTCGTGATCGCCCGCGTCCCCGGGAACCCGACGACGCTCCCGGTCTTCTCCTTGAACGCGAGGACCTCCTTCGGGTCGAAGCCTTTCTCGCTGTAGATGCCCCCCTTCGAGTCGGAGACCGCGACGATCTTCGAGCCTTGCTCGTCGTGCATCAACCGGGCGTAGTGGGATCCGACGTTCCCGAAGCCCTGGACCGCGACGCTCGCGCCCTTCAGGTTCAGCTTCACTTTCTTGCCGGCCTCGCGGGTGGCGTACATCATGCCCCGCGACGTCGCCTCGTCCCGGCCGAGCGAACCGCCGATGACGAGCGGCTTCCCGGTGACGACCCCCGGCTGGGCGAACCCTTTGTTCATCGAAATCGTGTCCATGATCCAGGCCATCGTCTGGCTGTCCGTGTACACGTCCGGCGCGGGGATGTCCTTCTCCGGTCCGATGATGATCGAGATCTCGGACGCGTACCGGCGCGTCATGCGCTCGAGCTCGTCCTTCGACATCTCCTTCGGGTTGCAGATCACGCCGCCCTTCGCGCCGCCGTACGGGATGCCCATGACGGCGCACTTCCAGGTCATCCAGCACGAGAGGGCCCGGACCTCGTCGAGGGAGACGTTCCAGTGGTACCGGATCCCGCCCTTGAACGGCCCGATCGCGTCGTTGTACTGCACGCGGTAGCCGACGAAGACCCTCACCCTCCCGTTGTCCATCTTCACGGGGAAGTGCACCGTGAGTTCGCGGCGCGGGCTCTTCAAGACCTCGAGCAGCCCGGAGTCCAAGTTCAACTTCTTGCCGGCCCGGTCAATCTGCTCCCGGGCGATCTCAAAAGGATTCAGCGTTTCCTTCACTTTCGCCATGGCACACGCCTCCCGAACATCCGACGGATGTCGAAGGTGGTCGCGAGTAGAGCCGTTCGCTTTTAAAGATTGTGCTCGAAGTTCCCGTTCGCGATTCCTAGGCGCTCAACCGATCCGTCGACCGCGCGGTTGCTCGGCCCCCGGTTTCGCGTAGTCGGAGGGATCGACGACGTTGTGCGGCGCCTCGCCGCGGAGGAACCGGATCACGTTCGCCAAGGCCGCCTCCATCGCGCGCGCCCGTTGCCCCGGGACCATGGGCGCGACGTGCGGTGTCATGAGGATGTTCGGCAGATCCTGGAACGGGCTGTGGAACGGCCGACCTTGTTTCGTGTCGGGGTACGTCCACCACGTGTCCAACGCGGCACGGAATCTCGGGTGGGTTTTCAGGTGGTCGAACAGGTCGTCTTCCACGATGAGTTTTCCGCGGGCGATGTTCACCAAGATCGCTTCGTCCTTCATCCGCCCGAGGAAGGCTCGGTCCACGATGCCCGCGGTCGTGCGGGTCAGGGGGAGCGCGAGCACCACGGCGTCGGCTTCCGGAAGGTACCGCGGCAGGTCCTCCATCGTGCCGATCTCATCCGCGGCTCCGCGGGCGGTCCGCGACCGGCCGATCCCGACGACGCGCATGTCGAAGGCCTTGCAACGCCGCGCGATCTCCGAGCCGATCCCGCCGAGGCCCAGGATCACGGCGGTGGAGCCGGCGAGCGCCTTGTTCGTGACGCCTTGATCGAAGACGCCCCGCCGGATCTCTTCGGTCCGGAGGACGATGTCCTTCGCGGCCGCGAGCAGAAGCGCCATCGCGTGCTCCGCGACAGAGACGCTGTACGCGCCCGCGTTGCTGCACACGATCGCGGCCGGAGGGAACCGCTCGAACGGCAGATGGTCGACTCCCGCCACGAGCGCCTGGACCAACCGAAGCATCCGGGCCTTCTCGCGGAGATCGACGGGGATCTCGCGGGGGAACCCCATGCAGACGACGACATCCGCGGTCGTCCATGCGTCATCCCGCTTCTTCCCAGGGAGATCTTCGAGGATGACCGGCTCGAAATCGCCGGAGGCCATCCTCGCGACGACCGCGCGCCGCTCGGCGTCCATCGGTGTGGCGAAGAGGACCCGTGCCATCGTCCCACCCGACGCGGCCGCGGGACTTGGCCCTTTCGACCCGACTAGGTCAGCACTCCGAGTACCCGCAGGAGTGGCACTTCACGCAGCCTTCCTCGAACACGAGGGACTTGCCGCACTCCGGGCACTCGGGATTCAGGCCTTTCCGCAACAGCTCCGCGGCGTCGCGGGACTCCTTCTCCATCTCGATGTCCGTCTCGACGGCGCCGCCGAGCTCGTCGAACGTCTCCACGGCGGGCTGGACGCCCGTCTTCTGCATCCCGATGTGCCTCTTGATCGCCTTCGCGATCGCGTCCGGGATCGAGTAGACGCGCTCCCCGTGGTCGATCGCGATCCGCGGGCTGCGGATGCCCTCGAGCTGGTCGATGATCTCGTCGACCGGGACGCCGGACCGCAGGCACAGGGAGGCGAGGCGCGCGATGCCTTCCGTGAACGAGGCCGTGTAGCCACCGCCGCGGCCGATCTGCGCGAACACCTCGAACAGGCCTTTCTCGTCCTCGTTGACCGTGACGTACAGGGCGCCGTATCCGGTCAGGATCTTCTGCGTGCGGCCGGTGATGACGTCAGGACGGGCTCGCGGCCGGACGCTGGCAGGCTCCGGCGGTACCTCGACGCGGATCTCCTTCGGCTTCTCGGCCTCCGCGACCCCGATGTTGAGGACCTGGTCCTCCCGCGAGCCGTCGCGGTAGACCGTGATGCCTTTGCAGTGGAGGTCGAATGCGAGGAGATAGGCCTTCTTCACGTCCTCGACGGTGGCTTCACGCGGGAGATTGATCGTCTTCGAGACGGCGGCGTCACACCAGTCCTGGAACGCAGCCTGCATGCGAACGTGCCATTCCGGCGCGACGTCGTGCGCGGTTGCGAAGACGCGCTGCCACTTCTCGGGGACCTCGTTCAGTCCGCGCGGGGAGCCGTGGTTGTCCAGGATCTTCTTCACGAGATCGTCACGCCAGAAACCCTCGCGCTTCGCGACCTCCTCGAAGTAGTCGAGGAAGTAAGGAAGCTCCTCGCCGTCCATGACGCGCTTGTACCAGATGAGACTGAATTCTGGCTCGCAACCGCCCGATGTGTCGGCAATCATCGACAATGTGCCGGTCGGGGCGACGGTTGTGACATAAGAGTTGCGGAGCCGCAGTCCCTTCTCCTGGTGCCGGCTGCCCTCCCATGCGGGGTAGACGCCGCGTTCCTCCGCGAGCTTGGCGCTCTCATTATATCCGGTTTCTTGGATAAATTGCATCACCTTTCGGCCCCATTCAACCCCTTCTTTGGAATCGTACGGGACCTCGAGCATGAACAGCATCCGCGCGAAACCCATGACGCCGAGGCCAATCTTCCGCGTGGCGTGCGTCATCTCCTCGATTTCTTTCACCGGGTACGCGTTCATGTCGATGACGTCGTCGAGCATCCGAGTCGTCGCGCGTATCGTCCATTCGAGTTTCTTCCAATCGACGTCCCAGTGACCCGCGACGTTCCGCTTCATGTGCCTGACGAGATCGATTGATCCCAGGTTACAGGACTCGTACGGCAAAAGCGGTTGTTCTCCGCACTGTCGAACGACAAGACCGTTGCAAACCATAGAATGCGAAGCAGCTTCGGTGAGATCGAAGACCTCGCGGTCGCCTAAGAGTTCGGTGCGAGCCAACATGTCCTCGAATCTTGTCCGATAGAACCGAGGATATCGAACCTGAGAGAGTTGGGCTTTCTTGTCATCGAGAAAACCAACTTCACGCCGGAAACGGTCCCGCGACTCGCCGAAAATGAACAGCTCGTACAACACACCATCGGAGCCGTATGTTCGACGCACTCCCCCTCCCGTCACATACTCGAACAATCCGTTCCGCGAAGCGCGGCTTCGGTTCAGGATGCGGGAGCGGATTCCTAGACTGAGGAGGAGGAGTTGCACGCCTTGTAGCAACTTGCGGCTCTTCGATGTTAACACCACCCCGGAGCTGTTGCAGTTGCGGTGATCTCTCATCGTTCCATCTGCGGTAAAGAGGGCCTGCAGGAATCCCACGACGGCTTCGCGCGATGCAGTGAACAAGGTTCGAGGAACTTCCTTCTCTGACGCGTCAACGGGTTTGACGCCGAGCCGTTCAAAGAAGTCGACGAAGAACCGAGAATGGTAGGACAGATGGTACACGCCATTTGCACGCTGTACCCCGCGGATGTTTCGTGCGTACCACCGGTTGAGAATCGGCCGGAGCGTGGCGAACATCGGCGCGTCGTTTCTGGCGAACGTGAAACCGACGCGGCAATTCTTGTCGCCAGAACGCAACCAGCCGTCGCCCACCAGCCAACCGAGAACCAAACCGAGCTCCCGTGACCATTCAGTTGGAAGATTGAGAACCGTCGCCTTCCCGTTTCCTCCGATGTGAACGTTCGACGGTTTGAACGGGAGCGTCCGATCCTTCGGGAACTTCCCTTCCCCCGATTGAATCAATAGTTTGTGGACCCCCGGCACCAGCTCCTCGACCGGGAGCCAGCCCTCTGTCGTCAGGACCTTGTGATCCGCCGTCGCCGTGAGCTCGAATCCGGATTTCGTCGCGATCCGCCAGACGGGCTTCACACCGGTACGCCAGGCGGCGACTAGAGGCCCGAGTCGTGTGCCCCGTTCCGCCTGGTCGCGGCTCGCAAGCAACAAGCCATTCGACTCCGTGATGACCTCTGCGGCAACGCGTCGATCTGTGACAAGGGATATTCCGCCATTCGGGTAGCGGTCGGCGAGATCCGCGATCGGGATGAGTCCGAGCTCCGTCGAAACGAGCGTGTCGCCTGTCACGCAGGGATTCGTCGCCTCCATGTCGCCCACGTTCGGCGTCGGCTGGCGGCGGTTGTTCTCATCGATGAAGAACAGGCCAGGCTCGCCGTTCTTCCATGCTTGAAACGCAATCTTGTCGAGGACCTCGCGGGCATCGAGTTGACCGACGATCTGTTTCGTCCGCGGATTGACGAGATCATACTTGGTCCCCGCCCTCACCGCTTCCCAGAACGTGTCCGTCACCGCGACAGAGATGTTGAAATTCGTGATCTCGTTGGTCCTGTCCTTGCAGGTGATGAAATCGAGAATGTCAGGGTGGTCCACGCGGAGAATCCCCATGTTAGCGCCACGCCGTTTAGATCCCTGTTTAACCTGTTGCGTCGCGGCATCGTAGACCTTCATGAAGGAAACGGGACCACTAGCGACACCCATCGTTGAACGAACGAAGTCATTCTTCGGCCTCAGGCGCGAAAACGAGAAGCCCGTTCCCCCGCCGGACTGGTGAATCAGAGCCGCTTCCTGGAGGGTATGAAAAATCCCCGCGAGGCTATCGTCCACTGGCAATACGAAACAGGCACTCAGCTGTTGGAGATCGAGCCCCGCATTCATCAGGGTCGGACTATTCGGCAAGAACTCGAGGTTTGAGATAATCCGAAAGAAGCGACGTGCGGTCTCCTCGACCTGGGCCTCAGTGGCCCCGTAATTCCGTTCGGCCTGCGCCAAATTCCAAGCGACCCGAGCAAATAGCTCCTTCGGCGTTTCGATGACGCGTCCCGTGTCGTTCTTCTTCAAGTAGCGCTTCGCGAGCACGCGCAACGCATTCTCGGACAGCTTCGGATCGGGCTCACGGGCCACAACGTCGATGGCCTTAGAATCAGCAATCTTGATTTCTTCCATGGGGAGACCTTCTCCGGAAGGGACGGAATGCGACGTAAGACGTGCGGGGAGTCCATCCCTGGGGGTGGGCGCCGCGAAAGAGGTCACCTGACATAGTCCTTTTTGAACCACGTATGTTACCAGCAGCACGAGCGGCTGTTACCATCTTTGTTACCATACGGACCGTATGGACCCTACGGGTCGGCACCGTATGAACTCTCGGAGAGGACCCCGAAAGTACCCCTTCTGATGGAGGTGTCACAGGAAGGGAAGGGGTACGACTTGGGCCGCGTGCGGCGTTCCGCGAACGTCGATCTCGATGCTCGTCCCGGGCGATGCATAGCCGCGATCCACCGACGCGAGCGCAATCCCGACACGCAGGCTCGGTGACATCGTGCCACTCGTCACATGGCCGACATCGACTCCGCGGGAAAGGACGCGGTGGCCGGGCCGCGGAATTCCACGATCGTCCATCCGCACGCCCGCGAGGCGCGGATAGTTGTCGCGCGCCCGCTGCGCCTCGAGCGCCTCGCGGCCGATGAACGACCGGCCCCACTTCACGACCCATGCGCAGTTCACCTCGAGCGGTGTCTGGTGTCCGTCGAAATCCTGTCCCGACAACAGGAAGCCCTTCTCCAGGCGAAGGGTGTCCCGCGCGCCGAGGCCGATCGGCTTGATCCCGAGGTCCGCCCCGGACCTCAGGAGGGATTCCCAGACCCACAGACCCTCGGCCGACGTCGGGAAGAGTTCGAACCCCGCTTCTCCCGTGTAGCCGGTCCGCGTGACGAGGAACGACGCACGTCCACCGGCAACGGAGGGGTCCTCGGATGACGGCATGGCGCGTCCTCTCGGGTCCGACTTCCCCCACCCCTCGATTTCCGGTGGAACGGCGCGCGGATGGGCGCCCCACGGAGCCGGCGGAACGAAGTCGATCATCACGCCGGCAAAGGGCTTGACGCGACTCAGGTCCACCGACGTGAACCGTTGAAGGAGCTCGGGGGCACGCGGACCTTGCAGGGCCAGGCAGAGCCGTTCCGATGTGCGATCCGTGAGAGCGGCTTCCGCGCTCGCGTGAGACGTGAGCCACGACCAGACCGCCTCACGCGGTCCTGCGTTGCACACGAGCAAGAACCGGTCGGCTGCGAGGCACGTCACGATGACGTCGTCGAGGATCGTCCCGTCTTCGTGCAGGAGATGCGTGTACCGCGCTTTCCCCGGCAGTGTGGGCACGTCGTTCGCGCTGAGGCGATCGAGGAACGCATGCGCCATCCGCCCATCGACGAAAATCTTGCCCATGTGACTCACGTCGAACAGACCGACCGCGCGGCGCACGGTGAGATGCTCGTCGACGATCCCGGAATATTGGAGCGGCATCTCCCATCCGCCGAACTCGATCATGCGCGCCCCCGCCGCGCGGTGCCATTCGAACAGCGCAGTGCGCAACGCCACGCGGCGGCATCGCGCGCGCCGATGAAAGCCTTCGCTGCGAGCAAAGCTTATGCACGCCCCCCTCATTGCCCGCGGCCACCATGGGCCTGTTCCGGGAACTCCGCTATGAGCTGAGCTCCCTCATCTTCGGCCTTGGGATTATCGGGATGTTCTTCTCGTTGACGCAGTACCTGATCCCGACCCAGAGCCCGGACTGGCTCCAGTCGATCCATCGCGCCGTCGGCAACTACGTGGTCTGGGAGGCGTTCTTCGGCTTCCTCGCGGTCCTCGGCGGCGGCTTCTATTTCATCGACACGATCCGGAAGGAACGCGAGTTCGAACGGCTCATCTCGACGCCATCGAAGGAAGTCTTCGTGAAGAACATGGGTCGGATCGAGGAGCTCACGTACGACCACCTGCCGTCCGCGTACGAGAGGCGGTTCCTCGACAAGAAACGCGAGTTCCGAATCAAAGGTTGATCACTCGATCGTCCGGGCGAGGAGCACGTGTCCGAGGCGCTCGACCGAGTCGCGATCGCGCGCTCGGCAGCGGACGACGACCTCGATTCGATCGGGCCGATGGACCGCGGACACGACCTCCGTGTGTTCGTACAACCAATGGATCTTGCCTCCGGCCTCGGCGTCCTGCGGCAAGATAAGATGGACCTCGATCGGATAGGCGAACGCACGAGCGATGGTGTCCCGCAGCTCGTCGAGCCCGCGTCCGGTCCGCGTCGAGATGACGATCGGCGTCCGATGGAATTCGGACTCGGCCAGGACCTGGACCTTCGCATCGATCTCGTCATCGCGGAGGAGGTCGGCTTTCGTCAGGATCGGACGGACCGAGGCCGCGGAGACTTTCGGGAAGAGGGTGCGCGCCGCCAGGCGCACCTTCCGTTGGATTTCCGCTTCCGAATCCGAGACGTCCACGAGGAGCAGGACGAGATCCGCCTGGAGGATTTCCTCAAGCGTCGCGTTGAACGCCTCGACCATCCAGAAGGGCACGCCATCGACGAAGCCGATCGTATCCGTGAGCAAGATCCGCTTGCGCGTCCCGGTGAGGCTCCGGGTCGTCGTCGCCAAAGTGGAGAACATCCGGTCGTCGACGAGGACGCGTTCGTCCGCAAGGACGTTCAGGAGGGACGACTTGCCCGCATTGGCGTAACCGGCGAGGGCGACGAGATGATAGCCGCGTTCCTTCCGAACGGATCGTCGGACGGATCGTTCCCGACGAATCGCCTCGAGCTCGTCCCGGATCTTCTTGATCCGCCGCTTGACTGTCTCATAGTACGCGTCGACGCGGAGCTCGCCGCCTGCCATGAACCCGGGCCGCTCTCCGATGTCGCCCTCGTGGATCCACTCGCGGAGCAAGGGCACCTCGTATTGCAGGAGGGCGAGTTCGACCTGGAGTTTCCCTTCCCGGCTCGACGCGCGTTGGGCGAAGAGTTCCAGCAAGACGCGCAAGCGGTCGTAGCATTCGACGCCGAGGTCCCGCTCGAGCTGATAGTGCATCGTGGGCCGGAGCTCGCCGTTGAACACGACCGCCGCGATTCCGCCGGCATCGACCCGGGCCTGGATCTCCTCGAGTTTCCCGCGGCCCACGAACGTCCGGCTATCCGGACGATCGCGCCGCTGGACGACGGTCTCGACGATCCGATGGCCTGCGGACGCCAAGAGGGCTGAGATCTCACCCACATCGGCCGTCAGCGAGACGAGGAGGACGTCCAACGGTCATCCGAAGGGGTCCGGTCGCCAAGAACGTTTCCAGTGGAAACCAAGGGGTGGGGCCAGCCTGCCCCCGTCCGGACCCTCAGACCGGTTAACCTCAAATAAGGTTAACGCAATGTCGCGCCGGATGCAAATCGGTTGTGGCGTCACCACGAAGGCGATCCGGGGGCGGCCCTACCTGTACTTCTGGCATTACGAGGAGCGGGGCGGCCGCCGGGTCCAGGTATTCCGGTATCTGGGTGCCGCGCGGTCCGAGGCGGCCCGTGCGAAGCTCACGGAGGCCCTCGACGCATACCTCGAGCGCGTCAGCGCGGAGATCCGCCGAAAGCGTGCGGAGGTCCTGGCCCGCGCGTTGCCGGAGTGACGCGAAGCCCTTATCGCCGGCCGAGGCCATCGGAATCCCCGATGCAGATCGAGGTGCGCCTCTTCGCGACGTACCGGGAGATCGTGGGCGAGGGGCAACTCGCATGGACGTTGCGGGACGGCACGACCGTCGGGCAGCTCCTCGAGGCCGTCCTCACGAAGTACCCGCGGCTCCTCGGTCACCGGAGCAGCATGCTCCTCGTCGTGAATCACGAGGTCGTGCGATCCGATGCGGTCTTGCGGGAAGGGGACGAGGTCGCCCTCCTGCCTCCCGTGAGCGGAGGCGACCGATGATCGAGATTCAACGCAACCGGATCGACGTCGGGTCGGTCGTGGACAGCGTGCGCCGGGATGACGCCGGAGCCATCGTCGTCTTCCTCGGCACGGTCCGCTCCGATCCGGATGTGCGGGCCCTCGACTACGAGGTCTACAAGCCGATGGCCCTGCGCATGCTCACAGAACTCGTCGAGCGCGCACGGGAGAAGTTCGGGGTCCTCGAGCTGTCAATCGTGCATCGCGCGGGCCGCGTCCCGGTCGGAGGCGACTCCGTCGTCATCGCGTGCGCGGCGGCCCATCGATCCGAGGCGTTCGCCGCGTGCGCCTGGGTCATGGACGAAGTCAAACGCATCGTCCCGATCTGGAAGACCGAGTCCGGTCCGGCAAAGCGGCGCGCGCGCCGGCCATGAGTAAGCTCCGACGATCGCCGATGGCGATCGGAGGGTTCCCTGAGAAATACGGCCGGGGCCGCTCCGACCCCGCGCCACGATCCCCCGCGAGGGGGTAAGGGGTTTCCGTCCCGCGACGTGTCTAGAAAATCGACACGAAGTCTTGGACCGCTTGCAGTGCGGTGCACGCGGCCCGGTCGTAAAACCGGTACCAGTTCGCCCCATGCACCCGAGCCTGGTCGGGGATGTGGTCGTTCTCGTGCACGCACTTGTCGTGCTTCGGTCCGTTGCTCGCTTTCGCAGGAGGCGTTGGCGGGGTGCTCGGCGTGGTGCCGGTCCCCGTGCCTGGATTCCCGGTGTCCGTGTTCGGCTCGTTCACGGCGACGCTCGAGTTTGTCGCCTTCGGCCGGAACGTGTAGGCGGCGAACGCCGCCCCCACGATCACGGCGATGAGCACGGCCACCGCTGTCTTTCGCCGGATCATTTTTCGCCTCTCCTTTTCTCCTTCGCGTGTCGTGTTGCGCAGGTCGCGATGTCGCGGCGAGAGGATTGTTCTCCAGGAGTCCGCTCCGCGGGCTCCCTTCCCATCCTTCGTGCGCGCATCCCTTTCCGCACGCAGTTCGCAGGACGCCCTCGCATCGTAGATAATCCTTTTCGCGTCGGACGCCGCGATTTGACAACGTCCTTGCGCGCGCGCGTGGCACGTCATCGAAACGGCGTCGGACGCGGGCGGTCCGTTGACAAAGGGCCAGGGTGAAATAGCGTGCGCGGCCATCCCGCGTCGCAATGGCGAAGATGGTGGACATCGGGACGAAACCGGACGTGCGCCGCCGCGCGGTGGCGACCGGGTTGATTCATCTCAAGCCGACGACGATCCGAGCGATCCGTGCGCGGCACGTCGAGAAAGGTGACCCGCTTCCCACGGCCGAGGTCGCAGCGCTCCAGGCAATCAAAGCAGTCTGGCAGGTCCTCCCGCATACGCATCCGATCCCGATTACTGCCGCGAGCGTCACATTCAACGTCCGATCGGACCGGATCGTCGTCAGGACCTGCGTCGAAGCGACGTACAAGACCGGCGTGGAGATGGAGGCCCTCTACGGCGTCGCGGTCGCCCTGTTGACGATATGGGACATGGTAAAAGCCCTCGAGAAGGATTCGAAGGGACAATATCCAGGGGCGCGGATCGAGGGCATGCGTGTCGTCACAAAGGAGAAGGAAACGAAGGCGGCGGAACGGTAGGATTTAGAACGCAGAACACGGTCGGGGGGCTGGGTTAATCTCATGGCGGAGGAACGCAGGATCTCAGCGGGGGAGATACGAAGGACGATCGCCACGTCGTTGGGCGCGGCGTTCGGTTTCGTGATTGGCTTGCTGTGGAGCAACGTCGTGCTGTTCGGAATCTCGACGGCAGGAATTAATCTGAGCCCCACCGGAGCGGGGGTAGGCAACTGGGGCAACTGGGCGTACTTCGTGGTCACCGCGGTCGTCATCACTCTCGTCATGGTTGTCCTGATCGTGGTCGTTGGGCGCTGGGGCGGCAAGGACTGAAGACCGTTCTCACCTCGCGAGGAGCTTCGCGTCTCAGGCGAAGTCCTTTTATCCGATCCTGGGCATGGATTCCGGCCCATGAAGGTCGTGATCCTCGACGGGTACGTGGACGAGCCGTCCAACTTCGGTGTGCCGCCGTACATCTCGCCCTACCCGCGATACGTGTCGGGTGCGGTCCGTGATGCCGGCCACACGTTCGAGTACGTGACCATCGACCGAGTCCGCGCGGGCAATCCATTGAGGGGCGACCTGCTTGTCCTCATCTCGGGCCCCATCGTGCCGGGGAAGTACCTTCGCAGCTTGCCGATCAGCGAGAGGGAAATCGTTCATCATGCGAACGCCTTCGAAGGTCCACGAGTGTTCGGGGGACCGCTCGCGCGTTTCCGCTATTACGACGAGGCGCTCGTCGAGCCGTTCGACTGGGTCGCGTTGCGCGACATCGACACGGCGATCTACGACCATCTGATGACCGGAGAGTGGACGAACCGCGATCGTACGATGGAGGAGTGGGACCGCTGGGCGCTTCTCGGTGCGGACGTGGTCCGGTCCCATCCCGATTTCCCGGATCCGCTGACCGTCGAGCTCGACACCTCGAAAGGCTGCGTGCGGTATCTGAACAAGGGCTGCTCGTTCTGCATCGAACCGATGTACGGCAAGCCGAAGTTCCGGCCCGTGGCCGGCGTTCTCCGAGAGGTACGCCGACTCGCCGAGCTCGGCGCGGTGAATTTCCGCCTCGGAGGGCAAGCGGATTTCTTCAGCTACCAAGCGATCGGCTTGGGGTCCTCCGTGACCCCGGAGATTAATGTATCCGCGATTCACGAACTGCTCGATGGGATCCGGGCAGTTGCGCCGAACCTGAAGGTCCTCCACACGGACAACGGCGACCCGGCGATGGTGGTCGCGCATCCGGACGAGGCGATGGCAGCGATGCGGGATCTGGTAGCTTTCAGCACCCCGGGCACCAGCCTGTCCTTCGGACTCGAGTCCGCGGATCCCCAGGTGACCGAGGCGAACAACCTGAACATCGATGCGGACGGCTGCCTCGAGGCGATTCGGATGGTGAACGCCGTCGGGCGCGAAAGGGGCGAGAACGGCATGCCGCGGCTTCTCCCCGGCCTTAATTTCGTCGTGGGCCTCGACGGGGAGACGAAGAAGACATTTGACCTGAATCTCGGGTTCTTGAAGGGGCTTCTCCGGGAAGACCTCTGGGTCCGCCGGATCAACATCCGTCAGGTCCGCCCTGTGCGACGCGAGTTCGAGCCGACCGGCCTGTACCGCGAGTTCCGAAAATTCAAGGAGGCGGTGCGGACGGCGGTCGACCACGAAATGCTCCGACGCGTGATTCCGGAGGACACCGTGCTACGGAGCGTCTTCCTGGAGATTCGCGACGGTCATGTGACGTACGGTCGCCAGATCGGTACGTATCCAATCCTCGTTGGTTTGCCCTACGATGCGGGCGTCAACCGTTTCATCGACGTGCGCGTCGTGAGCCATGGCCAGCGATCGATCACTGCAGTCGAGTACCCGCTCGATGTGAACCACGCGCCGATGGCGGCGATCTCGGCCCTTCCCGGGATCGGACTGAAGCGTGCTGCAAGGATTATCCGCGCGCGGCCTTTCGACTCTTGGCCGGCGTTCGCCGCATCCCTCGACGATCCTGCGGCCGCGGAGCGCATCGCGCCGTTCCTCGGTCTTGCGGCGTGATTCGCTCGCGCCCGCGCGCCGGAAACGTCCTCGAATCTCATCGTCGCGGTCGCACGCGTTCAGCCAGGTAGACGGCCCGTCCGCCTTCCCACTCTGAATCCCGGAGGGGGAATTCCTCCTCGGAACCGACGAAGTCTCCGGCGACCGTAAGTAAGCTCGTCGCATCTGGGCCTGACGCGCGGGCACTCCCAGTCGGTCTTTCAATTCGCGCGCCGCCGTCGCTCGCTCCTCCGTTGGGAAGCGCGGAACCCGGAGCGAGATGCAATCGCCCGGATGGACCGAGGCGTCTTCCCGCGACGTTCGCTCGTTCGCCGTTCCCCCAGCCGCCGCCGCCCGGCGTCTCAATGATGATGACATCGCCGCGACTCAGGCGCTCAGTGAACTTCGCCGGTCTCAGACCCCGCCTGCCTCGGTGGACGATCCAGTTCCTCCCTGCCCGCCCGTCGGAGCCGCCGTTCGCGCCGTGCGGCCGGAGGCGGCGGCGCTCAGAGATCACGGACACCGTGGTCCCGGCTCCAAGCACACGGACGGCACGTCGGATTCCGTCTCCCCCGTGGAATCGCCCCGCGCCTCCGGACCCATCGATGAGCCGGTACTCTTCGACGCGGAGAGGATACGCGAGCTCGAGCGCCTCCACGGGAGTGTTCTTCGTGTTCGTCATGTGTGTCTGCACGCCGTCCGCGCCGTCCCGATATGGCAGGGCCCCCTCGCCCCCTGCGATTGTCTCGTAATAGGAAAAGCGAGGCCTGGATGCGGAGCCGATTGTCAGGTTGTTCATCGTGCCCTGACTCTGAGCCGGCACGCGGTCCGGCAACGGCGCGCGGAGCGCGGCGAACACGACGTCGACGATCCGCTGCGACGTCTCGACGTTCCCGGCCGCGACGGCGGCCGGCGGCTGAGCCCGAACGATCGAACCTTCCGGAGCGGTCACTCGGACCGGACGGTAGGCGCCCGCGTTCGCAGGAATGTCGGGGTCCGTGAGGCAGCGGAGCGCGTAGTAGACGGAGCTCAAGGTGACTGCGAAGGGCGCATTCAGGTTGCTCGCCGTCTGGGCGTGCGTCCCTTCGAAATCGACTTGGATCTCGTCCCCGCCCGTGGTGACGCGCGCGCGGATTGGGAGGAATCGGGGACCGCGACCCTCAGGGCTCTCCAGTCGATCGGTGCCGGTCCAGCTACCGCGCGGGAGGCTTGCGATCGACGAGCGGACGCGTCGTTCGCTATAGTCCATGAGTTCGGCGGCCGCTTGCGCGAGGAACCCCGGGGCATGGCGCCGCGCGAAGTCGAGTACCCGCCGCGACCCGAGTTCGTTCGCGGCGACTTGCGCTCGCAGGTCTCCGAGCCGTTCGACCGGGTTGACTGTCGCGCGTCGGATTCGATCGAAGACCGCACGGCGTTCCGCGCCCTTTCGGAGCAGGAGCTCCGGATTGATGACGAGTCCTTCGTCCTCGAGACGCTCGCTCTCCGCGGGCATGGACCCCGCCGCGATGCCTCCGACATCCGCATGGTGGGCTCGGTTCGCCACATACGCGAGGCGACTCGGGCCCTGGAACACAGGTTTGATCACCGTGATGTCGGGTAAGTGGGTCCCGCCGCGGTAGGGGTTGTTGAGCACGACCTGGTCCCCATCCTCGAGGCCGTCGCCGAAATCGGCCTTGATCGCCTCGACAGCGAGAGGCATCGAGCCGAGGTGCACGGGGATGTGTTCGGCCTGCGCGACCAGATTCCCGTCCGCGTCGAACAGGGCGCAACTTGCGTCCATCCGTTCCTTGATGTTCGGCGAGTATGCGGTCCTCTGGAGGGTGACGCCCATCTCCTCGGGGATGAAAGATAGGGCGGATTCGAGCACGTCCAGATCGACCGGCTTCAGGGACCCACCTCGATGTCGAGCAAGCCGAGAGGGCTGACCTCGAGCGTCGCTCCGGGCGGGACAACCGTGGTCGCGTATGCTTCGTCGACAATCAGAGGCCCTTCGAGCTGGAAGCCGACAGGGAGAGTCTCACGATCGAGGACGGGAGCCTCGAACCAGCCCTCCTCGAAGAGAACGCGTCGAGCGCTACGGCGAGGCGTCGCATGTCGGATCGGAGCCGGGACGTGCGCGGGCCTCGGAAGTCGGGCCGCGAGACGCACCGTGACGAGCTCGATTGGCCCGGCGGGCGGCGCGTATCCGTATCGCGCCCGGTGAAGATCGCGGAACCGGCGGGCGACGTTGCCGTGGATGGGGACGTTGATGTCGTAACTCTGGCCGCGGTAGCGCAGGTCGAGGCTCGCCGTGTACAGGGCTCGCCGCGGGTCGAGTCCTTGCGCGGTGAGATCCCTCTCGGCCCGTTCGCGGAATCCGTCGAGAATCCCGCGGATTCGTGCGCGGGCCCGACTGAGTGGACGCAACACGCTCTGGCCGTATGCAACGCGGATTTCGGAGACGAGGGTCCCGTAAGCGGAAAACACACCCGGGAGGAAGGGGACGATCACTCGCGGGACGCCGATCTCGCGCGCGAGCGCGCACGCATGCATCGCGCCGGCTCCACCGAACGCGAGGAGTCGGAACTCGGCCGGGTCCGCGCCCCGTTTCGACAGGATGAGTCGCATGCTCTTCGCCATGCTCGCCTCGACGACCCGTTGGATGCCGAGGACGGCCTCGTCGAGGGCGACACCGAGGCGCCTCGCCAGCTTCGCGACTCCAGTCCGCGCTAAGCGCGGCCGCAAGGTCAGTCGCCCTCCCAGGATGTGGTCTCCCAACATCCCTCCGACGAGGTCGGCGTCGGTTACAGTCGGATTCTGGCCACCTTTCCCGTACGCGATGGGGCCCGGAGACGCCCCGGCGCTCCTCGGGCCGACCCGCAAGGCACCTCCGGCGTCGATCCAGGTGAGACTCCCTCCGCCCGCACCGACCGACTCGATGTCGATGACCGGGATTGCCATCGGGAAGCGGTCGATTACCGCCTCATTAGTCCAGCTGGGCTCGCCGTCGGTCACCACGGAGAAATCGGCGCTCGTCCCGCCCATGTCGAAGGTGACTACATGGGGCGCGCGCATCCGGCGGGCGAGAGCGGCGGCGGCCGAGAGGCCTCCGGCAGGGCCGCTCTGGACGAGTTCGATCGGCCGCTCCTGCACGAGTTTTGCCGAGGCAACGCCGCCCGTCGACTTCATGACCAGAAAGTCCCGGCGCACCCGGTGGCGGAGGTCCTGAAGATAGTGCGCGACGAGGGGCTTGATGTAGGCGTCCAGGACCGTCGTCGAAGCGCGTTCGTACTCGCGGAATTCGGCGAGCACCTGATGACTGAGGGACACTGAGACCCCAGGAAGGACCGCCCCTAGCCGTCTCTCGTGCTCTGGCCTGAGGAAGGAGAAGAGCAGCGACACGGCGACCGATTCGGCGCCCGACCGTTTCACCGCACGGGCGACTCGGCGGAGTTCCGTGTCGGTGAGGTCGACGAGGACCTGCCCGTGTGAATCGACGCGCTCGCGGACGCCGAAGCACCGATCCCGCGGGACCGGCGGCGCGGGTTTCGGGACATGCAAGTCGTAGAGCTTCGGCCGATCCTGTCGGCCGATCGCGAGGAGGTCCTCGAATCCGGCCGTCGTGATGAGCGCCGTGCTGGCACCCCGCCGCTCTAGAATCGCGTTCGTCGCGACAGTCGTGCCATGGACCATTCCGTCCGCGTGGAGATCGTGGAATCCGCGGATGATCGCGGTCCCCGGCCTCGGGGTGGACAGGAGTTTTGTCGTCGCGACCTCGCGACCTCGAAAGCCGACGAAATCCGTGAACGTTCCGCCGACGTCCACTCCGATGTCCACGTGGAGGTATCGGCCAATCCGGCAAAGTCTTTTCTTTGGCTCCCACAATGCGTGGGCCGGACCACCGGAAAAACTGTGCGAGGTTCGAACCCGCCACGCGTCTTGTAATAGTTATGCACTAATGTCTTCAAGCTCCGAAAACTCCGCGAAATTCGGAGTGTTACCGAGTTCCACGTCGGGCTTGGACTTGTTTTGTCGAGCACCGATCCGCTTGACCTACAGGCTCATGGGCTAGCTCGCGCGCGTCGACAACATCATCTCAATCTCCCCTTCCAACCAATCCTGAACGTGGATGTGTTCGACTTCGATGGTCGACCGAACTTCCCTGACGCCCGCCAGCTGTTTCATCCAGAGCAACATTTCTTGGACCTCCGACACATTCGAGAGGTGGGCGACAAACAGTGAGTACTCCTGCGGCGCCGTGTGCGTCGAGATGATCCTCTGGAGTCCGGATAGAATCGTCTTGTCGACCACTTGTTTCCAGCTCGCCTCGGATGTGACCCAGAATCGGCCTCGCACGCCGCCGACTTTCCCGATATCGAGGAGCGGGTCGAGATAGAAAGCATTCCCATCGACCAGGTGGGTCAGCCGCCTCTTTACCGTACGAGTTGAAAGTCGCAGGCTGCGGGCGACATCCGAGAGGCTTCCTCTCCCGTTCCTCCGCAGTACCTGCATGATCCGCCAGTCCGTTGGCGTGGGGGTTACCTCGCAACGAGGGAAGCTGAGCTTCCAAGAGACCGGTGATGGGCAACCGCAAAGGGAGGCGATCAGCCGAACCTGCCTTGCCAGCATCGCCGCGTTCTCATACAACGTGAGCACTGCCAGCTCTTTGCCGTAGAGATCGTCGATGAGCACCACGCCCTGAATGAGTTTCAGCCGCGAAATCACGTCGGGCTTGGATTCCGAGTCACCGACACGCAGCTCCACGATGGCCGCCTCCCGGCCAAGCAGACCCGGATTAAGGACGAGCTGCCAACCCTGCAGGAACCGGACGTCGTTCATTCGTTTCAGTCGGTTTCGCACCGTCTCTTCGTCGATTCCGAGTCCCGTGGCCACGCGCGCGTAGGACACACGGACGTCCCACTGGAAGGAGCTGGGAGATGCAAGAGCCCGTATGATCCGGATATCGAGATCGTCCGGTGTCCACATCCCCTACAACCCATAGGGGAATCGGGCAAGGCCGTTTAAACTTGTCTGAAGGCGCCATGCCGCTGAGGGGGAGGAGCGACTAGGCCAGAGCCGTTCTCACTCCAGCGGAGGCAGTGACATGATTCGGAACAAATTCAGCGTCTTGATCGTCGCGATCGCTCTCGCGGCGATGGCTGTCGGGACAGGCTACATCTTGCTCGCACGGGCTCCGTCCGGAACCCCATCGGGAGCCGCGGCTCCGGTGTTGTCGACATCCGCTTCTTGTGGTCTGGCGCCCGTCTCTCTCGCATCGGCCGCCAGTTTCGCGGTCCTCGCCAGCTCGACGGTCACGAACACCGGCTCGACCGTCGTCACCGGCGATCTAGGCGTGAGTCCAGGCACTGCGGTGACAGGATTCCCGCCCGGGACGGTGACGGGGACGATCCACGCCGGCGATGCGGTCGCAGCGGATGCAGAAGCCAACGCAACCATCGCGTACAACGACGCTGCGGGACGGACTCTATGTCCCATCAACGTGGCCGGAAACCTCGGAGGGATGACCCTCGCTCCCGGTCTTTACAAGTCCACTTCCAGTCTTGAGATCTCATCGGGGGACCTCACATTGGACGCCCAACTCAACGCGAGTGCGGTTTTCATCTTCCAGATGGCGTCAACCCTGACTACGACCAGCGGTCGCCAGGTCATCCTGGCCGGCGGCGCCCAGGCATCCAACATATTCTGGCAGGTCGGTAGTTCTGCGACGTTCGGAACGACCTCGACCTTCATTGGAACCGTATTGGCGTCTGCATCCATCACGATGAACACCGGCGCGACCCTAGACGGCAGGGCGTTGGCAATCACTGGCGCCGTCACCTTGGACACGAACACGGTTACGACCGTCGCACCTGCGCTCCTGCGCGTGACGACGAGTCCCGCGGTCTCCGGAAAGATTCTCGTCGACGGGATCCCACGGGACGAGTGGGGCCTCAACTGGATGAAGATCGCACCGGGCCCGCATACGGTCTCGTTCGGGGACGTGTACGGCTTCGGTACCCCGGCCCCGCAGGCCGTCACACTGACATCCGGCGCGACGACGGAGGTTGTGGGGAATTACGTTCAGTATGGCTCTCTTCGGGTGATCACGAATCCTGCGCTGCCGGCGACGATTTCCGTGGACGGCCAGCCCGCCAACGACTGGGGCATGTGGCGTGCCGCGGCTGCCGGTTCGTACACGATCCACTTCGGGGTCGTGGCAGGGTACGACCCGCCCGCGGACCAGATCGCCACCGTAGTGGCGGGTGCGTTGACGACAATCACGGGGAACTACACCTCGAACCCGGCCGCTCCCGGCCCAGACCCCTTGACATTCGGACTCCTGCGCGTCTACACGACGAACCCCGCGGTTCCCGCGACGATTATCGTGAATGGGATTCCACGCGATGAGTGGGGCCTCGCCTGGGTCAAGATGGCGCCGGGCACGTACACTATTTCATTCAAGGGAGTGTACGGCAGCACGCCGCCCGCTCCGCAGGATGTCACGGTGACGGCAGGAACGACCACCGTGTACGATGGAGTGTTCTTGGTCCACGGGTCTCTGCGGATCATCACATCCCCCGCCGTGCCCGCAACCGTCTATGTGGACGGCGTGGCGCGGGATGATTGGGGGATGTGGCAGTCGTTGCCGCCGGCAACGTACACGGTCTCCTTCGGGGAAGTAGCCGGATACACCGCGCCGGCCCCGCAGACCGCGATCGTCGCGGCGAACAACCTAACAACGATAACCGGAGTGTATTCTCCGGCCGCGGCAAGTCGGTTCGCTTCCGGTCCGTCGGCCTTCGCGGGGTTCGTGAGCCTCGCCTCGATCCTCGCAGAATCCGCGCGGTCGGGCAACCGCGTGTCGACCGACTTAGCCGCGCGTCCCGCCATGCCAGGAGTTCGCCTGTCCGCGTGACAGGCTCCTCGGTTCAGACCAGGAGGAAGCGCGATGGACGGCCGAAACCGACGGATTGCTTGGGTTGTCGTCGCGATAGTCTTGCTGATCGTCGTGGTCATAATCGCGATGGCCGGCCTCCGAGTTCTCCTGTTCGCACCGGGTCCGTACGGATAAGCTGAATGTCGTAGAATGTTTGCAATTGAGACCGCCGCATGCGGATCACCCCAAGAAAACGGTCACGGATTCTGACGCCTCGATGCGGCGCCCGGGGTCACAGAAGTCGAGCTCAATCGGCAGGATTTTCAGCCACGCGATGAATCCAAGACGTACTGCGATGAAACGCATCGAGTCATGGTCCGAATTCTACCGGGAGCGCCCGACGATCGCGGACGTGATGAATCAGGTCTCCGCACACGTTCCTCTGATCGAGCAACTTCTTAGATGCCAGCGGATTCTCGAAATCGGGCTAGGCACGGGAAGCTTGAGCGGGTTTCTCGGTTCGTTCGTATCGACGACGGTGCTCGAATCGGATGAAAAAGTGGCGCGGAATGCATCGCAGAACCCGCTGTTTCGCAAATCGAGGGTCCACCTGGTCGTGGGTGACGGCATGCGAATCCCTTTCAAAGCTAGTTCCTTCGACGCCACGTATTCCCAAGGCCTGTGGGAGCACTTCCCCGACGCCGAGGTCCACCGGTTTGTTCGAGAGGGACTGCGCGTCGCGCCCGTTGTCCTTGCGAGCGTCCCTACAAAGTGGTATCCGCATCTCGGAAAGCTGTGGAGACCTGCACTCCGGGGGGACGAAAGACTCCTTGGGAAGGAGGCGTGGCAGAGGGTCCTCTCTCGGGGCGGCTACACGGCCGAAGCATCCTACTATCCTGATTTCAAACTCGCGACGATTGGAGGCTGGACAGTCCCTTGGCCTACACACCTGCTGGTGAGGATATCGCGACCGAGGTGACCGAGCCACACGCAGGCTTGGACGGCACTGACCAGGCGGCAACGGATCGGAAGACCCTCGAGGAGCGATTCGTGAGCCGAACGGCCGAAGCCATCCTCATCGGTGTCGTAGCCCTGTTCACCGTCGTCGTGACCCTCGTCACGTTGTCCAGAAGCATCGACCTCTATTTTCCAGCGGATGCCGCCCACTATGTGGGAGATGCAGATGCCCTCTTGGGCCACGGGGTCCGCGGCGTTCGACATCCCTTGTTATTCCCCGCCCTGCTCGGGCTCTTCCAGCCGTTCGCGGGAGCAATCGGCGCGTTTCAGTTGAGCATGGGCGTCGCCGCCTTTCTGCTGCCGGTTTCCCAGTATCTGCTTCTGCGCCAGTGGCTTGCGCCAATTCCGAGCCTAGCCGGAGCCGCTCTGGGGTCGCTGAGTCCTTCGATCGGCGAGCTCTTCGGATGGGGTGGGGGAGCCACACTCATCGGCCTCGACTTCATGATCCTATCCATTGCCTTCATGGAGTTGTGGATCCGAAAGGGCGGTAAGCAAGGGGTTTTCGTCGGAGTCTTGGTTGGCTTGACGGCACTGAGTCATCCCTTGATCTTTGGGGCGACGCTCCTCGTAGTCGTCGTGCGCTGGGCCTTTCAGGGACTTGCCCGACCATCGCTCAGCACGGACTGGAGTCCGACGGGCGCGAGGGGTGTCGGGTCCTTTCTCGCGGTCGCGGGCGGACTGTTCCTCCTCTCCGCGAACTATTACCTTCAGCTCAAGACACCTGGCCAAGCGGAGTCTGCAAATTTCGGTTTGCCAGGGCAACTTCTCCTCTGGGCTGTCCGAGAGAACCCTTTCGCGCTTTTCTTCCTCCTTCTTGGTTTGTTGCTCCCTCTTCCGCTGATGAAGCGGAGTCTCCTCTTCATCACCGCCTCCATCGGTGCGCTGTTTGTCGGGATTCCCGTTTTTGCGTCCTGGGATTTGTCGTATTCGTCCCGCGTGGTTTACTTCCTTCCCGTCGTCTTCGGCGCCGGCGGCGGGCTGTTCGCCCACCTGATTCTCGAGCAAGTCAGGGACACGCCGGGGCTGCGCCGGTTCGAAGCGCCGGTGATGATCGGACTCATCTTGGCGGCTACGATCGGGCCTGCCTATGGCCTCGGCTACGTGGAACGGGTGCAATTTGCTTCGGCGTATTATCAACGTGTCGACGTCGTCGACCTTCCGGCTTTCGAGTATCTTCGCGGTGGGACGGGGACGGTTGCGGCCTCCTGGCCACGGGGGTTCCAAGACGAGGGGAGCGTCAATGCCTGGTTCGTAGAGGCTCTAAGCAAGAGGGCTGCGTTGGGGCCGGGAGCACCGTGGCTTAGCACCCTCACCACGGTAGGGCCGGCCGAATTAGACATGCAGCGTCTCTTCTCGGGAAGCATCGGGTTCGAAAACGGCGCCGTACAAATCTCTGCAACCCGGACGGGTGGACTTCGTGACCCAGCGATCAACGTGGAGGTCGGCGGATTCTATTATCCGCTCGTTTACCTCAACAGTTACGCGAACGAATATCCGCTCGCTGTCGAGGAAGGCGTGAATGCGACGATTGCGGGCGATGCCCTAGTCCTTCGTCACCCGGCGCTGCGAGGCGCGGCCGAATTGCTTCAAGAGTCTCGCCTCAACCAGAGTGGGGTCGATGTCACATTCACGATGCTCGGAGCCAACGTCACCGCTGGAACATGGGCGATCTGGATCTGGCCCGCATACTTCCGCGCATGGGGGGACGTCCAATCCGAAGGCGGTGGCCTCAGGACGATTCAGTCGTACCGAAGCGCCGTGATCACGTCGCACTTCACGGCACTGACGGCGGGGAGTAGCCTCCGTTACGTTGCGGTGGATCCTCGTTGGGGCATCCAGGGAATCGAAGTTCAGGCGAACGGCACCGACACGATCAAACTGAAGATTGGCGTGGACGGCGGAGATCCGGCGGGCGCGCTTCGTTCGTTTGACGAAGGGACGCTAATTGCTCAGTACGACGTGACGAATGTCTTGTTGTGGCGAGACACAGGCTGGGGGCCACGGTTTGACGTGTCCCCGAAGTTCCGGCAAAGCTTCGAAACACCGAATCTCATCGTGTACGAGATTGTCACGTGAGCAATGCGGAGGCGAGAATTACCAGCTGGTCCTTCTATCTGGAGTCCGCACCCGTTTGGTCATCCACGACAACCGAATGCATGAAGCGACCAACATATGCGCTTGCTGATTCGAAGTCGTGATCACCTGGCGACCACATGTCCCAGAGCGGATAGGGGAATCGGACAGAATTTGAGAATCTTGTCTGAGGGCGTCGTAGATCACGGGGTCGATACCAACCGTGGATGGGCGTTTCTGATTATCGTAGACGACAATGGTCATCGTGTCGCTCGCCGGAGGAAGGAAAGGTTCTCCCTTCTTTGAGTCGGCGCCCCCGCGGTCGTCGAGAGACTCGCGTGACGCGGAGGTCGTTGAAACTTGAGAATCGTCCTCGTCAGCGACTATTTCAGGCCGCACTTCGGGGGCGGCGTCGAACGCGTCGTTGAAGAACTCGCCCACAACCTCGTCAACTTCGGACACGAGGTCCGCGTGCTCACCTTCAACCCAGACGGTTGGCCCGCGCGGGAGAAACTTGACGGGATTGAGATCGTGCGCATCCCAGCCCTAAATCTCCAGCCGATCCTTGGCTTTCCTGCTGCGCTCAACGCGGGCATCGGTCTCCATCGCTACCTGGAAGACGCCGACATCATCCACGTCCACAACATCTTCTTCATGCTTAGTCTCCTGACCGTCCTGAGCCGCCCCAGCGCGCCGATCGTGACTACGATGCACGTCGGATCGCTCGCAAACCTCCCCGGCCTAACCGGCGCGATCGGGCGACTCTACGAACGGACTCTCGGCGCCTCCGTTCTCCGACGATCCATGGCCATTACGGCGGTGTCGTCTGCCGTGGCGGATCACGGCGCGAGGCTGTGCCCCGAATTGCCCGTTCAGATCATCCCGAACACGGTCGATGTGGAGCGATTCCGGCCGCCGGACGAGACGAACGGGAGCCAGGTCGAGAACCAAACAATTCTCTTCCTGGGACGCTTCGCGCGGAACAAAGGTCCTCAGTACCTCGTCGAAGCCATTCCTCGTGTCTTGTCAGAAATCCCGGAGGCGTCTTTCGACTTTATCGGCGACGGCCCCCTCCGGGGAAGTCTGGCGAGGCGCATGGCCGAACTCGGCTTGAACGGCAAAGCCCGGATCCGAGGCAAGGTTCCAGAAGTGGTGCCCGTGCTTCAGGGAGCGGGTGTGGTCGTGCGACCGTCGCTGACGGAAGGAATGCCACTCGCGGTCATGGAGGCCATGGCGTGCGGGCGACCCGTCCTCGCGTCAAGGGTCGGCGGCACCCCGGACCTCATTGATGACGGTGAAACCGGGGTCCTCTTCCAGCCCGGAAATGTGGATGCCCTCGTCGGCGGGCTCATCCACCTTCTCGCGGACGGAAAGCGTGCGGCGATGATGGGACGGCGAGCCCGAGAGTGGGCGGAAGGTCGGATGACCTGGGAGAGGGTGAGCCGGGCGTACGAGCACCTCTACGAGGAGGTCGCCTCCTGAGGCGTCTCCGGATCGGGATTGTCGGGTGCGGTTGGGTTGCTCGGCATCGTCATGTCCCTGCGTACCGCCGGTCTCGAAAAGCTGACGTCGTGGCGGTCTTCGATCGGAACTCAGAACGCGCAGAGGAACTTGCCTCATTCGCGCGGTCCAAACCCTACAGCGGCGAGCTCGGTACAATGCTCGCGAACGAGAGCCTCGATGCCGTTAGTATCTGCACTCCGCCCTGGTTGCATGCCGCACAGACGATTGAGGCGCTCGACGCCGACGTGAATGTACTCGTCGAGAAGCCGATGGCCATGACCGCAGAAGATTGCCGCGGGATGTGCGAAGTGGCATTACGGCGGGGACGGACCCTCGCGGTCTCTCACAACTTCCTATTCAGTCGCGCCGTAACGGAGGCCTCTCGTCGGATTGCCGCGGGACGTGCCGGACGCCTGGAATCGGTGGTCGGCTTTCAAATGAGCACCCCTCGGCGTCGACTTCCCGATTGGTACGAGGCCTTGCCCGGCCAGCTCTTCTTTGATGAGGCCCCGCATCTCGCATACCTGAGCCGCAGGTTTCTCGGCCCCAACGAGCCCGAACTCGTTCACGCCTCGGCCGTCCAAGGCGACGCCCACGAAGTCCAGCGAACACAGAACGTCGTCGCCGTCCTGAAGGGGACCGCAGCGATGGGCATCACGACGATGACGTTCAACGCCTCCCGTGCGGAATGGGGATTCGCGATTGTGGGCTCGCGGGAGAGCTACTTGATCGACCTGTTCCGGGACCAACTCGTGGTGCTCGGACTCGGTGGCACCCACACACCCGGTGAGGTGCTGCGCCAGACGCTCGGAGGGATCGGTCAAATCACCGCGGGCGCGGTCTCGTCGGGCAGCCTGTACGCTTCTGGACGGTTGCTGTATGGCCACCTTGAGTTAGTCCAAGGCTTCCTCAAGGCGCTCCTCGAGGGCGCACCGCCGCCGGTTTCGGGGGAGGAAGGGCTCCGGACGATTGCGCTCCTCGAGGCGATTTGCCATCAAGCCAAGCTCACCCCGGCGAGCCGGATCGCGTGAACGGGCCCTCGATTCGCTGCGCTCCCCAATGGGAGGAAGCAAAGGTGTCCACATTTCTCACACTCGTTGGCGGAATCGGACAAAACGTTTCCACGTTGTCTGAAGGCGTCATGCGGCTGAGGGGTGCAGCCAACTAGCTCCGACCCGTTTCTGATGTAGCAAGACTGAAGGGTGAGCACAAATGGGGCAAAGACGAACGGGAGCGCCAGAGGGCAGGCCACGGATAGCAAAGGAATACCGTTTACTCATCGCCACGGTGATGGTATTTGCCATGGTCGGGGGGGCCGTCGGAGTCAGAACGATTTTCGCTCCAACCGTCGCTGCGGGCGCCTTGGACCTTTCCGCAGTCAGCAGCTTTGCTCTCCTTGCGAATACCTATACCAACACCGGCGGAGGAACCGTCCTAAATGGAGATCTTGGATATACCGTACCACCCGCAAATTTTCCAACAGTTAACGGCACAATCTACACCTCTACTAGCCCCATCTATATTGCAGCAGAGTCAGCTCAAGCCCAACTGATTGCCACCCTAAACGATCCCGCACAAACTGGGCCTTGCACAACAACCCGTACCGCGGCAACGGTCCTGGACAGCCTTCCCCAACCACTAACACCTGGAGTCTATTGCATTACAGGCGCCGTCTCCATAAATGTGCTAACTACGCTCAGCGGCGATGGAACCTACATCTTCAGACTCGGGGGCGCACTCAACGCCGTAGCCAGCTCAATTCTTGAACTAACCGGAAATGCAGACGCCAAGAGTGTATTCTGGGTACCCGTAGGTGCAGCAACATTTGGAGCACACAGTGTTTTCGCAGGAAATTTGCTGACGAATGCAGCCATCACTGTCGGTTCAAATGTGGGTATCGATGGAAGGATCTTGTCGAACGGAGCGGTCACGACAGGGCCACAGGATACAATTACCAGGCCGCAAGGTATCGCACCACCAGTTGACACGACGCCACCGGTAATTACTTTGCTTGGTGCCAATCCTCAACTCATCCAAGTCGGAGGTATCTATACCGAGCTGGGTGCTACGGTAACTGATCCAGACAATGTCGGATTGGTTGCAATCATCGATTCAAGTGCGGTCAACACGGGTATTGTGGGCTCATACGTTGTAACCTATGATGCAGCCGACCCCGCAGGAAATCATGCAGCTCAAGTAACGCGAATTGTCAGCGTAGCGGCCATCGCCCTGTCCGGGCCGGTCATCACATTATCTGATCAAGCATCATGTCAAACCTTGGGAGGAGCTTGGACCGATGCTAGCTCGACATGCACGGTCACTACTTTGACAATTAACTCGGGCAACACACTCGTGATTGCGGAAAATGTTACTCTCAGTAACACCGGCCTGATCACCGATTTGGGCACGATCACCAACAGCGGACCTGTGAGCAACACGGGTACCATTACAATTGGTCCGACTGGCATTCTGACGACGACGAACGCATTTAGCAACACGGGCACGATCACGTCATCGGGTACGGTAACCAATAACGGCCCAGTAACGAACGGCCCCACAGGTACCATTACGAGCAGCGGCCTCATCACAAACTCGCTGACCGGCTCAATCACGAACTTGGGAACCATCACCAACAGCGGACCTGTGACCAACGCCGGCACTCTGACGAATAGCGGCACACTCACGAACGGTCCGACGGGTGTCATCACCGACAGCGGCACCATCATCAACGAAAACGCCGGGATCATCACCACCTCAGGGACGATCACGTTGCCAACCTCAGGCAAACTGACCAATGAGCTCGGCGGCACCGTGACCAACAGTCTCAACATCATCAACAGCGGCAACATAACCAACTCTGGCGTCGTTGTCAGCAGCGGCCCGATTACCAACAGTGCGACCGGTACCATCGGTAACACCGCGAGCGGTGTGATCACCAATTCCGGTATCCTGACAACCGCTGGCACGATCACCAACAGTGGCAACATGACCAACAGCGGCCCGATTACCAACAGCGGCACCATTACGAATAGCGGGCCAATCATCAATAGCGCCACGATCACGAATTCGGGCACCATCACCGACTTGTGCGGTGGCTCGATTATCGGTGTCTTTGTAGTCGTAGGTAATCCAATCGTGGAGAGCTGCCCATAGCATCGAGGACTCACGGGGTCCCCAGACGTGACCACGCCAGCCAACAAATCCTCGTCCGTGTCGAGCGCGCGGGCCACGTCGGGCTCGTCCAGTGCTCGCGCAGCTCGCTCGACGCGGAATTGAGAGGCGCGGGGTGATCCCGTCCTCACACGTCCCACGGACGTCAATCCCCTCAGGTGCGTTCACGGTCTGGACTTGGCCATGCTGTACTTCAGCGGGTGGGGTTTGGTGGCGAGGCGTTGGGTGTCCACATTTTCCAGATTCGATTGTGGAATCGGACAGAACGATTCCAAGTTTGTCTGAAGGCGCCAGGCCACTGAGGGGGAGGAGCCAGTAGGGTGGACCCGTTCTGACACCCGAGAACGCAGTAACATGGTGCTCCGGAAATTGAGCGTTGTGATCGTGGCGATTGCTCTCGTGGCGATAGCTTTCGGGGCCTACATCTTGCTTGCACGGACTCCGTCCGGAACCCCATCGGGAGCTGCGCCTACGGTGACGTTCACTTCCCCTGTTTTCGCTGCAACCGGTACCCCGATCAACACGAAAATCCTGGCCACGTTCAGCGAGGCCATGGACGCCTCCACAATCACAGCATCGACCTTCACGCTGGCCCGCGGTACAGCGTCCGTTTCGGGGACCGTCAGCTACACAGGCACGACGGCGACCTTTGTGCCATCGAGCAACCTCGCAGCCAGCGCCGCACATACGGCCACAATCACCACTGGGGCAAGAGATGCCTCAGGCCATGCCCTCGCGGTCAACTTTGTATGGGGCTTTACCACGGGTTCCATCGCCGACACGACTCCACCCCTCGTGATTTCCACGAGCCCCGTCGTCGCCGTTCCGGTCACGAGCGACATCTCGGCCACGTTCAGCGAGGCGATGGATCCGTCCACGATTACAACGTCCACCTTCAGTCTGAAGCAAGGGGTAACGTCCGTCGCCGGCCTCGCGGCCTACGCGGGCCTTACAGCGACCTTCAATCCGACAAGCGATCTCGCATCCAACACGACTTACACGGCCACAATCACGACCGGGGCCAAGGACCTCGCGGGCAACGCGTTGGCGAGTAACTTTGTATGGAGCTTCACAACATCTACGTCCGCATCAGCGTGTGACCAGACGGCCGTGGCCCTTGGATCGACCGCCGGTTTCGCGGTTCTGGCGGGCTCCACGGTGACCAACACCGGTGCGACGACCGCTACCGGGGATCTTGGGGTCAGTCCAGGGACCGCGGTGACGGGATTTCCGCCGGGAACGGTCGTCGGGACGATACACGCGGGCGATTCCACCGGAGCCGAGGCGATCGCCAACTTGACCATCGCATACAACGACGCCGCGGGACGCACCCTATGCCCCACAACTGTGGCCGGAAACCTCGGAGGACTCACCCTCACCCCCGGCCTGTACAAGTCCACGTCGGGTCTCGAGATATCCTCCGGGGCTCTCACCCTGGACGCCCGAGGCGATGTGAACGCGGTCTTCATCTTCCAGATGGCGTCCACCCTCACCACGGCAACGGGCCTTCACGTCATCCTGGCCGGCGGGGCGAAGGCTTCCAACGTCTTCTGGCAGGTCGGGAGTTCGGCGACTCTTGGCACGAATTCGGCCTTCGTTGGAACGATCATGGCGGATCAGTCCATCTCGCTGAACACCGGCGCGACGTTGGACGGCCGGGCGTTGGCTCGGATTGGCGCCGTTACGTTGGACTCGAATACCGTGACCAAACCCGCTCCGTGAGGCCTGAGATGACGACCCAAATCCCGGAGGCACTGAGGGATGGCCACTCCGAAGTCTCTGGGTCCTACCCTGGCGGGACCTCACCGCACAATTCCGGCGGCCGTGTCGTCATCTTCCTTCCAGCCCTAAACGAAGAACACGGGATCGGCCCCGTCATGGATCGAATTCCGCGGGCCGAGCTCGAGGCGGCTGGATACTCCATCTCGGTCTGGGTCGTTGACGGGAACTCGACGGACCGGACTCTGCAAGTGGGGCGAGACCGGGGAGCAAACGTATTCATTCAAGAAGGACGAGGCAAGGGGAACGCGATGCGACAGGCATTCGATCACGTTCTTCGCATGCGGGATCTCGCGAATGGAGGTTCCTTCGATCGGGAATTTTACCTAATGCTCGACGCCGACGGCACGTATCCTCCCGAGGCAGTCCCCGAATTCGTCGAGGCCTTGGCCTCCGGGAACGATGTGGTCCACGGATCCCGGTTCCGCGGCCGCATGGCGGATGGCGCCATGACGCCCTTGAACAGGATCGGAAACCGCGTACTGAGCGCGCTCGCGCGTTTCCTCTATGGAGCCTCCGTGACGGACGTGTGCACCGGGATGTGGGGCTTCAGTGTCAAGATGCTTCGCCAGATTCGTCTGGAAGCGACTGGTTTCGACCTCGAGGCAGACCTGTTCGGCTCTGCGTGCATTTCACGGGCGCGGAGCCGCGAGCTCCCGGTCGACTACGCCGCCCGGATCGGGCCCCCGAAGCTCATTCCGCTTCGGAGCGGATTGCAGATTGCTTTGCGCTTGCTTACGCGGCGGCTGAACGGCCCGTACATGAATGGCGGCCAAGCCGCAGCCCGCACCACCCCGGAGCGCATCGAGGCGCCGTCTCCGGACCGCTCCCTGATCGGAGAGCGCGTAGCCGTCCCGAGTCTCCAGGCCGATCAGCATGTCGGCGGCTCTTGGAACGAGTTAGACTTTCGTCGGAACGATCATCGGGGATTAATCCAACGCACGGATTGGCGCAGCGACGCTGGACACGAACACCGTGAGCGAACCGCTCCGTGAGGCCCGAATGATGACCAACCCGGAGAGAACCAAAGAGGTGACGAAAAAATGGCAAAGAAAAGCAGAGGCGGTCGAATGACCGCAGCCAAGCGCCGTGCGTCGAATTCGAAAGGTGGACGCGGTCCGATGAAGAAACGCAAAGCGGGTCGACAAATCATGAGGACCTGAACGAGCGTTCCGGGTGATGGACGATGGCAACCCTCGCCGCTACCGCAGTTTTCTTCATCGTCGGCCTCATTGTTTCCGCCATCATCATCTACGTCGTCACGAAGCTATTTGGGGAGCGAGAGGGAATAGGAACCGCCTTGCTGGCCGCCCTTGCGGGGGCGATCATCTACGCCCTGGCGTACTACTTCCTGGGACACGGGCTACTCGCGGCCTTGATCGGCGGCTTCGTTTGGCTGCTCGCCCTCGGGAGCCTGTACAAAATCGGTTGGCTGAAGGCTCTCGTGGTCGCGGTCATCGTGTGGATCGTCGCTGCAATCGTCGGATTCCTCCTGCCCACGGTCGTGGGCCCTCTGTGAGGTGAGAAAGCATGCCGATTACCGTGCAATGGTCTCACATTGGGCTGGGCGCTGTCGTCGCCTTCTTGATCGGTTGGTTCTTGTTCGGTCTCCTTGGTGCGATCGTAATCTCTGTTGTAGTCCTGGTGCTCATGGGAGTCATAAAGATCAGGTAGCCGAGAGGAAAGAATGGCTGAGAGGGACGGCTTTCTTCGCCGGGAAAAAGAGCTGACATGGTTCGAAAGAAATCGTCGATACCGCGTGCTGCGCCCTGGTCTCCTAGGAGTCCGAAGGCGAGGCGACACCCAGTTTGGGACGCGGTCACCGGACGGGCGCGGACGTAACACCTCGACAATGGCCCGTTCCGGTGCCAGGAAGGAACCGGGTTTAACCTTGACCGGGGTTAGCTTGCGAGGCGAACCTTTTGACCTCGGCTCGTCTTCTCCTCGTGCTCATGCCCGTCCACCAGGACCACAAAGACCACGCTCCGACCTCCGTAAAGTGCGGAATCGTTACGAGTTCCGACAGCCGGACTGAAGCGACGGATGACTCGGGCAAACTCATCCGGGAACTCCTGCTGAAGGCGGGCCACAAGGTCCTCTTCTACGCTATAGTGAAGGACGAGGCGAAGGCGATTGCGGACGCGGTCGAGCAAGCCTCGTGGACGTGCGATGCCATTGTCACGAACGGCGGCACGGGTCTCGCCCCCCGTGACGTGACCATTGCGGCTCTCCTGCCGCTCTTCGAGAAGACGCTCCCGGGGTTCGGCGAGCTCTTCCGTTCGCTGTCGTACCAGGCGATCGGCAGCTCCGCGATGATGTCCGGCGCGGTCGCGGGCGTGTACCACGGTCGAATCGTCTTCTGCTTGCCGGGATCGCCGGACGCTTGCCGCCTCGCGCTGGAAAAGCTCATCGTCCCGGAGCTGGGACATGCGGTTGGAGTGATCGGCCATTGACCGCCCGCGTCCATGATCACGAGGACCGGCCGCACGGCGAGCACGGCATGCGTCCTCTGAAAGCGCTCATCTCCCTCGAGGAGGCGATGCGGATCGCGATGGACCTCGTCCGCCCGATCGAGCGGAAGGAAACGGTCCCGATCTTGGACGCCCTCCGTCGCGTCTCCGCCGAAGGCGTCCACTCGCCCATCGACGTGCCGCTCGCCGACCGGGCCGCGATGGATGGCTACGCGGTCGTCGCGCGCGATACGTTTCCCGCGGGGAAATTCAAGCCCGTCACGCTCCGTCGGATCGAGACGCTGTACGCGGACGGCGTCCCGCGAAAGCGAGTGACCTCCGGCCGCTGCACCGAGGTGGCAACCGGCTCGACGCTCCCGAAGGGCGCCGACTCGGTCGTCATGGTCGAGGACACCGAACGCGAGCGGGATCTCGTCAAGGTCTACTCGCCCGTCCACCCGGGAGAGAACGTCTCCGGCCGCGGGGAAGACATCGCCCGCAAATCCCTCGTCGTCGGCGAGGGCGAGGTCCTTACCCCTGCGAAGGTCGGCGCGCTCGCGGCGATCGGCATGGCTCGCGCTCGCGTGTACGCGCGACCCCGCGTCTCGATCCTCACGACCGGCGACGAGGTGGTGCCTCCGGGCAAACCGATCCGCGCGGGCCAGGTGTACGACATCAACTCGCACACGATGGCCAGCGTCGTCCGCGAGAACGGCGGCGATCCCGTCTCCCTGGGCCGCGTGTCGGATCGCCTCGAGTCGCTCCGCTCCGCTTTGAAGAAGGCCGTCGCCAACGATCTCGTCGTGTTCTCGGGCGGTTCCTCCGTCGGCGAGAAGGACATCATCGTCGACGTCCTGCGGTCGATGGGCGAGCTCCTCTTCCACGGGATCGCGGTGAAGCCGGGCAAGCCCACGGTCCTCGGCCGTGTCGACGGGAAAGCGGTCCTTGGGATGCCCGGATATCCGACGTCGTGCCTGAGCAACTGCTACATGATCCTCGCGCCCATGCTCCGACGGATGGCGCGCTTGCCGCCGCCGCACGAACGGGTCATCGAAGTGCCGCTCGCGAAACGCGTGGTCTCGACGATCGGGCGCGTCGAGTTTCATACGGTCCGCGTCCTCGATGGGCAAGCCGTCCCCGCGTACAAGGAGAGCGGCGCGATCACGTCGATGGCCCACGCGGACGGTTACATCGAGATTCCCGCGAACGTCGACCTCGTCGAGAAGGGCGAGCGAGTCCGGGTCACGCTCTTCTGAACGCGAAGCCCGGTCGCAATTCGAGGCGCTCAACTCCCGGCGCGGAGCAATCCTTATAGGCCCGCGGGATGTCGCCCGCGCCCGATGGTCCTCATCGAGCGCGCCAACCCGACGGACCGCCTCGACGTGGAACGGCTCATCGGGGCCTACCTCACCTCCGAGGGCGTCAAGCCGCGGCCCGAGCGGATCACGTGGGCCGTCGAGCAGGTCATGCGCAACCGTGTCGGCGGCGTCGTGCTCGTCGCGCGGGAGAAGCGCGCGGTCGTCGGCGTGGCGCTCGCGGTCTACTCGCCTTCCGCGGAGGAGGGCCGGCTCCTCGTCGTCAACGACTTCTTCGTCGATCCGGCGATGCGGCGGAAGGGAGTCGGGCGCGCACTCGCGACGCGGCTCCTCGACGAGGCGAAGGCGATGCGGGTCGAGCGGATCGACCTCGAAGTGACGCCGACGAACGCCGCCGCCGCGGCGTTCTGGAAATCGATGGGTTTCCGGACCGGCGGTCGGACCGTGTACGGTCGGGACATCGGCTAGCGTCCGTGGACGACCATCCGGTGCGCCCGGAACGCCTCTTGCCCGAATTCCTTGCCGCATTCCGGACACCGGACCCGCGGGCGGCTGCGTTCCGGATCCTGGGCCTTCAGCGCGCCGAGGAGCTGGCCCATCTCGAACGCGATCTCCTCGGACTCCGCCCGCGATCCGTGGAACGCGGTCACGTCCCGCATGAAGTCGACGTGCAGGTCGATCTCCGACCCCTTCGGGACCCGTTCCAGCCCGTGCGTCTCGAGGCGCATGTGAAATCGCTTGCCGTTGTACAACGCGCGGAACGCGACGACGTCGAACGGCTCGCGCTTCACCCGATAACCGAGGGTCAAGACGGCGGCCTCGATCGCGTGGAGGGTCATCCGCCTCGGGAGGGACGCCTTCATCGGAGTTCCTTTCAGTTGCCGTACGCGACCTTCGCGGACACGAGCGAGTAGCCGAGTGGGCATTCGAGGTCCTGCCCGACCTCGACGACCTGGATCTTCGTCCCGGGCTCGACGCCGATCGGGTGGCAGAGGCGGAAGTTCGGGCACGCCCCGTTCGAACACACGATCTTCTCGTAGGCCAGGACGGCACCCTCGACTCCGGCGCGGCCGGAGAGGCTGCAGTCCGGCGCGATCGGTTCGACCTCGACGACCCGCGCGCGTTCCTCGTTGAGGAGGCACGGATGGGCGACGTCACGGACGCGCGTGATCCGGTACCGGCGCCCGAGATCCTGGTTGAGGCACGCGCTGCGGACCTTGCACGGCTTGCACTCCGGCTGTGGCCCGCGATAGATGAATTCGTGGCCCGCGTGCGCTTGCCTCTCGCCGACGAGCGTGATCTGGACCACGACGAGGGCCTCACCGGACCTAAAGCGTGGGGCGGCTTAAGGGTCTCCGTTCCCCGAGCGACCCGCGGCGGGCCGGTTCCCTCGCCGATAGGTTGAAGCGGGTAGTGGCCATCGTCTCGGATGGTCGAGTCGACCAGGAGGTTCCCGGCATGATGTCCTGCATCGTTTTCCGAATCGAGCCGGGAGCCGCGTGAGACCGGATCGGCGTCCCGGCGTTCGTGAGCTCGCAATCGTGAACGCCAGCATGAGCAACACAACACCAAACCGATGCCGAACCGCCCCTACCTGGACGAGAGCGTCCAGTGGCGAATCAACACCGGGCAGCTGTCCCTCGAGGAACCGGACTACCGGTCCGTCGTGGACGCGATCCTGTCCGCCGGGCTCGCGACGGAAGTCGTGGGCCTGATCAGCGCAGGCAAGGAAGCGAACGTGTACTTTGCGCGGTACAACGGCGCACCCCTCGCGATCAAGTCGTATCGACTGTACCGGACGTCTCACCGCGGCGGAGGGGCGGTCAAGCAGGACTCGATGGGCTGGTGGGCCGCGCACGAGTACGAGATGATGCGGCAGGCCTGGAAAGGCGGGGTCCGTGTGCCGACCCCGGCGCGTCGCGTCGAGAACCGCTTCTCGATGCGATACCTCGGCACTGACGATGGGCCCGCTCCTCGCCTGAAAGACGTTGTGCTCGACGATCCGAGCGAATTCCTTGAGCGAGTCCTCGACACCATCCGACGTCTCATCGGCGCCGGCGTGGTCCACGGCGACCTGAGTGCGTTCAACGTCCTGGTCCACGAGGGCGAGCCATGGCTCATCGATTTCTCCGAAGCGATCCGGGTCGACCGGGCCGGCGCATCGCCGTGGGTCCGCCTGACGGAAGCGAGAGCGGCGCTGGAGAGCGGGCTGGCGGCCCTTCAGGTGTACTTCCGCCGGTACGGTCTGCAGATTGACGTCGCGGCCTGCGCAAACGAACTCGTCGAGTCGCTCGATCGATTTGGCGTCATGCGCTAGGGGCTCGGCGGGCGAACTCAGACGACCTTCGTGATCTTCGCAAGGCGCTCTGCCGCTTCGAGCGTCAGGCCCTCATCCCCGAGGATCGTGTAGCGTTCCTTGTTGACCTCGTGCGCGTGGACGAGGGCTTGGACGACTTCGTCGTCGGTGACGCCGAGCGCCCGGGCCGTCGTCGGCGCGCCGATCGCCAGGAGCGCGTCCCGCACTTCCTGCCAGTTCCCCGCATGGAGGTACATCATCATGATCGTCCCGACGCCACACTGCTCTCCGTGCAACCCGGGCTTCTTGGCGATCCGGTCGAGGGCGTGCGAGAACTTGTGCTCGCTCCCCGACGCGGGCCGCGAGGAACCGGCGATCGACATCGCGACCCCGCTCGAGACGAGCGCCTTGCAAACGAACCAAGCGCTTTCCTCGAGGCGAGGCTTGATGGTCGACGCGTTCTCGATCACGAGACGCGCGGCGAGTTCGCTCAGGGCGGCGGCGTACGACGAGTAATACTCGTTCCGCAGATTGCGCGCGAGGGCCCAGTCCTTGACCGCGGCGAGGTTCGAGATGATGTCCCCGCATCCCGACGCCAGGAGGCGGAACGGCGACTCCGCGATGACACCGGTGTCCATGATGACCGCGATCGGCGTCTGGGCCGCGAGGCTCACCTTCTCCCCGTCTTTCTGGATCGAGGCGCGTGACGAGACGACGCCGTCGTGGCTCGCGGCGGTCGGCACGCTCACGAACGGCACGCCGGCGTTGAAGGACGCGCATTTCGCCACGTCGATCGAACGACCGCCGCCGACGCCAAGGGCGAAATCGATGTTCCCTTTGCGGATCTTCTCTTCACCCTCGCGGATCTCCTCCATCGTCGCGTCGGGGATCAAGAACTCCCAGGAACGGATTTTCCGCGCGGCGAGATCTTTCTCGACTATCAGGCCGGCGATCTTCATTGTCGTCTCGTCGGCGACGATCAAGGCGCGTTTCCCGAGCTTCAGCGATTGACAAACTTCGCCGACGGCGTGCAGGGCGTCATGGCCGACGACGACGTTCCGAGGGAGCTCCATCACCTTCGTCTTCGAGAAGGACTCTGTGTCCATCGTCGACAATGCGTCTCCCCTAAACCCCGTCCAAGGTGCATTCTCTACTTAAAAGCGACGACCTCGTTCGCGTTCGCTCTCATCCGTGAGGGCCACCTCAGAACCTTTAAAACCGCACCGGCCCTGGGCAGCGCTGAATGGCGGTTCCACGAGCCCTCGCGCTGGCGACCGTCCCGCAGACCGCGAATCTGGCCCGGGGCGAGGCGGAGTTCCTTCGTGGGAACGCGCACTGCGATGCCCGCGAGTTCTCGGACGCCCTCGCCTCGTACGACCGCGCGGCCGCGTTCGGCTACGAAGACGCGGTGATGTGGAACAACCGCGGCGTGGCGCTCGACGGGCTCGGCCGCCACGAGGACGCGATCCAGGCCTATACGAAGGCGTTGCAACGCAGCCCGAGGTACGAGATCGCCGCGTACAACCTCGGGAACGCGTTTGCGCAACTCGGGCAGTTCGATGAGGCGCTCGTCGCCTACGACCGTGCCCTCGCGATCAAGCCAACGTACGCGGACGCGCTGTACGACAAGGCGCTCGTCCTCGCACGGCTCGGGCGCACGAAGGCGTCCCTGCAGGTCTACGAGGCCCTCGTGCGAGCCGATTCCGCGAACGCGGTCGCATGGACGCGGAAGGGGCAGCTCCTCGAGGAGCTGAACAAGTTCGACGAGGCGGTCGACGCGTACCACGTCGCGACCTCCGAGAATGCACAAGATGGGGACGGCTGGACGGGACTCGGCGACGCGCTGTACGCGCTCGAGCGGTACGAGGAGGCGGTGGAGGCGTACGACCATGCAATCGCGGCGGACCCGAACAACGAGGAGGCGTGGAACAACAAAGGCTTCACGTTCTTCATGCTCGGGATCCACGAGGAAGCGCTCGCCTGCTACGAGAAGGCCCTCGCCATCAACCCGCGGTACAAGCAAGCGTGGTACAACAAGGGCTACACATTTCATGGGATCAACCGCCTCGAGGAAGCCGTCACGGCGTACGAGAAGGCGATCGAGATGGACCGCGGCGACGAGGTCCTGTGGAATAACCTTGGAAACGCCCTGTACAACCTCGGCCGATACGAGAAGTCGATTCCGTACTTTGAACGGGCGCTCGAGGTGAACCCGCGATACGAGATCGCGTGGAACAACATCGGGAACGCGCTGAACAAGATGGGTCGTCACGAACCCTCGCTGAAGTACCACGACAAGAGCCTCGAGATCAAGCCCGACTTCGACTACGCGCTGTACGCGAAAGGCCACGCGCTCGATTCGCTCGGCCGTCACGAGGAGGGCCTCGAACTGATCAGCCAGAGCCTCGAGCTGAACCCGAACTACGACCACGCATGGATGGCGAAGGCGGAGGCGCTCCACCATCTCGGCCGGCTCGAGGAGGCCCGCGACGCGCTGAATAACACGCTCATCCTGAACGGATCGTTCGACGAGGCGTGGGTCTTCCGGGGGAAGATCCTCGAGGAGATGGGGAACGCGCTCGAGGCGGAACGATGCTACGACGAGGCCCTGCAGTGCTTCCGGGCCTCCCTGGAGATCGAACCGGACAACGCGGAGCTTCGGTACCACGAGGCCGTCCTGCTCGAGGACCTGGAGCGCGTGGACGAGGCAATCGACGGATATGCGGCCGCGGCGTCGAAGGCCCATTCGGCCGAAGCCTTGCTCCGTTTGTCCTCCCTCCTCCTCCGGGTCGGGCGGGCGGCCGACGCGCTCGTCCCGGCGGATGACCTTCGCTCTCGGGAGCCGTCGGATCCTCGCGGTTGGCTATCGGTCGGCCGCGCGTTGCTCGCCCTCGGCCGTGGGACGGAAGCGGAAGCCGCGTTCCGAAAGGCCACGGACCTGGGCGCGCCCGAGGCGAACACCGAAATCGCCCGCACGCTCCAGACGCTCGGCCGGGCCGACGACGCCCTCGTGGCCCTGGCGGGGATCCAGGCACCGAGCACCGAGGCGCTTCTCCTCCGGGCGGACCTTCACGCGAGCCTCGGCCGCATGGAAGAGGCCCTTGCGGACTGCGATGCCGCGATCCGTTCGACCGCGGATGGCCGCGACCTCGTGTACCGGCGGAAGGGCGAACTCCTCTTGCGCATGCATCGATCGAAGGAGGCCATGTCCGCGTTCGACGCCGCGCTCGGGCTGAACCCGACGGATCCGGACATCTGGTGCGATGCGGCGCGGGCGTGGCGGTCCCTCGGCCAGGAAGACCGCGCGCGGAAGATGGTCGATCAGGCGTTGCGACTCGATCCGACGTTCTCGCGGGCTCTCGACCTGCTGTCCGCGAGCACGGTGTCAAGCTGATTTCCATCGGTTCGCATCGATAAATATAGGGTCCCGCGAACGAGGAATTATGTTCCCCGTCCGCGTGCCGGAATCCCGATGGCCTTGAAGATTCGTCGGCGTGCGCGACTGCGCCGCAAGGAAGCGACGGACTTCCTCGGCCGACTCGCGGACGAGTTCGGCATGGAGGTGCCCCTCGACGACGTGCCGCTCGACGAGGCGGAGGCCGGCCCCCATCGACTCTTGCTTCGGGATAACGACGCGATTGGGATCCTGCTCGAGGGGGGCATCGCACCGACGATCCGCGGGCTCCTCGCCTTCCCGGCGAAGAAACGCGCCGTCACGGTCGACATGGGAGCTGTCCGTTTCATCTACAACGGGGCGGACGTGATGGCGCCCGGAATCGTGGACGCGGATCCCGGCATCCGCGCGGGCGATATCGTGTGGGTCCGGGACGAGAAGAACGGCCGGCCGCTCGCGATCGGGCGCGCGATCATGGACGGACCCACGATGGCCCGCGAGGAGAAGGGCAAGGCGATCCAGACGATCCATCACGTCGGAGACGAGATCTGGCATCTCGGCGAAGAGGAGCCTTGACGTGCTCGGGCTGCGTGCCGTCCTGTTCGACATCGACGGGACGCTCCTCGACACGCGCGATGCGTGGGTCGCGGCGTTCGATGCAGGCCTCGCCGCGATCCGCAAGACGTCCATCCCGGGCTCCGAGGCGGCGCAATGGATCGGCACGCCGATCGAACTGATCTACGCGGAGCGGT
>Ga0307469_10000041_pt1 | contig 46948 bp, 36 predicted proteins | sample atmos_gasesAM2C__FD_203084 | JGI IMG/M metagenome (GOLD analysis project Ga0307469, IMG submission 203084) | Hardwood forest soil microbial communities from Morgan-Monroe State Forest, Indiana, United States - atmos_gasesAM2C_515 | ecosystem: Environmental > Terrestrial > Soil > Temperate... | reverse complement strand
CGCGCTTTCGCAGGAATACGCCGAGCCTGCGCCCGCATTCCTGCAGCGCCAGCCTGATCTCCTTGCGGATCTCGTCGTAATCGGCGATCGCCTCTTTCGACTCGCTGGTGAACGGCACCCAGACCGACGCCATGTGGACGAACACCACCATCGGCCCCGCCGGGAGCGCCCCGCGCGATTGCGCGACGCCGTAATTTCGCCAGCTGGTCTCGAGCACCGACTTGTACGCGGCGCACGCCGACTGCTGATAGAGCAAAGGCACGCGGTTGGCGTAGCGAATGACGCGCGCGAGCTCGCTGTCGTCGTCCTGCTGCTCGCCCTCGGCCAGCGGGACGGCCGGAGCTTCCGCCGTCGGCGCCGCCTGATCCGGCCCTCTGCCGAACGCCAGCCCCGCTTCGATGATGAACGGATTACCCCGGTACACGGCCGGTGACCGGGTCACCGCCGTGTAGAAGTCGCCCTTGATCTGCTTGTAGAGCCCATGGAGGATCGCCTTCTCGCCGATCGGCGAGATGCTGTTGGACGGCGGCGCCATGATCTTGGTGGACTGGATCGCCTTGTAGAGCGCCTCGGCGTCGGCGCCGTGAAGACTGCGCGGCTTCGCGTTGGGCGAGAGCTTCGCCGTCTTGCAGATCTCCTGGGCGACGGCGGAAGACACCCGGCTGAACTCGCTCGCGAGAAACCCGGAGAGCCAGTGGCTCTTGGTGTCGTGGAGCATGCGAAGGAGCACCCCGAACTCGATCCCGTAGGGATGCGGCTTGATCTCCTTCGGCTGGGGCGGCAGCTCCTCGATCGTCCGCGCATACTCTTTCGTCTCGCCCTCCGGAGTGCGGTAGACGAGCTGCACGTGCGGGTTGGCGATCGCCACCTGCTCGAGAAACTCGTCCACCGAGGCGCGGCCCTTCTGGTAGCGCCCGTCGATCTCCATCGCCACCTGCGTGCCGCGCTCGTGCTCCCAGTCGATCTTCTTGTTCTCGAAAATCCTCGGCTCGTTCTTCTTGGTGTCGATCTGGACTTCGAAGTAGTGGGCCGCGGCCCGCGCGCCGGTGCGCGAGGTGATCTGCACCGGCTTGCCCGTCGTCAGCTGCGCGTACATGCCGGCCGCCGAGATGCCGATGCCCTGCTGGCCGCGACTCATTCTGAGCCTGTGGAACTTCGAGCCGTAGAGCAGCTTCGCGAAGATCGGCGGGATTTGTTGCCGGACTATTCCTGGGCCGTTGTCGGTGATCGTGACGCGAAAGCGAGTCGCCTGACTGGGCGGAAGAGGCGGCGCCCCATCGCTGCCCGCCACTTCAACGTTGACCAGGACGTCGGGCAGGATGCCGGCCTCCTCGGCCGCGTCGAGCGCGTTGTCGACCGCTTCTTTGACGCAGGTGAGGAGCGCCTTGCGCGGATTGTCGAACCCCAGCAGGTGGCGGTTCTTGGTGAAGAACTCGGAGACCGAAATCTCCCGCTGGCGAGCGCCCATCTCGACGGCGGAGATGGTCGTCGGCTTGGCGGGCTTCGCCTCGGGAGTCTTGGCTTCAGCGGCCTTCGGGTCCGCTTCGAGCTTTGCCTTGGGCTTGGCTTTGGATTTGGGTGCGGCTTTGGACTTGACTGCCGCTTTGGACTTGGGCCTGCGTTTTGCCATCGCCCTTCAGCTCCCCCAGGGCCGGATCGCTTCCTTGAGCTTCTTGTAGCCCTCGATGTAGCGCGGGCGCTTCGCGCCGTAGATCTTGTCGAAGGTGGCGACCTGCGCGTCCAGCCACTGCGCGAGCTTCGCGTTGCCCGGGTTGGCCGCCTTGTAGGCCTCGTTGATCAGGACGAAGTGGATGCGCGGATCGTAGGGCTGCTTCGTGCCGCCCTCGGTCTCGTCGCCCTTCAAGAGGCGCAGCAGCATGGCGTCGGCGGAGCCGAGCGTCTGCTCGTAGATCGGCGCGCCGTGGACGCGGTACATGACGCTCGTCATGTCCTTGCCGTTGGTCATCGTAAAACCCATCTCCTTCCACAGCTTCTTCATGTCGACCTTGGCGCCGGCGCGGTCGAGCACGATCTGACCCCAGTCGCGCAGCACGTCGGGCGCGTCGGCCATCAGGTCGGTGAGCCGGTCGCCGTCCAGGTCGGTCGCGTAGAGGATGCAGGGGCGCTGGCGGATCATGTCGTGCAGCAGCAGGCCGAAGTTGGTGTCGGAGATGTGCTCGTAGATGTCCCCGCCCCAGCCCTCCATGCCCGCCTTGAAGTCCTTCGGGAGGAGCGCCACGATCGCGTCGACGTTCGCGCGGTGCTCCTCGTAGGCGTCCACGGTGTACTGGCGCTTCAGCTTGAACTCCGTGCCCTGCAGGAGCCAGCGCATGATGCCGGCGTTGACCGCGTCTTCCTGCGCCTGGGTAGGCTTGGTCGCTACGCGGCCCATCAGTCCGGTCTCGTGCACCATCTTGAGAAACAGCCGCGCCGCGTACGCCATGCGCACGCCGGGGGTATTCATCTCGGAATGGATGGTTCCGGTCTTGGGATCGACGTTGAACTTCCTCTTGTCCTGCGAGTACGGCAGGCCGGGCATGAAGCGCACGCTGGTGACGCCGCCGTAGGGGCGCACGTTGCAGTAGACGCCCGCCGCCGTGCGCAGCGGCGCGTTGGCCGACTTGCCCATCACCACGACTTTCTTTCCGCCTTCGTTCACCATGAAGTCGCCCGCGGTCGACCACTTGAGCGCGGTGGTGTCGAGCTTACCGAACCACTCGAGCGACACGAGCTTCGTGTCGTGGCGGAACTGAGCCATCATCGGCACGCCCAGGAACGGGAGCCCGAGCACGTCGAGCGCCATGAGCGTGCCGTTCAGCGCGAACATGTCGGTGAATGCGTGGGCCACGGGCTTGACGCCCCCCGCGGCGTTTCCGCCTTCCCAGATGATCGCGTCGGGATACCCGGTCGGCCTGACGGTGGAGCGCTTGTAGATGCTGTCGAGCAGCTTGAAGAGGTCGCCCTTCTGCTCTTCCTGGGCGACTTTCAGCAAGTCGAGTTGTTGTGGCATGAGCGTGAGACCTCGGTGCGAATTCCTACTCTAGACCATCACCGGCACGATCAGCAGCGCCACGATGTTGATGATCTTGATCAGCGGATTGACCGCGGGGCCGGCCGTGTCTTTGTAGGGATCGCCGACGGTGTCGCCGGTGACCGCGGCCTTGTGCGCGTCCGAGCCCTTTCCGCCGAAGTGCCCTTCTTCGATGTACTTCTTGGCGTTGTCCCAGGCGCCGCCGCCGGTGCACATCGAGATGGCGACGAACAGCCCGGTGACGATGGTGCCCATGAGCACGCCGCCGAGCGCCTGCGGCCCGAGGACGAGGCCGACGAGGATCGGCGTCGCCACGGGCAGCAGCGACGGGATCATCATCTCCTTGATCGCCGCCAAGGTGAGCATGTCGACCGCCTTGCCGTAGTCGGGCTTCGCCTTGCCCTCCATGATCCCGGGGATTTCCTTGAACTGGCGGCGCACTTCCACCACCACCGAGCCAGCGGCGCGCCCGACCGCTTCCATCGCCATGGACGCGAACAGGAACGGCACCATGCCGCCGATCAGGAGGCCGATCACGACCATGTGGCTCGACAGGTCGAAGGTGAGCGACTTGCCCGCGCCCTCCAGGGCGTGCGTATAGTCGGCGAACAGCACCAGCGCCGCGAGGCCCGCGGAGCCGATCGCGTAGCCCTTGGTCACCGCCTTGGTGGTGTTTCCGACCGCGTCCAGCGGATCGGTGATGGCGCGCACCGAATCGGGCAGCTTGGCCATCTCCGCGATGCCCCCCGCGTTGTCGGTGATGGGCCCGTACGCGTCGAGCGCGACGATGATCCCCGCGACCGAGAGCATCGAGGTCGCCGCGATCGCGATCCCGTAGAGGCCCGCGAGCGAATAGCTGGCGTAGATCGCAACGCACACCGCGAGCACCGGCCAGGCGGTCGATTTCATCGACACGCCTATGCCGGCGATGATGTTGGTCGCGTGGCCCGTGGTCGAGGCCTGCGCGATGTGCTGCACCGATTTGAACTGCGTGCCCGTGTAGTACTCGGTGATCCATACCATGAAGCCGGTGAGGACGATTCCGACGACGGCGGCGCCGTAGAGATGGCCGACGGTGATCAATTTCTGCCGGCTGCCGATATCGAGCGGCACCGTCGCCAGAACGTCGCCCATCACGTATTGGGTGATCGGCCAGAAACCGACGAGAGCGATCGCCCCCGCCCAGGCCAGGCCCCGGTACAGCGCCGCCATCACGTTCTTGTCGGCGGGCTTGGTCTTCACGAACCAGGTGCCGATGATCGAGGCGATGATGGCGAAGCCGCCGAGCGCGAGCGGGTAGATGAGCGCCGCGGGCGAGGAGGTCTTGACCACGAGCGCCCCAAGCAGCATCGTGGCCACGATCGTCACCGCGTAGGTCTCGAAGAGGTCCGCGGCCATCCCTGCGCAGTCGCCGACGTTGTCGCCGACGTTGTCGGCGATGACGGCGGGGTTGCGCGGATCGTCTTCGGGAATGCCCGCCTCGACTTTGCCGACCAAATCCGCTCCGACGTCGGCGCCCTTGGTGAAGATTCCGCCGCCGAGCCGCGCGAAGATGGAGATCAGCGAGCCGCCGAAGCCGAGGCCGACCAGCGGATGGATGAGGTGGGCGAAATCGCCCTTGTTCGCCGCGCTCGAGTACAGGTACCAGAAGAAGCCCGCAACGCCGAGCAGGCCCAGGCCGACCACCAGCATTCCCGTGACCGCGCCGCCGCGAAACGCCACGTCCAGCGCCCGCTGCAGCCCCGTGCGGGCGGCTTCCGCGGTGCGCACGTTGGCGCGCACCGAAATGTTCATGCCGATGATGCCCGAGAGCCCCGACAGCACGGCGCCGATCAGGAAGCCGCAGGCCGTCGTCCAGCCGAGCTGCGGCACGAAGCCGATAGCCAGGAACAGAACCGCTCCGACTATCGCGATCGTCTTGTACTGGCGCCAGAGATAGGCTGCCGCCCCTTGCTGCACGGCGGCGCATATCTCCCGCATGCGGTCGTTGCCCGTGGGCTGCTTCAGTATCCAGGATATTCGCCAGCCGCCATAGACGAGGGCGAGCGCCCCGCAGACGCAAACGATGGCGAGCCAGAGACCTGCATTCATGACTTTCTCCCTCGAGCCGGGTCCCTTGTCTAGGGCCCGAATGAACAAACGGCGCGAAATTATAGCAGCAGCTAAATCCGGAAAGCGGGAAGCTTCTTGGGAACCGACACGTTTTTCAGCCTGACGTAGTCGGGAAGTCCGTTCCTGTACGGCGGCGGCGCCTCGCCCTGTATCAACGGCGAGATGTAGGCGCGGCACTTCGAGGTGATATGGAATCCGTCCTCGGTGATGAAATCGCGCGGCATCATCTTTTCCTTGTTGGCGACGTCGGCGAGGTTCGCGACACCGATGCGCCAGCGATACGGCTTGTTCGATATGCGCTCGATCACCGGCATCACGGCGTTCCTGCCCTCGATCGCGAGCTTCACGGCCGCGACGCCGAGCCGGTAGGACTGCTCCACGTCGACTTTCGAGGCGATGTGGCGCGCCGAGCGCTGCAGATAGTCGGCGAGCGCCCAGTGGTACTTGTATTTCAGGCGGTCCTTGACCAGCTTCGCGATGATCTCGCCCGCGCCGCCGAGCTGCGAGTGCCCGAAAGCGTCCTTGAGGCCCGTTTCCGAGAGGAATTTTCCCTCCTTGTTGCGCAGGCCCTCGGATACCGCGATCGCGCAATATCCGTCCCGCTCCACGACTTCCCGGACGCGCGCGAGAAATTTTTCCTCGTCGAACTGGATCTCGGGGAACAGCAGGATCTGCGGCGCGTCGCCCTGCTTCTCCGCGGCGAGGCCGCAGGCGGCCGTGATCCATCCGGCGTGCCTGCCCATCACCTCCATGACGAACACGCGCGTCGAGGTCTTGGCCATCGAGGCGACGTCGAAGCCGGCTTCCCGGATCGACGTCGCGACGTATTTCGCGACCGAGCCGAACCCCGGGCAGTTGTCGGTGATCGCGAGATCGTTGTCCACGGTCTTGGGAATCCCGACGCAGACGAGCGGATAACCGAGCTTCTCACCGACCTGGGAAATTTTCCAAGCGGTGTCCGCGGAGTCGTTGCCGCCGTTGTAGAAGAAGTAGCCGATGTCGTGCGCGCGGAATACGTCGATCAGGCGCTCGTAGTGGGCGCGATTCTCCTCGATGCCTTTCAGCTTGTAGCGGCACGACCCGAAGGCGCCGCCGGGCGTGGTCTTGAGCCTCGCGATCGCCGACGCCGGCTCCTTGCCGGTGTCGATCAGATCCTCGTTGAGAGCGCCGATGATGCCGTCCCTGCCGGCGTAGACCTTGCCAATGCGCCTCTTGTTCCTGCGCGCGGTCTCGATCACGCCCGCGGCGCTCGCGTTGATCACGGCGGTCACCCCGCCCGACTGGGCGTAGAAGGCGTTCTTCGGTTTCATGTCGCTTCCTGACTTACTTCAACGCGGCGAGGGCGCGGGCGCCGATTTCCTCGACCGAGCCCTTCCCGGAGATCTTCCGGTAGCGGGGCGCGCGCGCATCGCCCTCCTGCGCCCATTTCGAATAATAGTCGACCAGCGGCCGGGTCTGCTTCTCGTAGACTTCCAACCTCTTTCTCACCGTTTCCTCGTGGTCGTCCTCGCGCTGGACGAGCGGCTCGCCGGTGAGGTCGTCCTTGCCCGGGACTTTCGGCGGGTTGTACACGAGGTGGTAGTTGCGCCCGGACGCGGGATGCACCCGGCGGCCGCTCAGGCGCCGGATGATCTCCTCGTGGTCTACGTCGATCTCGAGAACGAAATCGAGGTTGACGCCCGAGCTGCGCAACGACTCGGCCTGCGGAATGGTGCGCGGGAAGCCGTCGAACAGGTAGCCGTTCTTGCAATCCACGTGCTTCAGCCGCTCCTTCACCAGGCCGATGATGATCTCGTCGGAGACCAGTTGTCCGGCGTCCATCACCTTCTTCGCGGCGACGCCGAGCGGCGTGCCGGCCTTCACCGCGGCGCGCAGCATGTCGCCGGTGGAAATCTGCGGAATGTGGAAGTGCTCCCGGATGAAAGTCGCCTGGGTTCCCTTGCCGGCGCCGGGCGGCCCGAGAAAGATGAGCCTCATCGTTGTCTTTTCGTGTTCTTCCCTGCGGAGCGTCTCCTCCGACGCCCCAAGGCGACGTTACCGCTTATGGCCTGAGCGGTCAAACAACGTCCGCACGCGCTCCAAGTCCTCCGGCGTATCCACTCCCGGAAGAGGCGCGTCCTCGCGCACGGCTACGGCGATGCCGTAGCCGTGCCACAGCGCCCGCAGCTGCTCGAGAGCCTCGAAACGCTCGAGGGCCGGCACCGCAAGCTTCGGAAACACGCGCAGGAACTCGACCCGATAGGCGTATACGCCGATGTGGCGGTAGCACGGAAGACCTTCGGGAAGCGCCCTCGTGGACGCCGCGAAGGCGTCCCGCGGCCAGGGTATCGGCGCGCGGCTGAAACAGCACGCGAATCCCGCGCGATCGAGCACGACCTTGACGGCGTTGGGATCGAGGAGCTCGCCCAAGTCCCGTATCGGATGGCATGCGGTAGCAACCGAAGCCCGGGGCTCGTTGGCGAGCAAGGCGGCGACGTCCCGGACGAGCCCCGGCTCGATGAGCGGCTCGTCGCCCTGGACGTTCACGACGATGGCTTGCGCCTCGAGTCCGAGGCGCTCGGCGACTTCGCCGATGCGGTCGGTTCCCGTCGGATGGTCCGCGCGCGTCATCACGGCGTCGAACCCGGCCCGCTCGACGGCTCGCGCGATGTCGCCGTGGTCTGTGGCGACATAGACGCGGTCCGCGCCGCTTTCGCGCGCGCGCTCGGCAACCCTCACTATCATCGGCTTGCCCCCGATGTCGGCGAGCGACTTGCCCGGAAAGCGGCTGGACGCGAAACGCGACGGAATGACGGCGGTGAATCCGCCTCTCACTCGCTCACTTCCTCTTCGGGAGGGAGCTTTCTCGCCTCGTCCTCGAGCATGACGGGTATATCGTCGCGGATTGGAAACGCGAGCCGGTCGGCCTTGCAGACGAGCTCCCCCTGCGCCGCGCGGTAGACGAGCGGACCCTTGCAGATCGGGCACACGAGGATGTCAAGCAGACGCGCGTCCATGAATGCGTTCCAGGATGAGCTCGGTCAGAGCCGGATCGACCTCGGCATCGACGCGCACGGCGATCAGGTCGCGCCTGCCGAAGCGCCGGCATTTTACCGCATCCTTCTCGGTCATCAGCACCAGGTCGCAGTCCTCGAACTCGAGGTCCGCCGCGCGGAACGCGTGGTGATCCGGGAACGGATGAGGCGAAAACGCAAGCCCCATGCGCGAAAGCGCGGCGAAGAATCGCTCCGGGTTTCCGATCCCCGCGACCGCGTGAAGGTTTTTTCCGGAGAGCTCGGACAGCGTCATCCGCTCACCCGAGCCCCCGACCCGAAACAGCCCTCCCGGGATTAGACGCATGGCGAACGCTCCGGGCCCCGCGGCGCCGCCGTTCACCACCGTCGCGTCCACGCGGCGCCCCGGAGGTTCACGCAGAGGGCCGGCGGGAAGGAGCAATCCGTTGCCCAGGCCGCGCTCGTCCTCGACCGCGATTTCGAAGTCCCGCTGGAGGCGGTAGTGCTGCAGCCCGTCGTCGCACAGGATGAGGTTGCAGCTGGGATCGTCGGCGCACAAGGCGCGAGCCGCGGCGGCGCGATCGGCGCCGACCCACACCGGGCACCCGGATCGCTCGGCAAGCAGCAGCGGCTCGTCGCCGACCCGCTCGGGCTCATCGCCGACCGCGACCGCCCGGGGAGAAACGTTCGTCCCCCCGTATCCGCGGCTGAGTATGCCGGGCCTCAGCCCCTTTCGGCGCAAGGTGTCGACAAGCGCGAGGATCAGAGGCGTTTTTCCGGTGCCTCCTAGCGTCAGATTGCCGACGACGATTACCGGGACGCGAATGCGTATCGAGCGGAGCACGCCAATCCGGTACAGCAGGCGGCGTACCGCCACGGCCAGGCGGAAAATCAGGCTGAAGGGGACCAGCAGCACCGACAACGGGCTCAGCCGGTACCAGTGGCGTGCGGCGAACCGGGAAGCTGTGGGCCGGACGGCCTCCATAGGGGCGCGCGCGGCGCGCTACTTCGTCGTTTGCTCCACCGCGAACACGACCTGGCCGATGCCCGCCTGGCGCGCGGCGTCCATGACGCGGATCACCGATTGGTGGGTAGCGTTGTTGTCGGCGTTGATGACGACGACTGCCTGCTTCATGCCCGCCGCTGTCCGACGGAATTCTTCGGCGAGGCCGCCGACATCCCGGAACTGAACCGGCTTTCGCTGAATCAGGTACTGCCCGCTCGCGCTGATGACGACGTCGATCTCGTTGGCGCGCTCGAGCTTCTTGTCCGCGTTGGCGCTCGGCAGGTTGATCTTCAGCTCCGAGTACCTGGCGTAAGTCGTCGTCAGCATCAGGAAGATGATGATGACGAGGAGCACGTCGATCATCGGAATGAGGTTGATTTCCGGATCGTCCTTCGGAGTTCGGGCGAATCTCATGCTTCCGCGCGCGGCGGCGGCTGGAACTCGAAGCGCTCTGCGTGGACGACGTCGACCAGCCGCGCCGCCTGCTGCTCCATCTCGACCACGAAGGTCTCGACCCTGCCGCGAAAATGCCGGAAGAAGATCATGGCCGGAATCGCGATCACCAGGCCGAACCCCGTGTTGTACAGAGCCACCGAGATGCCGTGCGCGAGCTCAATCGGGTTGGATCCGCTGGGCGACTGCGAACCGAATATCTCGATCATGCCGACCACGGTGCCGAAGAGCCCCATCAGCGGGCTTATAGTCGCGATGGTGCCGAGCGTGGTCAGGAACCGCTCGAGTTCGTGCGTCACGGCGCGCCCGGCCTCCTCGATCGCGTCCTTCATGACGTAGCGCGAGCTCTTGTAATTGCGAAGACCCGAGGCGAGGACCTGGCCGAGCGGAGAGTCCTGCGAGAGCCGCTCGAGCATCTCCTCGCTGATTCCCTGCCTATGGTAGGCGGCGAGAACCTTGTCCAGCAGCTCGTGCGGAACGATCTTCTCCTTGCGGAGGATCATGAATCTTTCGATGACGAGCGCTACAGCGACGATCGACACGGCAAGAAGGAAATAGATCGGCCAGCCCGCCGCCTGGATGATGGCAAACAACAGCGATCTCCGGGTGAACCCAAAAAAAACGCGCGCTCACTTTAGCCTGCGACCATGAATTCGGCAAGGCAAAGAAATTCAAGCGTATCTGGACATCCAAAGGCCGTGCCGGGCTGGATGGTGGCGATGATCGGCCGCCGATCTTTATCCACATATACTGTGGATAAGGTTGTGCATACGCGTCGAACAGAGCACCTAAGTGAATCGGACGTAAGGGTTTTCCTCTTTCTGATGAAATCTTGGACTTTCGTCTTTCGCCTTGCCGCTCAGCGCGTTACGCGAGGGCCTTCGCTCCGAGTGTGAGCCCTTCATAGAGCGCGGGCGTGGCCGGGCGCCCTTTGTGGATAGGTTACAATCGGCCGCATGCTCGGAGACCAAGGACTGGCGCGGGTTTCCACGCCCCCGGGCCCGCAAATCCTCACCGTTTCGGCCCTCGTTCGCAGCGTCCGGGACCTCCTCGAGCATCGTTATCCCCTCCTTTGGGTCGCGGGCGAGATCTCGAACTTCACCTCGGCGAAATCGGGCCACGCTTACTTCGTTTTGAAGGACGAGCAGGCGCAAGTGCGCTGCGTCATGTACCGGTCCCGGCACCATCAGCTCGACTGGGAGCCGCGGGACGGCATGCAGGTCGAGGCGCAAGTGCTGGTCTCCCTGTACGAGGCGCGCGGCGAGTTCCAGCTCAACGTGGAAGCCATGCGGCGCGCGGGGCCGGGCGCGCTGTTCGAGGCATTCCTCAAGCTGCGCGACAAGCTGGAGAAGGAGGGGCTCTTCGATCCCGCCGCGAAGCGCCCGTTGCCGGCCTTCCCTCGCACCATCGGCGTGATCACCTCGCGCGATGCCGCCGCTCTGCGAGACGTGCTGACGACGCTGAGGCGGCGCAATCCGTCGATCGCGGTCGTGCTCTATCCGGTGCAGGTACAAGGCTACCGTGCGGCGGAGGAAATCGCATCGGCGCTCGCGCTCGCCGGCCGGCGCAAGGAATGCGAGGTCCTGCTGTTGGTACGCGGCGGCGGGACCATCGAGGATCTGTGGGCTTTCAACGAGGAGGCCGTGGCGCGCGCCCTGCGCAACTGCCCACTCCCTGTGGTGACCGGAATCGGTCATGAGACCGACTTTACCATCGCCGATTTTGCCGCCGACCGCCGTGCGCCGACGCCCACCGCCGCCGCGGAGCTCGCGAGCCCCGAGCGGCAGCGCCTGCTCGAGACGATTTCGGTCTTGGCGAAGAAGGCGGGTGCGTGTGTCAGGCGCGAGCTGGATCGCCGTGCGCTCCACGTCGACCAGGTCGCGCGAAGGCTCGTCCATCCTAGCGCCAAGCTGAGCGCGCAGGGCGAGGTGCTTGCGCAGCTGCGCCTCCGGCTAGAAGGCACGGTTACGCGACTCCTCTCGGACCGGCGGTCGCGATTCGCGAACCTAGTCACAAACCTTTCGCACCTCGATCCCACCAGGGTGCTCGAACGCGGCTACAGCATCGTGCAAAAATCCGGCGGCGAGATCGTGCGCGACAGCGCGGCGCTGGCGCCCGGAGAGGCGGTCGCGCTGCGCTTTGCCAAAGGGGGCGCCGAGGCGCGCATCGAGACCGTCGACCGGGCCGTCAAGCCCGCGGCCGGATAAGGGTCATTCGACTGGCTTGCCACCGAGCTTGTTTTAGTCGGAGAATTACGCGCGGCGCCGCACCGCGGCTCCGACCATCGGGAGAACGACCATGATGAAGTACTGGCTTGATTCGCTATGGGGCACGGTCATCAGCGGCCTCGTACTGACCTTGATCCTGCACATGATTGTCCGGCACGTTCTGGGAGGCTGACATGGATTGGGCCACCGGAATACCTGCAATCTCGCGCTGGATCCACTTCATGGCGGGCGTGATGTGGATCGGCTTGCTCTACTATTTCAACTTCGTCAACGTCGCCGCGGCCAAGGCGGCGGCGGCAGACGGAACGGCGGCCGGCATCTCGAAGCACGTCATGCCGCGCGCGCTGTTCTGGTTTCGCTGGGCGGCGGTGGTGACCTGGCTCGCCGGAGCGGCTCTGCTCGGCGCCAATTTCGGCTCGGCTTTCCTTCTGCACAAATCGCATCTGGCGATCGGCATCGGCGCCTGGCTGGGCACGTTCATGCTGTTCAACGTCTGGGCGCTGATCTGGCCCAACCAGAAGAAGATCCTGGGCATCGTGCAAGCCACCGACGAAGAGAAGAACAAGGCGCGGCGGGTCGCTTTCCTCGCCTCGCGCACCAATACGATGTTCTCTATCCCGATGCTGTACTTCATGGCCGCGGGTGGGCACACGGCGCTGTTCTTCGGCTAGACGCGGCAGCAATCCCGAAAGGAAAAGCGGACGGCTACGCCGTCCGCTTTTTTGTTTCCCGACTCAGCGCGCCGCGGGCGCCTTGGTCACGCCGAGGAGGGTCGCTCCTGGCTTGAGGCCCTTTGCGGCGAACCAGCCGCCGCTCATCTCTAGAGCGAACACGGCGGGCGCCGCGGCGCAGTGCGACGTTTCGGTCTGCGGCTGCATCTCGGAGATGCTCACGATCTTGCCCTGCGGGTCCAGGAACGCGACCGACAGGGGAATGAGCGTGTTCTTCATCCACATGCAGTAGGCGTCCGGCTGCGGAAAGACGAACAGCATGCCCTCGTTGGGGCCGAGGTATTTGCGGAACATGAGTCCCTGGGTGCGCGCCTCGAAAGTATTGGCGACCTCGGCGCGGATCAAGTGAATGCCCGCCGTGAGCTCTATCGTGGGCAGCTGCGCGAGCGCGATCTGCGCCGCAGTTGCGGCTATCAGCGCACCGGCTGCGGCGGCGGTCTTCAGGCCGAGCTTCATCGCTTTTTTCTGAAATGAAAAAGGCAGGGGATGGAGCCCTGCCTTTTTTGTTCGCGGTAAGCGAAATTACTTCTTCATCTCGTCCTTCTTGGCTTCTTTCTTCGAGGCCTTCTTGCTCTTCTTCTTGTCCTTGCTCTTGTCGCCCTTTTTCATTTCGTCCTTCTTTTCCATCGGTTGGGCGCCAGTGTGCGATGCCGCGAGGGCAAAACCGCTCGACAACGCAAACACCGCAGCGACCAGTATGGAGATCAGCTTCCTCATGTTTTACTCTCCGAGAAGTTTAGGATCAGGTGGTGACCAGTCCTTTGCTCCGGAACCAGTCCCCTCCAGTAACGCCCTGTCTGACAGGAGGTTGACAAACGCGGCTGCATTGTAGCGGGAAGGGGGCCTTGGAGCAAGCCTAGTCAAGCCACTTTCTGTTACGAATCATATAGCTGTGCGTCGGGCGCGTTCGCTGAGTGCGAGCATCTTCGCGACCGGTTTCTTTCCTTTTTGGGACAGGGACCAGCCGGCCCCGGGGATCCCGGAGCCTAAAACGAGAGGACCTTCAAATCTCGGGCGTTGCCGCCCGAGCTAAACAACCAGCGCCTAGCTCGATGCCTGGATGTTCGAAGCCTGCTTGCCTTTCGGGCCTTGCGTGACTTCGAACTGGACTTTCTGTCCTTCCTTAAGCGTCTTGAAGCCGCTCATCTGGATCGCGGAGAAGTGGGCGAACAAGTCCTCGCCGCCGTCATCCGGGGTTATGAAGCCATAACCCTTAGCATCATTGAACCACTTTACCGTACCTGTGGGCATAGAGCCTTCCTGAATTTTTAAACCGGGAATTTCTCCCAACTATGCCTGTACTTCAACGCAGCAGAGGGATTTGAACCTGCAAACCGCATGGAGGACAAACACAGGGAAGCCTTTTACGCGCTTTGGACGGCGTCGTCAAGTGGCGTGAGCAGTGTCAACCCCTTGTTCTGCCGGCACGTTTGGGGTTGAATGACGTGAAGACAGCGAATACATTAGTGACGGTATGACCATGCTAAGTGGGTTGTCTCATTCGACGGGGTGCGCGGTCAGGCGTGCGAACTTCCACGCAAATCGCGCCAGGGAGGTTTGACGGGTAGGGGCTTCTGGCATAACTTAAGTTAAGTATGGCAACGCGCATGAAGGAAGGCGCTCTACTTGAGGCCAAGAAAGCCAAGCTCAAGCCTCCACCTCTGTTCAAGGTCATTCTGTTGAACGACGACTACACCCCCATGGAATTCGTCGTCATCGTGCTGCAGAGATTCTTTTCGATGACGCGGGAAAAGGCGACTCAGATCATGCTCAAAGTCCATCGAGAGGGCATGGGCATATGCGGGATCTACCCGAGAGACGTGGCCACGACAAAGGTCGAGCAGGTCGTCGGTTATGCACGCAAGCACCAGCACCCGCTACAATGTGTCATGGAAGAAACGTAGGAACCGGCCAAAGATGATCGCTCAGGAACTCGAAGTCAGCCTGCACATGGCGTTCGTCGAGGCGCGCCAGAAGCGGCATGAGTTCATCACCGTCGAGCACCTGCTGCTCGCCCTGCTGGACAACCCGACCGCCGCGGAAGTGCTGCGCGCGTGCGCCGCGAACATCGAGGAGCTGAGGAAAGCCCTCGCCGACTTCATCACCGCGCACACGCCCACGGTCGCGGGCACCGAGGAGATCGACACCCAGCCGACCCTCGGCTTCCAGCGCGTCATCCAGCGCGCCATCCTGCACGTCCAGTCCTCGGGCAAGAAGGAGGTCACCGGCGCGAACGTGCTCGTCGCGATATTCGGCGAAAAGGATTCGCACGCGGTGTACTTCCTGCACCAGCAGGGTGTGACGCGCCTGGACGTCGTCAACTACATTTCGCACGGGATCACCAAGACGCCGGCTTCCAAGGAAGCGAAAGGCGGGGCCGAGGCCGAGCAAGAGACCGCGGGCGAGGAGCAGCAGGCCGGCGGCGCTCTCGAGACCTATACCCTCAACCTCAACGCGCAGGCGCTGGTCGGCAAAATCGATCCACTGATCGGACGCGAGCGCGAGATCGAGCGGGTGATCCAGACCCTGTGCCGGAGGCGCAAGAACAATCCCTTGCTCGTCGGCGAGGCGGGCGTGGGCAAGACCGCGATCGCCGAGGGCCTCGCGCGGCGCATCGTCGAGGGCCAGGTGCCCGAGATCCTGGCGCGCTGCCAGGTCTACGCGCTCGACATGGGCGCGCTGCTCGCAGGGACGAAATACCGCGGCGATTTCGAGCAGCGGCTGAAGGCGGTGCTGAAGCAGCTCGTCGACAACCCCAACGCGATCCTGTTCATCGACGAGATCCACACGCTGATCGGCGCGGGCGCGGCCTCGGGCGGCACGCTGGACGCGTCGAACCTTCTCAAGCCGGCGCTCTCGACGGGCGCCCTCAAGTGCATAGGCGCGACCACCTACAACGAGTACCGCGGCGTGTTCGAAAAGGATCACGCGCTCTCCCGGCGCTTCCAGAAGATCGACGTGCCCGAGCCTTCCGTCGAGGAGACGGTCGCGATCCTGCGCGGGCTGAAATCGCGCTTCGAGGCCCACCACGGCATCAAGTACAGCGGCAATGCGTTGACGAGCGCCGCCGAGCTTTCCGCGCGCTACATCAACGACCGCCACCTGCCCGACAAGGCGATCGACGTGATCGACGAGGCGGGTGCGGCGCAAAAGATACTGCCCAAGTCCAAGCAGAAGAAAGTGGTCGGCAAGCTCGAGATCGAGGAGATCATCGCGAAGATCGCGCGCATACCGCCGGCCTCGGTGTCCCAGGACGACCGCGCAGCCCTCAAGAACCTGGATCGGGACTTGAAGGCGGTGGTGTTCGGCCAGGACAAGGCGATCGAGGCGCTGGTGTCGGCGATCCGCACCGCGCGCTCCGGGCTCGCGAATCCGCAGAAGCCGATCGGCTGCTTCCTCTTCTCCGGCCCCACCGGCGTCGGCAAGACCGAGGTCGCGCGCCAGCTCGCCTACTGCATGGGCATCGAGCTGCACCGCTTCGACATGTCCGAATACATGGAACGCCACGCCGTGTCGCGCCTGATCGGCGCGCCGCCGGGATACGTCGGCTTCGACCAAGGCGGACTGCTCACCGAGGCCGTGTCCAAGAAGCCCTACGCGGTGCTCCTACTCGACGAGATCGAGAAGGCGCATCCGGACATCTTCAATATTCTGCTCCAGGTGATGGATCATGGGACGCTGACCGACAACAACGGCAGGAAGGCCGACTTCAGGAACATCATCATCGTCATGACGACCAACGCCGGCGCCGAGGCGCTCAACAAGCCGGTGATGGGCTTCACCGGGAAGAAGGAGCCGGGCGACGAGAGCGGCGAGATCAAGCGCATGTTCTCGCCCGAGTTCAGGAACCGCCTCGACGCGACCATCTCGTTCGGCTCGCTCAACCACGAGATCATCCTGCGCGTGGTCGACAAGTTCCTGATGCAGCTGGAGGCTCAGCTCCAGGAGAAGAAGGTCGAAGCGGTGTTCACCGACGCGCTGCGCGAGCACCTCGCCAAGCGCGGCTTCGATCCGCTCATGGGCGCGCGGCCGATGTCGCGGCTCATCCAGGACACGATCCGCCGCGCGCTCGCCGACGAGCTCCTGTTCGGCAAGCTGGCGAACGGCGGGAAGGTGACCGTCGACATCGACGACGCCGGAAAGATCACGCTGAAGTTCTCCGAAGAGAAGGTCCCCGAGCCCGCCCCGGAAACCTGACCCGGGAATCGCATGGCCCGCCTGCTGCTCGCCTTTGGGTTCGCCTCGGCTGCAGCGCTCGCCTCCGAAGTACTCGCTCAGCGCGCCGACCCCAACCTCGGCCGCAATCTCGCGGCGGCCTGCGCCAGCTGCCACGGGACCAACGGTGTGAGCCAGCCGGGCATGCCGAGCCTCGCCGGAATGGAACGCTCCACCCTGACGCAGCGGATGCAGGATTTCCGCGCGGGAAAGCGCCCCGCGACGATCATGCACCAGATCGCCAAGGGCTACACCGACGAGCAGATCGAGGCGATCGCCGCCTATCTGTCCGCGCAGAAGGCGAGATGAGGTCCATGCCACGCCTCAACCGGCGCGACTTCCTGAAATCCTCGAGCGCCGCGGCCGCCGCGGCGCTCGTGCCCGGCTGCATGACGCAGTCCGCGTCACCGGAGAAATCCGTCGGCCGCGTCGTCGTCATCGGAGGCGGATACGGCGGCGCGACTGCGGCGAAGTACTTGCGCATGTGGAGCGGCGGAACGATCGAGGTGGTCCTCGTCGAGCGCGAGGCCGAGTTCGTCTCGTGCCCCGCGTCGAACCTCGTGATCGGGGGGACGAGGACCCTCGCCGACATCACGCGCAGCTACGCGAAGCTCCGCGACTACGGCGTCCAGGTCGTGCGCGACGAGGCGACGCGGATCGACGCCGAGAAGAAAAAGGTGTCGCTCAGGCGCGGCGAGGACCTGGCGTACGACCGCTTGATCGTATCGCCGGCGGTGGACCTCATGTTCGGCGAGATCGAAGGCTACGACGCCGAAGCGCAAAAGACGGTCTTGACCGCCTGGAAGGCGGGACCCGAGACCGTCGCACTGAGGCGGCAGCTCGAGGCGATGCGCGACGGGGGAGTCTTCGTCATCGCGATTCCGCGAGCGCCCTACCGCTGCCCTCCCGGGCCGTACGAGCGCGCCTGCCAGGCGGCCTACTACTTCAACCAGGCGAAGCCGCGCTCCAAGGTGCTGGTGCTCGACGCGAACGAAGACCTCGTGTCCAAGCCCGCCCTGTTCAAAGCCGCGTGGAACGATCTCTACAAGACCGTCATCGAGTACCGCAACAACACCGAAGCCAAGGCGATCGACGCGCGCGCCATGACGGTCAGGACCGACTTCGACACGGTCAAGGGCGACGTGCTCAACGTGCTGCCGCCGATGCGTGCCGCTGACATCGCGCGCGGCGCGGGCTTGACCACCGGAGGCACGCGCTGGTGCGGAGTCGACTGGCTCAGCATGGAGTCGCTCGCCCACAAGGGCGTGCACGTCCTCGGCGACGCGACGCTGTCGGCGCCGGCGATGCCCAAGTCCGGGCACATGGCCAACAACCACGCCAAGCTCGCCGCCGCCGCGATCATCGAGCTCATGAGCGGACGCGAGCCGAACCCCCAGCCCGTCATCGCGAACACCTGCTACAGCTACGTGAGCGACAAGGAGGTGATCCACGTCGCCTCGGTGCATCGCTACGATCCCGCGCAGAAGACCATGGTGGTCGTGCCCGGCGCGTCGGGCGTATCGGCTGCGCGAAGCGAAGCGGAAGGCGTCTACGGCTGGGCCTGGGCCCAGAATATCTGGAGCGACATGCTGGGCTAGCCTTCGGCTAGCCCAGCTTCGCTTCGCGAGCTGAAAGTCACGAACAGGGGAAGAGGGTAACCCTCTTCCCCCGTTACCCCCATCACCCAGGAAGAGGTACCCGCAGCCGCCGTTCCAGCCAGCGCTTGCGCGCGGCCTCCGATAGCGGGCGCAGATCGGGCCCGGGCTTGCTCGAGCGCGGCCAGAAGAGCGATTTCAGGGTCGCGTCGTCGAGCTCCGAAGGCGCGAGGCGCCGCACCTCCCCGGCCTCGAGCGCCGCGATCGCGAGGCCGTCGCGGAAGAGCACGCGGTTCGGCGTCACCGCCGCGACGCGCGCCTCCGGCGTGACGATGCCGACGAGGTTGAGCGGATCGGCTCCGGAGAGCGCGACGAGCTCGCCGTTCTCCTCCAGCTTGCGCACCGCGCGCAGCCGGCCGACCGCGTCGGCCAGGGCGAACTGCTCCCCGCCGAATCCCGAGACGAAGCGCCCGCCGCGGATCTCGCCGCGCGCTTCCAGCCGCCGGTACACCGCGGCCAGCTCCCGCCAAGTCGGCAGCCGCGACTCGCGCGCGAGCAGCGCGCGGAACACCACGCCGTAGCGGACGAGGAGCGTGCGAGCGATGCTTTCGACGCGCTTGCCCTCGTCGAGCGCGTTCCCGCTCCCGAGGAGCGCCCAGCGCCCGGCGGTGTCGACTTCGTAGCCCGGGCGGCGGCGGGAGCGCCTCTTGTGCTTCTCCGAGGGCGCGAGCAAGGCTCGCAGGCCGCTGAAGCTGTCGGCCGTGACGAGACCCGCGCTGACGAGCTCGCCGAGCGCGCGCTCGACCTGCGTGCGCAGCAGGCCCGTCGCCGCGGCGAGCTCGTGGAAGAACGACGCACCGCGCGTACGCAGCGTCTCGTATACGGCGTGCGCTTCCGAGCTCAGCTCTCCCGCCTCGGGCTCGGTCGCGGCGCGCCAGAGCGCGGCGTGCTCGCGCACCATCAGGGCGATCGGCGAGCTGCGCAAAGGCGCCCTCGCGGCGCCGCTCGCCGGCGTGACCCGCCCCCATGCCATGCGCCCGGACAGACACAGCCTGTCGATGAAGTCGGGCTGGTAGTCCTGCACGCGCGAGGCGAGGACGTCGTGCTCCCACGCTCCCGCGGGAACCTCGAAACCGTCAAGCTGCTCGACCACTGCGGCGAGGCCCTCGGCGCCTTTCAGCTGCGTTTCGCCCGAAGCATGCTGCCAGTGGAGGAGGAAGCGCATGAAATCCGCCGGGCTGACCGGCTCGATCTCGGCGCGCAGGCGGTTGAGCGTGTAGCGGTGGATGCGTGCGAGCAGGCGCCGGTCGCACCACTCGAGGATATCCGTCCCCGGGGTGAACCGGCCGCGCAGGAGCTTGCCCTCCCCTTCGAGGGCGAGCAGCGCGCCGTCGACGAGGGCGGTCTCCCCCAGACCGAGCGAATCGGCGAGCGCACGCGCCGTCATGGGCCCGAGCACCTCCATCCGGCCGCGGATCAACTCGCGCGCCGCGTCCTCGGGCGTCCAAGACTTGCGCAGGCGTTCGGGAATTTCCGGCGCCGTTTTCTGCGGGATCACCGCGTTCAGCTCGTCGAAGCGCTCGACCGAAATCCAGAAACCGTTCGCGTCGAAGGCGCGGCCCGCACCCACGAGCTGATCGAACAGGGGCCGCCAATGCGGGGCGGCGGCGTCGGCGCGGATGAACCCCGCGAGCAGCAGCGCATCGTGCAGCTCGTCGGCCGTGTCCGCCGTCGGCCAGGCCTCCTCGCGCACGCGCGCTATCGCCTGCGGGTCGAGCGCCCCCAGGTCGTCGGCGCTCCGCGCCTCGGTCGCGCGGCGCGTATACACGGCCCGCGTGCGGCGCTCTTCCAGCGGCGCGTCGTCGAGGAAGGTGTAAACCGCGGAGTTGAGGATCTCGTGGCAGAACACCGAGGGCTCGGGGGTGTCCTTGGCGACGCACTTGAGCTCGCCCGCGAAGATTTTCTGGAGGGTGACGACGAGGCGCGGCAGGTCCATCGCCTGCTCGAGGCAGTCGCGCAACGCCTGGTCGACGAGCGGATGCTTGGGCAGCTCGCGCGCGCCGCGGATGTTGTCCAGGCACGCCGCGGCGTCGGGGAAGATCGCGGCGAGCAGCTCCTCGGCGATCATGCGCTGGATCTGCGCGGGCAGGCGCGCGCCGTTGCGGTTGCGTGGGACGGCCAGGGCGAGCGTCGTCGTCCAGCGCCAGCGCGTCTCGAAGATCGGCGAGTCGAGCACCGCCTGCACCAGCGTCTCGCGCACCGTCTTGGGGTTGAGATAGCGGAACACCTCGTCGAGGGCGAACGAATGCGCGTGCCCGAGCGAGAGCACCAGCGCCTCCTCGGTCGCCGCCGCCTGCAGCTCGAAGTTGAAGCTCTGGCAGAATTTCTTCCTGAGCGCGAGGCCCCAGGCCTTGTTGACGCGGCTCCCGAGCGGCGCGTGCAGCACCAGCTGCATGCCCCCCGCCTCGTCGAAGAAGCGCTCGAACACGAGCGTTTCGGCGGTCGGCACGACGCCGAGCGCGCGCTTGCCCTCGGCGAGATACGCGGCGATCTGCTCCGCGGCCGGGCGCGCGAGCGCATAGTCCTGTTCTAGCCACGCGATCGCACCTTCCAGCTCGTCGGGCTTGCGCGCCTGTTCTGGTCCAGGAAGTTTCACATCCGCGGCGGCGCGCAGCTTCGACACCGCCGCGCTCATCTCGTCGCTGCGCGACGGCGCCTCGCCCAGCCAGAAGGGCATCGAGGGCGGCTGTCCCTTCGCGTCGGCGACGCGCACCACGCCGTTGCCGATCTGCAGGATCCGCCAGGAGGTGTTGCCGAGCTGGAAGACGTCGCCGGGGAGCGATTCGATCGCGAAATCCTCGTTCAGCGTGCCGATGAAGGTTCCCTCGGGCTCGAGCCGGACTCGGTAGTCGAACACCTCGGGGATCGCGCCGCCGGAGAGGATCGCGGTCATGCGCGAGCCCGAGCGCGCGCGCAGCCTCCTGTGCACCGCGTCGTAATGGATCAGCGCTGCGCGCCGGCCGCGCTTGGTCGCGTAGCCGGTCGCGAGCATCGCGACGACCTCGGCGAACTCGGCCTCGGTGAGATCCCTGTACGGATAGGCGCGGCGGAAAAGCTCGAGGAGCGCCGTCTCGTCCCATTCTTCGGCGGCGGCCTCGGCGACCACCTGCTGCGCGAGCACGTCCAGGGGCTTGCTCGGGATCGCGACGCGGTCGAGCTCGCCGTCCCTCGCCGCGCGCACCATCGCCGCGCATTCGATCAGGTCGTCGCGCGTGAGCGGGAACAGCCGGCCCTTGGGCAGCCCGCTCACCGTGTGTCCCGAGCGCCCCACGCGCTGCAGCAGCGTCGCGATGCGGTGCGGCGATGAGATCTGGCAGACGAGATCGACGTGGCCGATGTCGATGCCGAGCTCGAGCGACGCCGTCGCGACCAGCACCTTCAATTGTCCTTCCTTCAGCTTGGTCTCCGCGGCGAGCCGCACCTCCTTCGCGAGGCTGCCGTGGTGCGCCGCCACGCGCTCGGCGCCCAGCGGCTCGGAGAGCTGATGCGCCATGCGTTCGGCGAGGCGCCGCGTGTTCACGAAGATGAGCGTGGTGCGATGCGACTCGATCAGCTCGAGCAGCCGCTTGTAGGTCTCCTGCCACACCTCTCCCGACATCACCGCCTCGAGCGGCGAGCCCGGCACCTCGATGGCGAGATCGATCTTGCGCTTGTGCCCGCGGTCTATTACGACAACGTCAGTGATCGCGCAGTCGGGCTTCCCCGAGCCGGTAAGGAAGCGCGCGACCTCCTCGATCGGCTTTTGCGTCGCCGAGAGCCCCACGCGCTGCAGGCGCCGGCCGCAGGCGTGGTCGAGCCGCTCGAGCGACAGCGCCAGATGCGCGCCGCGGCGCGATTCGAGCACGGCGTGGATCTCGTCGACGATCACCACGCGCGCGGTCCTGAGCATGTCGCGCGAGCGCTCGGCCGTGAGAAGGAGATACAGCGACTCCGGCGTCGTGACGAGAATGTGGGGCGGTGAGCGCAGCATCGCCGCGCGCTCGGCCTGCGGCGTGTCGCCGCTGCGGACCGCCGCCGTGACGCGAACCGGCGGCAGGCCCATCTCCTCGGCGATGCGCCGCATCTCGCGCCGCGGCTCGGCGAGGTTCTTGTGAATGTCCGCGGACAGCGCCTTGAGAGGCGAGACGTAGACCACGCGCACCTCGTCGGGCAGCTCGCCCCCGCTCAGGCTCTCGCGCAGCAGCTCGTCGATCGAAGTGAGGAAAGCCGCGAGCGTCTTGCCCGACCCGGTCGGCGCGGCGATCAGCGCGTGCCGGCCCGAGCGGATCGCACGCCAGCCCTCGAGCTGAGCGTCGGTCGGCGGCAGGACGCGCCCGCCGGAATCGCGGAAGCGCGTCTCCCACCAGCGCTGGACGACGGGATGGAAGTCGGAGGGAAGCATGAGGGACGAGCCAATCTGCCCGACAAGACTACATCGGACCCGCGGCCTGCGCCACCGCGACGCGATACACCGCGCGCGGCTGCTCGAGCCGGTCGAGCGGGCTGCGCACCCCTCGCCCGCCGCGGTTCAGCACGTGCGTATAGATCATCGTCGTCGAAACATCCGAATGCCCGAGCAACTCCTGCACCGTGCGGATGTCGTAACCGGATTCCAGGAGGTGGGTGGCGAAGGAGTGGCGCAGCGTATGGCAGCTCACGCGCTTGGCGATGCCGGCGGCGTGCGCCGCTTCGCGGATCGCGCGCTGCGGCACCGAGTCGTAGAGATGGTGGCGGCGCACCACGCCGTCCTCCGGATCGGGGGAGCGGTGATTGGCCGGAAACACGTACTGCCAGATCCACTCGCGGCCCGCACGCGGATACTTGCGCGCGAGCGCATAAGGCAGGTTCACCTCTCCATAGCCCGCCTCAAGGTCGAGCGCATGCAGCGACTTCACCCGCGAAAGATGCGCAGCGAGCGGCGCCGCGAGCTTCTCCGGCATCATCGTCACGCGGTCCTTCTCGCCCTTGCCGTCGCGCACCAGGATCTGCCGGTAGCCGAGATCGACGTCCTTCACCCTCAAGCGCAAGCACTCCATGACGCGCAGACCGGCACCGTAGAGCAGGCTCGCGATCAGCCAGCGCACTCCTTGCAACTCGGCGAGCATCCGCTCCACCTCATCGCGCGTCAGCACCACCGGCAGGCGCGGCGGGCGCGTGGCGCGCTGCAGCCCGTCCAGCCACGCGAGCTCGCGACCGAGCACTTCCTTGTACAGAAACAAGAGCCCCGACAGCGCCTGATTCTGCGTCGAAGCTGCAACCTTGCGCTCCGCGGCGAGATGATTCAGAAACGCCGTCACCTCGGCCTCACCCAGCACCGCAGGATGGCGCCGCCCCGAAAAATAAATGAAGCGCTTGATCCAGTGGACGTACGCCTCTTCCGTACGCCGGCTGAAATACAGGCGCCGGATCGCCTCGTGCACCTGATCGAGCAGTCGCGGCCTTCGCGGCTCGACACCCCCGGGTGCAAGCGCAACCAAAGAATCCTTTGATTCGACAGTCATATTTCATCCCCGAGGCGGTTATCCTGTGATAATAGGCACGAAATCGCGGCGCAACATAGATACTGGACATGCATACAGTACCCCAACGCGTTGATTTTGGGAAGAGATGACAGAGGTCGTCTTGCAGGTGTCTAATATAGGGGACATTTCGGAAGTTCACTATACGTTAGGCGACGGTATGCCCGAGTTCAGGCGCATCACAAAGCGAGATGATCCGGCCCAGATTGCAGCGCTCGCAGCACGCTACGAGGCCTTTCTGGCCGAGGCACTTGGCATTGCACAGCGCTCCGCTGGATCTAAACCTCAGCTGGTTCGAGACATACTCGCGACTGGAACGGTCGAGGGCCTCGCGCAGCCGCACAATTCAAGGATTGCGGCGCTGAGGTATCGCGCCGAAAAGTACAAGCGGACGTGGCACTCGCTCATTCCGTGGGAGAGCCTCGAGGACGAAGCGCCAGCCGAGCGTGCCGAGGCCATCCTGGACATGATCGAAACCAGTATTCGAATGACGGAAACCGATTCCTGGCCCAAACCGCGCGGCGCCGGGAAGACAACCAGACGAAAGAAGCGGAGGAGGTAGTGCGAAGACCGTCGCCTAACAATGCGTTGGAAAACGGACGCTCGCAAGCGTCGCTTCGCTCCCTTGCTCACGCCGTTCAACGCGAACGTTAGGCGTCATGGACCGACCGACATATTACGTACCGGAGGCTGGTAAAGACGGAATGACCGAGCTCATGCACGCATGCTATTCGGGCGATATTGCCGCACTTAAGCGTTCACTCCGCTCCGGTGCAGATCTTCAAGCCCAGGACAAGAGCGGTTACACAGCGTTGTTTTGGGTACTTCGGATGGGCGCCAATGACGAATACCGCAAGCGCAAACGGATGTTTCGACTTCTACTAAAGCATGGCGTATCGCCGAAGCTGCAGGACATTAAGGGTGAAGATGTGCTACGCCATGCCCGCCGTTTTGCCACACCGCCGCTCAGGCGCTACGTGGAGTTCACCCTGAGGCGCGCAAGAGCATGACGCCTAACAGCGCGGCCCACGCGGAGCCTCTGAAGCAGCGCTCTCTGTGGCATCCTTGGTCTCGTCGGCCCGGTGGCCGCGAACGTTAGGCGTCGATGAATCACGTCCAGCTGCTTGTCGTTGAAGAGTGCTTCCAGTGGAGCGACGCGGAGCTCGCGGTTGCTCCTGAACTGTCCGTTCCGCAAGGCCCGTGGAGGGGGCTTACGGTCGCCCCTGACTTCCCTTTTCCAGAAGGCGGGTTGAAGGTTCGCGTTTCGAGAGTTATCGTTGTTCGTCCGGACGGAACGCAATTTGAAACGGATGCTCAATTCCACATCAGCCACTTCAACCTTTCCGATCCACTAGATCGGAGAGTCATTGTCTCGCTCCCGATGGCTCGCAAAGAGCAGGTGCCAGTCGGTAGTCGCCTGCTCGTTACCGAAGAAGTACGTAACGCAGTATTACGTGCCGACGCCTAACCCATCGCCCAACTCGGACGCGCGCGAAACGCCGCGCCTTGCTGGTCACTGGGCCGCGCGCGCCGGTTGGCTTCGACGTTAGGCCGCAAGATGAACCACGGTGAGAAGGTACTTGACGATATGGATGGTCTCGTTCGGCTCTTTTCTCCCCACTGCAACGAGCGCGAGACCTTGGACCAGTTGTACACAATGATTGGCGACCGTAAGTCTTGGTCGAAAGCGCACGATTTGTTTGATCGGATTCGACGTAAGACTCTCAAGGCAGAGCACGGTCGGGACGATGTTCGCGCTTGCCAATATTTGTTCGAGGAGATCTGCGCAAAAACTTTGTATAACCTATCAGGTGAGTCCGCGCCATTTGATGCCGACTCCCCTTATTGGGTCATCCCGAACGCTATAGCGTTTGCGCGCAGACTTGGCCTGTCAGATGCCGACGTTATCAAAGTCGTTGCGGCCTAACCACGCGTTCGAGAGCGGACCGCCTTCGGCGGCCGCTCAACGCGAACGTTAGGCGCTCGGCTATGCTGACGAAGCTGATGCTCATTCTTGCGACCGTCGCATCAAGTGTGGTGACCCTTGGTTGTGCCGGTTGGGCGTATCAGGGCGATGGTAAGTTACGAGATTCTGGACCGCTAGCCGCACACAACCGGTATGTGCTAGATCTTGGCCCGGTTGACTTGGGTCGAACCGGGAAATACACCTATACGATGACGAATCTCCCAGCGGACAGTTTCGCCATCGGACTGGAGGTCGTTGAGGCGGAACCCAACCGAAGTACAGGGAATCGACCGCCACACTCCGGTCGTGTTCGTCTGTTACTGGAGACTTCGAATAACGAGATCGTCGTAAACGAGGACACGGATCTCAAGTCTTGGATCTGGTCGTTCGGGAGAGGAGATCTCGAGTCATTTCTCTATCGCGCGGGGAAAGAACACTGGATTACAAACAAAGACGGCACAATGAGCACCGTTCATGACGAGGTCCGAACAGACGAAGGCTGGGGTTCTTTTTTTTCTCCGAGATCAGATATCACGTACCGACTTACTCTTGAAGTTCTCGAAGCTCAAGCTCTGCCACGGCCTACGCGCCTACTCGTGAAAGGTGGAGGCTGGAAATGAGTGCGCCTAACCCGTCATTGCATTGGACCGCCTCCGGCGTCCGCTGAATTCCAACTATAAGGACTTCCCCGGAACTGCAAGGCTGATGGGCACAGGAAGGACTGCGTGACTATAACCGGCCTGTTTGCGAGCGAAGTTGCGCTCTGGCCCTGATGAAAGCCGCGCGCCCGGTTCCCATACGTTAGTCGGCATCGTGTTGCTGCCGCCAAAATCATCGGAGTGTTCGGACGCCGGTCTGACCTGTGTGTCATCAACGAGTGCAGTCTGGCAAGGAAGTGAACTCGATCAAGCGGTTCGCAGCGTTTGATTCTTGCTCAGTAGCGCCCAGGCGATACGGGCGTTCTTCGCGGCGATCGCCACCAGCGCCTTGTGGTAACCGCACCGGGCCTGCAGCGAGACGGCCCAGCGCGACATGCGGTCTGAGTGGCGCATCGCGGTGAGCAGCACCGAGCGCGCCCCCTGCACCAGCAGGCAGCGCAGATACGCATCGCCGCGCCGGCTGATGTGCCCCAGACGGTGTTTGCCGCCGGAGGAGTGTTGGCGCGGAGTCAGGCCCAACCACGCGGCGAACTGTCGGCCGCTTCGGAAATCACGCGCGCATCCGACGGTGGCCACCATCGCCACGGCGGTGAGCGCTCCGATGCCGCGGATCTGCATGAGCCGTTGTGCCGCTTCGCTTTGCCGGGCTTGGGCTTGCAGCTCCCGATCGTAGCTGGCGATGCGCTCATCGAGCATGCCTAGGTGCGCACGCAGATCTTCCACGGCCCGGCGCGCGAGTTCAGGCAGAGCCTCAGCCGCAGCATGTGCCCCGCGGCGCACATATTGCGCGCGGTTGGGCAACACGATCCCGAACTCAGTGAGTAGCGCGCGCAGCCGATTGATGGTCGCGGTGCGCTCCTCGATCCAGCCCTGGCGCACCCGGTGCAGTGCCAGCACCGCCTGCTGCTCGGCGCTCTTGATCGGCACAAAGCGCATGTTGGGCCGCGCCACCGCCTCACAGATCGCCTCAGCATCGTTGCCGTCGTTCTTGCCGCTCTTCCGGTACGGGGCCACGAACACCGGCGCCATCAGCCGCACCGTGTGTCCCAGCTCCTGGAACCGCCGTGCCCATTCGTGCGCTCCCGAGCAGGCCTCCATGCCGATCAGGCACGGTGACAAGGCCGCAACGGTCTGCATGAGCTGTTCGCGTTTCACCGTTTTCCTCAGTCCCACCCGCCCCGCGCCCTCGACCCCGTGCAGCGCGAACACCCGCTTTGCCAGATCGATCCCCAACGTAGTAACCTTTTCCATGACTTCCCCTCTCGTTCAGATTGAACACGCAAACTCAATCTTGGCACTTCGATGCCGTGCGGGCCAAAACCCGCTTCGAGTAGGGGAAGTCCCTTTCATTCGTTAGATGTCACAGGAGGTAGCGTGGTACCAGAGAGCTTGATACTCCTGGCGGGATTCGCCCTAGCTCACGCAGTGTGGAGTGTTTCGGACTTGCCGAAGGGTGAACTGCTGGTGCCTTTAGCGATGGTTGAGGAATCCGGTCAAAGGAAACTTCTTAGATTCGAAGCCGATACACAGGAGGTAGCGATAGCAAAGGGCAAGGCGCTGCTCGCGCAGCAAGAGCAGTCGCTCGACTCGTGGGCGTTCGCCCGAGAGGGGCAATTTAAGGAAGGAGATCGCTACGTTGACGTCATCAGCGTCTCAGCCAAGGTGAGAGGCATGGCTGAGCCAATTGTATTCGTGCAACGATTCAGGCCATTCTCGACAGGGCAGTTTCAATTGATTGGCGACCCAATGGTCATCATTTCGGGAAATGTCCTACCGCAGAGCGAAGCGGCACTATATCTGAAGAGCCTTCGCGAGGGCGTCAATTCCCATGCCAAAGTTGCGCCACTATGGCAGGGTTGGATAGTCGCCAAGTGACACCTAACAAGGCGTTGGAGCGGACGTCCGCAAGCGCGCTTCGCTCGCTTGCGGGGCACTTGTCGCTGCGCTCCTCGGTCGCCGCTCAACTTAGTCGTTAGAAGGCGCTAGGGACAAAACCGTGTCTGAACTTGACCGCCTTAAAGAACGACTCGTCTATCTGAGGTTCTGGCTGGGAATTGTCGTGGTGGCCGAAATCAGTCTTATCGGCTGGATAGCGTCTGCGGTTGAAACGGCGTCGACCAGATTGCTTTTGCTTGCCACGGCAACCGCTGTGCTGCTAGGCTTAGGAATCTTCTTGCTCCATCGCCATATCGAGCGTCGTATCGACGAGATTGGTAAGTTATAGAGATGGACATTCTTGCTGGCATCCTCATGCTTGCCGTCGCGCTTCTATTCGTCGGCATTGCACTCGACGCAGCGCGTCGCAAGTAGCGCCTCCTAACATAGCGGTGTTGCCGGACGCGGCATCAACCGCCTCGCTTCATTCGCGGCCGCACGCACCGCGGCGCAAACCTCCCCGTTAAGCGCGTAGGATATTAGCGCAATTGCCTGGCCGTTCCTGGCGCTCATCCCAGCAGCAGCATTTGGGTGCGCCTAACAGCGCACTCCAGGCCTCTGTACAGAGCTACTGAACGGGAACGATCCCGTCCAGCCGGGAGAAGCACTCCCTCCGCGCCGTTTCCAGGAAGTCCCGGACGAAGGGCTGCCGCGCCATCTCGGCGGTGGTGGCCCCGTGCAGGTTGCTCCACAATCCGTTCCTCCCGATGCGCCGGGCGATCACGTACTTGTAGTCGACGTAGTTCTTGATCCCCCAGTTCGGCAGTGCCGCGACGCCGCGGCGGCTCGCGACCAGCTGGAGAATTGCGACCGTGAGCTCGGTCGTGCGCCGCTGCGGGCGCACGCCCGCGGGCTTGAGCACTTTCCGGATGAGGTCGATGCGCTCCTCCGGCACCGGATAAGTGATCAGGGTCTCGTTCGCGAAATCGCCGGCGCTCAGAGTGCGTTTCTCGCGCAGCGGGTGGTCGGTCGACAGCACGGCGAGCACCTCGAAGCGGAACAGCGGGTGGAAGACGATGCCGCGGCGCGGTTTGTTCTCCGAGCCGATCACCAGATCGATCTTGCCGTCGGCGAGCATGCCGATCGGGTTCGGGTGGAATCCCGACACGAGGTCGAGCTCCACTTCCGGCCACTCCTTACGGAACACGTCCATGATCGGCATCAGCCAGTCGAAGCAGGTGTGGCATTCGAGCGCGATGCGAAGCGTCCGCGCCGGGCTGCGCGCGAGCTTGGCGAGGTCGCGCTCCGCGGTCTGCACCTCTCCCATCACCGAGCGCGCGAGGGCCACCAGCCTCTGGCCCGACTCGGTGAGCTTCACCGACTGGCCGTGGCGCTTGACCACCGGCGCGCCGTAGTGAGACTCAAGCGCCTTCAATTGGTGAGAGAGGGCCGATTGGGTCAAATGTACCCGGTCGGCGGCGCGCGAGACGGTGCCGGTCTCGGCGAGCGCGACCAGGGAACGGAGGTGGCGGATTTCGAGCATGTCTTAGTATGAGCTATATTCATGTTTCTCTCAAGAACTTTCACTGGATTCATACGCTCGGACAGGCGATGATGCTACCCGGCCCAAAATGCAACCCGACCGAACCGACGAGCTCCGCGCCCTGCTGGAGCGCCGCATCCTCATCCTGGACGGCGCCATGGGCACGACCATCCAGGGCTACCGCCTTTCCGAGAGCGATTTTCGCGGAAAGCGCTTCGCCGGGTCCGCGCGCGAGCTCAAGGGCAACAACGACCTGCTGTCTCTCACCAAGCCCGAGGTGATCCGCGAGATCCACTCGCAGTACCTCGAGGCCGGCGCGGACATCATCGAGACCAACACCTTCAACTCCAACGCCCCTTCGCAGGCCGACTACGGGCTCGAGGGCCTGAGCTACGAGCTGAACAGGGAAGCGGCCGCGCTCGCGCGCGATGCGGCGGACCGGTTCACGGAGCGCGACCACCGGAAGCCGCGCTTCGTCGCGGGCGTGCTCGGGCCCACCAACAAGACCGCGTCGATCTCGCCCGACGTGAACGATCCGGGCTTCCGCAACATACGTTTCGACGAGCTCGTCGCCGCCTACTCCGACGCGCTCGCGGGCCTCGCCGACGGCGGCGCGGACCTCATTTTGCTGGAAACAATCTTCGATACCTTGAATGCTAAGGCGGCGGTGTTCGCGATCGAAACGCTCTTCGAGCAGCGCGGCCGGCGGCTTCCGGTCATCGTGTCGGGCACCATCACCGACCAGTCCGGGCGCACGCTCACCGGCCAGACGCCCGAGGCCTTCTGGAACTCGGTGCGCCACGCGCAGCCGATCGCGGTCGGCTTGAACTGCGCGCTCGGCGCGAAGCTCATGCGCCCCTACATCGAGGAACTGTCCAAGGTCGCCGACACCCACATCAGCTGCTATCCCAACGCCGGGCTGCCGAATCCGCTGTCGGACACCGGCTACGACGAGACGCCAGAATACACTTCGGGGCTTTTGAAGGAGTTCGCCGAGAGCGGCTTTCTCAACATCGTCGGCGGATGCTGCGGCACCACCCCCGACCACATCCGCGCGATCGCAACAGCGGTGCGCCCGCTTCCACCGCGCAAGCCGCCCCTGCCTGAGAACAAGCTCAGGCTCTCCGGCCTCGAGCCCCTCAACATCGGCGACGGGTCGCTCTTCGTCAACGTCGGCGAGCGCACCAACGTCACCGGCTCGCGCGCCTTCGCGCGCCTGATCCTCGCCGGCGACTACCAGGAGGGGCTCGCGGTCGCGCGCCACCAGGTCGAGAACGGCGCGCAGGTGATAGACGTCAACATGGACGAGGCGATGCTCGACTCGGAGAAGGCGATGAGGACTTTCCTGTCCCTCGTCGCCTCCGAGCCCGACATCTCGCGCGTGCCCGTCATGATCGACTCGTCGAAGTGGTCGGTGATCGAGTCGGGCCTGAAATGCCTCCAAGGCAAGTGCATCGTCAATTCGATCTCTCTGAAGGAAGGCGAGGCCGAGTTCGTGCGGCAAGCGCGGCTCGCCCGCCGCTACGGCGCCGCGGTGATCGTCATGGCGTTCGACGAGAAGGGCCAGGCCGACTCCCTGGCGCGCCGCGTCGACATCTGCCGCCGCTGCTACCGCATCCTGGTCGACGATGTCGGCTTCCCGCCCGAGGACTTGATCTTCGACCCGAACATCTTTGCCATCGCGACCGGCATCGAGGAGCACAACAACTACGGCCGCGATTACATCGAGGCGACGCGGGCCATCAAGCGCGAGCTGCCGCACGCGAAGATATCCGGCGGCGTATCCAACGTGTCGTTCTCGTTCCGCGGAAACGACGCGGTGCGCGAGGCGATCCACACCGTGTTCCTCTACCACGCGATCCGCGCGGGCATGACCATGGGCATCGTCAACGCCGGGCAGCTCGGCGTCTACGAGGAGATCGCTCCGGAGCTGCGCGAGCGCGTCGAGGACGTCGTGCTCAACCGCAGGCCGGATGCCGGCGAGCGCCTGGTGGAATTCGCCATCACGGTGAAGGCCGCGGCGAGAACGCCAGGCGACGAGCTGGAGTGGCGCAAGGGCTCGGTCGAAGAACGCCTCGCGCACGCGCTCGTCAAGGGCATCGTCGAGTGGATCGTCGAGGACACCGAGGAAGCGCGTCTGAAGTACGAGCGCCCCATCCAGGTGATCGAGGGCCCGCTCATGGACGGCATGAACATCGTCGGCGACCTGTTCGGCTCGGGCAAGATGTTCCTTCCGCAGGTCGTAAAATCCGCGCGGGTCATGAAGCAGGCCGTAGCGCACCTGGTGCCCTTCATCGAGGCCGAGAAGCAGAAATCGGGCGACCTCAAGCCCAAGGGCAAGATCGTGGTCGCGACGGTCAAGGGCGACGTCCACGACATCGGCAAGAACATCGTGTCGGTCGTGCTCCAGTGCAACAACTTCGAGGTCATCAACCTGGGCGTGATGGTGCCCGCGCAGAAGATCCTGGAGACCGCGCGCGCCGAGAACGCCGACATCATCGGCCTGTCGGGCCTGATCACGCCTTCGCTCGAGGAGATGGCGCACGTCGCGCACGAGATGCAGCGGCAGGGATTCACCGTTCCGCTCCTCATCGGCGGCGCGACCACCTCGCGCGTTCATACCGCGGTGAAGATCGCACCGAACTACCCCTCCCCCACCGTCTACGTCCCCGACGCTTCCCGTTCGGTTTCCGTGTGCTCCAACCTGCTTTCCGAGGAGCTCAGGGACGATTACGTGAAATCGCTGCGCGACGACTACGAAAAGATCCGCGTCCAGCACGCGGCGAAGAAAGGCCAGGCGCTCGCGCCGCTGAAAACGGCGCGCGCGAACCGCCATCGCATCGATTGGAAGAGCTATGTCCCTCCGCGCCCGCGGCTCCTCGGCCGAAGGCTGCTGCGCCGATACGATCTCGCCACGATCGCCCGCTACATCGACTGGTCGCCTTTCTTCCAGACCTGGGACCTCGCGGGCGCCTACCCGAAGATCCTCGACGATGCCGTGGTCGGCGATGCGGCGCGGTCGGTATTCGCCGAAGGCAAGGCGATGCTGGAAAAAATCGTCGCCGGGAACTGGCTGCAGGCGAACGCCGTGTTCGGCCTGTATCCGGCGGCGAGCGTCGGCGACGACATCGAGATCTACCGGGACGAATCGCGCGAGGAAATCGCGATGGTATGGCACTGCCTGCGCCAGCAGACCGAAAAGCCGGCCGACCGCGCCAACCTGTGCCTCGCCGACTTCCTCGCGCCGAAGGACTCGGGCGTTCGCGACTACATCGGCGCCTTTGCCGTCACCGCCGGCATCGGCGTCGACGCCCGGGTGAAGGCCTTCGAGGCGAAGCACGACGATTACAGCGCGATCATGCTGAAGGCGCTCGCCGACCGCCTCGCCGAGGCCTTCACCGAGCTCTTGCACGAGCGCGTGCGCAGGGAGTATTGGGGCTACGCCGCGGACGAGAGCCTCTCCAGCGCCGAGCTGATCGCCGAGAAGTACCGGGGCATACGCCCGGCTCCGGGCTACCCCGCCTGCCCCGATCACACCGAGAAAGGCGCGCTGTTCGAGCTGCTCGCCGCTTCCGAAGCGGGACTCGAGCTGACCGAAACCTACGCCATGCTTCCCGCCTCGAGCGTGAGCGGCCTCTACCTCTCGCATCCGGACTCGCGCTACTTTGCGGTCGACAAGATCGGCGAGGACCAGGCGGCCGACTACGCCCGCCGCAAGGCGCTCGCGCTCGAGCAGACCGAGCGCTGGCTCGCTCCCAACCTCGCCTACGAGCGCTGACATGGAATCGCAGCGAAAGCATCCCCGTGCCTTCAGCTTCGAGTTCTTCCCTCCCAAGACGCCCGAGGGAATGCAGAAGCTACGCGCCACCTGGAAGCAGCTCGCGCAGCTCAAGCCCCGTTTCTTCTCGTGCACCTACGGCGCCGGAGGCTCGACCCGCGACCGCACCCTGGAGACGGTGCTCGAGATCCAGTCCGCGGGGCATCGGGCCGCGCCGCACATCTCCTGCATAGGCGCCACGCGCGCCGATATCGCCGCGACCCTGGAGCTGTACCGAAGCAAGGGCATCGACCACGTGGTCGCCTTGCGCGGCGACCTTCCGTCGGGTGCCGCGAGCGCGGGCGAGCTGCGCTACGCGAACGAGCTGGTCGCGTTCATACGCGAGCGGACCGGCGACCATTTCCACGTCGAGGTCGCCTGCTATCCGGAATTCCACCCGCAGGCGCGCAGCCCCAGGGACGATCTCTCCAACTTCAAGCGCAAGCTCGACGCGGGCGCGGACTCGGCGATCACGCAGTATTTCTTCAACGCCGACGCCTATTTCCGCTTCGTCGACGACTGCGAGGCGATCGGAATCACGGCGCCCATCGTGCCGGGAATCATGCCGATCGGAAATTTCTCGCAGCTGGCGCGCTTCTCCGACAACTGTGGCGCGGAGATTCCGCGCTGGCTGCGCCTGAAGATGCAGAGCTTCGGCGACGACGCCGCCTCGATACGCAGCCTGGGCCTGGACGTGGTGAGCGAGCTGTGCGACCGCCTGCTCTCCGCAGGCGCGCCCGGCCTGCACTTCTACACCATGAATCAGGCGGGGCTGACCTCGACGATCTGGCAGCGGCTGCGAATCTGAGGCCTGCGATCAGGCGCCTCCGGCTACCTGATCGGGCCGCGGCCCGGCCAATTCCGAGATCGACAGCACACCCCGTAGCGCAAGCGGCAGCATGCACAGCATCGTCCCAATTTGCGCTCTTACCTCCATGAAATTGGTAGCCAATACATGTGGTATCAGCAATATCAATCCAAACACCCAGAGCCTGCGCATAAGTATCGTCGCCTTCCCCCACCCAGCGATGCCGAGGATCAATAACAATCCGTGCGTAAGAAGAGGTGGATAAGCGAATCCCAGCTCCGCCGCCACCGAGACATTTTTCGACACCTGTTGGAGCACGTCGATCGGCTCTTGACCGCCCGGATAAAGAATCAGCAATGCAGCCAACGGGACTGCCCCGATGGCGGCCACGATCAATGTCGTCCCCGTAGCCTGCCGCCAATTGCCCGTGCGCGCATAAAGAAAGAGAATCATCCCCACGGCAAGAATGGAGTCCAATTTCACGATGACGCTGATCGTCAAAAAAATCGCGAATAGCACGACTCGCTTGTTTACTGACGCGAGAATCATCGCTGCCCAGAGAAACAGCATCGGTCGGTCCCACGGATGAAAGTAATGATCGAGCGCAGTGAGCGGGAGCAACAAGCAAAAGAGCAACAACCCGAGAATCGCTTCGACGGGCGAATACCAATGTTTGAGCAGTGCCTGAATACACATCAACGCGGCAAACAGGGCGAGGAGATCAATTGCGCGATAAATGAAATCCGTCGACTTCCCGGTGATTCTGCTTAGATGCTCGGCAATCCACACTACGCCGACACGGACGTTTACGTTATTTGCACCGGAATCGCCCCAAGTTCCTTCGCCGGGCGGATGATTGTCCATGATCGCCCTATGCAGCTCAGCGCGTTTCTGGGTATTGGCCGCGGAATACACCGAAAGATCCGAGACCCGCACGACAGTGATGATTGTCGCAACCAGCGCGATGAGCATTCCGATCAGCAATTCCAGCGGTTTAAATCCGCTTTTGCGAAGAAAACGCCCGAGCATGGGGATTGATTCACTTCACGCGTCTGTCCAGCCCTTCCGCGCGCGAGGACTGCCATCCGAGCCGCCGCGAGACCGCGTCGGCCACCTCCACCAGCTCGCGCACCCAGCCGAGGAGCATTTTCTTGGTCATGCGGTGCACCGGGCCGGCGATGCTGATCGCCGCGACCACGTTGCCCGAATGGCTGCGGATCGGCGCGGCGATGGAGCGCAACCCGATCTCGCTTTCCTCGTCGTCGACGGCGTAGCTGCGCGCGCGCACCAGCGCGAGCTCGCGGCGCAAGGCCTTGGCGTCGACCACCGTATTCGGAGCGCTCGCCGGAAGGCCCTGCGCGATGATGCGCTCGACCTCCTCTTCAGATTGGAGCGCGAGCAGCGCCTTGCCGACCGCGGTCGAGTGCACCGGCACGCGGGTGCCGACCTTGGAGCCCATGCGCAGCGCCTGCTTGCTCTCGTGAGTGATGATGTACAGCACCGAATCGTGGTCGAGGATCGCGAGGTGCACGGTTTCGCCGGTCTTCTCCGCGAGCGTTCGCAGGTACGGCCTCGCCTCGACGGTGAAATCCATCTTGCGGCGCACCAGCGTCCCGAGCTCGAACAGGGCGAGACCCAGGCGGTACTTGCCGTCGCCCGCGTTCTGCTCGAGCATTCCCTGATCGAGCAGCGTGGAGGCGAGGCGGTGCACCGTGCTCTTGGCGAGCCCCAGCCGCTTGGCGAGATCGCTGATGCCGATCTCGTATTGGTCCTCGGAGAACGCCTTGATCAGCCGCAGCGAATTCGCGACCGAGGAAAGCCGGGTGCGGGTCTTCGCGATGACCGCTTTCCGCTCCGCCACGGACGGAGCTTGCGCTTTCCGGCGGCTTATTTCGCCGAGACCAGCTCGTTCCAGTACTTGAGCCATTTTTCGTCCTCGTCGATCAGGGTGACCGGGTCGAGCATCAGGTAGGGAAAGGCGATGAGATCGCTTTTAACCTTGCGGCTCGCGGGGAAACGCCCCATGGAATTGAACAGCTGCTGCCCTTCGGGGGACAGCAGGAAGTCGGCGAAGAGCAGCGCGGCGTTCGGATGGGGCGCGGCGGCCGCCAGCCCCAGGGCCTGGGGCCTGCCGATCACCGGCTCGACCGGCTTCCAGTCGATCGGCTTCTCCCGGCGCTTCATCGAGTCCGCATTGGAGGCGTAGTTGGTGAGGCTCACGGGCACCTCGCCCGCGACGACCATCTCCGACAGGAGCACGTGGCCCTTGCGCACGTCGGGCTTCATCGCCACGAGCCGGCGGAAGAACTCGAGCGCGCGCTTCTCGCCCCAGTGCTTGGCGAGCCCGGCGAGCCACTCCTGATCGGTCGCTTCCAGCCCGATGCGGCCGTTCCACTTCGGATCCAGGAAGCCCTCGTAGGTCGCGGGCAGATCGCCGCGCCGCACCTTGGCGGTGTTGAAGGCGACGACGAAGAAGTCGACGCGGTCGGAGACCCACATCCTGTGCGCGGGCACTCCCCAGGCGGGAATGTCGGCGATGTAGGGGCTGGCGAATCGCGCCGTGACGCGCTCGCGGGCGAGCGCCTCCAGCTCCGGGGCATTGGTCTCGATCACGTCGACGACGTGGCGGCGTGCCCTCGCCTCGTTCAGGGCGCGCCTCACGACCTGGTCGGAGAGCGAGCGCCACAGCTCGACCTTCACGCCGTATTTTTTCTCGAAGGCCTGGGTGAGCGGAACCGACTCCGAGGTCGCGAGCGAGGTGTAGACGACCAGCGCACCTTCCTTGCGCGCCCCTTGGACGAGCCGCTGCTCCCGGTCGGGTCCGTCGTATAGGTAGACCGCCGCGTTCTTCTCGGGGGTCTGCGCGCCTGCCGCCGTAGCGCAGGCTGCCGCGAGAATCAGGATGATGAACCGGAACATCCCAGGAATTATATAATCGCGGAACCCTGTTCTGTATACCGGAATCGACCATGCCCCACGAAAAAGACCAGACTCACTGGCACGAGCCGACCGGCGCGAAGCGGGCCGGGTTCGGCGAGTTCAAGAAACAGCCGACCCCCTACGACGCCTTCATGGAGTCGGAGGGCATCCCGGTCTTCCGCGGGATCGGCATCCGCAAGGTGCAGGACCTCGCGCTCGCCCCCTGGAAGCGCACCGGGGGCCGCGGCCAGTACATCCAGCTGCACGGCACCGAGACCAAGTGGGGCTGCTACGTGATCGAGGTGCCCCCCGCCGGAGCGCTCAAGGCCGAGAAGCATATGTACGAGGAGATCTTCCTCGTCGTCGAGGGGCGCGGAACGACCGAGGTGTGGCTCGAGGGCGACCGGAAGAAACACGTCTTCGAGTGGCAGAAAGGATCGATGTTCTCGATCCCGATGAACGCCTGGCACCGCCTGGTGAACGCCACCTCGGGCGGCGCCCTGCTCCTCGCGGGCACCACGGCGCCCAACGTGCTCAACATGATCAACAACGCGCAGGCCGTGTTCGACAACCCCTTCGTCTTCCGCGACCGCTTCTCCGGCGCGGACGACTTCTTCAAGCCCAAGGACGACATCGAGCCCGATCCGGTGCGCGGGCTCGCGATGCGGCGCACCAACTTCATCCCCGACATCGTCGATTGCGACCTGCCGCTCGACAACCGGCGATCGCCGGGCTGGCGGCGCGTCGAGCCCTTCATGACCGACAACTGCTTCTATTTCTGGATCGGCCAGCACGAGCAGGGCCGGTACTCGAAGGCGCACGCGCACACCTCGGCCGCGGTGCTGATCTGCGTGAAGGGCAAGGGCTACACCTACACCTGGCCGGAGCGGCTGGGCGTGACGCCGTGGAAGGACGGGCACACGGACCAGATCAAGCGCGTCGACTACGAGCCCGTGGGCATGGTGAGCGCGGCGCCCGGCGGCGCGCGCTGGTACCACCAGCACTTTGCCGCGTCGAAGGATCCCTTCCGCCTCACCGCCTGGTTCGGCCCGCACAACCCGGGGCGCGACCCGGGTGCGCCCGGAGAGAAGGCGATCGACTACACCGGGATGGACATCCCCGAGGGCGGGACATCGATTCCCTACTGGATGGAGGATCCGTATATCCGCAAGGAATACGAGGAGACTCTGAAGAAGAACGGGGTGCCGAGCCGGATGGACCCGGGCTGGTACGCGAAACCCTCGAAGTAGCCATCCCGCATGGCTGAAGAAGCGGGGGGCCGGGTCTTTTTCAGCGGCACGGGCCGGAGCCTCGAGGTCGAGGACGAGATCCGGCTCGCCAGCGTCGGCGTCGACATCGGCTCCTCGACCTCGCACCTCGTGTTCTCGCGCCTGGTGCTCGAGCGGCTCGACAACCGCTATGTCGTCGCCGAGCGCAAGGTGCTGCACGAATCCCAGATACTGCTGACGCCCTACTCCGACGACTCGACCATAGACGCCGACGCTCTCGGAGCCTTCTTCGAGGCGCAATATCGTCTCGCGAACATCGACCCCGCCGCGATCGACACCGGCGCCCTGATCCTCACCGGGGTCGCGGTCCGGCGCTCGAACGCGCGCGCGATCGGCGAGCTCTTCGCCGATCAGGCGGGCAAGTTCGTGTCGGTGAGCGCGGGGGACGCGCTCGAGGCCACGCTCGCGGCTTACGGCTCGGGCGCGGTCGCCCTCTCGATCCGCGAGTCCTGCCGGGTGATGAACGTCGACATCGGCGGGGGCACATCCAAGATCGCGGTATGCGAGCGCGGCGAGATCGCCGAGATCACCGCGCTCGACATCGGCGCCCGCATCGTCTCCTTCGACTCCGACGGGCGCGTGAACCGCATCGAGGAGGCGGCGCGCCGGTTCGGCGAGGAGACGGGCCTGTCGCTGCAGATCGGGCGCAGCGCCGACGCCGCCGGCCTCGAGCGCATGATCGAGCGAATGGCCGAGCGCCTGTTCGAGGCGATGAGCCGGCCGTCGCTCGACCCGCGCACGGCTGCCCTCGCGCGCCTCGCTCCCCTGCGAAACGATCTCAAGCCGGACATCGTCACCTTCTCCGGAGGCGTCTCCGAATACCTGTACGGCCGCGAGACCCGGAGCTTCGGCGACCTGGGCGAGCGCCTCGCTCGCGCGGTCCTTTCGCGGGTGCGGGCCTGGGGCCCGCGGGTCGAGCGCTCCGACGAGGGGATCCGCGCCACAGTGATCGGCGCTTCGCAATACACGGTCCAGGTCAGCGGCGGCACCATCTTCGTCGAGCCCCGGGGTGTGCTGCCCTTGCGTAACGTGCCGGTGATCGCGCCCGAGTTGCCGCTCGACGAGGAGTCGATAGACGCCGGGCGGATCGCGCTCGCCGTGCGCGCCGCGTTGCGGCGGCTCGACCTCGATTCGGGCGAGCGGCCCGCGGCGCTGTGCTACCGGTGGAGGGAAGCGGCGTCGTTCGCGCGGCTGGACGCATTCTGCCGCGGGGTAGCCGCGGGCCTCGCGGCATGCCTGGACCGCGGCCTGCCGCTCATCCTCGTCGGCGACGGCGACATCGGTGGCCTGATCGGCATCCACTGCGTCGAGCAGCTCCGCCTTCCGAATCCCGTGGTCTCGATCGACGGAATCACCCTGCGGGAGTTCGATTTCGTGGACATAGGGGAGATGATCCCGGCCTCGGGCGCGGTTCCGGTGGTGATCAAATCGCTCGTGTTTCCCGGTTCGTGAGACCATTGCGAGAATAAGGGACAGCTTCTCGATGCGCTTCCCGTCGATCTACAAGAAAGTCCGCTCGGTCTTTTCCGCGGTCGCCCTGATCGTGACCACGACGCTGCTCGTCTTCATGATCGTCTTCACCGAGTTCGATGTTCACTGGGTGACCTTTCTCTCCGGAATTCTCGTCGCGGCGTCGCTTTCCCTGGCGTCGCGGGCGACCAAGGCCGACCGCGCCGTCGAGCAGCACGTCGCGCAGGTGCACGAGATGCAGGAGAAGCTCGCGCAGGAGGTCAAGCGCCGTGAAGCGGCCGAGGGCCTGATGTCGGGAAGCAGCGCGCGATTGCAGTTCATCGACAACGATCTGCCGACCATGGTCGCCTTCGTCGACCGCGACGGGATCTATCGCTATCACAACCGCGCTTTCCGGGAGGGCATGCGCCTGAAGGCGGAGCAGCTGACCGGCGCCTTCATGCGCGACGTGCTCGGCGGGAAGGTCTACGGCGAAGTCGCGGCGCAGGTTCGCAAGGCCCTGTCGGGCGAAGCGGTGCGCTTCCTGCGCGCGAGCACGGGCTCCGAGGTCACCTACGTGCCGATCTTCACGAAGAAAGGCGTCGTCGAGGGATTCTTCGAGGTCGCAAGCGTCGCTCCGGAACCGGGCCGGCCGGTCCCGGCGGCTCAAACCGCGGCCGCGGCAGCTCCCGCTGCGCAGTCCGCCGAGGACGCCGAGGCCGACCAAGGCCTGTACGTCGAGACTTTCTCCGAGGCCGTGACGGGCCGCGCCGACGCCTCGGACCGGATCATCGCCGCGCTGGAGAAGGACGAATTCGCCCTGCTCTGCCAGACGATCGCCCCGCTCGCCACGCGCACCGGAATAAACCATTTCGAGATATTCGTCCGCCTGCTCGAAGAGGAGGACAAGCTCATGCCGCCGGGTGCGTTCTTCCCTCTGGCCGAGAAATTCGGCCTCCTGCCGCGGCTGGACCGATGGGTGGTCGAGCACGTGTTGGAGTGGGCATCGCACCGCGCGCCCACGACCGCGTGGTCGCGCGACTCGATCTTCTTCATCAACGTGGCGAGAGCCACGCTGTGCGACCCGGCGTTCCCGGAATTCGTCGCGAACCAGCTGCGCGCCCGCGACGTCCCGGGGAAGAACCTGTGCTTCGAGGTGTCCGACCTCGACGCGGCCGCCGAGCGCGTCCATCTGGTGCGGTTCGCCGCCGAAATAAGGCGCCACGGCTGCCTGCTCGCGCTCAGCGGATTCGGCAGGGAGAACATCGCCTTCGACGGCCTGCGCGAATTCAAGGCGGATTTCCTGAAGATCGACGGCATGGTGGTGCTTGGCCTGCTGCGGAACAACGTCTACCTCGCGAGGGTGGCAGCGATGGCGCGGGTCGCCAAGACGATCGGCATACGCTCGGTCGCACAGCTCGTCGAGAGCCGCGACATCATCGAGAAATTGCGCGAAGTCGGCGTCGACTTCGCTCAAGGAATGGGCATCGCGAAGCCCATCAACCTGCGCGAGCTCGAGTCGCGCAAGGCCTGAGCTGAAAAGCTCAGCCCGAGTCCCGCGGCGCTTCGTTTCCCGGCCAGTCCACGCGGTCGCGGCCCGAACGCTTGGCGCGGTACAGGGCCTCGTCCGCCCGGGCGAGCAGGCGGTGGGAATCCTCCTCTCCTTCCAGCGCGGCGAGTCCCAGGGAGACGGTGAGGTGGGGCAGCGGGGTACCCTCATGGTTGAACGCGGCCGCGGCGACCGCCTCACGCACGCGCTCGGCGGCGGTGATCGCGCCCGGCAGCGCGGTATCCGGGAAGATCAGGGCGAACTCCTCGCCTCCCATGCGCGAGGCCATGTCGGTGGGCCTCAAGTTGGCCCGCACGATGTCCGACATTTGCACCAGCACGGTGTCGCCCGCGGCATGCCCGAAGGTGTCGTTGATGCGCTTGAAATGATCGATGTCCAGGATCGCGATGCAAAGCGGCGTCGACGCGTGGACGTGCCGCTGGATGATCCGCGGGAGCATCTCGTCCAGCCAGCGCCGGTTGCGGAAGCCCGTCGTCGGATCGCTGAGAGCCGCCTGCTCGAAGTGCCGCCGCAGCGCGATGCTCGCCCGCACCGCCTCGTTGTTCGAGCGCATCCGCTTGGCCAGGCGGACCAGCAATCCCACCGAGAACTCGTGCGACGATTGCGCGAGCCACCAGAACGTCGCCTCGTCCAGCACGAGCAGCTGCGACGGCTCCTCGGCGACGACGGTCGCGGTCGCGAAGCTGCCCGCGAGCAGCGACAGCTCGCCCACGGTTTCGCCCCGGCCTATGCGTGCGACCGGCGTGCTCCCGTCGTCCAGATTCACCCGCAACACGCCGGAGATCACGATGTAGATGTACAGATTGGGCTCCCCGCCCTGAAGCAGGCGCTCGTCCGCCGCGAGCCGCAGCAGACGGGCGCGCGGCAGGAGCGCGTCGAGGATCTCGTCGCCGACCCCCTGGAACGCCTGGAGCTCGCGCAGCGCGCCCAGGCTCAAGGTCGACGCCTCCTCGCCGGCGGGCGGAGAATTCGCGACGGAAGTCGCTGACGGGATCGATGTCATTGCGTTCGCTGCCGTTGGCGTGGCGGAGAGAGTGGGATTCGAACCCACGGTACGCTATTAACGTACACACGCTTTCCAAGCGTGCGCCTTAAGCCGCTCGGCCATCTCTCCGTTTCGAACCCGGGATTTTACGCGAGCGGAACGGAGCGCGCGACCTTCTAGGTCGACTGCTTCAGCTGTTCGAGTATCCCCGGGTTTGAGCGGTACGCTCGCAGGGGCGGCCTGCCAGCGCGACGAGCGCACCGTCCGGCAAAGGCAATTTCGGCTGCTGCTAGGCCTGCACGCCGTCGTGCATGTCCTTGACGAGCGCGTAACAGGAGCAGGCGGCGCCTTCGAGACCCCGACGGTCGAGGATCCTGATCTTGCCGCGGCTGTAACCGATCAGTTTTCTTCTTTGCAGTGCGCGCGCGGCATTGGTGACGCCGACCCGCCGCACCCCGAGCATGTGGCCCAGAAACTCGTGCGTAAGACGGAATTCGTCCGACCTTACCCGGTCCCGTGTCATCAGCAGCCAGCGGGCAAGGCGCGCCTCTACGAGGTGGAAGCGGTTGCACGCGGCGGTCTGGGTGATCTGGGCCATCAATGCAGCCGTATAGCGGTTGATCTCTCCTTGCCACTTCGGGCTTTTCCGGATCTCTTTGGAAAAGCGCGCCGACTTCATCCGCATGGCCGTTCCCGATCCCTGCACCAGCGCGCGAACCGGCGAAACATCCCTTCCCATAGCCAAAGGAAGGCCGACCATGCCCTCGCGGCCGACCATGCCGACCTCCAGCGCCAGATGATTGTCTACCAGAGTCAGCAAGGAGACGAGCGAGTCGTTGGGAAAATAAACATGCCGGATCCGCTCACCCGGTTCATACAGCACTTCGCCAAAAGTCAACGCGACCGATTCCATGCCCGTGAGCAGGCGCCGATACTGCTTGCGCGGCAAGGCGGCAAGCATGCTGTTTGCGATGGATGGCAACATCCAGCAAGAGTAGCGTGAGCACGACGCCGAGTATGTGCGCCAGCGCACGGAGGAGCAGTGAGATCGGTTCCGGTCGCGACTCCAACGACTCAGCCGTTTATATCCCGGAGTACATCCAAAGCAATCTGGCTCCGGGCTCACTTCACCAGAACCGCCGCCAGCCCGAACAGCATCAACAAAGCGGCCACGTCGGTGGCGGTGGTGAGCACAATGCTCGAAGCAGCGGCGGGGTCGGCGCCGAATTTCTTCAGAGCGAGCGGCACGATGGCGCCGGAAATGCCGCTGACGACGCAACTGCCGGCCATGGCGAGGAACACGACGGCACCGAGCATGAGTGCGACGGACAGGTGCTGAGCCGTGGCGGCCGCGTACATTGCGAAGGCGGCCACCAGCCCGACGAGGACGCCGTTCAGCAAGCCAAGCAGCGCTTCCTTCATGACCTGAGCTTTTTCCCTGCCCGCCTTCAGCTCGCCCAAGGCGAGCCCGCGCAGGGTGATAGCCAGCGCCTGGCTGCCGGTGTTGCTCGACTGGCTGATCAGTATCGGCACGAACACGGCGAGAATCAGCAGCCGGTTGACGGTGTCCTGGAAGAGCAACACCATGGCGCCGCCCGCGAGGGAGGTGAGCAGGTTGAACTGCAGCCACGGGTGACGGAGCCTCAGGCTGCGGTACCATGGCGTGGCAATAGTTTCATCCTTTTTGACGCCCACCATGACGCCGGGCTGGGCGCTCAACTCGAACGACCGCTTGTGCTCCGCCACGAGTTCATCGTAGAGCCGCTTGACCTCGTCGCTTTGGCGACGGATCAGATCGCGACTGGCCTCCACTTCTTCAACCTTCTGTTCCAACGCTTTACTGTAGTTCTTCGTTTCCCGATGCAACAGGCGCACTTCCAGCATGTTGTGAACGCGCGCCAGCACCTCGGCCGTCTCAAACGGCTTGCTGATGAAATCCTTGGCGCCGGCCTGGAGCGCGCGCAGCTTGTGATCCGGTTGGGCAGTGATGACAAGCACCGGAAGGTACCCGTCCGGTTCAATTTCCTTGAGTCCCTCCATCACCTGGAATCCGTCCATTCCGGGCATGTGGAGATCGAGCAGGATCAGGCCGTACCGGTTCTTGCGGTGAAGTTCGCAGACCCCGTTCGGATCCGTCGTGGATTCGACCGAAGCGTAGCCGGCGACGCGCAGCACGCCCTCGAGCAGGCGGACATTGGCTTGCATATCGTCAACGACCAGGATTCTAGCGTTCAGAATATCGGCTGGGTTGATCACTGACCTTCGTCCTTGTTCATTCGCTCTGACTGACCTCTTGTCCCGCGAATTGCAGGGCCACATCCAGCGCATCCATGAACTCGTTGACTTTGATCGGCTTGGTGAGATAGCGGAAGAATCCAGCCGCCAGGCCTTTCTTGATATCGGGTGGCATTGCATTGGCGCTGACGGCAATGACGGGGATGTGCGCAGTGGCGGGGTCTGAGCGCAGGATTTTCAGAGCCTCGAAGCCGTTGATGCCGGGCAGATTGATGTCCATCAGGATCACCTCCGGCTGGTGGTCGCGCGCAATTTCGATGCCGAGGTTCGCGTTCACGGCGGTCAGCAGGCGCATGTCGGGCTGGCGCGCGATGATTTGCTCGACTAGTATCAGGTTCGCCGGGTTGTCCTCCACATAGAGCAGGGTGTGCAGCCGCCCTCCGCGGGGCACATGCGGTCGGGCCAATGCCGCCGCTGCTTCGCCTCCTTCCATGGAAAGCTGTGGCTCGGCGACCGAGATGAGCTCGAACCAGAACACGCTTCCCACCCCGACGGTGCTTTCCGCCCCGATCGCGCCCCCCATCAGTTCGACCAGTCGCTTGGCCAGCACGAGGCCGATGCCTGTGCCTTCCTCGCCGCCCGCCTCCTGTCCGAGACGATTGAATGGCTGAAAGAGCTGCGCCAGCTGTTCCCGATCCAGTCCCGCGCCGGTGTCCCTGATGCTCACCCGAATGCGTCCCGGCGTGCTCTCGGTGCATTTCACCTCGACCGTTCCCTGCCTGATGTTGTATTTGATCGCGTTGGAAAACAGGTTGACGAGAACCTGCTTCACCCGGGTCCGATCGGCACGGACAAAGTAAGGAATGTCGAACCGGGGCAGCGCCATATGGATGCCACGCTGCTGCGCCTGCGGTTCGATCATGGCCTGGCATTCGAGCATGACTTCGGCCAGCGACACCGGCTCCTCCGACAGCGGCACCTGCCTGGACTCGACCTTCGCGAGATCGAGGATCTCGTTGATCAGCTTCAGCAGATGCCATCCCGCCCGAAGAATCTGGGCTATGCTTTCTTTCTGGACGGGTGTTGGCGGCGGGGATTCGGACTCCATCAGCTGGGCGAACCCGAGGATGGCGTTGAGCGGGCTGCGCAGCTCATGGCTCATGCTGGAAAGGAAATCCGATTTCGCGAGGTTGGCCTTTTCCGCCGCGGACTTGGCGCTCTCCAACTCGGCGTTCTGAACCTGCAGTACCCGATCCAGGCGTTTGCGCTCTGTGACGTCGCGGGCGGCGGCGAACACGCCCTGCAGCTTTCTGTCCCGATCGTAGAAGGTGGTCGCATTGTACGACACCACGGTTTCCTTGCCGTCTCTTGCGTGCGCGGTCAGTTCGTAGTTTGTGACCTTCTTTTCGCTCAGCACCAGCTTGATGGCTGCCTCGGCCCGCTCCGGATCGGTGAAGTAATTCTTGAACGGCGCGCCGATCAGCTCGTCGCGCGTACAACCGGTGAGCGCCTCCATCTGCTTGTTGATGTCAGTAATGATGCCGGACGGATCGGTGGTCATGATCGCATCGATGTTGGATTCGATGAGTGAACGCGTGTAGAACTGCTGGTCACGCAGCCGCTGATCGAGCAGCATCTGCTCTGCTTCGACCCGCTTTCGCGCGCTGTTGTCGGTACCGATCAGCAGATAGCCGATGATGGCGCCCCGCGCGTCGCGCAGCGCGGTGACCGACACGACCGCCGGGAAGCGGCTGCCGTCCTTCCGGATGTAGGTCAGCTCGTAGATGTCCTCGATGCCGCGCGAGGCCTTGAACACCAGTGCCTCGAAGCCCGGCGTAATGTTTGTTCCGAGCTCGACGCTCAACGCCTTGGCGCGCGCGATCACTTCCTGCGGATCGGAAATATCGGCAG
>Ga0307469_10000040_pt1 | contig 47156 bp, 64 predicted proteins | sample atmos_gasesAM2C__FD_203084 | JGI IMG/M metagenome (GOLD analysis project Ga0307469, IMG submission 203084) | Hardwood forest soil microbial communities from Morgan-Monroe State Forest, Indiana, United States - atmos_gasesAM2C_515 | ecosystem: Environmental > Terrestrial > Soil > Temperate... | reverse complement strand
CATGTAGTGGCTACGACAGAAGCCGCGGGAGTGGGCGGGATTGTCGCATCCGGGCTCGGAACAGGTATGCTCAGGCACGTCGGTTCTCCTTGGTAGGACCGGCTGGGCCGGGAGCGTTCGTGCGCTACCCGGCCTCTCAATTCTATCCGAGACCGTGAGCCTTGGCTGTCTCCGAAATTGAGATATTCGGCCCTGGTCCCAAGGGTCCCACCGGTCCTACGGGACCGACTGGGATCTCTGGGGCCACGGGCGCGTCCGGTACAGGCCCAACAGGAACAACTGGACCCGTAGGACCCACGGGGTCCCAGGGCACTCAAGGCGTCAGCGGCCCTACTGGCGCTATCGGGCCAACAGGGAGTCAAGGCGCAACGGGACCCACAGGGCCTCAAGGGTCTCAGGGCGTCGCCGGATCCACAGGAGCAACCGGAGGCCAAGGTCCGCAGGGACCGGTAGGCCCAACAGGGGCCACGGGTGCCCAAGGTGCAGCGGGTACGACTGGCCCGACCGGGCCCACGGGGCTTCAGGGCCCGGCGGGTGTTACGGGACCAACTGGTAGCACCGGTCCTCAAGGGATGCAGGGCGTGGCGGGTTCCACTGGAGCCACTGGCCCGACAGGTGCTACCGGAGCCACAGGAATCCAAGGCGTTGTCGGGCCTACCGGGGTACAAGGCATTCAGGGAGTAGCTGGCCCTACGGGTAGCACTGGCCCTACTGGAGCCGACGGGGCTGTCGGACCAACTGGCGTGACCGGCCCCACGGGAGTCACAGGAAGTACCGGGCCAACGGGCAGTCAAGGAACCCAAGGGGTCGCAGGCCCGACAGGACCCACGGGTGCTCAGGGAGTCGCCGGGGCGGTAGGTGCCACTGGGCCGCAGGGCGTTACGGGTCCGACAGGCCCCACAGGGAGTCAGGGCATCCAGGGGGTGATTGGCCCCACGGGATCTACCGGCGCGACGGGTGCCCAGGGGATTGCTGGCCCCACTGGCAGCACTGGTCCCACAGGAACTACCGGAGTGACCGGACCAACTGGCGTCACGGGGAGCACTGGTGCAACTGGGCCAACGGGAAGTACGGGTCCGACAGGCTCTACGGGAGCCACGGGTCCGCTTGGGGCGGCTTCGGGGGATCTGGCGGGGGCGTATCCGGGACCGTCCGTGGCGAATCCCCTTGCGGCGTTGGTGGCGGGATTCAATCGCACGGGGATCGTGTCGGGATGCGCGGTTACGCAACATGCCCTCGCTGCGCCTACGTTCGTGGCAGAGGTACATACGATCTTCGCCGCCAGCGGCTCCAAGACCCTCACCATCCCGGCCTCGGTGCAGGTCGGGGATCTGCTGATCCTGGTGGCGCTCGCTTGGAACTCCTCGGTCCCTTCCACTCCATCCGGCTATGCCTCTCTCGACAGCGGCACAGGCTCGGGCACCGTGACGTGCGGATTCGTGGTGTGGACCAAGACGGCCGTATCGGGTGACACGGGAGGGGCCGCAACTGTGTCTGCCACCTTCTCTAGCGGATCGGTCTTTGCCCTCCTGGCCTACCGCAATGTCGGATCAACGGTTGAGGCCAAACAGGTATCGGGCAGCGACGGCGGGACAGTCACGGCCCCCAGCGTCACCACCACGGCCGCCAACTCAACCGTGGTGAGCCTCTTCGCCTCGGCCAACAACTCGCAGGGCACCGAGACCCTCACTCCCCCGGCCACCAACCGGGTCAGCCTCACGGGGAGCAGCTCGTTCGCCGGCTTCGCCGCCTCCGATACGGCACAGGCTGCCGCCGGGGCGTCGGTGGCTCAGACCTGTACGGTAAGCCCGAACGCCTCGTGGGTCGGGGTGACCATCGCTCTTCAGCCCGTGTCGGGTGCCAATATGACTGTGGATGTGGCGTCCGGTACGGCGATGGTGAACGCAAGTTCGGTGGCTGTCTCCACCACAACTAGCGTCTCCATCACGGCTGCGGACGCCACGAATCCACGCTTGGACCTCGTGACGGTGGATTCCGCTGGGACGGTGGCGGTGGTCACGGGCACGCCAGCCGCAATACCTGCCTACCCGGCGGTGCCAGCGAACAAGGCCGTGCTGGCGGTGGTGTCTGTGGCTGCGAACGCTTCGTCCATCGTCACGGCCAACATCACGGATCTGCGAATCACGCTCGCTCTGCCGCCCACGGGATACGGTCTGGTCGCCTCTCGCCCATCGGCCACCGCGGCGGGGGATCGATCCATCTGGTACGCCACCGATACCTCTCCGCCCGTGCCGGCTCAGGTGGAGTCCGGAACGTGGGTACCACTGGGGGCCGCCACTCCTGTCTTCGACTTCCTGTCTGCCTATACCCTGTTCCGCTAGGAGGCGCCCGTGTCCACAGAGAGCGTCATCGACACCACCGGAGGCCCGAACTTCGGCCGGATCCCGGTCATGGGGTCATCCGCCGTCTCGGCCACCGCCGACACCTCCTACACGGCCCCGGCCGTCGCGGTGACGTTGCTCGGCGCTCAGTCACCGCGTCAGGTGACGGATGGGGTCACGACCTCCGGCTCCACGACCGTCACCTCTGCAACCCTCGGAGCCAACTCGGGCGACATCGGCCGGCCAATCTCGCATGCAAACCTCCCGACGGGCACCTACATCACCAAAGTCGCCTCCGCCACCTCCGTCACCGTTTCGCAGCCCGCCACGGCCAGCGGCACGGGGCTCACCCTCACGCTCGGGGGCGGTATCGGGACTCAGGTGCTTGAGTACGGAGCCATTGGCATCGGCACCACCACAGCCGTGCTGGCAGGCGAGGTCAACCTCTTCACGTACGACGGCACCACCTACCACCTCGAGGACCAGTTCACCTTCGTCGCAGGTTCGGGCTCCACGACGGCCGCCCAGCAGCGCTTCGCTACCCGCCCCCCGTATCTCCTCCTGCCCCCGGGGTGGCTGCTCGTGGCGACGAGCATGGTGGCCTCTCAGTTGGTCAGCGCCTTCGGGCGGGGGATCAACTTCTGATGCCAGGCGTCCTGCTCGGTCTCGGCCAAGGGCCCGTCCCTGATGTGGCAATCGGAGACGCTGGGCAGACCGGGCTTATTACTGCTGGCGGACGTCGAGAGGTTCCGTTCTCCACCACCACTAATCAGGCGGTCTGCGTCATCGACTGTTCCAACTACCGCTGGATCGCGATCCAATTCACAACCTTCGGTGGTGGCACCGCTTCGTTCCAAGCATCCAACGATGGCGTCAACTGGAACGTACTCCAACTCGGGTTGACTAACGCCGCCATCGCCGGGAATACCGCGACGGCAACCGGAATGTACGCCGGCCCCCTGCATTGTCGGTACTTCCGTGTCAACGTCACCGGCATTAGCGGGACGATAGCCGGAGTCGCTGAGTTCTTTGCCATTGCGGGTGTGCTTGCCAACCAGACAGGCAACGTAGGCATCAATGGCAACGTCACCATCCAGGCGGCTAGTCCAGCGGATGGCGTCACCGGCAACGGCACGAGTGCTCCCAGTTTCGCTCCTCTCGTATTCAACGGCGCCACATGGGATCGACCACGCACCCCCACAACCTTCAAGTCTGCCAGCATCACCGCCTCCGGCAACACAGCCGTCTGGACCCCCACTTCTGGCAAGAAGTTCCGCCTCATGCGGTTCATCGTCATGCTGACCGCCGACGCTGCAACCTCGGGCGGGGCGGAAATCGACATCACCTTCCAGGACTCCACGACCGATCTGGGCTTCAAGGCGTCCTGCTTCGTCCCGGCCGTGGCGGGCACGGCGTTTGGGAACGGGTTCTCGAGTGGCTGGATCGACTGGGGCAACGGGAAGTTGAGCGCGTTGGCCAACAACGTGCTCAATGGGAACTTGTCGGCAGCACTCACGAGCGGCAAATGCACCATCCATGCTATTGGAACCGAAGAATGACGACCATGCCCACCATCAAGGAAATCACCGATCTTGGCGACGACCGTATCCGTGTGACTGTTCTGCGTGACGACGGGTCCGAGGTCAGCGGTGAGGGATGGTTGAGCGCCATCTTGAATCACTACGATCCGGAGAGTTATGGGCCGGATGGGCACCTGCGACCTGATGCTGCACCCAGAAGGATGACACCCGATGAAGTCACGGACTACCTGCTGAGCCTCGTTGCTTCACCACAGGCACAGATCCTCTCTGTTGACGATCTGACAGGCATCCCCAAGGAACCATGACCTGTCGCATAGCGGTCTACACGGTGGCGCTCAACGAGGCGCAGCATGTCGCCCGGTGGGCGCACGCGACACGGGATGCCGATTACCGCCTCGTGGCCGACACGGGATCAACGGATGGCACTGTGGATCTGCTGGATGATGAGGGAATCAGCGTGTTTCCCATCACGGTCAGGCCGTGGCGGTTCGACACGGCCCGCAACGCTGCACTGGCTCTCCTGCCCCCCGACATAGACCTGTGTGTCTCGCTTGACATGGATGAGATCGCCCAACCGGGATTCTTCGACGCCATCCGGGAAGCGTGGGAGCGCGAGCGGTTCACCATCGCTCGGACCTGGATTGACACGGGCTCATGGTGGCGGTGTGAGCGGGTCCATGCCCGTCACGGGGTCCGGTGGGTCATGCCGGTCCACGAGGTTCTCCAGCGCTACGACGGCACGCCTGAGCGGGTAGTGGACGTGGAAGCCACCATCCTGCACCGTCCCGACGACTCCAAGCCCCGGACCAACTACCTGCTGCTCCTCGAGCTCGCCGTGAAGGAAAACCCCTACGATACCCGCATGTGGACCTACCTCGCCCGGGAGCGGTGGTTCCGGGGCGACCAGGACGGGGTGCTGCGAGCGGCTAGAACCGCCCTGTCACTCCCGGGATGGCCTCCTGAGCGGGCAGCGCTATGCCGGTGGGCCGCCAGCGGGGAACTGACAGAAGAGTGGCTGATACGGGGGACTATTGAGGCACCGAACGAGGCCGAGGCGTGGTACGCGCTGGCCCGTTTCCACCATGACCGGTCCGACTGGTCGGGGTGTCTCTCCGCGGCCAAGCGGGGACTGGAGTGCCCGCTGGCGGCCCACTACCTCACGGACCAGGGCGTTCGGGCGTGGGGTCTGCACGACCTGGCGGCTATCTCGGCGCATCATCTCGGCGAGAGGTTCACTGCTCTTGTCTGTGGTCGGGCGGCACACAAGGCCAACCCTACCGATGGGCGACTGGCGAACAACCTGAGCCACTACGAGGCCGCCATGTCCGAGAGGCCGCGTGTGGGGATCGTCATACCGTGCTGGAACGCCTGGGAGCACACACGAGCCTGCTTGGAGTCCCTCCAGCCCACGCTCAGGCAGGATGACCGGGTGGTGGTGGTGGACAACGGTTCGCGGGATAGCACCGCCTACGGGCTTGCGTGGATGCTGGGGCGCTGGCCCACTCTCGACGTGCTCACCCGCCCGGATAACGAGGGCTGGGCAGCAGCGTGCAATAGGGGAGCACTCTGGCTGGCGAACGAATGCCCGGTCCTGATCTTCCTCAACAGCGATACGCTCGTCTCCCCCGGCTGGCTGGACCGTCTGCTCGCTCCACTCGCTGATGCTAGCGTGGGAGCGGTGGGGCCTCGGAGCAACGCTGTCAGCGGTGTCCAGCAAGCCGACGACCTGACCGGCTACGACCCCGGGAGGCTCAGGGAGTGGGTCGACGCCTGGACTGCTCGTCACGGCCTCGCCACGACCGACACGGAGCGCCTCGTGGGCTTCTGCCTCGCCGTTCGGGCAGAAGCGTTCAACGTCGTGGGCGGCTTCGACACGACGCTCGGCCTTGGGGGCTACGACGATGACGACCTGTGCCAGCGTCTCTCCGAAGCAGGATACCGACTGGTCGTGGCTCATGGCGCATGGGTGCATCACGCCTGCCACGCCACCTACGAGGCCAACGGGCTGAACCTCGGAACCTTGCTGGCCGAGTCGGGGGAAGCCTACCGGGCCAAGTGGGGCAGGTCATGATCCAGGTGGCGCAGGGCGGCACCGCGACCCTCCGGGCCAACTACCGGGACGGGAATGGGGACGTGGTGGACCCCGTGAACCCGCGGGTATCCATTCTGGATCCTCATGGCACGGTCATCGTGGGGAATGCTGTCCCGACCCGGCTTCCCTCCGGCACCTACGAGTACGACTATGCGGTGGCGTCCAACGCGCTGCTGGGAGACTGGTCCATCCAGTGGTCCGGCCAGGTCAACGGTGTGAACGTGGAGGGGACCGACACCTTCCAGGTCGTCACCCCCGGCAGCATCGTGCCCCCTACCGCGCAGGGAGCCCAGACCCCGCCGTGCTCGGTCTACACCAGCGAAACTCAGGTGCGGGCTTTGGTCGCGGGGATCGATCCGAATGCAGACCTTACCCAATGGATTGTGGCGGCGTCCCAGATCCTGTGGACGCTGACTGGACGGCAGTACGACGGCCTCTGCACCGCCACCATCCGGCCCTCGCACGAAGTCTGTACCTGTAGTGGAGGGTGCTCGGCTCATTCCTGGGGCTGGCCTGGGCTAGGGGGCTTTTGGGGCTACGGGGGAACATTCCTGATCGGCCCCCCTTGGGGGGGGCTCGGATACGGCTGGGGGAGCCAGGGCCAGATCCTGGGGTGCTCGTGGGAGATCCTGCTGGGGTCAAACGCCCGGGAGATCACGAGCATCAAGATCGACGGGGTAGAGGTCGATTCCACCACCTACCGGCTTGACCCCGGGGGCAGGCTGATCCGGGTCCAGCCGGATCCCAACGGAGTCCCGCTCTGGTGGCCCTGCTGCGAGTCACCGGCGGCTCCAAGCGGAGCGCCCGGAACCTTCGAGGTCACGTTCACCTACGGGTTCGACCCGCCTCAGATGGTGGTGCTGGCCGCAGCCGTGCTGGCCGGCGAGATGGCGCTCGGGGCCAACCCCTCAACCGCCGCGGTCTGCAAGCTCCCCCGCCACGTCCAAACCATGACCCGTCAAGGTGTGACTGCCACGTTCGTGACCGACGTGTCCACCATCCTCGACAAGGGCTATACGGGCATCCCCATCGTGGACCAAGCCATCGCGGCAACCAACATCAACCATCTCAAGAGGCGGGCGAGGGTGCTCACGCCCGATTTGCCCCCGCACCGCCTAATGAAACAGGGGCCATGAGCCTCTCTTTCGCCGAGCAGCTCACCCAGCGCATCCGGTTCGTGGAATCCCAACGGGCAGGAAACGCACGGGAGGCCCTTGAGAACAGCCTCAAGCGTGCCGCTCCCGTGGCTCAACCCCGGCCGTTCCAAGCCCATGAGCCCGGGATGCTGCGGGACTCCATATCGGTCTCGGTACGCCTGCTAGGCGACAGGTTCGTCTTCCGGGTGATCGCAGCGGCTCCCTACGCCTCGTTTACCCGGGGAACCAACGCGTTCTCGTGGGTGGTGAACCGGCCCGTTTCGGCCAGTGGCCGTCCTGGGGCAGTGCGATTCTTCTGGACCAGAACGGGCAATATTGAACATCGTCCCACGGGGTGGGTTATCAACAATCCTGGTGTTCCAAGGAATACCTGGTGGGATGATGTTTTGGCTCAATTCCCTGACATCCTTGAGGCGGCGGGGTGACCACTGTGGCCGAGGTGGCACAGGACATCCTGGACTTCGCCGTCGCGGCCCTCGGCCCGCGGGCCCCGGTTCGGCAATTCCTAGCGGCCGGAATCGTGGCGTATGACTGCGAGCAAGTGTCAGTTTCGTGGGCGGCGAGAGGTCTCTACCCGTCCGAGACCTTCCCTGCCGCCACTACATTGCCAGCCAAGCGGCCGTTGGTGACGGTGACGGACTTCCTCCTCGAGACCGTCCGGTGCGTCCCCAACATCAACTCGGAAGCCGAAGCGTTTCCCGATCCCATCGACCTCACCATGACGGCTATCGAGATCATGACGGACGGGGAGACGCTCTACTGCGCCCTTGTGGCAGCTATGCAGGCCGGGACGTTGTTCGGGGGCTGCCGGATGGCAAGCTTGGGCGGAGCGGCCCCGTACGGGCCGAGTGGAGGGATGGGAGGGGTGCGGGTGCCGTTGAGCGTCCAGGTGGGCTGCGAACCCCCACAGGGCAGCTAGGAGAGGAGGCAGCATGGTTGACAGGGACACACCGCCAGGAGACGAGTTTTCGCCGAACCCAAACGGCACTATCAGGATCTGCATCGGGGGGAAGTGCGCCACTTGGCGATGCCCCACCGGGGGGATACTGCGTAAGGCGTACGAGGGGCTCTACGGGCTTGACGAGGCCCGGGATGTTTTTCAGGCGGAGATCGACGCTGAGGCACGGACAGCCTACCGGGAGGCCAACGGCAAGGATCTTCCCGCCGACGTGGAACCGGAGTTGTCCCCTCGCCAGCGTTACCGGATCCACATGGCTGCTCTCGACCGGCGAGGGGAGTGGGTCATCGACCTCTGGCGGGCAGTCTGCACCAAGGAGCCTCCCACCCTAGATGAACTGCCCCCGTGGATGGAGACCACCTCCTTTGCCAACGAGGTGCTGAACCACTGGCAGACGGTCCCAAAAGCGGTCTCTTCGTCCCGCTAGCCGATGGTGAGACGCCTTCGGAGATGTACCGGGTGGGCCTCGGCCAGATCGAGGCCCTCTACCGCGCTCTCTACGATCTCAAGGGCTGGACTCCCCGCCAGGTGGACGAGTGCGAACTCTGGGAGCTGGCCTCACTTCTCATCCGGGATGAAGCCAAGCTCAATGGGCAGCCAAGCCCACGCAGCGGTCTCACGGGTCGGGCACTCCTGGAGGCCCGGGTGCGGGCGGCGAAGGAAGGCCGTCCACCCCCCGAGTTCGGCCCTCAACCTAACCTCGTGAACTAGCCATTATGGCCTCTCTCTCCGAAGACCTCGAACTCAACATTAGTCCCGCGCTGGCCAGCGTTGAGCAACTGGCGAGTGCGCTGGATGCTGCCGTGCAGGCTGCGGGCGCGGGACTGGCAGATGCGCTCTCGACAGCCCTGGGGAGCATCGACCCGAACGCCCTCACGGCATCGCTGACCGAGGCTGTACAGGGAGCCGATACCTCTCTCGCTCTCGCCCCCGATACAGGTGTGTTGGAGTCGGCCATCTCCACGGCCGTTGCTGCGGCAGACACGACCGTGACGATCACGGGCGATGCCTCGGAGGTGACGAGCGAGATCGGATCGGCGGTGGAGGCCGCGCCCAGCACGGTCATGCTGAATGCGGATGGTACGGAGGTCACGGCAGAGGGTGACACGGCGGTGCAGGCCATCGACCCGACGATTGTGCTCCAGGCCGACACGAGCCAACTGGAGGCCGAGGGGAACGCCGCGACCCAGGCTGTCTTCGAGGCGCAGGTCTCCAACGTGGCAGCAGGAGTCGGAAACACGCAGGGCATCATCGCCAGCGGGGCTGAGGTGGCGGGAGTCACGGAAGGGGTCAACGCCCTCACCGGAGCCACCAGAGGGCTCGAGGTTGCCAACGCCGGGCTTGAGGGAAGCGTCGGAGGGGTCACAAGTGCTTTCGGTCCTCTTGGCGTGGCCATCGCAGGTGTGACGGCTATAGGAGCGGGATTCTTCACGGAGGCGGTCAATGAGGAGACCGCAGCGAACCGACTCAAGTTTGTCTTCGGGGATCTGACCGACAGCATCCAGCAGGTCAATGTACCAGCCAATAACTTCAACTTGACAATGCAGCAGATTGCTACCACGACCGGCGCGTCCCTTCCCGGCTTGGAGAACGCGGCTTCTCGGATCGGGGCTATCGGCAACTCGGCCGGTGCTTCGGGCCCTCAGATCGCCGAGACCTCTAAGCAGATCCTCGCCATCGCCACCTACCTTGCTGTGACGAACCCCGCTCTGGGCACGGCTGACCAGATCGCCAACCAGTTGACCAGTACCCTCCAGCGAGGTGGGCGGGCAGCGAGCATTTATGGTCTCTCGCTGCCCACGAAGGAACTCAACGCCCATGCGCAGGCCATTGCTGGGGCGGGCAACGCGGTCACTCAGTTCGACAAGATCCAGGCTGGGGCCTCGATTGTGTCTCAGCAATTGGGGACTTCACTCGGTACCGCCGTGACTCAAGGTGCCAATGAGGCCGCGCTGGCGCTGCCGAAACTGACTGAGGTGCTCAAGGAGACCGTGGCGGCGGTCGGGGCTCCTCTCATCGGCCCGATCACTCGGTTAGTCACCGAGCTTGCTCCCCCGCTGGAACAGATAGCCACCACCATCGGGCATCTGCTTGTATCGGCTGCTCCTCTCGGAGCCGTGCTGGGAATCATCCTCAAGGTGCTGGGGGATCTGATCTCTGTCATTAACGTTGTCCCGATTCCAGTACTAACAGCGGCCGTGACGGCACTCGGAGCGGCATTTGCCCTGAACGCCGTTGCCAACTTTGCTGCTGGCCTGTTCACCTTGGCGGCCAACGCAACGGCCGACGTAGGGGCCATAGGCCTCTTAGATGGGGCGGTGGGGGCCCTGACAGCGGAACTTACTGCCGCAGACTTTGCACTTGGTCCTCTTCTCTTGGGGCTGGGGGCCGCAATTGGATCTTTCGCTGGGGCCTCTGCCGCACTTAATGCCCTTCCCCATGAGTCTCAGGCAGCAGCGGATTCGGCTTCGCTGGCCGTGGCTGGGCTGACATCGAACACACAGCTTGCCACCCAGTCCGCCAGCCAACTCGTGACAGAGCAGGGCGCAGTGAACACCAAGTTGGATGAGACCCAGAACCGGCTGGCGAACCTGAGCAACGTGGACTTCATCATTGGCAGATTCACTGGGTCCACCCGTGACCTCCAGACGAATGTCAAGTCCCTCACGGCCGAGAGCGGAGCTATCAACGATGCCCTGAAGGCCACTTCAGCCGCGGCAGACGGGACGGGAGGATCTTTCCTCGCTGCGGGAGCGGATGCGAAGACATTCGGCGATGCCGTCTCCGCCGCAATCGGCAAACTGGATGACGTCGGAGCCGCTCTCAAGACCGTGGAGTCGGCCAATGCCTCCGCCATCTCAAGCGCCGTCGGCAAACTCCCCGGGGTAGCGGGCGTGGTCGGGGACATCGCCACTGCTATCGATACGGCCGAGAAGTCGACGGCCTCGGGGGCAAACGCGGCCGGGAACGCCATCGCCACGCAGGCCACCCACGCCAAGGATCTGCGGGACGCGCTCGCGGGGGTAAAGACCGCCACAGACGCTCTCAACCTGCTGCGGGCTGGCCCGACGGCGGAGGATGCGGCCAAGGCGGAACTCTCGGTTGCTCAAGCCTTCAGCACCACCCAGAGCGCGGCTCAGCGGGTTCTGGACACCGAACAGGCTCTCGAGGCTCTCCGGGCTGGCCCGACGGCTGCCAATGCCGCTCTGGCACAGGAGAACGTCTCCAAGGCCATCCTGAATCAGGAGAAGGCCACTCTTGCCCTGTCTGATGCTCAAGCCCGGGTGGATCAACTCGCCAAACTCTCCGGGGCTACGGATCGCCAGAAGCAGGATGCGCAGATCGCCCTACAGGAGGCCCAGTTCGGGCTGACCGATGCAACCCGTGCCCGGACGGATGCGGAGGCGGCACAGAAGAAGCTCACGGACGACTCCCTCGCGGGATCGAAGGCTATCACGACCGCCGAGCAGGCCCATACGGACGCGGTGAATGCCCTTGAGGCAGCACAACTGGCCCAACAGGACGCACAGGCTAAACAGACCAAGTTGTTCGCCGATGCCCTGCCCGGATCTGTCGCCTACACCGCAGCCGTCCAAAAGCTCGCCGATGCGGAGGACCACCTGACTCAGGTGGAGAACGCCTCGACCAGGAGCGGAAGCGCGGCTGCCAAGGCGAAGCAGATAGACACCTCGAACGCCGGGATCCTAGCCGCACTCTCCAAGAGTTTCGATGACACCCTCACCCTTGAGCAGAAGTTCTTCGACAACGTCGGCAAGATCAGCGGCGAGGGCGGCCAGGCCCTTGTGGACCAACTTATCGCGCTTGGTCCCAAGCAGGGAGCGGCCGAAGCGGCGGCACTCGCAACCGCTACGCCGATTGTGCTTCAGGGTATGGAGACGAAGGCTGAGAAGCTCCAGGACGCCGAACGTCTGCACGCCGACCAGATCGGTACGGCGTTCGGCGGGGCTCTGGACGCTTCGCTGATCCGCCAGTTCCAGACCGAGTTGACCAACGAACAACAGTTCTTCGCCAACGTGCAGAGGATATTCGATGAAGGCGGAGCGCAGCTCGCCGCTAGGTTGACAGCTCAAGGGCCAGCCCAAGCGGCAACTCTCGCCAAGGCCATCGCGGACGGCGGCCCGACGGTCGTAAAGGGGCTGGAGTCCGAGATTGACCAAGTCTCGGCAGCGCAGCAGAAGCTGACCGATGAGAACAGTACCCTTGGCAAGTCGTCCTCGGCACTGGGAGCCTCCATCGCTGCGGGTATCGCCAAGGGGATCACCTCCAATACGTCCACGATCTCGGGTGCCCTCGGCGTGACCCTTACGGACTCCCTTGCGGCTGCCAACAAGCAGATCGGAGCCAAGTCCCCGTCGACCGTGTTTGCTGAGGGCCCGGGGCGCAATATCGCCCTCGGTTTGGCGCTCGGCATCACGGACAACGCATCCGTGGTGTTCGCCTCCCTGAACGATCTCCTGGCGAGCACGGTGGAGGTAGCGTCGGGCGCTGTCTCCGCTGCCAAGCTTGTGGGTGCCGCGGGTGTAGCTATCCCGGCTGCTAGCTCAATCGCTCAGGTGCTGGTCGGGCCAGCCACGCCTTCCCCAGCGAACTCGGGTGTGCCCAGCATCGTGAACCACTTCAACCTTCCTCCGATCCAGGATCCGAATGCACTGGCCTTCGCCATCTCGACCCGCCAAGCCACTGCGGCGACACGCTGATGGAGCGCTACCTTGCCTTCGAGAACGTGGAAGTGGGTAACGCCGACCGGGTAGCCTCCTATCTCCGTCGTGGCCTTGCGGGATCCATAGCGGGTATCGTGGGAATCGGGGGATGCGACTGCACCGCCATGGGGGGTCCGTTCGTCTCTCCCCTCTCGGATCCAGCGCCCTGGTACTACTCGACCCGTCCCGAGTCGGTGGATTTCCTCGGCTTCCTCCCTGACCTGATCGACATACCTCCGGTGGTTGCCCGATCGGTCAAGGCACGGGCTGGGGGAGGACAAGTCCTGGGGCCTCTCGCCAACAAGGGCAGGACCGTGCTGGCCTCCGGATGGCTCTATGCAGCCTCCAAACAAGGCATGGACTACGGGCGGTGGTGGATGGACTTCACGCTCTCGGGCGGGAATATCATCGGCTTCCTCAATACCACGACGGTCCTATCGGCGTGCAACACTGCTGGGCGCAGCCCACTCCGGTACATGTTCCGCTCGGGAGTGGTGGATGGGGTGTTGGTCGCTCCCGTGGCGGGGTTACCGGAATCGTCCGTGCAGAAGGTCTCGTTTCAGATCGCCTCCGAGTTGGCTTATGTCTTCGAGGCACCGATTACGAAGGCGTCCGGTTCTCTAGCCTCGGCCACGCAGGTATGCGGCTCGTTCCTCGTGGACTTCCCCGGGAGTGCCGCTACCCGGATCACGCTCAATGCTGGCAACTCAGCCGACCTGACGACGACGGTCATTACCGCCATCGTGTCCTCGGGTTCGTGCCCCGGTGCCAATTCCCCGTTCCGCACCTGGACTGTTCCACTCGTGCCAGCCGGCAACACGCTTGTGATTGACGGAGTTTCTCGCAGTGTCACCGTAACGGATAACGCCACGGGAGAAGTGATTGGTGGGTTCGACGCCATCAACACGGCCGGGGACCCGTTCCTCTGGCTCGACATCGGCCTGAGTGCTACCGCGACCTGTATCTGTGTCACCCCGGGAACCGCGGGAGCGGGAGCGACCTACCTGCTCGAGCAGATCAACCGGGAGTTCTAGTGGTCACGCCTCTCGGCATCGGGAACTACCGGGTGTTCATCATGGACCACCCCGGCACACACATCCTCGCTGAGCTTCCCTTCTCCACTCTCACCTTCTCCTACCCGCTGAACGATGTGGGGATCGCCAACGTGAACGTTCCGATCACCGTCGACGCGCTGGAGTCCAACCCCTTCGCCGCAGTGATCCCGATCCTCGAGCCCTACGTCTACCAGCTCGCCATCTACCGCAACGACGCCGTGCCGGTCTGGTACGGAATGCTCACGGACCTCACCTATACCATCGACGCTCTCGCTATCGAGGCTCGGGACTACGCCCATATGCTCGAGCGACGGTTCTTCAAGACGGGATTCAACCTCACCGAAGACCTCGCTCTGATCTTCGACTCCCTCATCGGCGATGTGGTGACGACCGATACGACCTTCGGCTTCGCTGCTGCCAACACGGGGGTGAACAGCGGGATCGTGGGAAACAGATCGGTGAACGTGCTGGACTACAACCGGGCCGCCGATGCCTTCCGGGAGCTCGCCAGTAGCGGTGTGGATTACGCCATGTTCCTCAAGGAGATGCGCTACGGGGGCCGGATCACCATTCCGAACGCCATGTGCGTCCTCTACGATGATGCAGTAACCGATCCCTCCCTGAAACTAATGGGACTCAACCTCTCCACTCAGGTTGTGGTGAAGGGAGGAGGCTCTCCGCCTCCCATCGGGATCGCGTCTGTTCCTGGCCCCCCCACGGGGTTCGACACCCACGGACTGGTGCAGACGCAATACACGGACCTCACCGTCTTGGACGATACCTCGGCTGCTGCCGCTGCTGCCGTCAGGCTCCAGTTCTCCAATCCCACTCCGCACCAGTTAACGGTCACGCTTGTCACGGGGGCTCCCTTCACCCTGGAGGCGTACTTGACTGCCCTCACCCCCGGTCCCCGGATCGACGTGGCTATCCAGGTCGGCTACCGTTCTCTCTCTGCCCAGTACCGGCTACAGAAGATCGATGTGTCATCGACCGACACGGAAACGGAGAAGATCACCTTGACCCTCATTCCGCTGGTGGTTGTGTGAGCTTCACCGGGCTACCCCAAGAGTTCCCGGCCTATGTGGCGGCGCTTGAGCAACGTATCCGGGCGCTTGAGAGCCGCACGGTCTCCTCCACGGGAGGCGCTCACTCTCACAACGGATCTGGGACCAACTCAACCATCGTGGCAGGCCAGGCGGATGCTGTTGCTCCTGTTGCCTCGGGTGAACGTTCGACTGCTGGCGGGGATGGTGCGATTGCTTCGGCAGACAGGGCTACGGCCTACGGGGCCGTCTCGAATGCGTTGGCCGTCGGAACCTTCGTCGGGGGGTTTGGAGCCTATGCGGATCAAGTGGGCGGAGTGTCGGTTGGCGCTGCGGATGGTCTCGGGGCTGGATCACCGACCGTCGAAGCTCCGGAGGGAGTGAGCATCGGCACTGCTGCTCACGTCAACACCGGACACGACGCATCGGTAGCGTTGGGCTACTTCAGCAACTCCACCGGCTCCTATCAGATCCAACTTGGTTCGGGCTGGGGAACGGGTGGGCGGGCCGGGATCGCTCCCCACCGTGCGCTCATCGGTGCTCCCAACACGGCCATCGCTGATGCGGATCTCGTGGACGGCCAGATCAGTTTCTACCTGGACGAAGGGGGCAACACCCTCACGGTCAAGGTCAAGTACTCGACCGGGACCGTCAAGACTGGGACGGTGGCGCTTGTCTGAGGAACGCTTTCTGTCTGGGCGGGATCTGGTGGTGCTCGCCCTCGGGACCTTCCGTGCAGTCCGGCTGCTCTCGAAGGATGACCTGCCTCCCGTAAAGGCCATGCGGAACCGCTTCATCGCTTGGGTGGGAAAGGACTCATCTCTCGTCACCGAGGAAGATGGTGAGTGGGAACTCTGCCCGTGGTGTATCTCGGTTCACGTAGCATGGGCGCTGGTGTGCCTCGCTACCCGCAAGCCCCCGTGGCGGCTCGGCTTCCGGGACTGGATGCTGGTGGGGGCTCTAAGCGCCTCCACGGGCCTGCTGAGCACGGTCGACAGTGCAATGGGGCGACTCGGGCAGATGTGAGCAGGATCGTGGGAGACTGAGGACATGCCCATTCTGGTAGTGGATGTCTTCGAGGGCAACGGTCAGATCGACTGGGCCACAGTCAAGGCAGCGGGCGTCTCGGCCGCCATTCACAAGGCGACTCAGTACCGGGTGGATGCTCTCTTCACCCAGCACCACGCGGACATTCCCGGCGCGGGACTGCACCACGGCTGCTACCACTTCATGGCCTACGACGTGCCGATTGCCCAGCAGGTCCAGTTGTACACGGGCACCATCGGGACCCCGGGATGCTTCGGGTGGGTGATTGACTTCGAGCGCTACAACGGCATGCTGCCGACGCCGGCTCAACTCTCTACGCTCCTGAGCCTGCTGCCCCCCGGTCCGGTTCTGCTGTATGGCAACAAGGGAGACCTCGCCACGCTCGGGACAGCCTTCAACGGGAAGGTGAAGGTGTGGCTGGCCGACTATGGGGTGAACGACGGCAAGCCCCACGGTGATCCCGCGGTGGTCCGGGCCTCCACCCAGTTCCCGGCCTCGGATGTGCTCCTCTGGCAGTTCACGTCGAAGGGTGCCGTGGATGGGATCGGGGGCTACGTGGATGTGTCCATGTGGCTCGGCACCGACGCCGAGTGGGCTGCCTACGTGGGAGAGTCTCAACCTGTGGTTCAGCCTTCGGGAGAGGAGGACTACGTGCTTAGTTTCGTCCATCCATACGACGGCCCGTGGAAGGGCTACCAGTACCGTACCGACCCCTCCGGGGCGGTCTACGTGTTCGACGCATCGGGCCACCCGGACGGGAATGCCCAGACCTACTTCGGGGGCCTGAACACCCACGTTGGGGATTGGCATGCTGGCGCTGGGCAGCCCAACGGGCCACCGTTCATGTTCGGCCCGCTCCCCGACGGCAATTGCTACTACTTCGTCACGCAGGACGCCGCGGGGCAACTCCACTATTACGGGCCGTTCGGCCCCAAGCCCGGAGCAGTCCACTCCTAGCGAAGTAGTCGGGGCTACGCCGCGGGAGGCTCGAAGCGGGTCTCCACGTCATCGAGCCAGCGCCGGAGTTCCTCCAGGTCGAGCCAGATCCCGGCTCCACCTTGAGGGGCCGTGGTCCAGCGCTTCCGCCCTCGCCGGATGGCCTCTCGCAGCCCCATCACCTCCCCGGGCGGGAAGGGATCAACCAGATCCCGGATGCGGTGCAGCGAGAGGCCGAGGTCCAGCAGGCGGTGGATCGCCCTCGCCAGGAGAAGGTCTCCGCTGGAGTAGAGCCGCTGGGAGCCGGAGCCCTGAGCCTCGGCGACCGACGGCCGCAAGATCCCGGTTCGAGCCCAATAATCCATTTGGCGGTAGCTGATCCCTGCGAGGCGACACAGGACCGGTCCCCGGTAGATCCCCGGCTCGGGCCTGCTGAGAGTGCGAATGTCCACACTTGGCATTCTAGAGTGCCTGGCCAGCATTGCCCCGGAATGTCGGTCTCTAAGTCGCTTTGTCTACAAGTCTCCAATGGATGGCCCTGGGCACTCCGGGCACTACCTCGCCTATGATGTGTAGGGATGCGTCGAGATACCTACATGATGGCGCCAAATAGATTTGTAGACAAGGGGATACAGGATGCCAGGAGTAGATTTGTCGACAAGTAGCCTCCTGGTTTCCACGCTCACGGACCTACAGCGCAGGGTGCTCCGGGCCGTGGCGGACCCGGGCGTGGAGCACTTCGGCACGGCCTTGGCACGGAGCGCCGGGATCAGGGCAACGAGCGTCTACGTGGTCCTGCGACGGCTGGAGGATCTGGGGCTCGTGCGGGAGACGTGGCTCGCGGAGGCCGAGCCGGACGCCAGAGGGCATCGCCACCGACGGGCCTACACGCTCACGGAGTACGGGGTGGAGCAGATCGATTTGTCTCCAAGTTGACCGAATCGTTGCGACTGATTACCATTACGCGCCATGGATGAGGATTGGTTGTCGTCCCGGGCCACAGCGAAGCGGATCGGCGTCCACGTGGGCACGCTCCGCAGGTGGGCCAACGAGTCACCGCCGCCGGAGGATGTTGCGTTCCAGATGCGTGGCAAGCTCTGGCGCTGGACCCCCGACATGGAGGCCATACGCCGGTGGGTGGCGGGATTGAGCCGAACCCCATGATCGTCCCAGCCGGAATCCCAGCCGCCCGAAGGAGGGCCCCATGATCCATCTCGTTGCAGCCTTGCCCAGCGTCCCCATCCACTGCGGGGCGAACCAGTTGATCAACGACGCTTGGTGGGTCCTCAAGGGCCTGATCACCCTCGCCTGCCTGGGCTTCGTCCTGTGGACCGGCGTCACATCCAAGCCGAAGTGGAGTTTCCTCCCCCTGATCGGAGCCCTCGCCATCTCGGGCATCGTGTTCTACTCGACCGTGCTCGGGGGAGTGTTCACCCTCGGGAACTCGGCCCAGCAGACTCTGACCTCCGCTGGCTTCAACGCCCAGCCGACCGACTTCGGCGCTCCCACGGGTTGCTGAGATGAGCCATGGTCGCAACTGGACCGAGGCCCTCCGCTTCCCGCTGGTCCTGGGCAAGCTGGGGCGCTGGACGATGCCGTTCACCCTCGCTCTGACCCAGCTCGCAGCCTTCATCGGCTCCTTCGTGGCGCTCCTGGTGACTCGCAGCGCCTGGGGGGCGTTCCTCCCCGGCATCGCCCGCCTGACGATCCTGATCGCCGTCCCGAGCACGCTCGCTTGGGCAACCCGCTACCTGCGCCTTGAGGGCAGGGGACTCGCCGGGATCCTGGTCGGGTACGGCAGCTACTACCTCTCCCCGAAGCGGGGGATCTACAAGGGCCGTCCCTACCGCCAGCCACGGGGGCAGGCACATCACGCCCGGGGTGAGCGTCGGCACCGCTTGGCCTTCCGGAGCGCCGCGTGAGGGGTTGGATCGCAGTCGATCTGGACGGCACCCTCGCCGAGTACCACGGGTGGAAGGGGGCACTCTCTATCGGCCCACCTATTCCCCTGATGGCCGAACGGGTCCGCGCTTGGCTCACGGCGGGTCGGGATGTGCGGATCTTCACGGCGAGGGCATGTCCCGGTGCCGATCCGGATGTCCCCGACGCGGAGATACGGGGGACAATTGAGCGCTGGTGCTTGGAGCATCTCGGCACCGTGCTCCCCATCACGCACGAGAAGGACTTCGGCATGGTGGAACTCTGGGACGACCGCTGTGTCCAAGTGGTCCCGAACACGGGCCGGCGAGCGGACGGGCGAGAGCCGTGAGGTTCACCCCCCGCTGGATCGTCGGCAACATCGCCTGGTTCCCCACCGGAGCACCGTGGGCCATGTGGCGCGTGGCACCCGAGACCATCACCTACCTGCCCGACGACCGACAGGCCGAGATCCTGGACACCGCCAGAGCGGCACTCCTGGAATTGCCGGGCGAGGCAATGATCCTCTCCGTCCAGCCGGAGGAGGACCCGGTCGACGTCCACGACAGGATGATCGGCGGCGTGGATACGCAGGCTCATCCGGCTTGGGAGGAGAACGCCCTCGAAGTCTTCGCCCACCTGAGCGACAACCCGGCGTTCACCAGGGTCTTCTATATCGCCGTGGAGCTGGCGGGAGCGAGCAAGGGTGGCCGGGCGTTCACGGCATCGCCGATCAGTGAGCCCAGCGCGGAGGAGCGTGACTACGCCCAGGCCGATGCCCGCTCGTTCTACCTTGCCCTGGGTGCCAGCCTGGATCTGGCGCCCGTGACCCAGGCTGAGCTTGAGTGGGTCTACGAGCGGGCCTTCCGCCGTGGTGCAGCCGAGCCACCGATGCGTGTGGCTGAGCCCGAGCCGGAGGGCGAGCTACAGGCCCTCGAGGCGCAGGAAGCCGCCGAGCAAGGTTCCAGCCTTGAGGAGATGGACCGGGCGATCCTCAAGGAGGGCGGGGACAGCTACGACCTCGAGCTTCGCCGGGAGGGCTGGAAGCGGTTCCTGCCGCGCAGACCCCGCAGGTACCTGAAGCTCACCACCGTCGAAACGGTCTCTTTCCAGTCCTTCCTGGTCCTGCACCGCACGCCCTGGTTCTTCACGCCGGCCGAGCTGCTGCGCTGCGACCTTCAGCGGTTCCCGGTCGATTGGTGCATCCGCATCCGGTCGGTGGAGAATGCCCGAGCCCTCGAAGCCGTGAAGCGCAAGCTGGAGCACCTGACCCAGCAGGGGTCAGAGCGGGAGGCCGAGATCCGCGCCACCGGCGAGATGCCCGGCGACCTGGCACGGGCCATCATCGCCACCCAGGAGTTCCGGGACCACCTGGCCGCCACGAACGACCCGGAGCACCGGGCATGTGTGATCTTCTGCGTCTACGGCCCCACCGCCCAGGACGCCGAGGAGCGCGCCGCCGACCTGCGCCGGGCCTACGCCCCGATCGACTGGAGACTTCAGCGGCCGACCGGCGGCCAGCTTCCCCTCTTCACTGCCAGCCTGCCCGGAACCCTGCGGAGACAGGCGGCGATGCTGATGGCCGACTACCGCCAGCACTTCTTCCCGGAGGATCTTTCCAAGTTGGGCCTGTTCCTGGGCCTCGACCTCGGCGACCGCTCGGGAACCCTGTTCGGGTACTCGGCCACCGCCAGGCACACCCGCCTGGTGCTCATCAACCCGGCCGAGGCCCAGCGCATCGGGCGCTCAGGCAGTGCCCTCTTCGTCGGAGCGCCGGGCGAGGGCAAGGCTCTGGCGCTCGACACACCCATCCCGACGCCCGACGGGTGGACCACGATGGGGGAGATCCAAGTGGGCGATGAAGTGCTGGACGAACATGGACGGCCGACTCGGGTGACAGCGACAAGCCAAGTGCAGCCGAACCGACCCTGCTATGAAGTTGTGTTTGACGACGGCAGTGTGATTGTCGCCGACGAGGGCCATCTATGGAACACGGAACTCGCGGCTTATCGATCTTCTGTCTCGCGAGGTGAGGCTAGAGCCCGGACCGGCCGCCCACGGCGCTATGTTCGAGTAGAGACGGTTGCGAGAGCAACGGAAGCGTCTGCACTCCGAGACGCAGGAGTGCCCTTTAGAGAGATCGCTGAGCAACTTGGTTACCGCAACGGTGCCGCGGTTCGTGCTGCCATAGCGCGGCTAGGAGCGAGCCGGGTTGCTCCGCCCAAACCATCGACCGTGACGACTGGGGAGATCAAAGCGACTCTTCGTCGGGCGGATGGCGGAACGAATCATGCTGTTCGGCTATGTCAGCCGCTCGACCTCCCGGAGATCCCATTGCCCATCGACCCCTACGTCTTGGGGGCTTGGCTCGGGGATGGGACATCCAAAGACACGACTATCACGACAGCCGATGCTGATGTGCAGGTAATCGATGAGATCCGGGCAGCTGGATACCGCGTTCGCCCTCTTGAGAAGGCCGCTTCCAGGGTTGGTTTCTATCGTATCGACCCGGTACAGCGTGGTGCTGAGCGCTCGCATTGTTCTGGTGGCCACCTTCGGACCGAGGAATCAACCTATACCTGGACCAACCCAAATGGTGGTCGCGGGGTGACATTGTGCAGAGTCTGCCAACGGGAGGGTCAACAACGTCGCAATGGTGTCCAGTTCGTTCCAGCACCCACCAAGATGTCTGTTCCAAGCTTCCGAGATCACCTCACATCGCTCGGGCTTCTCGGCAACAAGCACATCCCCCCCCAGTACCTCCGGGCCAGCTTCGCCCAGCGCCTCGCTCTGCTACAGGGACTCATGGACACGGATGGCCATGTGACCGTTCTCGGACAATGCGAGTTCGTGAGTGTCCACTACGGGCTTGCTGAGAATGTTCGTGAACTTATTTGGAGTCTCGGCGTTCGAGCGAGCCTGATCAAGGGGACAGCCCGGCTCAATGGGGTGGACTGCGGGCCAAAGTACGCCATTCACTTCTCCACCACCCTGCCCGCGTTCCGGCTTCAGCGAAAGGTGGATCGGCTTCCTACCAAACTCCGGTCAACCTCTCAGTACCGCTACATCGTGGATGTGCGTCCGGTGGCCTCGGTGCCGGTCAAGTGCATCGTGGTGGACTCGCCGACCCACCTATTCCTGGCTGGACGCTCAATGATCCCGACGCACAACAGCATCACGGGCAAGCTGCTGGCGACATCGGTCATCGACCAGGCCGGGATGGTGACGGCCATCGACGTGACCAACCAGCAGGAGTGGGCACGGTGGCTGGCGGTCCAGGATCTCCCGGAGGAGCGCAAGGCCCTCGTGGACCTCACCGAGAGCCCGACCCTTTCGATCGACCCTCTCCGGGTCTTCGCCCACGACCCGGGGGCAGGACGACGCTATGCCCTGGGCTTCGCCACCATGATCGCCGGCTGCGACCCCCGGGGAGACGAGGGAACGTCGATCAAGGAGGCCATCGAGCAGTCCGCGGACTCTCCCGAGCCCTCCATGCCGCTCGCCCTGGAGATCCTGGAGGACATGGCTAGGCGGGAAGTGGAGGGAGCCGCCCTGGCCCTCCGGCACCTGAACACCTTCGCCCGGCGCCCGAAGTCCGGGGAGTGGCTCGGAGCCCTCGTGTTCGACCGGGACCGGAAGGTACTGGACCTCCGCAACATCGACGCCCTGGTCTTCGGTGCGGCCGGCCTCAGCCTCCCGACCCGTGAGCAGATGCTCTCGCCCGACCTGAGCCGCAACCTCCTTCCCGAGCAGCACTTCTCGGTGGCGATCCTCTACGCCGTGGCGGCCGTCCAGCAGGCATTCACCCTCCTGGACCCCCAACGCTTCGCCGTGGCGATCCTGGACGAGGCCCACACCTACACGGCGACCATCCCGGGTAGGTCGTTGATCGAGGGTGGGGTCCGCAAGGGCCGCAAGGAGAACGCCGCGGTGTGGATCCTCACCCAGCACCCGGGGGATGTGCCTCCCGAGCTCGCAGCCCAGTTCGAGTACCGCTTCCTCTTCGGTCAAGCCCGCAACGCCGGCAACGAAGCCGCAGTCCTGCTCGGCCTGGAACCCACGGACGATCTGCGGATCCTCCTGGAAGAGAAGATGCGTCGCCGGGACCTGGATCTCTCCGCCCCCCCCGCTCCTGCCCTGTGCCTGCTCCGGGACACCCTCGGGAGAGTCGGCCTCGTCTGGGTCCGGCCCCCCCAAGGCAAGCACGCCATCGCCTACGAAACCAATCCCGCCCGGATGCGCCAACTTGAGGAGGTTCCCGCGTGACGATTTCGAGGCTTGCCAGAATCCTCTGGACGCTGGCGCTACTTGCCGCTCTGGTCCTGACTGGCACCGCTGCCCGAGCGAACGACGGCGGTTACACCTGGGGCATGTCGATCTCTCCCACGCCGACTCAGCAGAGCGCCGACGTCATCACCGCAGGCACCGCCGAGGACTACGGCCACACCGGGCCCTTGTGGGTCTACGTGACGCCCTGGGTGCATGTCTGGGACCCCAATTGGGCGGGCCCGTCCTGCTCCACGACTCGCTACCGCAACGGGGTCGAGCAGGACTCGCAGCACATCGGTGCGGGTGCTCCGCCTCCCTACGTCTGGTCGCTGAACATGACGGCACCCGTGACGTGGCGGATCGAAGTGACCTGCCCGCTTCCCCAGGGAGCTACCGGCACGCCGACGATCGACGTGACCTTCGCCAGCGAGCTGCCGCCCGCTCCGCCGAGTCCTGTAGCGAGCGCGGCGGCTCCTGTGGCCCCGGTACCAGCGAGAGTGGTGGCAGCGAAGCCAGCCATTTCCGGTACTCCCGTAGCTCCGCCTCGGCCAGCGCCTGCAGCGACCGCCCCAGCGACGGCGTCACCACCCCCAGTCCCGTCACCGCAGCCCCCATCGCCCGCTGGTACGCCAGTGGTGGCCATCGGAACGCCTCCGCCATCGTCACCGTCTCCGCAGCCGTCGGTTTCACCCGCTCATCCTACGGCCCCCGAGTTCGACGCCGCACCCACCACGCGCCGGGCATCCGACACGCTCGGGAGCGGCCGTGGGTTCCACCTGACCTTCCTCTGGCTGCTCGGGCTCGGGCTGATAGTCATTGCCTTTCTCGCCGCCCGCTGGCACTGGGGATGGCGTTGAGCGTCCCTCCGGTCGAACCGTGGCGTGAGGATGGGGATGACGACGCCCTTGTGCTGGCTGTGAAGCACGCCGGGGAGGCCCTCGCAGAGTGGGTAGGCGGGCATGTACAGCCTATGGACTACGCCCAAGCCCGAGTCGTTGTCCTCGCCGCTCGGGAGTGGCTAGAGGCACCGCTGAAGGTGGAGAACGAGGCGCTGCGGGAACGGGTGAAAACTTTGGTGGCCGAGAGTTGGGCGCTCACGGCAAGTCTCCGGCAAGCCAACGCCACCACGCGGACGGCACAGGGGAGAGCCGAGCGGGCTGAGGCGCTGTTTCGGGAGAGGAACCAGCCCGAATGAGAGAACGCGCCAGTGCTTAGGCTCACCAGTGTCCGAGAGGCCCGCGCTGCTGTGCGGAGGGAGGCGTGGGTCGCCTCACGGCAGAGCATGGCGGACTACCTCCGAAGCCCAGAGTGGTACGCCAAACGGGATCGGGCCTTCATTATCTGGCGCTGTATCGGGTGGACGGTAACCGCGGGCCCCCTCGCCGCCTTCTGGCTCTTCGCCGACTCGCTCCACGGTTCCGCGAGGATCCTTCTCGCATGGCCCATCCAGGACTTCGCCGTCTTCGGTTTCGTCTATGCAGGGTGGGTCCGCCTACTCAGTAGTCGCAATGGCCGGCTCAAGCGTGTCGGGCACCACATCGGCTACACCCACGTAGATACCGCCCGGGGAATCTACCGGGAGCGGTGGTACGAGATCGTCCCCGCGACGCAGGCCGTGAACCGTACCGAGAGTCTCCTACGCCACGACCGGCCATCGCCGGGGTTCTGGCCCTACCTCCGGCGGACGCTCGTTGCCGTCGCTCTCGTTCGGTTCTGGTGGGTTGCCGTGGTCTTCGGGGGACTCGTCTACTGGTGGGGGTTCTCTCCTACACTGACGTGGCTCGAACAGGTCGGGCACCGGCTGTGAGACTGGCGGCTGCCGGGCTCCTGGCGGCGGGGGCCATGCTGATCGGTGCTCCCGCGTGGGCGCAGACCCCTCCAACCCCGACGAACACCGTCACGCCCGCTGTGTCGAGCCTCCTACAGCCGGACCCGTGTGCGAAGTACGTGGCCCCGCCCGAAGGTGGCGAGAGCCAGGCGGACGCGGCGATCCGGTTCGTCAACCTCCAGCAGTGCCGACAGCACCATCCCGAGTACACCCCTCGGCATCAACCCGTGGACCTCGCTGGCGAGATGGTGCCGGGGGACGTGGGGACCCGCTTCCCCCTGCAGAACTACGACCTCGGTTTCGATCCCGGCAGCGGAACGGACGTGTCCCGGCACTTCTTCGGGACGCTCATGACCGTGGCGTGGACGGTCAATATGCTGTTCATCCGCTTCGGCCTCTTCGCCGTCACCTGGGCGTTCAGTTTCACCTTCGCCAGCAAGTTCGCCGCCCCGGCCGCCGAGACCTCCCGGCTGTTCACCACACACCTGATCGGTCCGTTCGGCTTCGGCCACATTGCCATGGCGGTGCTGGCCCTCTACTGCGGCTGGCAGTTGTTCAAGGGCCGATGGTCGAGAGCAGGGGGGGAAGTCGCGGCCACGCTGGTCATCTGGGCCATCTTCGGCATCATCATGGCCAACCCAGCCGGGTACTTCCGGGGAGCGCTCGGACTCACGAGCGATGTCTCTGGCTCAATCCTGCAAGCCTCGACCGACAACCAGGCGGGCCAGACCATCCCTGCTCCCTCCAACCAGTTCGACCACCCGGAGTTTCAGGCTTCCCTGTCTCCCCTCCGCCGGGCGATCAGTACCGCCCTGGTGGACAAGCCCTACGACGAGCTGGACTGGGGCCAGCCTCTGACGGGAAACTGCGCTGTGATCCGGGACGCCATCCTGAGCCAAGGGCCGTGGGGGTCGGACAACGCCCCCCGGGACGCCATGCGGGCCGACCCTGCCTGTGCGAAGTACGCCGATATCAACGCCGACCCGAGCAACGGGGGACGATGGCTGTTCGCCTGGTTCTTCGTCCTCCTCTCCCTCGGCGTCATGATCCTCCTCGTCATCGTCGCCTTGGCTGTGGTGGGAGCCCAGCTCCTCGGGATCGCCCTGGTCGCCACGCTCTCGATCTTCGCCGCCCTGGCCCTCTTCCCCGGCCACAAGGCCGCGTGGAAGTGGACCCAGTGGGCAGGCAAGGCCGCCTTCACGATCCTGGCCGCCTCTGCCCTCCTGGTGGTCTTCGTGATGTTCTTCTCCCAGGGCCTGAGCATCACCCAGAACGACCCGCCCGCCGAAAAGGCCGTCATGGTCTCGGCCGTGGTGGTCGGGGCGTTCTTCGCCAAGAAGCACTTCTTCGCCGCCGCAACCAGGGGAAGTGCCGCTCTCGCAGGAGGACTTGCCGGGGCCGCAGCGGGAAGGGGGGGAAGTGGAGGTTGGAGGCCGTCGGTTCCCAAGCCGGGCCATGTGCTCCGCAACCTCGCAGGAGTCTCGGCGCTCGGGGTGGGGACCTACAAGGTCATGAAGGAGTTCCCCGACCGGCTGGACCGGGTGAAGGACCTGGCGACCCGAACGGCGATCCGGGTGGGCATGCCGGTCGCCGGGCTCGCCAGGGGAATGAAGGACGCCGGCAGGCAACTGACCGAGGGCGTGGGCACCGCAGCCCTGGGCGCAGGCGTTCCTCTCCAGAACCGGGTCGCCGAAGTCCGGGACCGCCTCGCAGCCGCTCGTGAGGCACGCCTGGCGATCCCCCAGGGCGCTTTGTCGTCCTACATGGAGGGCGATGCCTTCCAGCAGTCTCAGGCCCGCCAGGTCCAGCAGGCGAGGGCGACGAAGATCCGGGCAGGACTGGCCGACATCGCAGCCCGTCGCCAGCGTGAGGCCGACATGGAGGCCCAGAGAGTCGCTCAGGAGCAGGCCCGCCAGGACTTCGGCAGGCAGACCTTGGAGCGACTCCGCCACCGGGCAGCCGGGCGAAACCCCAAGCCGTGAGGCAGTTGGCGTGACAGATCCCGCCCCGCTTGATTTCGGCTCGGGCGTCATCGGCTACCGGCACCGCTGGGGGCCAGACCTAGCGCTGAATCCTCAGTGGGCGCACCTGGCCGATGTCCCGTGGTGCGGACTGGAACTAGACCACCCAGACGCACGGGACCCTAGTAAGCGATGCGACGGCGGGATTCTCTTCGACCTACCGGAGATCGCCGAAGTCTGGCCGGATAGCCCACGGTGGCAGGTCATTAACTGGGACCCGCTCACGCTCTCGCCGAGCATTCACTGCGCCATCGACAAGGGTGGCTGCGGTCTCCACGGCTTCATCACGAACGGGCGATGGGTGCCAGCGTGAAGCTGATCTTCGCCGCCGCCGCCGGGCTCAGCGCTACGGCGCTGTTCGGCGTGGCGCTGTTCTTCGCCAGCTTCGGGACCGTCCCGGATGCACCGGTATCGGCTCAGGTGACACCCACGGCCACGGTGGACATCACGGCTCCGGCCACGGGGATGCTGTCGAGTACCCAGGAGAGCGGGTGTCAGGATCTGGTGATTCTGACCGCCCAGCTTCGCTCCCCGGGGATCGACCTGAACGTCTGTCGGGCCTGGTTCCACCAGGAGAACGGGGGCAACCCGGGACAGCCAGCGAACAACTTCCTGTTCATCGCCTGCACCGGGGGACCCTGCATGAGCCTCGCCGGCCGGGACTGGGCGACGTACCCCACTCCTGCCGATGGTGCCGCGGCGATTGCTCAACTCCTGGGGACGAGGCAGTACGCCGGGGTGGTAGCCAGCTTCGGGTCGGACCCGCTGGTGCAGATCACTGCCCTGGGAGAGAGTCCGTGGTGCGAGTGCCATTACCAATCCTTCGGGGGAGCCCCGGGATCTACGCTGGTGCCCATCTACGAGGCCGTGAAGGCTCAGGGGGTGACGCCGTGAGCATCTTCATCCAAGGAGGTTTCAGGCTCCACAGTAGCGGCTTCTCAGCGTGGAAAATCGACTGTGACGGGCTCACCTCCGAAGACATTGAGACGCTTGCCCTGATGCTGTCGGAGGTACTCCCAGCCTTCGGTAGCGTGGAGGGCGTGCCCAGCGGTGGCCGGTGGATCGCCGATGCCCTCGCTCCCTACGTAACCTCTGGCCCTCTCCTGATCGTTGACGATGTTCTGACCACCGGACGATCTATGGAGGAACACAGGGCTGGTAGAGACGCCATCGGTGCTGTTCTGTTCCAGCGCGGGGCTGGTCTCCCGTGGGTCACTCCATTGTTTGCGATGCCGGCGGAGCTCAAGCCGTGAAAGTGACTGGCTGGAATCCCCTTATCGCTTTGGCGATTTGTAGACAAGTTGCCAGCGAGTATTAGGCTATATTAGGATTCCCTCATGAGCCCAGTTTTCCCAGCTAGGAGCCCAGCCCAGTGAAGGTGCGACCCCTCATCTCCAGCTACGCTGGATTTTCGGTACTTCACAGCGTCCCGCCTGTCGGCGTTTCGCAATCGGGGCGAACATGATCCCCGCTCTGATCGCCCTTCCGGGCGCTCTCGCTGCCGGGGGACTCGCCTCCCCCGCGGTCCTGCGCAGCGCCATCCGCAGGCGCGCAGCGACCAGGGAGGGGATTGACCTCATCCCCTCCAGAGCCTTCGACCCCACGGGCGAGGAGCTGATGCGCCTCGCCAGCGCATTCGCCTCCGTCCGGCGAACGGGACCCATAGCCACGCGCTCGGCCGACGCCATCCGGATCGGGCTGGTCACGATCCCTCCCGGGAGGCTCGGCTACCGGCTCGAGGCCCCGGCGGACATGCTGGCGCAGCTCCGCCCCCACCTGCCCGCAGGGCTTTCGGTCCGTGAGCCCTCCGAACCCGAGAGGGACATGCCTCGCTTCACCGTGCGGCGCGAGATGGTCCTGGCCCGTCCGGACGGGCACCTACTGGCCCCAGTTGGTCTCGACCCCGATCCGCTGACCGGCTTCGCGCGTGTGTTCGCCACCGTGCAGGTTGACGAGGATCTGGCCGTGTACTTCGACCTCTTGCCTTTATCCCACCAGGCTCACGCGGAGGTTTTCACCGAACGCGAGGAGCCTTCCCCGCGCGCGAAGGTGAACGTGGGCCATGCCTTCCGGCAGCTCTCCCAACCGCTCGGGCCTGCGTCCCGCTCTGCTGTACCTGTTCTTACCGCTCCTGTGCGCAAGGCTTCTGGCGCGAAGCCCGGGTCTCCCGCCCCGCTTTTCCATGTCCAGTGCCTGGCCGTGGCCCAAGCTGGTACGCGTGAGCGCGCCAGGCTTTTGGTTGACGCCGTGACCGGCGCTCCATTGAGGCAGTGGGCCTCTCCCCAGGGGGGTAACTGGTTCACGCCCCGCGCTCTTTTCGGCCGTCCCACCAGTGACTGGCCGCTGGTGCGCGAGGGTTTCGACACCCGATTGGAGCTGGGGACCTTCCCGGGTTCGCGTGGGCGCCCCCGGGTCTCCGCCACCGAGATCCTGGGCCTCCTGAAGCCTCCCACCGCGAAGAACGGCCACGCGGATCTTTGGCGGTCCGGCGCTGCCGCCCCGCCACCGCGTGGGCTGTTGCCTTTGGGGCCGGGTATCCGGCCGCTCGGGATTGTCGACGGCTACCCCGAGCCCGTCGGTACGCGGTGGGAGGAGTTCTTCTTCGGGGCAGAGTGTGGCAAAACGCGCTGGGGGAAAAGCTCGGCAGCCATGACACGGTTCCTGTCGTGGGTCGCGGACCCTCCGTACGGGCTGGGTCTGGGCGGGGCCTTCGTGGATCCAGCCGGGGACGCTATCGGGGACCTGGAGCCCTTCGCTTTCCTGTTCCCCAGCCGGGGGCTCATCATCGACCTGGGGCGGCAGTGGACCCGGCTCTACCTGCCGTGCTGGAACCCCTTCGATGCCGGCCGGGCTTCTCCCCAGGAGGCCAACGCGGCGCTCGGGGCCGTCACGTCCGCATTCCAGGCCGCCACTAAGTGGAGCGCCAGCTTTGCTCCGCGCGCCACCGCCATCGTGGTCGCGTGCGGGCAGGCCCTGATCGCTCTTGCCCAGGCTCTCGCCGAAGTGGGTTCCCCACTGGTGCCGACATTCTTCCAGATCCCCACGCTGATCAACAACGAGGCTTGGCGGAAGGCTGTCATGCGCCACCTTCCCCGGTCCACCCGGGCTTGGTGGGAGGACGACTTCCCCCGGCTGCCGAAGGACGCTCCCCTCACCGTGACGAACCTGATCAACCGGCTCCGCTCCCACGTCCCCACCGCGGCGTTCCTCGGGGGGCCCTCCACGTTCGACTTCCGCAAGGCCATGGACGCCCGGTGGGTCCTGCTGTTCAGCAATGCCCGGAAGGGGGATGGGCAGGATGCTTTGCCTACCTCCCTGTTCGTCCGGGGGCTCCTGATGGGCGGGTCCTCCCGGGCCGACACGCCGGCAGACGTTCGGGCCACCCGCTGCCCGCGGTTCCTGACCATCTATGACGAGGCCCCGACGTACGACGGGCCGGACCTCGCCGTCGGGCTCCAGGAGCAGGGGAAGTACGGGATGCGGGCCGAGATCCTCTCCCAGTCCCCGATCAAGCTCAAGCCCGGGACCATCGAGGCCATTTTCACCAACGGGTCCGCCATCGCCACCACGGCCGTCTCCTACGCTGCTGCCTCCCTGATCGCCAAGGAGTGGTCCGGCGCGGGAGCCGCGGACATCATGGATACCGCCCGGTTCCACTTCCTCGCCTCGATCGTGCATGAGGACCGGCGCTCCCCCGCGTTCCAGGTGCGACCCTTGCAACCCGGCGAGCTCTACCCGTCCAAGCCCGGGGCGCTGGAGTCCACCATCGCTGGGGACCCCCGCTACCGGCTGGCGACCGACACCGTCGCGGCTCTCGACGGGCTCGACAATGCCATCCTGGAGGCACTCGGCGAAGATCCCGTCGGACAGAATCCCCCGGTCGACGGGGGGCTCCAGGTAGCCGATTTATGAAGCCGATCCCCATTCCCCTGCCCGTCACGGATCTATGCGAGAAGGTCAGTTTCAAGGCCACTCCCAAGATGTGCGGGTGGTGCGGCACTGCCCTGACCGGCCGCAAAACTGCCTGGTGCGGCGAGGAGTGCGAGTACCACTTCCTCCGCAACCACTACTGGACCTATGCGGCCAGAGCGGCACTACGTCGGGATGGGTCGGTCTGTGTCCGGTGTGCGAGCGATGACAGGGTGGAGGTCAACCACATCCTGCCTATCCGGGGAGCCCAGCGATGGGGATTGAGTTGCGCCAACCATCTCGGGAACCTCGAAACCCTGTGTCACTCACACCACGTTGAGGTAACGCGCCTCCAGATCGTCTCGGTTCGCAGCGGCCCTATCGGAACGGCTCACCGGACCATCGCGTGCTGGACGGGCCTGCATGACCAGTGCTGGTCGCAAGCGCCAGCCGGGACGACCCTCGGAGGTTTCGTGATGGCCGAGTGCCTCTGCGAATGTCACGGGCCAGCCCTTCATCGCCGCCCAGCATTGCAAATGAGCCTGGAGGCGGTGGACCTGTGAGCTTCATCTGCGGCGGGCACAACCCGACGGCCGAATACTGGCCCAACCCTGAGAAGTGGTTCGGCGAACTGTACTGCTGGGGTGTCATCAACAGCGGGGACTACCACGACGGGACACACAGCGACAATATGGCCGATATGAGATCCAAGAATCGGCAGGCAAGGCAGGACCATCAAGGCCTACGTAACCCATGCTATGGGGTAACCGTGTCCGCTGAGACCCGCGCACTTATAGCGGTGTCAGAGGCGAAGACCGTGTGGGTACTTGACCCCGCTGGACAAGTCATCGAGATTTTCAACCTGACACAGTTTTGTCGCGATCAGGGGCTAAATCAGGGAGGAATGTGGCGAGTTGTCAGCGGGCACCGGGAAAGCTACAAGGGGTATCGAGCGCTCGAGCACAACTACCGGGTAGCCCTCGCGGCCGGCAGAAAGGATGTCAGCGATGCCTGACACCGGCCTCGGCAGCTACCGCCAGAAGCCCGACTGCGGCCACACATGGCTAGTCGACTGCCCCCTGACCGCCCGGGACTGGGAAGAGGTATTCAACGCCTACTGTGCCTTTCGGCTGATCTGCCGAGCCGTCTCGGAGCGGGCCCACGAACGGGCAGACAAGAAGGGCCACCGTGGTGCTTGACCTCACCCCCCTCCAGGCGACCGATGCCGCGATCCTCCAGTCGATCGGCTGGCACCGCTACCTGGACTCCGAGCAGATTCGGGTCATGCACCTCCCCGGCACCAAGGCTGGGTCGGGGGCCGCGGTGAGCAAGCCGCTCTCCCGCCTGGAGCACCGGGGGCTCATCACCGGGCGCAAGTTGGTGCGCTCGGGCAAAAAGGTATGGAGCTGCACCCTGTTGGGGCTCAGGGAGTTGGACGGTGACGGGCGCCTGCCGTTCTCCCCGAGCTCGAAGGGGCTCAGGCTGGCCCGGCACACCTGGGCGGTGAACGAAGTGGGGATTTCCCTGTTGCGCTCAGCCCGCCAGCGTGGGGACGACTTCGGGGTTCACGGGTGGGACCACGAGATCCCCTTGAGACGAAACCGGGTGATCGCCGATGCGCTGATCCGCTACACCGTGATGCTGCCCGACGGACGGCCGGCGTTCGCCACCGCCCTCCTGGAGGTCGACCGGGCCACCTACTCCCCTGGCAGGCTGGGCGAGAAGCTCCGCCAGTACGCCGACGTCCGGGACGACCCGCGGCTCTGGGCCCACCGCTTCCCCCAGGGCTGGCCCTTCCTTTTGTTCGTGGTCGACGCCGCCGACGAGGACACCGACCGGGCCAGCCGGGACCGCCTGGAGCGCATCACGGCCTACTCCCGGAGGAACGGCGTGGCGCTGCCCTACCGCATCACCACCCTCGGCCAGATCCGGGACGTAGGTCCCTTCGCCCCGATATGGAGCAGCCCGCAGAGTCTGGGCGAGCGGTCGGACTGGCTGGGACGGGGCGAGGGGCAGTAAGGCAAAGGACCCCCGAAGGGGTCCCAGCGTGGGTGTGGCGTGGTGCTACCGCAGTGTCTGTCCGAGCTTCTGGCCAGCGGCGAAGGCTTCCTCGGGGGTGGGATGCGACCGCCCGAAGATCGGGTGAGTGGTCTGGAACCAGTCCAGGATCCGGTCCATGTCCTTCTGGCCGTAGTAGCCCGCGAGGTACCCGATGTTGGCGTAGGCGTGGGGGTTCTCGGCTGCGTACTCTTTCATGAACTGCTCGGCTTCCTCACGGGTCTGGCAGGCGTCGATGCCGTGCGTCATGAGGTCCCCGATGGTGTCCAGATCATGTCCCTTCCACTTCATCTCGCCTCCTCTCTGCGACAATCGCCGGGTGCTACCCGACCTTGCGGAGGCTCTCGTCCTTGGGACGCGGCCCCCGGCGGGCACCCTGACTCGGCGCCTTGGCCTCCACCACGGGGGCGAAGCGCTGGGCGGTGAAGCGGGCGAGGGCCTGGCGCTGGGTCTGGTCGGGGAGTCCCCGCAGGGCCTGGATGGCGGTCTGGAGGGCCTCCGTCGCCGTCGCCAGGTCGGTGAGATCCTGGTCGGCGGTCGGGAGCCTCGTGGCGGCGAACAGCCTGAGTTGGTCGGGGCTGAGGCGCTTGACCGCTCCCACCACGGCGGCCATGGCGCTGACTTCCGGGTCCATCTGTGCGACTTCTGAGTCCATTGCTGCTCCTCTCGTTGGGGCTGGACAGTGACGGTACAGCGTGACGCGACTCCCTACACACCTCCTTTCTGTGCTGCCGGGACCGGCGTGAAGGCCGTGCGGATGTCCTCGCAGTCCTCCCACGTCTCGTCTCCGGGGTCGTCCTCGTAACTGAGGCGGGCACGGCCGTCCTTGACCTCTCGGATCACCATGCGGAGCTGGTCCCATCGGCCCGGGTGAAGCGCACGAGGCCCCCGGTGATCTCCGAGACCGTGACGCCCATGAGGATGCCGCACCAATTGTCGATGCAGTCCCCCGGGCGAAGATCGGAGGTAGGGATCGTGGTCTCGGTCACGAGAGATCCCCCCTCAAGCGCTGCACGGCCTTGAAGATGGCACCTTCACCAGACTTGGGGACGGCCTCAAGGATGACATCCAAGTCGGCGGCGATCTCGCTGAGCCGACCGATGGTGCCGAAGTCCGATTCCAGCGGGCCCTCGGCCAACGCATCAACGCAGTCCCGCAGGTACGCCGCTGCCGATTCCCTGTAGCCCATCAGAATGTCACCTGCGGCGATGCTGCGTTGTAGCCCATGGCCTCCAGCACCTGCTCAACTGTCTCGGTCACGAGGTAGGCCCGGGTTGCGGTGAGGATGCAGGCCCCGTTGTCTGGCCCGAAGCCGACGGATTCGATGCTGGTTGCCCGCAGATAGAAGACGCCGAACACTCCGATGCCAGCGAATCCAGGGGCGACGGACTCGGACTGACCCGTCCTGTGCGCCGCCGTGAACTTAAGCATGTGGCTCCCTTCGGTAGCGTTTACCTTGTGTGGTAAGGATACACCCAGCGGTCTCCGGGCGTCAACCCCCGGCAAGAAGCTTTCTCTCTGCAAACCCGCTCTCAGTGATCTGATAAACGCGTCGGTGGCGCTGGCCGTTTATTTGGAGCGGGAAGGGTTCCCAAACCTCTTGGACATACCCCCGGTGCTCCAGTAGGTGGAGAACGTGGTGGATATGCTTCCGGCTCACGCCCGTCACCTTCGCGAGTGTTTGGGCATCGACGGAAGTCGCCGGATCACCTAGGGCGACCAGCACTTTCGTTTGGCGGGCCCGCAGAGGTACCTGGGGGTTTCTTGTGACTGGATCTTGCGGATGCGTTAACTGCCCCGTCGTCCATTGTCGCCACGTGGTGTATCCCTCAGCGATCCCAGGGGGGTGAGTCAGGAAAGCCTTGATGGCTTCTCGGTGAGTTTCCAGCCAACCCGACTCCAGCCAGCCAAGGCCGAGATTGCATCGCTGGCAGACACGTCCTCGGATCAGGCCAGTAGCGTGGTCGTGGTCGACTTCGAGCAACTTGTGTTTCTTGCAGATCGGGCAAATGCCCTCAACTCGGGTAGTCTTACGCATGTCGGTCCTCCCAGAAAGGATCGGCCGGTCCCGGGCGTTCTCAGCGCCGCGGGACATTCCATATTGGAGTCTACTACATCTGGACTTCGGAGGAAGGGTTGTCTATTTGTTGACAAGTCTCTATCCTTATCCCCGCAAGGCGCTTTAAACTCGGCGAAGCTACCGCCGAAGGGAGACGACATGGACCGCAAGCGGCACCCGATCAGGATGGGCCTGTTCCTCGTCGTACTGGCGATCGTCTTCCACGCGCTGAAGCTGGACGCCTTCATCCTGGCCGAAGTGATCGGAGTCGCCATCGGGCTCGGCCTCAAGGCCCGGCGCCGGCAGTACGAGGTCCACCAGGAAGCCCTGGGGACGGTCGATGTCGGCGCCCTGATCGCCGAGCGGGACGAGCTGGCCCGGCAGATCACCGCCGGAGCTGCGGAGTGGCAGCGGTACAAGGCGCTGCTGGCTGCTGCGCTGCTCGACTACCCGGACGGGCTTCGCCTGACGCCGGACATGGCCGCAGCCGCAGCCGACCTGGAGGTCTACGTGACGCCTTTGGCAGACGGCGGTCTCGAGGCGAGGTCGGGCTACCCGGTCAAGGAGCGGTCCGCCTAAGACCCTCATGACGCTCCCCGGCGCTGGGCCAAGTTGCAAAGGGCGCTGCCTGGAACTAGGCGGCACCGAGGCATGTCCTGACTGCCCGACCGTCAGCCTCCTTGAAGACTACGAGGAAGAGGCGATTGGGTGCCCGTGGGAGGCATGTCCAGAGGGCTACGCCCCAAGCGAATGCCCGCACTACCCCCGGTGTTGTCGGCGATGAAACTTGCATCGGCACTCCGAATCCGCTTGAATCCTCGGAATGCGGCGACTACGAGCCTTCGGGCTCGCCCACGCCACAGCAGCCTTGCTCATCATCACGGGAGGCGTCACAGTCCTGGCTCTAGTGGCCCAGGGCTCCGAGTCCTCCCCACATCTGGCTCGCGGTTCTGGGCCGTCGTCGCACCCTTCACCCCCGACGATCCCCTCTTCGGCACCATCTGGGCCCCTCGTGGCCGCTGGACCGTCGTGGGGGTCGGTCTCATCCCTGTCCTCATCGGTCTCCCCCGATGTGAGCGGAACTCGTGGGACGACTGGGACGACCTCACCGCGACCCTGGACTGCGACGATGTCACCGAGCCCCCAGCCTGGTGGGAGTCGGTCCCCCGGCGTCTCGGCACCTGGCGCACGGTCAGCGCCGAGTCCTAGCGGCACCGGGCAACGCCTCAGTGTGGTCTCCACGGCCTACTCGTACGGGTGCGGGGGAGGGTGGATCACCGCCTCTGGCGCACCGGTCGCGGTGGGGGTGATCGCTATGAACACGCTCGACATCGGGACTACTGTCCGAATCCTGAGCGGCTCGTTTGCCGGGGCGGTTGAGACGGTCCTGGACCACTACGGCAGCGGGACACAGCTAGATTTCTGGGTGTCGTCCTGTTGGGAGGCCCGCCAGTACGGCCGTCAGTGGATTGAGATCGAAGTGGGCTAGCCGAGTTCCCCTGCCCAGGTTGCGGTGTGGGCTGTCACCGACCACTGCTCGATACCGTTGCGGTTCGGGCCTTCGGGATACCGCGGATCATCAGTGAGCGAGGCCAGTTTGGCGTCAAGGTCTCGGACCACAGAGCGCCACTCGCCGAGTGTCACCTCTCCCCGACGGACAGCCCGTAGCCAGTCCCCGGCCGGTCCCACCATCGGCAACGCCAGTTGGCCCGTGACAAGGAGTTCGATCCCTTGGAACCCCAGCCGAGCAGCGTGCATGGCGAACTTCGTGTCATATCCGTGGGCTTCGATCAGCGCCTCTCGCTGGCCTGAGCCCCGTTCGAGCTTCTCCACCTGCGCCTGCATGTAGCCACGGTAGCGGGGGACGATGTGGCGGCCGACGAACATCTGAGCGCAGGCCCGTAGGTCGTGCCCGAGCGGGGTGGCTTGCAGCACCGGAGCGAAGAGGCAGACGAGGATGCTGGGGTTACCAGCCGCGGCGAGGCTCAGGTAGTGACGGAGGGAGTAGAGCGTCCGGTCCGTATCGCCGGGACCCGACGGCACGCCCTCCGGCTGCGTCCGGTAGGTCTTCGTGCCGAAGCCAGGACCGAGGCCGAACACTTCCCACGGTGTTTCCACCACGATTCCCATCTCGTCGCGATCCTCGTGCCCCGGCAATCCGGTGCCGTGCGCGGTAGATCCCACCTCGCAGAGAAGGATGAGGTTCTGAGGGAGAGCCGGGATCGTCGTTCGGCCAGCTTCCCTCACGGCAACCACTCCTCGGCTCCCACTGCCAGCCGGTCGAACAGATCCCGCTCCTCCCGCACAAGCTCCCGATCGCACGAGTCGCCGCCACGGCTCTCGGTGATGTGGAAGGCCCAAAGCCCGAGAGCTGTGGCAATCACCGACACGGCGAGGATGAGCCACCCGAGACTGATCACGGCCTCCCTCGCAGTCTTGCGGCGATGACGCTGCGCTCGAGGTCCGTCAGATCCCAGGCGGCCACCACGGAGTAGAGGTCCCCGCCGATGTGGCGCAGCAGGAACGGGTCCCGGGGGACGACCTGCTGCCACTCCGCCTCCCAGAGAACGTGATAGCCCGTCAGCATGCCCTTGGGCCGGAGAGGCAGGGGAACGAGCGGCACGAGGGCCTGAGCCGTGTTGGCACGTCTCTCGTCCCAGCGGTACTCGGGGAAGGTGTTCGGAGGCAGTGATGATAGTCGGCCCTGAGCCCGCCCCCTCATCCGCCACGGGCGCTGATCGGAGCCGAACTGGGCCGAGCCGTCCGGGCGGGTGTCCACAAAGCACCACTGGGCATCCGCTCGGGCGATCGCCAGCTTGGGCAGGCCCCGGTCGTCCACGCCCACCTTCCGCATGGTCTCCACGAGGTTCAGGAGCATCCGGCCCTGAGCCAGCAGTCGGTACCCCCGCATGATCGCTTCGTCCTCCGGAGTGCCGCGCTCTGCCACTTCACTGCGGTAGGCGAGAAAAGCCTCCCGGGCGGAGGCGCCGGAACTCTGCGGCGGCTTCGGCGGCGGTCATCTGGGGCATGGGCTGGTTCCTTTCTCGGGTGGCTTCCGGCGCGGGCGCGACCACTGATGCTTCTCGGAGTTCTCGGCCGAGAACTTCCGCAGAGCGGCGATACGGGCCTCGTACTCGGCTTGGGTCTCGCCCTCTGCACGAAGGTCAGTGCTGGCCTGAGCAGCCCACTGGTCGATGTTCATGCGTGCCGGGAGGCGAGAAGTCCGCAGAACGCCATTTCGTCGGCGTGCTTCTGGCAGCACAGCATCGACTTGACCCAGATCGTAGGGGCGTCGACCCAGAACACGGGGGCCTCGGCGCAGCCGTCCTCGTCACCCATCTCGCAGATCTTGTCAGCCAAGTTCTCAGGGCTGATTCTGGTGGTGATTCCCCTCATCTCTATCTCCTTCGGTCGTAGCGTTTACCTTGTACGTCAAGGATACACCTAGTCGGGTAGGGGAGGCAAGCTATTTTCTCAGGCCGACTCGTCAACCCGTCTATCCAGCATGCCGTCCCGAGCACGGTGGTAGAAATCCAGGGTGGCCGGATCGACACCCGAGGGGTACACGACACGACCCACGACGACCATCATCGGGCGCAGCAAGAAGCCCATCGCCCGGTATTCGGCCTTCCGGTTCTCAACGCGCTGTTGGGTGTCGTTCATCGCCCGGTCCCTTCCTAGGATGGGGATTCCGCTCGGGGTGACATCGACCACTACCAGCCCAGGTCGGGTCAGCTTCACCGGCGTCGGCGGTGGCAACGTGCGGGCTGGGATGCCTCGCAGCATCGCCGCCTCAGTCGCTCGGTGTGTCTCTTCCCGGGCTTGCGCAGCCGTCAGGCGAGGGTAAGCCCTTGGGTTGGGAACCCGAGCCCGTTCCTTTCTGGCGTTCGCATTGGCTTGGTTGGCCCGGTTCAGGACGTCGGGCCGCGGTGCCAGCCCTATCTGCCGGAGGTAGTCGGCGTAGGGCTTCGACGCCCGACGGTTGTTGCAGAGTCGGCAGGCCAGCACGAGGTTACCGAGAGCGTCACATCCTCCGGCCGAACGAGGAATGACATGGTCAGAGGTAGGACTGTTCGGCGGCTTGGCGAGGACACGAGGTACGTTCACCACGTCCAGCGGTGTCTCGCAGTAGTGGCACAACGAGCCGTCACGTTCAGCGAGGCGCATGATGCGACTGCGAGCTTGGGTGGTCATACGGCCTCTTGGCACCCAGCCGGACACCGCGCAAGAGTGCTACCGCTCATAGATCCACCATCCGTCGAAGCCCTCCGGCACGTCCGGATACCACTCCAGCATCGGTCGGAGCAGTTGCAGGTGGGCCTCAATGGTCTCGGGCTCCTGCGCACCCCAGTACCGCGTGCCATCCCACCGCCCCTCGCACACGCCTCCGTAGCGGCCGTCCGTGCTCCGGGCGAGGAAGTCGGCGGTGTCGGAAGGTGCCTCGCGGAAGGAGTTCCACAGATGCCCGATGCAGGCCCCCGTCACGCGCTCCTTACGGCGGAACCACACGGCTCGCACGGTAGCGTGGGTGAGGCTCCCAGCGGGTTCGAGCACGAGGCTGCCGAGGTCCACGGCGTACCGTCGCTTCCCGCTGATTGCGAAGCTGGCCTTCTCCACCTTTTTTATGCTCCCTTCGGCCTGTCGGTCATACGGCCTCTTGGCATCCAGCCGGACATCGGGCGAGTCCACCCGGGCACCGCCAGATCCCCGGGGGCGAGGGTGAGACCTTGTTCATGGCCCCGTGATCCCGGCAGGCTGGCTTGCCGTAGCGGTCCATGACGACGAGGCTGAAGTCAGATCCTCCGGAGTTGGTATCCGCTGAGTGGGCACGGAAATCGTCGGTCTCCACGATGGGCACGTAGACCTTCGCTGGGGATACCGGAGCGACCGGGGGATGGAGCAGACCGGTGACGAGAGCCTCCAAGTTCGCGCACAGCCGCTCTGTCCGATGCCGTCCCAAGTGGGTACGAATCGGGGCCTCGGTGCCCTCCCGCGTGGCATCGACCACTCCCCGGATCTGTTCGGCGTGAGAGGACATTTACGCTGTCGCCCGCGGCTTCGGGACATCCTGCCAGCCGAGGTCGCGGCACGCCTGACACTTGGCCCGGCCCGACCTTGAGGCCAGTCGAGGGCACGGGGTCTTGGTGAAGACCACCGGAGGCGAGTTATCCGTATCAAGATACGCTCGCTGTCCCATCCAAGAGTCTCCCAACTGGACGTAATGGCGGGCGGTAGCGGAGTCCCAGCGGACTTCCCGGCCGTCGAAGTCCTTGGCCCGAGCGGTGTTGGGGACCCGGTCCTCGGAGTGTTCGTGCTGGCCGTCCCAGAGGTCGTCCATGACAAGGCGGAGTTCCCGGGCTTCCGAGTCGTAGCGGAGAGAGCATTTCATGCTGGCTCCTCCCATCTCGTGAAGTAGCCGTAGACGCACCGGGTTCCCTCTCGGCTGGGGTCGTGTGTGTCGTGGATCACGCCGTTGATGACAGCACAGAGGTGGCCCGAGCAGACGCAGACGATTCGACCACTGGGAAGTTCGTCGGGCCGAAGGTGGACCGTGCAACCGGAGCCGATCACCATGGTCGGGTGGAAGGTCCAGTCATGGGCAGCGGCGAACTTACGGTAGGTGGCCTTGCGAACGCCATCCCGAACTGACGACCGATGGCCTCCACGCTTCTTGGTCACGCGCTCGGCCTTGGCGAGTTCCTTGAGCGAGTCGTAGATGTAGCGGTAGGGTTCCCCACCTGCGATGGCGAAAGCCCGGGTGACGCAGTCGCCAGCATCGCCCTTGAATCCAGCCTCTGCGCGGCCTCCATCGTCGTAGATCCAGTCCATGCGATTTGCCATCTACTCCGCTCCCTTCGGCCTGATCCCGGCCTTCGCACGGGCACGGGTGGCACCTTGGGCCAAGTCGTCCATGCGCGTCGGTGCGGCTACCCGGAGGCGGTTCGCGGGCTCGGACACGGCGAAGAGGGTCAGACGCTCCACTGGGATCTTCAGGTACTCGCCCGCGGCGTGGATGCTGGCGAAGAACGCCTGGACCTGAGCTTGCGTGCCGGTGCCGTGGTCGATCCGGCCCGAGCGGGTGCGGACTTCCCAATACTGGCGGGCACCGCTTGGCTCGGCGACGGGGCGCAGCGCGTAGGTGTAGGGGTGCTCGTGGCCGGACCTAGCCGGGTAGGTGACTTCAATCCTGCGCTGATCCCTGGATAGTTCGATCCTGGCGGGTACGCCGTGCTGGCGATAGAGGAAATCGACGGCTTCGAGAGCGCCTCGGGTGAAGCGGGCGATGGGGTCGGCGAGGTCCACTACGCCACTGTGGGTCTGGTAGAGGTTGAGATCGGTCACTGCGGCTCCCTTCGGTTTACCTTGTACCTGCATCATACACCTTGGGGCGAGGGATGCAATCCTCTTGGCGAAGATTCTGCCCTCTTGACGCATTCAGCGAATCGGATGTACGCTTAGCGAACAAGGTAAAGCCTACACCGAAGGAGGCCATGATGAGCGAAGGTGCAGAGACGAGGTTCAGCATGACGGCCGTGAAGCCGACCGGCGGCACCGCCAGCGTGTCCGTGTTCCGGGTGACGCACCCCCTCTCGGGCAAGCCGATGGGGATCGTCGTGCGGCTGGCCGCCTCCGGCCGGTGGTGCTTCATCTGCCCCCGGGGAAGCTGCCATGAGGACATACGCCACGACTTCCCCGATCCCCAGTCCGCCGCGGTCGCTCTCGGAGCGCACGACCTCGATCACGCCCTAGCACGTATCCGGGCCGAGATCCAGTCGGGCAAGATCACCGTGGGCATGCGGGCGAAGACGGGGATGGGCCGGTAAGGAATGAACGACATGCGGATTCTTCTGGATGTGGATGGCGTGCTCAACGCCGTCACGGACGCGCCCGGGCCTCACTGGGATACATGGCGGGGTGAGCGTGTACGTCTCACTCCGAGCCCGCTGAGCCGGGGGTTCATGATCCGTTGGGCACCAGCGGTCTGCGAGTTCCTCACCGCTATGCACGACGACGGCGCTGAGATTCTGTGGCTCACCACGTGGGAGCGGTCTGCCTTCGAGATGCTCGGGCCGGCGCTCGGTCTCCCTACGTGGCGACTAGCAGGGCAGCGTAACCACATGGCCGAGGAAGACGGCGAGTGGTGGAAACTCCCCATCGCCCGAGCGCTCTGGGAGTGGGACCACAAGCCCTTCGTCTGGATTGACGACGACCTGGGCTATGCGCCGGAGGCCCATGCGTGGCTACAGACGCTGCCCGAAGGATCGAGCCTTGCTATCGCTCCCAACTGGGCGAAGGGGATCACTCCCGACCACATAGCGCAGATCCGCAACTTCGTCGCCTAGAACAGGAGGGACCCAGCACATGGCACCAGTCAAGTTGGACCCGGCGAAGGTACTGGCGGAGTTCTTCGACGCCCTCACGAAGCCGGACGCCCTGGCCCCTTCGACCCTGGCGGACCAGATCGCCAAGGAGCACGGGGTGAGCCGCCAGGCGGTACTTCACCACCTGCGCAACGATCCCCGATGGACACCGAGCATCCGGGACGACGTGGAGACCGACAGCCAGGGAGTCTGGCGCATGCGGCCCATCGGGGACACGCCCCTGGTCGAGCAGATCGCCGAGCTCGGCCGGCAGCGAAGAGAGGGGCTCGCCCAAGCGGAGAGGGCCAAGGAGGCTCTCCTACCCCTGCTCGCCCGGGCCCGGCAGGCCAAGCCGGGGTCGCCCGAGAACCTGAGCCTCGGCCAGCTCGAGGTCCTGACGGGCTTCCGCCGGGGCTACTGCGGCCAGCTTGCCGACAAGTACCTCGCAGAGCAGGCAGCGAACACGAAGCGTCGGCGCACCAGCGCGTAACCACTACACGAAGGGGGAAGCACCACCATGGCACCCGAAGTCACCAGCACCGAAGTCGTCAGGCGAGAGCCTGCGGAGATAGCCGTTCCCGCGGGCCCCGGGTTGGTCCAGCCGATCGCAGACCTGAGCGCGATCGTGGACATGTTCACGGCGTACCAGAAGTGCGTCAAGGCGCTACTGGTGCCCATCCCCGATGGTAAGCGGTCGTCCGAGGACTACCAGCGCATCGGCAGTAAAGACTTCAAGAAGAAGTCGGCATGGCGCAAGCTGGCCACGGCGTTCGGCATCAGCGGCGAGCGGGTCAGTGCGGAGGACGACTTTCTGCCCGACGGCCGGATTCGGCGGGCAAAGCGCACTGTGCGGGCCATCGCGCCGAACGGACGCAGCATGGATGGCGAGGGTGTGTGCGACATCTACGAGCGGTGCTGCGAGCCCGGGTGCTCGAATACGGCCACCAGTCACGACCACTGCCCCGCCGCCAGAAGTGAGCACTGCCCAGGATGGACCCACTTCTCCCACGCTGAGCACGACATCCCCACCACGGCCTACACGCGGGCACTCAACCGGGCCGTGTCGGACCTGATCGGGGCGGGCGAGGTCAGCGCCGAAGAGATCGTCGGAGAGGGCGAGGACGGGGTTCCGCATCGCCGCCACAACGGCAACGGGAACGGTGAGGCGAGTGCGCCAGCCTATGACGGGAAGCTCATCACGTCGCAGTACGACGGGAAGTGCGTTGTCTGCGAGGGCCCGATCAAGAAGGGCGACCAGGTCGTCTACAAGAAGGGCAAGGGTGCTTGGCACCCGACGTGCGACCCCCGGGCGGGCGACGGCGCCGACGTGGAGCCGAGCAAGGATGCCGAGTGGCAGCAGGACCAGCCGGAGGCTGCCCCCACGGAGAAGGTGGAGACCGTGGGGGACCAGAACGCTCCCATGACCCAGGCCCAGCGGGACCTTCACCAGCGTCTGGTCCTGACGATTGCCAAGAGCGCCGGCCAGCCGAAGCCCACCATGGAGGCCGGGTTGCGCCAGATCGGCAGTGCCATCGGGCTCGACAACCTGACGGCGTGGGAATACGACGCCTGGACGGTGGCCCAGGCCGACGCAGCCGCGAAGGCGCTCACGAAGGAACTCAAGGATCTCCAAGACGCCAAGAAGGAGGCTGGCGGCAATGGATGATCGTCCCAAGCCTCTCGTGGGTCTCATGGAGGCGCTCAAGGCCAGCATCAGGGGAGAGTTCGAGTCTGACCCTACAGTGGAGGATGAGACTGTCCAGGCCCTCGGAGCGTACCGGAAGGCCCGTGCCCTGGAGGCCGTGACCGAGAGCACCCGGGGAGTGGTGGAGGCCAGCGCGGCGGCACACCAGGCCATGAGACTCCGGGCCCGTCGGCGTCAGGAGGCCCTCGAACTGGGGGCCACGCCCGAGGAGGTCAGCGCGGCCATCCTCGCCGGGCATCCGCAGGGGATGAGGCTGCGGTGAGCGAGCCCTCAGAGACCCCAGGATGCGATGATGACGGCGTGCCGAGCCCGGAGGTAGCAGACTGGGTGCTTAATGTCTACGCCCGGTCCGTGGACATCCTCACAGCGCTGTTCGTGGAGCGGGGCGCCCCGCAGGACTACGCGGACCGTCTCGCCCGTGCCTGCCTCGCCCGGCTAGCCCACGCGGATCCGCCGATCACCGTGGAGCTACTCGGTGGCTGAGCCCCTTCACGTCGGTCTGGTGATCCTGGGGTGGATCGCCGTCGTCTACGTCGTCATCCTGGCGGTGATCTTCGCCGGCCTCATGCTGGGCACCGCAGCGGCCACGTTCGACCTGCACTGGCCCCATCGACCAGCCGAGAGAATGCCCACGGATGAGGAGTGGATCGCGGAGCTTGCCCGCTGGGAGCGGGAGTACTGGCGGGAGTGACCAGTCCGGAACGACGCAGGCCGCCCCCGAAAGAGCGGCCTCGCCGACAAGGCAAACACCAGTCTCAACGCCCGTGGGGCGGAGAAACCGAAGTTAGCAGGGCCATTGTAGGGGAGCGCACCGAGTCGGGGCAAGCCAGCCCGGGACCGCATGCTTGCCGATCCGAGGCCCGTGGGCGTATGGTAGGAGCGCATTTGCCGACTCGGCGCCGGACACGCCACGCGGAAGGGGCCCGCAAAGGGGGCCCCGTGTAGTTCAGTCCGATTAACGCTCTGTAAGCCTGGCAGCGAGCGAGCGTCCAAATGAAACGGAGAACAAGGTGATCCTACACGCCTGCACTGGACCGTGCAAGTGTTCTGACGGGCCAGAGTGCGGACACGCCCTCCCCCCTGACCCGACCCTGACGGCCGTCACCGGGCTTGCCCAGGACGCCCTTCGGGTTCATCTGCGCTGGACCCTTGACCGCATGTTGGCACTCGGCCACGACGGCGGGGAGGCGGTCGAGCAGTGGCGGGGGTACTGGGGCGACGTGCTGGACTCGATCGTCGCGGACGCGGGACGCTGAGACGTGGAGTGCGCCCCCTGCGCTGGCAGAGAGGGCTGGCACCTCTCCACCTGGCGGCTGTTCTCCTCCGACCTGCAAGACCTGATCGGGGGCTCGGGGCTCTCTCAGGAGACGCTCTGCCGGGTGGGGTTCCAGACGCTCGACAAGGGCCGGGTCCGGGATCTGCTGGGGTGGAACTCCGAGGGCGAGATCTACGCGCACGTCCCCGGGGGCTACATCATCCCCTACCCCGAGCTCGGACCGGACCGGATCCCCTTCCTCCACATCCAGAGCTGGGACCACGCCGAGCCCTCCTACTGGCGGATCCGCATGCGGGCCCAGACGGCGGAGGGCAGGAAGGACGCTGTACGCAAGAAGGCTCCACGCTACCTCGGACCCGCCGGCAGACCCCCGCGGTTGTTTGTCCCTCTCATCCCGCCGTTCACCGATGGGTTCTTGATCGGGCTGGACGAACTCTACGTCGTGGAGGGCGAGAAGAAGGCGCTGAAGCTCACTCAGGACGGCATCCCCGCTGTCTGCTATCCCGGCATCAACGGGTGGCTCCAATCAGGCGAGGGGACGCCTCGGGAACGGTTCGTCGGGCCACGGAACATCTGGCGTCGACCCGTGCGGCTCCTGTACGACTCGGACATCACCCGCGACCACAAGGCCGGGTGGCCGGCCTACCAGCGCCTTGCCAGCGTCCTCATGACCCTCGGAGCGTCCTCCTGTGACATCTCCACCACTCCCGTCCCGAAAGAAGGTGTCGCATGAGCGTCCGTCGTGTGGTTGGTGCCGAGTCTGCTCCCAAGCCGCCCAAGGTAGGGCCGGATGACCTACTTACCCACGGGGGCACCCCCGACGACATCCGCAACGCTCCGCCCCTCGAGAAGTTGGAGCGGTATGCCTTCGGCTGGCGGTTCAAGGTGGGCAACGTCACGTTCGACTTTCAGGACGTAGAGGAGAAGCGAGGGGAGATCCGGGGGGAAATCTACCTCTACCGTGGCACCAAACTCGTGGATTTCGACACCAACTTCAACCTCGGCTCGAGCCGGGTCCGGACCACCTTCTCCAACCGCTGGGCCACGCTGGTCCAGGGGTTCCCCTACGAGTGGGGGCCGACGGTGGACCAGATGTGCGCCACCATCGTGCAGGCCGAACGGGAGCTTGACGAGTCCCGACCACTCGGTATCCCAATGGTCCGGCGAGAGGAGCCCTACTACTTCTGGCCGCTAGTCCGAGAGGGGGGCTGCTCCCTTCTCTTCGGGGATGGAGGCAGCGGAAAATCAGTGATCGCCCTGTGGATCGCGCTGGCGCTCACGACTGACTGCGACGTGCCCAAGCCCTGCGAGCCTCAAAAACAGAGCCGGGTTCTCTACCTTGACTGGGAGGCCGACTGGGAGACACACAACTCCCGTCTCCTGCGCCTCGCACAGGGAGCGAAGGTGCCCCCCCCAGAGGCCCCAGCCCTTGAGTGGCTCCACATGGACCAGCCGCTCGTGGACCGGGTACGGGCCATCCGGCGCAAGATGGACGACATCGGAGCAGACGTGGTGGTCCACGACAGCGTTTCGTGGGCGGCTGGGGGCTCCCTGCTGGACGATGACATCGCCCGGTCCTACCTCCAAGCCGTCCGCAGGATCGGGGGGACGCACTTGGCCATCGCACACGTCTCAGCCGACACGGCTAAGAACGGCTTTCGAGGAGCACACGCCTTCGGCTCACGGTTCTGGCATCACGGCCCCCGTCTGACGACCTACATCCGTCGGTCGGGCGAGAACGGCACCATCGCATTCCTGCGGCAGAAGGCCAACAACGACGCTCCGATCCCCGACGCTTGGGGGCTGAACTTCGAGTGGGAGGCCGAGGGTGGTCCCATCTACGTCACGGGAACCAAGGTGT
>Ga0307469_10000039_pt1 | contig 47252 bp, 43 predicted proteins | sample atmos_gasesAM2C__FD_203084 | JGI IMG/M metagenome (GOLD analysis project Ga0307469, IMG submission 203084) | Hardwood forest soil microbial communities from Morgan-Monroe State Forest, Indiana, United States - atmos_gasesAM2C_515 | ecosystem: Environmental > Terrestrial > Soil > Temperate... | reverse complement strand
GGGATGTTAGGGGACGATAAGCGCCGGACGAGAATGTTCCCATCCGACAAACCCTCACAAATAGCGTTCATTGCATCAGGTTTGTCTTCGGCAAAATACCCGCCGGCAAAATAGCGTCGACCAATTGTCCTGTGCCAACCGTTTGGTCTTCGCAGTTGCCTGCAGGTATTTGTTCGTTACCTGTAGGTTGCTGTGCCGCAAGTATTCGCGAATCGTTAGTTGATGATCGCCCATTTCCGCCAGCATCGTTCCAACCGAGTGTCGAAGAGTGTGCCAGCCTACACCCGTGATTCCGATTCGTCTGAATGCAGGCTGAATCTTCTTCTTAAACACTGAAGCGAGATCCAATGACTTGGTGCCTTGCAGTCTTTCGGAAGGAAAAACGAAATCTTCGGCTTGTTGTAGAGGCTCTGCGATCTCCACCCCTGCAAAGAGTGTTTCAGGTGCTTCAGGTTCCCACCTCGACGCCAGGAATACGAGTCTTGAAACGCTGAAGCCTATGTTCTCGAAGTCGCACTCCAGCCAGCGGAGCGCTCCGAGTTCGCCCGTGACTGCTTTTTGTTGAGCATCGATTAGGATCGAGAGCCGCTGCCTTTCGCTCCTCCCCGCCGAGGCCGACGGACCGCCCTGACCTTCCCGGACGGGCCTCCTCCGCAGAAGAACTGATCCTCCCCATCGGACTCGAGCCCAGAAACGTACACGCCAGTCGGCATCTCGAGCCTTTCCTGGACTTCTCCTGTCCCGGGATCGACCCGCCTTAAGTCGCTCTCCTCACCTTCCCAGGTGGCATGCCAAAGCTCTCCATCGACCCACGTGACCCCGGTGACGAAGCGGTTGGATTCGATAGTGCGAAGAATCGCGCCTGTCTCAGGATCGATTTGATGGATCTTCCGGTTTCGATACTGCCCGACCCAAAGCGTACCCTCGGCCCACGCGAGTCCCGAGTCGCCGCCCCCGCCGGGCGCCGGGATGGTGGCGAGCACACTGCCAGTTTTGGGGTCGATCTTCTGGATGTGATCCTCGGCGATCTGAAACAGGTGTTTGCCATCGAAAGCCGTTCCTGCATGCGCCGCGACATCTATCGAGCGCATCATCTTTCCGCTCGCGGGATCGAAAGCATTCAGCTTGTCGCCAGATGCAAACCAGACGTGCTGACCGTCATAGCTAACTCCATGCACGTGGTCAGCTCCCGGGAAAGGGCCATACTCTTGGATGATTTCAACGTTTGATCGTTTCATGTTTCTACCTTAATCGATCGGTAGAGGAGCCGGGAGTAACAAAATCGTCGTGAATCCCGGCAGGGGCGGTGTTATCCAGCGACGAGAGCGCGCCCGGCCAAACGATTGCACCTTGCCTTCTGCCGCAAGCGAATCGAGCGCCCGCTGGACTGTGCGCTGGCTGGCTCCAAGGGCAAGCGCCAGGGCCGAGCTCGACCACGACTCACCGTCGGCGAGGAACGCCAGCACATCCGCATGTTCCTCTTCGACGGGCCGAGCTAACACGACGACGTCGCGTCCACGCTGCGGAACGAGCGCAAAGCCCCGCGTCGTCGCACTGATGTCGGCCAGCCCCCGAAGCATCCTGCGAAGCCGCCCTATCTCGACTCGCAAACGGGCGCGATGCGATTCATCGACGAACCTTGCTCCGAATGCCCGCGCCAGAAGCAGGTCTCTCGGCACGTCTCCGGGCCACGCTTCGCCTAGCGCGCGGGCGAGGGCGAATAACACCGGACGTCTTGCGAGTGAAACAAGGGTATCTGCGTGACGCACGAGGTTGCGGCATGCATCCACGACGATGGCTTTGGACGCCATCAGCTCGTCAACGTCTTCGAGTAGTAGGAGACGCTCGGCGCCACGCGCAATCAGGCGCGCTGCTGGTGTTTTCAGGACGCGAGATGCGCTTTCGACCTCCGCGATCAACGCAGGGATACGAGCTTGGTGCGCGGTCCGTTCGGCCCGAGCAAGCGCGTCTCGCGCTTCTTTCGTCCGGAGGCGCCGCATGGCGATCCCGGCAACCACGAGCGTGTGCACAGTCCTCCAAGCGGGCGGGAAGGGACTGGGATCCAGGTCGGCAAGCATGCGTTCGGCCTCATCCAGATGCCCGATTAGAACCAGGCGCCGGACCTCCAGGTATCGCGCATACACCGCGTTCAAGCGGTCGCCGTGCGCGTCGAGGGTTGCACGCGCGGACTCGAGTGTTTTCAGTGGCCAGCTCAGGTCGCGCGAGGCGAGCGCGATTTCAGCCTCAGCTACCACGCATCTCGCGCGGGCCACGGGTTCTTTCGGGCCGAAGGCGCGCGCAGCCTTCCGCAGGAGTTCCTTCGCTCGCGCGAAATCGCCGAGCTGCGCCATCGCGATGCCGCGAAGCGCAAGCGCCGGCGCATCGTCGCGCAGCGCGACTCGCTTCAGTGCTCCGAGGGGATCACCCGCCGCAAGCGCCCGCGCTGCAGCCGTGATTAGAGAGTCCATCCGAATCCCGCCAAACTTGTCACTCCCACCCCTTCGATGCCCCGCGCTAAATATAGCGCATGGCAACCAAACACCAAGTCAGAGCGAGAAAGATATGATCATCGAGAACAAAACAATCCTAATCACCGGCGTTGTATGCCGGTACACGCCAGCCCCGCGAATGAATTAGAAGTTCAGAGGAGGGACATATGTGCCCAGCATGCATCGCAAGCACAGCAGTAATGGTCGCTGGTGCCGGATCCACGGGAGGAATCCTGGCGGTGTGCATCGGCAAGTTCGGAAAATTGTTCAGAGCAAATCGTCTCGGACTGTTTCAGAAAAAGGAGAAATAAGATGGCAACAAGCAAAGAGAGAGACAAGGAACACGGGAGAGGGCATCTGGCGATCAACACACCCCCAATCGTGTCGCATCAGCAGTGGGAGGCTGCGCACCACCAGCTCCTCGTGAAGGAAAAGGCCTTGACCCGCTCCCGTGACGCGCTGGCCGCCGAACGTCGGCGGATGCCTTGGCTGGCTGTGGACAAGAAGTACGAGTTCGACGGACCCAAGGGCAAAGTAACCCTGCTCGATCTGTTCGAGGACCGTCGGCAGTTGGTCCTCTATCGCGCATTCTTCGAGCCCGGAGTGTTCGGCTGGCCCGAGCACGCCTGCCGAGGCTGCTCCCTGGGTGCCGATCAGGTCTCCCACCTGGCCCATCTGAACGCCCGCGACACCACCCTCGCCTACGCCTCGCGCGCGCCTCAGAAGGACATCGAGCGCCTGAAGGCACGAATGGGTTGGAAGATGCCCTGGTACACCATCACAGACAGCTTCGACAAGGACTTCGGCGTCGATGAATGGCACGGCCACAACGTGTTCGTCCGCGATGGCCAGCGGGTGTTCCGCACATACTTCATCAACGGGCGTGGCGACGAAGCGATGGGGACCATCTGGAGCTACCTCGACATAACCCCGCTCGGCCGTCAGGAGACTTGGGAGGACTCGCCAGAAGGCTATCCCCAGACCGCGCCGTACAAGTGGTGGAACTGGCACGACAACTACGACGCCGAGGCCTCGCCTGACCCGAAGTGGGTCGATATATTAACCGACCCTCAGGAAGCCGCCCGAAAGCGCGAGGCAGAGGCGAAAGCCAGCTAAGAAGGGCGCCACTTCGTCGACCGAGTCGAGAGGTCTCGAAGAAGTCGCCGTCGCCGGGCAACGCATTTCAGAAACTCGGGCGACGGCCCCAGGCTGTCCACATGATCGGCGACGGCATCATGAAGGCCGGACTGTCCAGGCTCGCAATGTCTTGATCGAAGTGCTGGTGCGTTACAAAGCCGGCATTGGTCATGGCTTTGCGAACCTGCATATAGTTTGCTCGCTTCAGGCACACACCCGGAGACCCACACTGCCACATCGACATCCGGGTCTGGACAGGTGGGCAAGATGGGTCATGCCCACGGTTTCTCTTCCCAGCATGATTCAGGCTCTGCCAGCATTCGGGTGTCATGCCGGGACACAGCTCTGATCCGTCTCAACTTCCTCACTCCAATATGCCTTCGGCTGCCAAATGCAGCACGGTTCTTCGGCGAACACGTCTCCGGTCAGCGCATGCGCTCGCGCACGCGAGCCACCGCAGACCTCGCGAAATTCGCACACACCGCACTTGCCTTTGAGGTTGGCACTATCCCGCAGCGACACGAAAAGTGGAGAATGCCGGTAGAGTTCGGTTAGCGACTGTTTTCTCACGTTGCCGGCAGAGACGGGCAAGAATCCGCTTGGAAAAACCTCACCCAATTGCGAGATGAACACGAACCCTTTACCGTCATTGATTCCTCGGGGCGCGCGCCCGATGCCGTCTGGCGTATCTGTGCCTAGCATCGGGGATAATGAGGTGGTGCCGTTTCTCTTTTCCGCGGTCCTGCGCTGCAAGAGGAAGCGGCGATAGTGCTGGGCTTCTGTGCTCTTGATATCGAACTCTACTCGACGAGATGTTTCGTAGAGCTTCTCAAAAACCTGTTCAAACTCTTCGGCGGAGATCAAATCGCTTGTGACGCCTCGACCCGTGGGCACTAGAAAAAAGACGCTCCACAACACGATGTCGAGTTGCTCCATCCATGCAATCGTGGAATCCAAGTACTGCAAGTTGCGTCGTGTGATCGTGGTATTGATCTGAACGGGGAGATCGATTTTTCGTGCCCAGCGGACAGCTTGCAGAGTCCACTCGTAGGAGCCGGGCACCCGGCGAAAGGCATCGTGAACCTCGGCCGTCGGGCCATCCAGGCTGATCGCAAGTCGCGCCAGACCGCAGGCTTTGAGCCTGACGATGGCTTCCTTGGTTAACAGAGGAGTAGCGCTAGGGGTCAAGGAAATCCTCACGCCGCGGGAAGATGCGTATTCAACCAGTTCGAAGGCGTCGGGCCGCTTCAAGGGGTCGCCGCCGGTCAGGACGAAGACCGGAGCCTTCAGGGCGGCCACTTCATCGATGAGCCTTTTGCCTTCGGCAGTACTGAGTTCCAGGGCACTCCGGACGGGTTGTGCACAGGCGCGACAGTGCACACACGCCAGATCGCACGCCTGCGTTGTTTCCCAGATCACAATAAAGGGGCTTTCATCGAAATCCAATTTCAGTTCCACAACCATCCTCCAGCGGCAGATTCTTGAAAACAAGGGTGCCAGACGTGTGACCACCTGCATGTGACCTATGTCACAGATTGAAATTCAAGGGCTTCTATCCCTTAGGCGGTGTCCGGAGGAAGCAGCTAGCGAGGGTTTTCGGAATTATGGACTTCCGAATCCACGCGGTCGACAAAAAGACAAGGCTCAAACAGATCAAGAACTGCGCAGGAAAGATGGGTACATTTCTGGTGTTACGAGCAAATGAAAGCAACCGCAAGCAGTAGTCCAAAGGCAACTCCTTGCTTGATCTCTGACCAGCCCAAGCGCCTGACATCCAGAGGTTCGGGTTTTCGAACAAACCACAGAGTCCCTCGAACCAGGGCGGGGACAAAAGCGACGACCACCAAGGGAGGAAGAAAATGCCAGAAAGCCGCGATGGCCAGGAATGCAAACAACACCGGCTGCGCCAGTAAGAAGAACTTTCCGCGCGCAACTTTCTGAGAGGGAGTGGTTGCACGGGCAGAATGAATTCGCAGTTGTACGAAATGAATCTGGTTGCCCGCGAAGACCCAGTTGGCCACCCATAGGATCAAGGCACGCCCACCAAGCTGTCCCGTGCCGATGTAGTAAGCAGCCGGTGCAGTGCAAACGAGACCAATTGCGCCGACCATTTGAGCCGCCATTCGCGTTTTCCGACCCAGGCTCCGAAGAATGGATTGGATCAAGAACGCCAGCGCTGCTGCTCCTCCCAGAAGGAGCAACTGCAAGCTTTGACCTTTCCACATCAGATCGGTTAAACAAGCGGTTGTTAGAGCAGCCAAGAACGCCGCTGCGACAAGTGCGACCCGTCGTTCCGCTTTCGTATTGGCTGTTATCGAGCTGGTGCCAATCAGACTCTCAACTGGTGTTCGCAGCCAAAATAGCGAGAGTGCGGCGACCGTGAATATGAGCAATGGCCAGATCCGGTGTTGCGAAGCATATCCTGCGACAACTCCGGTAAACAGAGGAACAAGAAGCAGGCCCCAGGCACCATGTTCGCGAGGAATAACCAAGGCTCGCACACGGGCCTGCTGAGCGGCATGGAGAGCATCACTTGCCTCGTTCATTCTCTTCCTACTTGTTGACGCAGTCTTTGCGTCAGTTTCTCGTTTCAAGTTTCAACGTATCCCAGTCTGCTCGGGAAACGCTCCCATCCAAACAGGTTACTGCCCCTTTTCCATGGCTATCGCACGGGGGAACAGAATGTTGTTCTCCAGGTGAATGTGCTGGTGCAGATCGGATTCAAAGTCCGCCAACGCCTTGTAGAGCGTCTGGTAGCTGCTGCACGCGTCGCCCGGAGCCGTATAGCCACAAGTGGCTTCGCGCATGGCGCGCAACGCATTCCCAGCGGAGTCGTGCTCGTGTTCCATCATGGACACTGGGTTTTGCACGCTGCCAAAAGGCGAAGGTAGTACGGGTTCCTTTTGGATGACGGCTTCTTCCATCCTCACGATGTAGGGGAATAGAACCCGTTCTTCTTTCATCATGTGTGTCGTCAGTTCCTGGACTAAGCCCTGAAAATTGGCCCGGACCTGTTGCAGTTCGGGATGGTTCTTCCCGTGGACGGAGCAAACCTTGTCCAGGAGAGGAACGAGGCGAGCCATTTCCTCACGAGTGTATTTATGGTGCGTGTTCATGATGTGAGCGATCAAATCCGCGAGGGGTTCAAGTTGCCAATTCCGGTGCTTCTGCGTGGCATGTGCCGCTTCCTCAGCCATCTCGAGCGTATCGATCACCTGATCGACCGAGAGATTTGATGCCCGGCATGCATCTCCCAGCGATTTGTTGCCTCCGCAGCAGTAGTCAATGCCCAGCTTTTCGAAAACTCTGGTAGCCGATGTATTTCCCAGCGCCAACTCACGGACGGTTCTTTCAGCGGTCATGGTCATTGCAGTCTCCTGACGACCCAGCTCAATCCTGATGGGTCGCGCTTGATGTTCTCAAGTTAGCGGAGCAGCAGACCCCTGCCGATGACTTTTGTCACGAAGAAGAAACTTGGACGAAGAAGTTCAGAAGGGGAGGAATCGGAAAGAATTATGAGCGAGCCATGAGGCCTAGACTCATTCTGGTGAATCGATTTCGGCTTCCAGCGCTCTTAGATTTGAGATCGTCACCGTCCGCCCGTCGATCTGCAGTATTCCCTCTGCCTGGAGGCGAGACAGATTGCGGGAGACAAGCTCGCGGACCGTACCAATGTGCGAGGCCAGTTCCTGATTGCTGGCGGGCAACGTAATTTCCACGCTTGCGCCGGAACGTTTGCCATCCTTCTGCGCGAGACGCAACAGAAATGAAGCCAGTCTGTGACGCACTGTGGTGAACGAGAGTTCTTCGATGATGCCGACCAATCGGCGCAAGCGAGAACCGACAACCCGCAAGACTTTCAACGCAACCTGAGGGTGGGCCAGGCACAAAGCCTGAAAGTCTTGCTTGCTGACAAAGAGGAGCGTGGCATCGTCGATGGCCGTTACGGATGCTGGATAGTTGCCACCATCGAACACGGGAAGTTCGGCAACCGAACTACCCGGCCCATCGATACTGAGCACCTGTTCGCGCCCATTGGCCGAACTCTTAAAGATTCGCACATGGCCCGACTCGACGACGTAAAGGCCTGAACAAGGCTCGCCTTCGCCGAACACGCTCTGGCCCGCTGAATAGTTGCGTGGCACAGTACGTTGCGCGAGAAAACTTAATTCGCCTTGCGTGAGCCCGGAGAAGATCGGGACTTTGGCGAGCGTCTGTCCAACCGCAGAATCAGGCTCTGGCACGGTGGTTATTGTATCGGAGGACGGTGACGGGAGGGCGTGTGTTTCCGGTCCAAGCAGGTCTTTTCTACACTGTGACAAAAGTCATCGTCCCGGCCTTCCTAGCCAATTAACGTGCATTCCAGGCGGAGCCCTTACGCACCACGGCTCTCCCTCAACGTGCCGATCCGATCACTGACGGCAAATGGTGAGTAAGACCCTTCTTAGGAGGCGTGGTCTTCATGGAATACAAGAAACTATGGATCGCATTCGGATTGGTCATGCTGATCTCCTTCACAATTCTCGGCAGCGTGGGCTATAAGGCAATCAGCAACGGCCCGCCCATCCCGAGCAAGGTCGTGACGGCTGACGGGCGGGTACTTTTCACTGGCGAAACGATTCGTAACGGACAAAATGTCTGGCAGTCTACCGGAGGCCAGGAAATTGGGACAATCTGGGGGCACGGCGCCTATGTCGCTCCCGATTGGAGCGCCGACTATCTCCACCGGCAATCGCTGATCGTTCTTGATCGCTGGGCGCAAGCGGAAGGCTTTGCCAACTACGCAGGCTTGCCGGCCGAACAGCGAGCCGCCCTACAGGGCCGACTGACCGAAGTGACTCGCCATAATTCTTACGATGCCGCGACCGAAACCATCGTCATTGACAAAGATCGTGCTGCCGCCTTTGATCAATTGGCTGCCTACTACGCAGACGTATTCGGTAAAGGGCGCAACGAATACGCGATCCCAGCCGGTGCCCTGACGGATCCCACCAAGCAACATGAGATGGCAACCTTTTTCTGGTGGACGGCATGGGCAGCGAGCACGAATCGTCCCGGCCAGGGTGTCAGCTATACGCAGAATTGGCCACATGAAGAACTGGTTGGCAACCGCCCAACGGGAGGCACGATTGTCTGGAGCGTGATCAGCTTTGTCCTGCTGCTGGCTGCGGTCGGCGGCATGGTCTGGTATTTCGCTTCCCAGGATCACAAGCCTTCCACTGGCATCGCGCCTCGTCGTGATCCTTTGTTAGGGATGAGTCCCACTCCGTCGCAGAAAGCCACGGTGAAGTATTTCTTCGTGGTAGCTGCGTTGTGGGTGGTCCAGGTCGCACTCGGAGCCATCGTTGCCCACTACGCGGTCGAAGGCGGCGGCTTCTACGGAATTCCGCTGGCGAAATGGCTGCCATATTCGGTGGCGCGCACTTGGCACCTCCAGATTGGCATTTTCTGGATTGCCACGTCGTGGTTGGCGACTGGCTTGTACATTGTGCCCGCCGTCAGCGGCGCTGAACCGAAAGGGCAGAAGCTGGGAGTGAATGTACTTTTCGTCGCGCTCGTGGCCGTGGTCGTCGGATCGCTCGCCGGGGAATGGATGGGCATCGAGCAGAAGCTCGGCAACTTCTGGTTCTGGCTGGGATCGCAAGGCTATGAATATGTCGACCTGGGACGACTCTGGCAGATATTGCTCTTCGGCGGACTGACCTTCTGGCTATGGCTCATGTGGCGTGGCATCAGGCCAGCGTTGGCGCGTCGGGATGAAAACCACTCGCTGCTGTTGTTGTTCCTTATCTCCAGCATCGCCATCCCCGTGTTCTACGCTGCCGGCCTGATGTACGGACAGCGCAGCCCCCTTATCACCGCAGAATATTGGCGCTGGTGGGTAGTGCACCTCTGGGTTGAAGGCTTCTTTGAAGTGTTCGCGACCGTAGTCATCGCCTTCTTGCTGACTCGACTGAAACTGCTCTCGGTGGTGACCGCGACACGTTCGGTGCTGTTTTCAACCGTCATTTATCTTTCGGGTGGCATTATCGGAACCTTTCATCACCTCTACTTCACCGGCGCTCCGAATTCGGTGCTGGCGCTGGGTGCGGTATTCAGCGCATTAGAGGTGGTGCCATTGGTGCTGATCGGTTTCGAAGCCTGGGAAAATATCCGGCTATCGCACGGTACAGCGGACAGCCCATGGATCAGTGCTTACAAATGGCCGATCTACTTCTTTGTCGCCGTTGCATTCTGGAACTTTGTCGGCGCCGGGCTGTTCGGTTTCATGATCAATCCGCCGATCGCGCTCTACTACGTGCAAGGATTGAACCTGACGCCGGTACACGGACACGCTGCGCTTTTCGGGGTATATGGCATGTTGGGCCTTGGCCTTATGCTGTTCTGCCTGCGTGCCCTGCGGCCCGGCCTGATGTGGAAAGACCGGCCACTGGCAATCGCATTCTGGTCGCTCAACATCGGTCTGGCCCTGATGATCCTGATCAGCATGCTGCCGGTCGGGCTGTTGCAAGCCTGGGCATCAGTCGAATACGGCACATGGTTCGCGCGTTCAGCCGAGTTCATGCAAACACCACTGGTGAACCGCCTGCGCTGGATGCGGATGTTCGGGGATACGCTGTTCGCCTTCGGGGCTCTCGTTCTCGGATGGTTTGTCCTGGGGCTTATCACCGGACATTCTTTCGATCGCACCGCAACCCTCGACGAAGGGGAATACTCTCCCCGTCCCGTTGGAGTGAAGGCCGAAGAAGAGGTTACCGTGGGCCATTGATCCTCTTTTTCTAGCTACAAATTCCACCTACAAAGTGCCGCTGGGAATGCATCCCCAGCGGCATCTTTATGGCAACGCCCGCCTGAAAACTCACGGCCTCGAGAAGACTCTTAGCATACGAATCGACCGGCCCCAGTAAGTCTCAAGCGTGGATGTTGGCAGCTAGGCGGCGGACCGCCCTTGGCTGAATGCCGCTGAGGCCAGCCATTCTTCAAAAGTTGGTCCGGCGAGTTTCGCCTTGGGCCCAGGCAACAATCCAGCGGACTCGTAGAGGGCTTGGTCTGGGTCGCCCGTGTTACTCACACTCTCGATCCGCCGAGGGGCACCACGTTTGGCGATAAGCTTCACGGCTATGTCAACAAGGTTCTCGGCCCTCGGGCCGGCGATCTCCGAGATCGGCGCCGATCCCGATGTCCGCACCGCTGCGGGAGTGATGGCCAGGTTGACGAGTTCTTCCGCGACGGTTCTGGCGGCGACCAATTGCGTACGCATTCTTGGTACGTAGCTCACGTCGCCCTGCGTACCCCAATCTACGATCTGCTCAACGAACTCATGAAATTGCGCCGCACGCAATATAGAGACCCGGATCGGGCCCACGAGCATGACCTTCTCATGAGCGACCTTCGCCGCCATATATCCAGCCTTGAACCGGTCGATTCCGATAATCGACACCACGATCAGCCGCTGCACGCCGGCTTGTGAGCCGGTCTCCTGCAGATTCCTGGCTGCAGTGGTGAAGAACTTCGTGGCCGCCTCTTGGTCGGGGGACGGACCGCTGGCCGCGTCGATTACGGTCTCAACACCTGCCAAGGCCTGCGCCAAACCCTTTCCGCTAACAATGTCCACACCTGTAGAACGTGCTATCGAGACCACGTCGTGTCCATCGGCGTTAAGAAGATCGACGACATGATGCCCGACCCTTCCGGTAGCCCCTGTTACAGCTATTCTCATAGCCTTTATCCTTTCCGATCACTGACAGTGACATTCTTGAGTTCATATCCACGCCGTCGCATCGGTTGAATATTTCCCGTCAGATATTTTGGATGTCGCTATCGGGTATGCGACTCAAAGGAATGCGCTCCATAATCTCCGCATACCGCAATCACCTTAGTGAGCAGCTGCAGCTTCACCAGCAGCCATCCGTTTCGCTTCGGTTTCAAACCGAACCGCCCAGTCATGGATCCAGGCGCGTGTCGCGCCGACGAACTCAATTTTTCCTGGCGAGATCTATCGCGCGCCACGAGGCTGGCCGAGCTCAGTTATCATAGTTTCATTCATATCCACGAAGTCGACAGGGGTGGTCACTTTGCGGCGTGGGAGCAGCCGGAACTCTTTGCCATCGAGGTCCGCGCGGCCTTTCGATCGTGCCTTAATTGCGGATGTAGATTGAGTACAGCTTGCGCGCCGCCTCATTACGCCATGGGTTTGCATCCGACAGGGAGAGAATGAATGTCACCCGTGAATACCAATTCGAAAGTGTCATCAGCAGTCGTCGAAAGTCCACGTCCGGGCAGCGCCGAGCAGCGGTTGAAAGAACTCGGTATCCAACTCCCGTCTCCGCCAAAGCCGTTTGGCGCGTATGTAGAAGCCGTGCAGACCGGCAATCTGCTCTTCCTGAGTGGGATGCTTCCGACCGAAGCTCACGCAGCGAAGGTCATAGGCCGCGTCGGCGCGGAGCTTGATGTAGAAGCAGGGCGCAAAGCGGCTCGCCTTGCGGCGCTCAACGCCCTCGCCGTAGCGCGGCAGCATTTGGGATCGCTCGATAGAGTGATGCGGGTCGTCCGGCTCGGGGTGTCGGTGGCCACTTCCGGAAATGTCCGCGACCAGCCGAGAGTCGCTGACGCCGCTTCGGAGTTGCTGCAAGACGTCTTTGGAAAAGACAAGAGCCCTTGCCGCCTGGTATACGGCGTCGCCAGCCTTCCGCTGGGCACCCCGGTCGAACTGGAAGTCATTTTCGAGGTAGCGGTGTAAGGGCGCGGCGAAGGGTCTTGTTCCCTCACCCAGTCCAGTCATACTTTCAACAACGCAAAACATTCAGAGGAGGAGCTATGGCAACGATGAGAGTAGCGGTAGTACCAGAGCTGGCACCCATGAAGGTGGCACAGATTTCTAAACCCGGAGCAGATTTCGAGATCGTCGAACGCGTGATTCCCAAGCCAGGCGCAGGCCACGTTCGCATTAAGGTGCAGGCTTGTGGTGTCTGCCACAGCGACGTGCTCACGAAAGAAGGCCTTTGGCCTGGAATTCAGTATCCGCGCGTTCCCGGGCACGAAATCGCCGGCGTCATCGACGAAGTGGGCGCCGTTGTTTCGGAATGGAAGAAGGGGCAGCGCGTCGGTGTGGGCTGGCACGGCGGCCAGGACGGTACGTGTCGCGAGTGTCGTCGCGGAGATTTTCGCAATTGCCGGAATCTGAAAATTCCGGGCATCAGCTATGACGGCGGATATCAGCAATACATGGTCGCTCCCGTCGAGGCACTGGTGGCGATGCCCGAGACTCTTAGTGACGTGGAAGCAGCACCGCTGCTCTGCGCTGGAATTACTACCTACAACTCGCTGCGCCACAGCGGTGCGCTCCCCGGTGACCTGGTCGCAGTGCAGGGTATCGGGGGGCTGGGCCACCTTGGAATTCAATTCGCTCAGAAGTTTGGTTATAAGGTCGCGGCGATCGGACGGGGATCGGAAAACGCTCCGCTCGCAAAGAAACTCGGAGCCAGCGTGTACATCGACAGCGCAGCAACGAACGCAGCCGAAGCACTGCAGAAACTGGGCGGAGCCCAGGTAATTCTTGCCACCGCGCCCAACTCGAAAGCGATGTCTGAGTTGATCGACGGTTTGGGCCCGAACGGCAAGCTCATGGTGATCGGTGCGACATTCGATCCCATTGAGGTCACGCCGATACAGCTCATCACTGGAAGTCGAACGATTCAGGGTTGGGCTGCAGGAACAGCAGCCGATTCCGAAGATACGCTGCGCTTCGCCGAACTGACAGGCGTGCGTCCCATGATTGAAACCTATCCGCTCGAACAAGCTGGCGAAGCCTTCGCGCGAATGATGAGCGGCAAGGCACAGTTCCGCGTCGTTCTAACAATGTGAGGTTAGCCAGCGACGCAATCGAGAACGCCTGCGAGCGCCTGGTCTGCGAGCTCGCGTTGACAGGAGCCAGACATGTGTCTGTCCACAGTGCCGGTTTGGACTCGGTGCTTGCACGTTTCTCGTATCGGACTCGTGAGTTCTGTCATGTTTCGCATCATTTCATTTGCTGGCTCAATCCCAGGGAAAGGAACATCGCGTGGGACACCCGACTTTCTATCGCGCGATACAGATTGATGGGCTCTCCATCTTCTACCGAGAGGCCGGACCGAAAGACGCGCCCACGATCCTCTTGCTGCACGGACTGCCATCCTCTTCGCGTATGTTCGAGCCGCTCTTCATCCGGCTCTCCGATCGCTTTCACCTGGTCGCCCCCGACTATCCTGGCTTCGGACACAGCGACTGGCCAGACCCGAAGAAATTCGCATATACGTTTGACCATTATGCCGACATCATGAACCACTTCACTGAAGCGCTCGGGCTCCCACGCTACAGGCTTTACATGCAGGATTACGGCGGCCCGGTGGGTTTTCGCATGGCCCTGGCTCATCCGGACCGGGTCGAGGCTCTGATTGTTCAGGACGCTGTGGCGCACAACGAAGGCCTGGGGGCAAATTGGAAGCCGCGGCGGGCTTTTTGGGCCGATCGCCCTGCCAACGAAAGTGCGTTGCGCACAAATCTCCTGTCGCTAGCCACGACGCGTACCCGCCATGTCGGAAACGATCCTAGCGTCGAACGCTATGACCCCGATCTCTGGACCGATGAATTCGCCTTTCTCAACCAGCCCGGCCAGGCCGACATTCAAAGCGACTTGTTCTACGACTATCGGACTAACGTGGAAGCCTATCCGAAATGGCAGGCATGGATGCGCGAGAAGCACCCGCGCCTGCTGGTGATCTGGGGTAAGTACGATCTGTCGTTTGACCCCGGCGAACCGGAACGCTACCGGCAGGATGTGCCGAATGCACAAGTGCACGTTCTCGACGCCGGCCATTTCGCATTGGACACGACCGCAGATGAGATCGCCGCGTTGGTCCAAGGTTTTCTGAGTTCTTCACGTTGAGGGGTATGCATGTCAGCCAAGAAAACAGCTATCGTTACGGGAGCATCGCAGGGTATTGGTGCAGGTTTGGTCGAGGCATTCCTGAAAGAGGGTTATAACGTCGTCGCGACCTCCCGCAATGTCAGTCAATCGTTGACTGCCTCATCCACGCTGGTTCTCGTCGATGGCGATATCGCTAAGCCGGAGACCGCTGCCAAAGCTGTCGAAGCAGCGATCCAGCACTTCGGGACTATCGATGTTCTCGTGAATAACGCTGGAATCTTCCGAACCAAGGCATTTACGGACTTTACTACCGAAGACTTCAACGCCCTGATCTCGACCAATCTGCTGGGATTTCTGTATACCACTCAACTTACTGTGAAACAGATGCTGAAACAGAAGTCGGGGAGCGTTGTGAGCATCTCTGCGGCGCTCGCCGATCAGCCCATCGCCGGCATAAATGGCTCGGTTTCTATGATTATGAAGGGTGGCCTGAATACCGTGACCCGGAGTCTCGCAATCGAGTATGCAAAAGCAGGTATCCGCTTCAACGCAGTAGCCCCAGGGGTAGTGGACACCCCATTGCACAAGGATGATTCCAGAGACTCTCTTACGGCATTGCAGCCCATGGGGAAAATCGTGGAAGTAAAAGACGTTGTCAACGCTGTTCTCTACCTGGCGCAGGCAGGTCAAGTAACCGGAGAGATCCTCCACGTGGATGGTGGTTCTCACGCTGGCTGCTGGTAGACGCCCAGCCTGCTCAACTTCCATTGATCCGCTGAAGATATCTTGTGGCCGTCACGGGCGTGCGCGGCTTGAGCGCGACAATTCCTGAATCAAGTGGCGAAAATCGGCCGGCAGTTTGCAGTCAATCGAGACGGGTTGTCCCGATCCTGGATGAACAAACTGAAGATACGCAGCATGGAGCGCAACCCGAGCAATTCGTTGCTCCGCCGATTCCTGCGGATGGTATTTTCTGTCGCCGATGACCGGATGGCCCAGCGCCAAAAATTGCGCGCGGATCTGATTCTGCAGTCCGGTGACCAGCTCAACCCGGACTAACGAAGCATCCGCAAAGTGGCGTTCGACGGAATATCGAAGTTCTGCACGCGTCGCTCGGGGGTCTCTGGCGGTGCGCAACTTTTGAAACATTCCTTCGCGTCGAAAATAGTGAACTAGCGTCCCCGTCTCAACGGCGAGACGGCCGCGCACGACGGCCAGATACCGTCTTACGGGAGTATGGTCTAGGAACTGTCGCACCAGCACGTTCCGATCCGGAGCGGTCTTCGCAAACAGCAACACGCCAGAGGCAAACCGATCGATGCGATGCACCACGAAGGCTCGTTGCCTCTTCAACTGGAGTCGCGCCACCAGTAGAGACAAAGCGGACGGAGTATGGGAGCCCTTGATCGGCACAGCCAAAAGTCCGGCCGGCTTGTCGAGCACGACCACCGCATCATCTTCGAACAGCACCGAAAGCTCGCGTGAGAAACGAGGCCGGCCCCGCTCTTCCTGGGCCGAAACCCGATCCGCCTTTCCCGTGCTGCGGCGTGCTTTTCGCGGAAGTCTCTTCATGGTTGGGTGTTTGCCGTGGCAGTACGCGGATGAGCCTGCTTCCAGGCGATGCGCCACTGGTCAACTTGATGCTCGGCTTCGTCGATTTCCGTCGCGGACATCGAGTGGCGAAGGTCGTTCAGGGCTTGGCCGCCGGCGGCAATCGAGTCCTGCGAGAGCATGAACCACTTATAGGCGGCAACCCGATTCCTCCCCACGGCCTCTCCCTTGGCGAGAAGGACCCCAAGTCGATATTGGGCTTTTACCATGCCCTGCTGAGCTGCCAATTCGTAATAGTGCACGGCCGACGGGATGTCCGGATCAGTGCCTTGTCCGGTTTCGTACATCGCTCCAAGATCATATTGTGCATCCGCGTGGCCATGATCGGCGGCTGCCTTGAACCAACGGAACGCTTCGTTCTGATCTGCCGCGACTCCCTGGCCCAGGTAGTATCGCGCCCCGAGCCCGAACTCGCCGTCTCTTTGTCCCTGTTCGGCCGCCATCCGATACCATTTCGTGGCCTGCTCGTAGTCCGCCTTCACCAAATCGCCACCTGAAAAGATGTCCCCAAGAATGGCTTGAGAAACGGCGTCTCCCAATTCGGCCGCTCTCTTGTATCGCTGAATCGCCGCCGGCGTATCTGGCGACGATCCGTCTTGTGGATATGCAAATCGGTGTGCCAAAGCGACCAGGGCAGGTACGAAGTCGTGATCGGCAGCCTTGTTCAGCCAATACAGGGATTGTTTCGCGTCGCGCGGTACGCCATCGCCACGTTGATAAATGAGAGCTAGGTTGTACTCAGCCGATGCTCCCCCGCCGTCGGCCGCCTTCCGGAACCACTGGAGCGCTGCGGCCATGTCTTTGGGGACGCCGTCCCCCATCGCGTACATAGATCCGATATTGGTTGCCGCGTCGACCGAGCCCTTGGTGGCCGCCGCACTGTACCAGGCGATCGCTTGCTGCGGGTCAGGGTGCTCCATACCGATCCCCGCCGCGCAGAAAATGCCGAGCGACTCTTGCGCCCCGACAAATCCGCGATCGGCGGCCAGACGCAACAAACGAAGGGCCTCGACCTCATCATTTTTCAGCAAAACTCCGGCGTGGTAAGCCAGCGCGAGTATGGTCTGCGCTTCGGGATCACCGGCTTCCGCCTTCGCCTCTAGCGCGGGCAAGTCATTGAGGCCCACGCTCCGAGCCTTGGCTAGCAAATCATATTCGCTAAGGACGGCAGAATTTGAGCTCGCAGCCTTGGAACGTTCGTCGAGGGGTTTCTGCTGGCTCGGTTGAATACTTGACGCGGCATCGGGTGGCTGGATTTCCGCATCTTGATCATGCTGCTGTGATTTGCGGGCCGCCGCGCCGAATGGGATTCTGATCGAAACCTTGTTTCCCACCGATTGAATCTGTGGAGCGACAGCCTCTTTAAGATCGATTACCACGCGCGCGATGGGAGGCGCCGCCTGGAACAACGAACTTCTTACCGCCGCTACCGGGCCCTGATTTACTGGAATGCGTTGGGCTGGTCCTTGCAACCCGAGCCCCGGGAAGTCGAAGACCAACCGATCGGGATGTTCAAGCCGCGTGTTCTGAGGAACGACATGCGCGTCGGTGGTGATCTCAATGTGGACGCCTTCGCTGTCCGTCACCAGCAGAATGTCACGAACGGTCGGTCTGGAATTCGGCACGGGGGGAGATGGCGGAAGGGCACCCTGTGCCAAGGCCTTACAGGCCGTCACCCCGAGCAGAAGCGAAACAATCGTCGCGAATCTCCGCATAGCAGTCTCGGCTTCAAGAGACGCAACTTCGCACGGTTGCGCCGTGCTGATTTCGCCTATCGTGACACGTCGATGGCGATTTGCCAACCAGCCTCGGCCCTTTCGACTTGCATCCACCGGCGAAACCGGGCGAAGGAATTTGCACCGACACCGGCCTATAAATCCCATTCCCGCGTTCAGCCGTTACTTTCGTTATGCCGTTGCCAAGCCAGATCACGGAGCGCATGCCCGAAACCGGGGCAAAATGTGCTCATGAATTCCGGTCTCTTGCACTGGACGAAATTTCTTTTAGGCGGGATCTTTCTGGTCGGCAACTTTTCCTTCTGGGCTTGGGTGTGGAAGGTCGGTCCCGCTGGTCACGCACGAACACACGTCCCGATGGGAAAGTGAACACTGGCTTTGGAGAGAAGAGCCACGCGGGTTCGATCCAGGCGAAGAGTCGGCCATAGTCCGATCACCCGCGCAGCCGCACCGGGCGTCTACTTCGCCGCTTCCAGCTGTTGCAGGTCAGCCAGCACTTCCTCGCTGTGGCCCTGGGGATCGACTTTCAAGTACACCTTGCGAATCATTCCCGTCGGATCGATCAGGAAGGTGTTGCGCGCGGCCAGCATCATTCCGTTGTACTGCATAACCGATCCGTATTTTTCAACCACCGCGTGATTGGAATCGGCCAGCAACTTGAAGTTCAGCCCTTCCTTCGCGCAGAAACTCTTGTGCGAGTCCACGTTGTCGACACTGACGCCAACGATGACCGCATTCTTCTCCGTGTATTTGTCGAGATCGCGTTGAAAGTTGTGCGCCTCGACCGTGCAGCCCGACGTGAAATCCTTGGGATAGAAATAGAGCACTACCCACTTGCCCTTGAACTGATCGAGTGACACCTGCGCGCCTTCCTGGTTGGGCAGGCTGAACGCAGGGGCCGGACTTCCGGCAGCCGGTGGTTGTGGTTGATCCGCAGCGGCAGCCAACAAAGCGCCCAGAACGAGGGTGAAGACAAATAGCTTACAAACTTTCATAAGGTTTCCCCTTCGGAATTGCTATTCATGATAAACGACGCCGGGTCCCCGCGTGAATTCGCCCAACCCGAATCCGGCCCGCGCCGCAGAGCGCCCCTCCGCCCGGCTTTCGAGCTAGAATTGTAAGAGTGCGCGGGCTGTTCCCCCTGTACCCAAGCGCAAGCCTTCATGGATTTCTCTCTCCGAAACGCGGTCGAAGCGGATGTCCCTGTGTTGCGGACCCTGATTGAGGCGTCCGTGCGCGGCCTGCAGGCGGTGGATTATTCCCCTACCCAGATCGAGAGCGCACTGGCCACCGTCTACGGCGTTGATAGCCAGCTGATTTCCGATGGAACCTATTTCGTCGTTGAAGCGGGCAGCAAAATCGTGGCGTGCGGGGGTTGGAGCAAACGTAAGACTCTGTATGGAGGAGATCGTTGGACCGGCCGGGAAGATTCGCTGCTCAACCCTCACACCGACGCAGCCAAAATCCGCGCTTTCTTCGTCCACCCCGACTGGGTGCGACGCGGCATCGGAACCATGCTGCTCGACGCTTGCGAGCAGGCTGCTGCCCAGGCAGGGTTTCGTCGTTTCGAAATGGGGGCGACGCTAAGTGGAGTTCCCCTGTACCGCGCCCGCGGTTACGCTGCTCTGGAGAACCTCGCCGTGCCTCTGGCCAATGGCGAATCCTTGCCGATCGTGCGGATGGAAAAGCACTTGCCAGTTACCCCACACGTTCGTGCCCCTCGATAGCACGCCGGTGCCATTTCCAGCTTTCCCCCTGCGTTTTATCTTGTCTTTGAGCAGTACTCGGGGGAGGGCTGTTCAACGAGCGTCCCAAGACTCTAACCAGAGTTTGGGGCGTTTTGTTTTGCGCCCAGCTTTTTCAGGCCCATCTGTCCCGTGCCTTAATTCGCTTTTCCCGCCGCCACGCATGTCATCCTGAGGCCCTCTGCATTTGCTCTTTCCGCCGATCGGAATGGGACGGGCGGAAGCACTCGGGCGGGAGCCGCCCCCAGCTCGGGGAATCCGCAGCCGGGAAGCGGTCAAAGAATGAAGCCCACGGCGTAAGCCCCGGGTGTGCGGCCATAACGGGGCCCAGCCCCGAAGGGGCGAAAGAAACGAACCCGACTCAGGCTCGCGCCGCGACCAACCCCGCAACTCCCCGCAGAGGAGCCGACAGCCCACGCATCACCTTTTCGAACGCCGCGAAATCCAGGGACTGCGGCCCGTCCGATAACGCACGCTCCGGGCACGGATGCACCTCGATGATCAGCCCATCCGCTCCCACCGCCACTGCCGCCCGTGACATCGCTCCGATCAGGCTCTGCTTACCTGTCCCGTGAGAAGGATCTGCGATCACGGGAAGATGCGACAGGTCCCGGGCCAACGCGACGGCCGCCAGGTCCATTGTGTTGCGTGTCTCCGTTTCAAAGGTCTTGATTCCACGTTCGCACAACACCACGTCCTTGTTCCCACCGGCCAGCAAGTACTCCGCCGCCAGCAGCCACTCCTTCACCGTCGCCGAAGGGCCTCTCTTCAAAAGCACCGGCTTGCGGATCGTCGCAAGCTTGCGCAGTAGCGCGAAGTTCTGCATGTTGCGAGCGCCCACCTGGAGCATGTCCGCGTACTCACAGATCAGTTCCACGTCCTCCGTGCTCATCACCTCGGTGACAATGGGAAGCCCGGTTTCCTCGCTCGCTTCGCGCAGAATCTTGAGCGCCTCTTCCCCCAGCCCCTGAAAATCGTAAGGCGACGTCCTCGGTTTGTAAGCGCCTCCCCGCAGCAGGCTGGCGCCTGCCTTCTTGACCGCATGGGCGGTAGACAGAAGCTGTTCGCGGGATTCCACCGAGCAGGGCCCCGCAATCACGACCACGTCTTCGCCTCCGATGGGAACACCTCCCACGCTCACCACCGAGCGCTGCGGCTTGACCTGGCGGCTCACTAGCTTGAAGGGCTGCGCAATGGCGACGACGTTATCCACGCCCGGGGCCACCTGCAGCGCCTCGATTTCGTGCCGGCGCCCGCTGCCCACCGCGGCGACAATCGTCCGCTCCGTTCCGCGCGTTACATGCGGCTGGTAGCCCGCCTCCCGGATGCGGTCGATGATGTGATTGATTTGCTCTTCGGTAGCCCCGTCCGACATGTTGACAATCATGGTGGTCGGCCCCCCTTGGACCGAAAAAACGAAGGCCGCGATCTTGAGGATCGCGGCCTGAACTGGAACTTGAAATGTTAGGTGATGATTACCGGTACGCCTCACCTACAAGCTCCGCCCCAGCCGCTACTCTCGTAAACCAGTAGCGGGAAAACGCGAAGAAGTAGGTAAATCGTGTCATCGCCCTGAATCTTAGCCGCTCGCGGCCGTAGCGTCAACTGGAACCGGAGCCCAATAGACTGCGCCGTCCGGTAGGAGGCGCCGGCGAACCGCTCTATTGGATTGAACTCGCTACTTCCGAGAAAGCGTTGTTGGCGTTAGACCCGATGAGCCGTACCGTTCCGACCACCAGCACCAGGATCACGGCGAGCATGACCGCGTACTCGGCAATATCCTGACCTGACTCATCGGACCACAAATTCCTAAAGAAGTGGGACATACCTTACCTCCTGCCCGGAGTTTTTTCTTGGTCTTACAGGACTAAAGTTGGCTCCTATGATGCCGACTCATCCTCAGGAAGTCAAATAGGGAAACGCCCGCCAATTGTGCGGTTTAGCTCCTTGGGGATTCCCATTTTGGGCAGAGGCGAACGCTACGATGGGACGCTTATCGGGGATGACCGGATAGATTGGGGTCGGCGGCTTGCGATGGCACAGTTTCCCGCTGCACAAGTTGCTTACCCGATTGCTGGACGAACCCCAGTACCTGGTCAGGAAGCACTCCCAGGTAGATGGTGGCGGCCATCGCAATCACAATGGCGGCCCCCAGCGAAAAAGAGACAGGCAGCAGCGGGACATCCTCGTGCGCTTCGCGCATATACATCACTACTATCAATCTCAGATAGTAGTATGCCCCCACCGCACTGTTGATCACGCCGATGATCGTCAAACCGACGAGGCCCGACTGGAGAGACGCGCTGAACACGTAGAACTTGGCGAAAAATCCGCCCGTGATCGGAATCCCGATCAGCGAGATCAGAAACAGCGCGAGCGAGCCCGCCAGAATCGGTGACTTTCGGCCTAGTCCGGCGTACTCGCTTACAGTCACATACCGTTCGCCCGCGTTCGCGAAATGGCTGACTACGGCGAATGCCCCTACGTTCATCGCCGCGTATGCCGCCGTATAGAACATAACGGCGGGCGCACCCAGTTCGGGCCGCGCCGCAAAGGCTACCAGCACGTAGCCCGCGTGCGCGATCGAGGAATAGGCAAGCAAGCGCTTGACGTTGTCTTGCACCAGCGCGGCGACATTGCCCAGCGTCATCGACAGAACGGCCGAAATCCAGATCAGCCAGAAGGCTCCCGGCGCATGCGTCTCAAACAACACGCGCAACAGCACCGCAAAAGCAGCAGCCTTGGGCGCGGTGGACATGAAGCCGACCACCGGCGCAGGAGCGCCTTCATAGACGTCCGGCGTCCAGATGTGGAAGGGAGCCGCAGCCACCTTGAAACCAAGGCCGACGAACATCAGGGCCACAGCCACGTAGGCGAGCAAGGGAACATTGCCCGAACTCAATGCGGTGCTGATCTCGTCGATGTTTGTGGAACCCGTGGCGCCAAACATCAAAGCCACGCCGTACAGGAAAAACGCGGTTGCGAATGAACCCAGCAGAAAATACTTGAGCGACGATTCGCTGCTGGTTGCCGACCGCCGCCGAAAGCCCGCCAGAATGTAAGTAGAAATCGACGAGATCTCGAGCGCGATGAAGATCAGCACCAGCTCCACCGCCGACGACATCAGGCACATGCCCACCAGGCCAAACAGAATCAGCCCGTAGTACTCGCCCGCGCGGATTTTCTGCACCGCCATGTATTCGTAGGAAGTGAGGATGAGCACTACGCCGATCGTGATCACCAACACATGAAAGAACACGCTGAAGCCATCCACACGAACCATGTTCCAGAATGCCAGCCCGGGAGACCGCGCCATAACCCAGGTCGAAACCAGCGCAGCCAGCGCGCCCAGCAGGCCGATCACGCCAAGGGTTTTCTGGCTCTTCTGCTCATCCATTGAGGGATCGAGCGCCATGATGACCATGCCGAAAAGCGACAGCACGATCTCCGGCAGAATACGAACGTAATCCGATCCGGCCGGGATGATTTGCGCGGAGTTCACTGGCCCACCGCCTTGCTATCGCTCGATGGCGGGACGGGCGTCTCGCCCGTCCGCCCGGCGGTCACGCCCGGAGGTGCCTGAGAGGATGGGCTCACCCCACCCACCGAACCTATCTGTGCGAAAGGAGTCAGCGCATTCTGCACGGCCGGGTCGATGATATTGATCCACAGCAGTGGAGCTACTCCCATGACCAGCGCCGCCACCGCCGTCGGCCACAGCGCCAACTGCTCCCGCCCCGACAGATCCGCAAGCGAGTTATTTTCCGGATGTGTCACCTTGCCGAAGAACACTCTCTGGTACATCCACAGCAGGTAGCACGCGCTCCAGATCACGCCCGTGGCGCCGATCACGCCGTACCAGGGATTCGCCTGAAAGGCCCCGCTCAACACCAGGAACTCGCCGACGAAGCCGTTCAGCAACGGCAGCCCCACCGAAGCGAGGGTCACGAACAGGAAGAACGTCGCATACTTCGGCATGGGGGTCGCGAGGCCACCCATGTCCGCGATCTCGTAGGTATGTTTGCGGTCGTAAATGATGCCCGCCAGCATGAACAGTGCCCCGGTTGAAACGCCATGCGCCAGCATGACGAACATCGCCCCATTCAGCCCGGCCTGCGTGAAGCTGAAGACGCCCAGCACCACAAATCCCAGGTGGCTGACCGAAGAATAGGCGATCACCCTCTTCAAGTTAGGCTGCACCATCGCGACCAGCGCGCCGTACACAATCCCGATCAACGCCAGCGCGCAAACCCACGGGGCGTTATGCCGCGATTGCTCAGGAAACAGACCAAGATTGAAGCGCAGCAGGCCATACGTTCCCATCTTGAGCAGAACACCGGCCAGCAAGACTGATCCTGCAGTCGGAGCTTCCACGTGCGCATCCGGCAGCCATGTATGGAAAGGGAACAGCGGCACTTTGACCGCGAACGCCACAAAAAATCCCAGAAAGAGCCAGGGAGCCGCCAAGGCGAAGTCTGTTACCTGCCCGGTTCGAATCGCATTCTGAATGGTGATGAAGTCGAAGCTCCCCACCTTCGCGTACAGCCACAGGATCGCCGCCAGCATGAACATCGACGCGACCATCGTGTACAGGAAGAACTTCACCGCCGCGTACACCTTGCGCCCGTGACCGTAAATTCCGATCAGCAACGCCATCGGAATCAGAGTCGATTCCCAGAAGAAGTAAAAGAGAAACAGGTCGAGCGAGGTAAACACGCCGATGAGGGCCGTCTCCAGCACCAGCAGCAGGATGAAAAATTCCTTCACCCGCTCGTGAATCGAGTTCCACGAAATCAGCACGCATAGCGGCGTGAGGAACGTGGTCAGCAACACCAGCCACATCGAGATGCCGTCCACGCCCATGTGGTAATGAATGTTCGGTGTGGAAATCCATTGCCGGTCGATCTCATAATGGAAGCCGGGCAGCATGCGGTGAACCCGCGCAACCAAGTGGAGCGATGCACCAAATGTAAGCAGGGTGATGATCAGCGAGAAGATGCGAATATCGCGGTCGCGCCGTGGGATGACCAGCAACAACAGGCCACCCACCGCCGGCGTGAACGTCACCAGTGTCAGGATGCTTGGATCGAGCGCGCCGGTATTCATCGCACCCCCATCCAGATCATGTAGGCGATCACCAGCGCCCCGCCGGCCGCCACCCAGCCCGCATACGACCTAAGATTTCCCGATTGCATGTGCCGTGCCGCATCCGACGCGTGCCGCGCCCCATGCGCCGTTTCGTTCACCGTGGCATCAATCACACCCTGATCGACACCATGCCACAGAATGTGAGTCGATCCCTGCACCAGCGGGTTCACGAACAAGGCCGCGTAGAGTTCGTCGATGTAGTACTTGTGAACGACCGCCTGGTACACGCCACCCAGCGTGTCCGCGATCTTTTGCGGAAGGTCGGGTCGCCTCAGGTACAACAGGTAAGCGAGGTACCAGCCCAGCAGCCCTGCGGACAGGGAAATCGCCAGCAGCGTCAGTTCGGTGCTTCGGCTCAGCACCTCAGTGGCGACCGTAGACGCGCCTTCCCCAAATACAGGCGACAGGAAATGGTCGAAGCGGTCGCCAATGCCAACCCACCCGCCCACGAACGACAGCACCCCGAGGATCATCAGCGGTATCAGCATCACCATTGGGCTCTCGTGTGGATCTCCGTGCCCTCCATGAGCATGCGCGCTCGCTGTGCTAGGTTCGCCTGCTTCCCGTCCTCGATAGTCACCCCAAAAAGTCATATACCACAGGCGGAACATATAGAAGGAAGTGATAAAAGCCGTGGTGACTCCGATGAACCAGTACGCGGGATTTGCTTGGTAGGCGCGCGCCAGAATTTCATCTTTGCTGAAGAATCCAGCAAAGGGCCAGATTCCCGCAATCGCGAGCGTTGCGACCGACATCGTAATGAAGGTGATCGGGATGTACTGCTTCAGCCCGCCCATCTTCCGCATGTCCTGCTCGCCGCCCACGGCATGGATCACCGACCCTGCCGCCAGGAACAGCAGTCCCTTGAAGAACGCGTGCGTCATCAGGTGGAAGATTCCGGCTGAGTAGGCCGCCACGCCGCAGGCCATGAACATGTAGCCCAGCTGGGAGATCGTGGAGTAGGCCAGCACCTTCTTGATGTCGGTTTGCGTGATGCCGATGGTCGCCGCGAACAGCGCGGTCAACGTTCCGATGATCGCTACCACGGTGAGCGCATTCGGCGCGCGATCAAAAATCACGTGCGAACGCGCCACCATGTAGACGCCGGCCGTCACCATCGTTGCCGCATGGATCAGCGCCGACACCGGCGTGGGACCTTCCATCGCGTCCGGCAGCCACACGTACAGAGGAATCTGTGCCGACTTGCCGGCCGCGCCCACCATCAGCAGCAGGCCGATCGACGTCAGCAGTCCAAAACCGGCAGTTTCGACCGGCAGCGGCGACACCGCGGAGGAAACTTGCACGAAATTCAGCGTGCCGAAATGCTTGATTAGCAGAAACAGAGCGATCAGAAATCCGAAGTCGCCAATGCGGTTGACGATGAATGCTTTCTTCCCGGCCGACGCCGCCGAGTCTTTCGTGAACCAAAAGCCGATCAGCAGGTACGACGCGAGCCCCACGCCTTCCCACCCGATAAACATCTGCAGATAGTTGCCCGCCAGCACCAGCGTGAGCATGAAAAACATGAACAGGTTGAGGTAGGCGAAGAAGCGGTAGAAGCCTCCTTCCTCCCACATGTAGCCCACCGAATAAATGTGAATCAAGAAGCCGACCCCGGTCACCACCAGCAGCATCACCAGCGTGAGCTGATCAAGATAGAACTCGAAGTTCACCAGAAAGCTGCCCGAGCGGATCCAGTGCGCCAGGAATTCTGTGTGTGGAAGCTCGAGAGCGGAGAAGCGGGCGGCCACGTACAGTGTCATCAGGAACGCCCCGCCGCTAAACGTCAGCGCGATTGCCGAAACGGCCTGCCGGGAGAACCGGCGTCCAAAGAACCCGTTGATTGCCGCGCCCAGCAAGGGCAGCGCCGGAATCAACCACAGATGGAGAGAAGGGGTCATAATTTCAGCAGATTTACCTGGTCTACGTTCAAGGTCTCGCGTGTGCGGAACACCGCAATGATGATGGCCAGCCCAACCGCCGTCTCCGCGGCTGCTACCACCATGACGAAGAACACAAAGATCTGGCCGCTCAGGTGATGCCACTGCGCGGCAAACGCCACAAACGAGAGATTCACGCCGTTCAGCATCAGCTCAATCGACATGAAAATGGTGATGATGTTGCGCTTGATCAAGAAGCCAATCACGCCGCACGCAAAGAGAATCCCGCTCAGGATCAGATAGTAGGAGATCGGTACCATCAATTCTCCTTTCCCGTAGGCCTGGGTGTTGCCTCGGGTTTGCTGGCCAAAAACACCGCTCCTAAAATCGCGATCAGCACCAGGATGGAGGTCACCTCAAACGGAAGCAGGAACTCGTGAAACAGTAACTGGCCAATAACCTTCGGATACCCGGGCAGCGCCCCCAGACTCACCGTGTGTTCTCCCGAATGCCGAAGCAGTACCCAGGCCACCAGCAAGCCGCCGGCGAGTACTCCGGGAACGCCTAGCACCACCGCCACCCGGCTACCCTTCGTTAGCTCCTCTTCGCCCGCGTTCAACAGCATGATCACAAAGACGAAGAGCACCATCACCGCTCCCGCGTACACAATGACCTGCACCGCGGCCACGAACTCCGCCCCCAGCAACAGGTATTCCACCGCGAGCGAGGCCATCACCACCACCAGCGAAAGCGCGCTGCCGATCGGATGTTTCTGGACGAGCAGGTTGACCGCTCCCGCCACGCAGATCGCTCCGAAAACCAGAAATAGAACTAAGTGCAACATTGTTTTTTGAGTCCAGGCTCAGCCTCAGCCACGCGACGTCCCGAACAGTGCCACCACCAGAGCCGTAACCACTAAATTCGCAATGGCCAGAGGGAACAAAAACTTCCATCCAAACGCCATCAACTGGTCATACCGAAACCGCGGCAGCGTGCCGCGCACCCAAATATAGATAAAGAGAAACACGAAAACCTTGGCCACGAACCAGAACGTCGGCAAGATCGCCTGCAGCAAGGGTGGTCCGAACAACGGCCCGCTCCATCCGCCCAAAAACAGCAGCGTTGCCAGCGACGCCACCGTGATCATGTTCGCGTACTCCGCCATGAAAAACATCGCGAACTTCATTGCGCTGTACTCGGTGTGATAACCGGCCACCAGCTCCGTTTCCGCTTCCGGAAGATCGAACGGGATGCGGTTCGTCTCCGCGTATGCAGCCATCAAGTAAATAAAGAACGCAACAAACTGGCCGCCATAAAAGATATTCCACTTGGGAATGAATCCCCAGAAGTGCCCGCTCTGCGACTCGACAATCTCCCGCAGGCTGAAGCTGCCCGAAACGATCAGCACGCCCACCAGCGACAATCCCAGGCAGATTTCGTAGCTGACCATCTGCGCACTGGCCCGCAAGCCGCCCAGCAGGGAATACTTGCTGTTCGACGACCATCCGGCCAACGCCACGCCGTACACGCCGACGGAGGTGATCCCCAGAATTACCAGCAAGCCAATGTGGATGTCGGTAATCTGCATGGGAATCGAGTAGCCGAAAACCGTGATCGCCGTCCCGAATGGAATCACGGCAATCGAGGTCAGGGCGCAAACCACCGCAATCATCGGCGCTGCGATAAACAGAGGCCGGTACACGTGCGGCGGGGTCAGGTCCTCTTTCACTAGAAACTTGATGCCGTCGGCCAGCGGCTGCAGCAGCCCGAAGGGTCCGACCCGCGAGGGACCCCACCGGTTCTGCATGTGGCCCACGACTTTGCGCTCCAGCCAGACCGTGTACGCGACCGCCGTAAGCAATACGAAGATCACCAGCACGATCTTGATGAGGGACGCGATGATGAACACCGGGAGACTTAGCAATTCTCTATCCTGATCTGTTCGTGAGACCGATTGAGTGAGACCGAGCTACTGGGACAGCGTGTGCGCTAGCGGCTCAATCCGCCGCCACTTCCGATGGTTCTGCGTTATGATTCTCCATCACCGAGTTGAGCGCCTTGGAATAGCGTCCCAAGGTTCCGGAACGGAACAAATTATCGTTCGCGGGCATAATCAGCGCGGGGTCATGCATGGCCCCCGGCCCGCTGCCCGACAGGGTCGTGTGCTGATCATTCCCCGCCAGCAGGTTGATGCGTGACACGTCGTAACCCGGCACCAGACGCTGAATCTCATCGAGAATTGCCGTCGGTTCGAACGGGCTCATCTTTGGTTCCAAGCCGTGCGCCTCGAGCCACACCGCATGCCGGTCGGCCTCGCCCGATTGTGCTCCCCGCGACTGGCCCATGTCAGTTCGTTCACCCGCTCCGAAGGGCACCAGTTTGCGAACGTCGAATCCCATGGCATCGGCAATGCGCACGATCATTTCGAAGTCGCTCTTGGTGCCGGTGACTTCTCCGGCTTTCTTCACCAGTTGCAAGTCGCCGCAAGTGTTCGTAAACGTTCCCGACTTCTCGTAGGCATTGGCCGCCGGCAGGACAATATCCGCCATGAATGCCGTCTCAGTCAGAAACATCTCCTGCACGACCACAAACGTTTTGGAAAAAGCGAACGGGTCGACCGACAGACGGCCCACGGGATTGGCCCCGACCACGTACAGTGCCTTCAGGGTCCCGGCCTTCGCGCTTTCCATCATCTGCGGCAAGGTCAGCCCCGGCGTCGTGGGAACGCTGCCCCACTCTTCGTGGAACCTGCCCGTATCAGAGACCCGGTGGTAGCCCGGCAGCAGGTCGGGATAGTTGCCCATATCGGCCGCACCGCGCGAGTTGGCATAGTCCGCCAGGCAGACAAATTTCGCACCTGAAATCGTCGAACCAAATCTCACCAGCGTGGCAGCAACGTCATTGCCACGAATTTCCGAACCAAAGATGATGATCAGATTCTGCTCGCCGTGCAATTTGTGGCGCAGTGCCATCCAGGCTTCGCGGGTCGTCTTCTCGCTGATCAGCCCATCAACCGCTGCATCCTCGCCTGCCAGGAAGGCCGCTACTTTCCCTTCAGCGCCAGGCGCAACTTGCGTGAAGCCCGCCGCCTGCCGTCCCAGCTTGATCGCCTGCGAGTTGATCAGGTAGAGCCGCGACCGGTGCAGCCGCACGTTGTTGCGGATCTGCCAGGCCAGCAACGGATGCTGCTCGGTCGGATTGTTCCCAATCACCAGAATTGCCGGCGCGTCGTAAACCTCGCGCATGGTCGCGGTCACTTCGGGCTTGCCGCTCAAAGCCGCGGCGAAAGCAGGGAAGTCGGCCGTGCGGTGGTGGTCGATGTTGTTCGTCTGCAGCACGACCCGGGCAAACTTCGAGAGCAGGTAATTCTCTTCATTCGTGGTGCGGCTTGAGCCGACCACTCCAATCGCCTGCCCGCCGTCCCGGTCGCGCACTTCCGTAAAACGCTTGCCGATCAGGTCAAACGCTTCCTCCCAGGTCGACGGAACAAGCTGCCCATGCCTGCGGATCAACGGCTGCTTCAGTCGCTCCGGATGATCTGCGAAATCAAACGCGTAACGCCCCTTCATGCAGAGAAAGTCGCTGTTGATGCCGCTCTTGTCGCGATTGTCCCCGCGGACAATCTCCATCCCGCTATCCGAGCGGCGAACGCCCAAGGTCGTCTTGCAACCATCGCCGCAATGCGTGCAGATGGTGCCGACATGTTTCATCTCCCACGGCCGCGTCTTGTAGCGGTATGCGCCTGAGGTCAGTGCGCCTACGGGGCAGATGTCGATGCACATGCCGCACTCTTCGCACTCCAGGTGGTCTTCTTTATTGGGCGCGATAATCGAGGTCACGCCGCGGTTTTGCACGCCCAGCGCCCACACGTCCATGCCCTCGCCGCACACGCGCACGCAGCGGTAGCACAGGATGCAGCGCGGCCGATCGAAAAACACCACCGGGGACCACTGCTGCTCCTCCTTGTGGTTCTTCGCCTCCATGTACTGTGATTCGGCGGCGCCATAGGAGAACGTCATGTCCTGCAGTTCGCACTCGCCGCCCGCATCGCACACCGGGCAGTCCAGGGGATGGTTCCCTAGCAGCATCTCGAGCATCGACTTGCGCGCCTGCCGAACTTCCTCGTTGTCGCTGATAACCACCATGCCTTCGGACACGACCGTCGTGCACGCCGTCTGCAGTTTGGGCATCTTCTCGATTTTCACGAGACACATACGGCAAGCGCCCTGCAGCGACAAGTTGGGGTAGTAGCAGAACGAAGGGACTTCGATACCCGCAGACTTGCAGGCCTCAATCAACAGCGTCCCCGCGGGAGCTATGATCTTCTTACCGTCGACAGTTAGCGTTACGTCAGGCATTTAAGAATTTGTAATTTTGTAATCGGGTAATTTGTAATTTAACTGACTCAATTTGATCGCGCTGTGTGACGCGAAGCTGTGAAAATGGCGCTTAGTTCGTGGCCTTCCTTTATCAGTGGCTGCATTTTCCGAGCCGCGACGATCTCGCAATCTATCAACATATCGAGCCAAAACACGCTCTCGTCCGCCTCTTCCACTACGATACCGATCTTCGCAATCCATTCTGCTTTTGATCGGGCTGGACAAGCAGTCCGATAGTTTGCTGCCACTGCCGTGCCGCAGCGAAGCAGTTGTTTGTCCAGAACCTGCGCGTCCGTTCTCATGGGCAACGAACGGTACAGGCGAACAATTCTGACCGCAAACGACTTGGTGCGATCTCGAAAGCTCCTGCGGCGAAGCCATCAGGTTTGAAAATTACAAATTACCCGATTACCAAATTACAAATTCAGTGCGCCAGCACGGGCAGTTCTTCGACTGCTCCCTCCTCTTCAAAGGGGCAGGGTTTGCCTTCGAGGTGAGCTTCAAACTCCTCTCGGAATTTTTTCACGAACGCAATCGTCGGCATTGCCGCCGCATCGCCTAGCGGGCAAAACGTGCGGCCCAGCATGTTCTCCGACAAGTACTGAATGTTGTCGATGTCCTTCTTGAGCCCGCCGCCTGCGTGGAAGCGCGTCAGCGTCTTCTTCAGCCAGTCCGTCCCTTCGCGACACGGAATACACCACCCGCAACTCTCATGCTGGTAGAACTTGATCGTCCGCAGCGCAAATTTCACGATGCAGTTGGTATCGTCGAGCACTACCACCCCGCCCGATCCCAGCATCGAGCCCGCCTTCATCAGCGAATCGAAGTCCATCGGCACATCAATCTCTTCGGGAAGCAGCACCGGCGTCGAAGATCCGCCCGGCACCACCGCCTTCAACTCGCGCCCGTTCGGAATCCCTCCGCCCACGTCATAAATCATCTTCTTCAGGTTGTAGCCCATGGGCAGTTCGTAGACGCCGGGTTTCTCCAGATTCCCGCTCAGGCAAAACAACCGCGTGCCGCCGTTCTTCGGTGTGCCGATCTTCGAATACCAGTCTGCGCCACCGAGCATAATGTGCGGAACGCTGGCCAGCGTCTCGGCATTGTTGATGACCGTCGGCCCGCCCCACAGTCCGACCACCGCTGGGAAAGGAGGCCGGATGCGCGGAATGCCGCGCTTGCCTTCGAGCGACTCCATCAGCGCCGACTCTTCGCCGACTTCATACGCTCCTGCGCCGCCGTGCCAGAAAATATCCAGGTCTTTGCCGCTGCCGAAAATGTTCTTGCCGAGGAAACCGCGGGCGTACGCGTCCTTAATCGCCTTCTGCATGATCACCGACAGGTAGCGATATTCGCCGCGAATGTAGATGTATCCCGTCTGCGACCCCACCGCGAGCGCGGCAATCATCACGCCTTCAATGACAGCGTGCGGATCGTGCTCAAAGATCAGCCGGTCTTTGCACGTTCCCGGCTCGCTTTCATCGCCGTTGCACAGCACATACTTCGGCTTGGCCGACTGCTTGGGCACAAACGACCACTTCATCCCGGTGGAGAAACCGGCGCCGCCGCGTCCGCGCAGCCCGGAGTTCTTCACCTCGTTGATGATCGCGTCCGGCTCCATCGCGAGCGCCTTCTGCACGGCCTTATAGCCGTCGAGCTCGAGATAGCGATCGATGTTCGTCGCCCCCTGGCCGAAGCGGCGGGAGACGACCTTTACTTCGTCGGGATGGGAGACCAGGTCAGCCATTGAAAATTGAGGAATTGGGAAATTGAGGAATTGGGTAATTGTATTGTTCGACCCCAGGCTCTCGATTGAGCGCCAGCCAGTTTTCAAGTACTCAATCACCCAATTTCCAAATTACTCAATCCTCCTCACTTCTTCAGTCCGTCCAGCACCTTATCCAGCTTCTCAACGGTCAGGTTCTCGTGAAAATCGTAGTTCACCTGCACCGCCGGAGCCCAACTGCAGGCGCCGATGCATTCCACTTCTTCCAGCGTAAAGGTTCCGTCGGGCGTCGTGCCCTTGTGGCCGATGCCAAGTTTGTTCCGGCAATGCGCGTAGAGCTCTTCACCACCCCGCAACATGCACGCAATATTTGTGCACACCTGTACGTTGTACTTCCCGCGCGGCTTGGTAGTCAGCATCGAGTAGTAGCTGATCACGTTGCGCACATCCAGTTCGGTGAGTTCCAGTCGCGATGCAATCTCCTGGACCAGTTCGTCGCTCAGAAATCCAACTTCATCCTGCGCATAAAGCAAAGTCGGCACCAGCACAGAACGCTTGGTCGGATAATGCCCCAGCATGTCCACGAAGCGCTGCTCGAATTCTTCCGAAAATCTCATGAAGGCAAATCGCCAAGTGTTTAGATTACAAATTACCGATTACCAACTTACAGATTCATCACTTTCTCAATGACAAAATTTCCCAATTACCCGATCTGTCCTACCGGTCGATCTCGCCCAGCACAATATCAATCGACCCGATCGCTGCCACCACATCGGCAATCAACCGCCCCTCGCACATGGTCGGAATGGTCTGCAGATTCGCCAGGCACGCCGCACGCATATGCACACGATAAGGCTTTGCCGTTCCGTCGCTCACCACGTAGTATCCCATCTCGCCCCGCGGTGATTCCACCGCCTGGTAAACTTCGCCTGCCGGAACCGTGAAGCCTTCGGTAATGATCTTGAAGTGATAGATCAGGGCCTCCATCTCGGTCTTCATCTTTTCGCGATCGGGCAGCACGACTTTCGGGGCATCCGCCTTGATCGGTCCATCCGGCATCCCATCCAAAGCCTGCCGGACGATCCCAATCGACTCGCGCAACTCCCGCACCCGGCAGATGTAGCGGTCGAAAACGTCTCCTTCGGTGCCGATGGGTACCTGGAACGTGAAATTCTCGTAGCCCGAATACGGCATATCCCGCCGCAAGTCGAAGTCAACGCCGCTCCCGCGCAATGTCGGCCCGCTCGCGCCCAACGCCAGCGCGTCCTCCGCGCTGATCTTCGCCACGCCCTTGGTACGCATGCCCCAGATCGGATTCCCGGTCAGCAGGTTCTCGTACTCATCGACCTTCGATGGAAAACGTCCCGCGAAATCGCTCACCCTCTCGTAGAATCCCAGCGGCGGTTCCAGCGCGATGCCGCCAATCCGGAAATAAGACGTCATCATGCGCTGTCCGCTCACCATCTCAAAAATGCGCAGGATGTCTTCGCGCTCGCGGAAGCAGTACAGGAAAACCGTCATCGCCCCGATATCCAACGCGTGGGTACCCAACCAAACCAAATGCGAATTGATTCGCGTCAGCTCATTCAGCATCACCCGCAGCCACTGCGCTTTGGGGGGAATCTCGATGCCCAGCAACTTCTCCACCGCCAGCGCATAGCAGAGGTTGTTGGTCAGCGGGCACAGGTAGTCGATGCGATCCGTGAGCGGCACCACCTGCTGGTAAAACTTCGCTTCGCAAGTCTTCTCGATGCCGGTGTGCAGGAAGCCAATATCCGGCATGATGCGCACCACGTTTTCGCCGTCAATCTCGAGAATCACGCGCAGCACGCCGTGGGTCGACGGATGCTGCGGCCCCATGTTCAGGATCATGGTTCGATCCTGCAGCGGCTCCAGTACCGGGGTGGGGTTCAGATGCGCCATCACCGGTAACCCTCCACCGGATAGTCCTTGCGGAGCGGGTTGCCCTCCCAGTCCTCGGGCATCAGAATGCGCCGCAAGTAAGGATGGCCCGTGAACCGGATTCCGAACAGATCGAACACTTCGCGCTCGAAATAATTCGCGCCCGGCCACACCGATGTGATCGACTCCACCACCGGATTCGACCCATCCAGCGTTACCTTCAAACGCACTCGCTCCTTCTTCGGAATCGAGAGCAAGTGATAAATGACCTCAAACCGAGGTTCCGATGGATACCAGTCGACGCAGGTCACATCTGACAAATAGTTGAAGGGAAACTCCGGGTTGTCGCGCAACAGGGCGCAGGCCTCGCGAAGGTGAGCGCGATCCACTGTGATGCTCATCTCGTCGCGGTCGAACTTCACAGCCTGTACCGCCGGAGCATGCCATTCGAGCAACCTGGACAGGGCAGGGTGTTCCTTCAGTTGCTCAATATCGGTAATCGGGGGAGTGCTCGGCATCAGATCTCACTCCGTCCAGTCGAAGGCCGGCCCCAGTCCAGTACGCCCTTTTTCCACGCATAGAAAAAGCCCACCAGCACGATGCCGATGTACACCAGCATCTCCCAGAACCCGAACATCTTCAGATCGCGCAGAATCACCGCCCACGGATACAGAAAAACCGCTTCTACATCGAACAGAATGAAGAGCATGGCGACCAGGTAGAACTTTACGGAGAAGCGTTGGCGCGCGTCTCCGATGGGAGCCATCCCGCATTCATAAGGAGACATCTTGGCTCGAGTGGGCCGGCGCTTGCCGAGCAACCACGACAGGATCACAATCGCGCTCGCGACCACGCCCGCCACAAGCATATGCAGCAGGAGAGGCAGGTAACGGGCGAAGTAATTGTCGGGCATAGGAGAGCTAGATATAATTTCGCGCAAAGACTCGCTTAAACGTTCTAGATTAGAGTTCATACGGGAGTAGTGTCAAGCGACCGAACCAGCTTCACCGCTCGCGTTTTGACTGAAGTTCAATCGCTTTCCGGGGTTTGAAACGAGCTGGCATGATTTTTGGTTTCAATACAGATGTGAAGCAGGGCGACACCGTCTATCACGTGCAGAGTGAAGCCCGCGAAAACGAACTGATCCTGCAAACCCAGGTGTTTGTGCGTGGCCGCTGCATCGGAAAGCGGGCGACCTCCTACGCGGAACAAATTGCGCGCGGAAATTTCACCGATCAGCAAAAGGAACAGATCCTGCGTGATCAGCATCGCTTCGTGCTCGACGCCATCCGCGAAGGTCGCGTCGACGACATTCTCGATCGCAAAGACTCACCCGAAGTTCTGGCCACTGTGAAGGAACTGGACCTGCAGTGGGTGAACGCCGATTCCGTGCACAACGCCAATGGTCTCATTATGAATTTGCTGGTGACCGAAGGTGGCAGTGCCGTGCCGGGCGCACGCCTGACCTTCCGCTTCGCTCGTCCGGATGCGGCGCCGTTCTACACCCAGGTCGCCACCGATGCCGCCGGCCGCGCCGAAATGAAAGTCGAGTTCGAGGAATCCGCCTTGCCAGACGCCTCCGTGCTCGTGCAAGCCAGCTTCGGCGGCCGCACCGCAACCCGAAAATTCCGTCTGCGCAAAGTGGATTGAGAAGCGAGAAACCGCAGGTCACTGGATCACAGGCTTTGGTGCGTAGGCTCGGTAGCTCGGCTCGAGGTTCTCGAGGTTCTGGGCTCTAGGTTCTAGGGTCTAGGTTCCAAGCTCCAGGTTCGAGGTCCTGGGTTTCGGATTCCAGGGTCTAACTTCTAAGTTCCAGATTCTAGGTCCTAGTTTTCAAGCTTCTCCAGCCGAGGAGCAATTCCAAACAGCCGCGAAGCGGCGGCAGACTATAGCCCCGGGCGTAAGCCCGGGGTAGTAAGATCCCAAGCCCCGCAGGGGCGGCACCCCGCGCAGCCAACGCCAGCTCGCGAGCCAAATCTTGTCAAGCCCCCTGAACACGCCTTTTCCCCGCATCTCCCTCAATCCAATCCAAATATAATTCTGGCAAGCGAGTCACATTTCCCCCCTGCAAATTGCTATTCTAAAATTAGGGACCAGAAATGGAAACGCTCCGCGTGTCCTAGGCAGAACCGCGCGGGCACTTGCCGGCCAACCGGACCTGCGGGAGACCATGGCGGACATCTGTACGGGTAGGGGCCCCGCCTTCGAGGCGTGTACCCGTAGCGGGAGTGATCACTCCTTATCGCTTCAAACGAGAAGGAACACAAGGAGATACGACAAACGGACCAGCCCCCTGAGGGGGTGATCAAAGCAAAGTTGAAGGCGCCGCCAACTCGTCTGGATCTCTCGCCTTCGTGAGGGGCAGGCTTTCCGACGTCAGCTGTTCCGGCGTAATGTGCGGCCGATTCGCCCGTTGCGAAAACCCGTAATTCAAGACTTCACCCGACTTGCACCAACCCCCGCCCGCTTGCGAAGATCAACACACATGAAGCTCGTAATCAACGGTGACGATCACCAAGTCGACGGGCCCATCACGCTGAGTGGCCTCGTCGAGCGCTTGGGTATGAAGGCAGACCGGGTCGCGGTCGAACTCAATCTCGATATCGTGCCGCGAGCGCAGTGGATTGAAACCCGGCTCGCGGACGGGGATCGTCTCGAGATCGTACACTTCGTTGGGGGCGGCTCAGCCGCAGAGGTTCGGGTAGGAGATATGCGATGAAACGCACCATAGCTTTGCCAATTGTCGCATTCATTCTGATCGCATTTGCCTGGGCCCAGGGGCCTACTCAATTTCATCCAGGTTTTAACCTTTTCTCGAAACAACAGGACGTGCAGCTCGGCCAGGAGAACGCCGCGCAGGTCCGCAAGCAAATGAAGATCGTTCACGACGCCTTCCTCAACGAGTATGTGACCCGCGTCGGCAATCGCCTGGTCACCGCGCACGAAGCCCAGGAGAGCGGATTCCCCTTCACCTTCGAAGTCGTGGCCGACCCGTCGATTAATGCGTTCGCCTTGCCCGGCGGTCCGATGTTCATCAACACCGGCCTGCTGAAGGCGGTCGACAATGAGGCACAGCTCGCGGGTGTCATGGGACACGAAATGTCGCACGTGATCCTGCGCCACGGTACCAACCAGGCTTCCAAGAGCAAACTGATCGAGTTGCCGGCCGTGCTCGGTTCCCAAATGGCCGGCGGCTCGCTGGTGGGCCAGTTGACGCAACTCGGAATCGGCCTGGGCGCGAACAGCGTATTGCTGAAGTTTTCGCGCTCCGCCGAAAGCCAGGCCGATTTAATGGGATCTCATCTGATGGCGGAGGCCGGCTACAACCCCATGGAAATGGCGCGGTTCTTCGAGAAGCTGAATTCCCAGGGCGGCGGGCGATCCATCCAATTTTTCTCCGACCATCCCAATCCCGACAATCGGGAACGGGCGATCGAACAGGAAGTCCAGCGCCTGCCCCAGCAGGACTACCGTTTTCAGACCGGCCAGTTCCAGCAGATGAAGCAGTTGGTCGCGCGCATCCGGGAACCCAAACCGAAAGCTCCCGCGCCCGCTCAGCCCCAAGATCAACAGCAGCAGCAACAACACCCTCCGCCGCAGCAGCAATAAATTTCGTTACGCGCTTTTGAATGTCATTCTGAGCGCAGCGAAGAAGCTATGTATGCTGGCGGCGCCAGCAAAGTGCACGGGTCCTTCGTTTCGCTCAGGATGACAATCCTGAAGTTCCAGACGGACAGACCGCCGTCGTCGCCCCCTCTCCTCTGAATATCCTTAATTACTCCCTGTGCAAGACTCTTGGTTGACACCAAGCAAACTGGACCTAAAATGTTTTAAACATTTCTATCTCCGAATGTTTTGGACCTAGGGGTTCTGGGATTGCAGACGCGATTCACATCTCGCGAAGTGGTGCAGTTGACCGGCATCACTCCGCGGCAACTGCAATGGTGGGATGAGCGGGGCATTGTGGTGCCGTCCCGCGACGGTCGCCGCCGCCTCTACTCCATGGAAGATCTTTCGGAAATTGCTGTGATCTGCGAATTGCGCGAACGCGGATTTTCTTTGCAACGCGTCCGCAAGATGGTGCGTTTTCTGCAGCACGAGTTCCACCAGCGTCTGGCCGAGACGGTCAGCGGAACGTCCGACTATCACCTGCTAACCGACGGGAGAAGCCTCTACCTTGAAACTTCTGCGCAACAGATTGTCGACATCCTCAAGAACGCTCGTCAGCCGATGCTGGCGGTCTGCCTCAGCGATACCGTTCGCCGCGTCCGCGCCAACATCCGAGGCGAAAAAAAGCGCAGCCGCCCGTCCGGAAGCACGGGCCGCTCTGAGCGCCGGCACAAGAGTGCGTCGTAACGAAGTCTGAGCACAGGGAGAGCACATGACTGGTGAACTGGACTTCTTGAGCGAATGGATCCCGGAGCAGATGCTGCCGGGTACGCTGTTCGTGCTGGAAAACGCCGGCGAGGTGGGGGAAAAAGAAGATCCGTACTGGGCTGTGCTCTCCTGCCCATCCTGCGGGACCCTGGGCCTGGTCACGCGCAAGCAGGTGGCCGGGTTACTGGCAGTGATTTGCGGTTCCGACCAGTGCTCCGCGCAATTCTTTATTCACGACAGCGAGATCGTCCCGCGAAAACCGATCTAGTGTGGGGCGGACCCTCCTGTCCGCTAAACTACCGGCCCGCCTGTATCCGCTCCAGCGGAACCGGAACCTGCTCGACAATCTCGATATCGAATCCTTCCAAAGCGGCCACACGCCGCGGATGGTTCGTGAGCAACCGGATGCGCCGCAGATTCAAGTCCGACAAAATCTGCGCGCCGATGCCGATCTCGCGCTGCGTCTTGCGCTCGCTTTCCGGCAAGGTCGGCAAAGCGCGGTCGCGATGGAAGCTCAACACCGGCCGATCTCCGATCTTATCGATCGAAAAGCCCTTGGACGATTGATGCAGGTAGATGATCGCTCCACGTCCGGCCTCAGCAATGGCGCGCATGGACCCTTCAATCGTCGCCCGGCAATCGCAAGCGGTTGAACCGAACACGTCGCCCATTACGCAATGGGAGTGCATGCGCACCAGGACCGGGCCGGGAGCATTGTCGATATCGCCTCGCACCAGCGCCACGTGCGACTCGCCGCCTTCCACCTCGCTTTCGTACGCGATCAGGCGGAACTCGCCATAGCGAGTGCTGACCAGCGCTTCGCCCACCCGGTGCACGTACCGCTCGTGCGCCATCCGGTAGCGGATGAGTTCGGCCACGGTCAGGATCTTCATTTCATGCACCCGGCAGAATTCCACCAGGTCGGGCACGCGGGCCATGGTTCCATCGTCGCGCATGATTTCGCAGATGATGCCCGCAGGAATGAGTCCGGCCAACCGTGCCAGATCGACCGATGCCTCGGTTTGTCCGGCACGCACCAGCACGCCGCCTTTTTTGGCGCGCAAGGGAAACACGTGCCCCGGTCGAGCCAGATCCGAAGGCCGCGTTGCCGGATCGATGGCCACCTGAATCGTGCGAGCTCGGTCGTAGGCGGAAATGCCGGTGCTCACGCCGTCGCGCGCGTCAATCGCTTCGCAGAAGGCGGTGCCGTAATTCGAGGTGTTTTCCGCCGTCATCGGCCCGATGCGCAGGTGCTCGAGGCGTTCTTCCGTCATGGCCAGGCACACCAGTCCACGCCCGTACTTGGCCATGAAGTTGATGGCCTCGGGCGTCACTTTCTCGGCGGCCAGGGTGAGGTCGCCTTCGTTCTCGCGGTCTTCGTCATCGATCACCACGACCATGCGGCCGGCGCGGATTTCCTCAATCGCGGTGGGAACGTCGGTGAAGGGAGGCTGGGGGCTCATAATGCTTGCGATTTTAACAAGGGCGCCAAATTCAACTGGCGTGCTCGTGGTGGACGAGTTCGCCCTCCGCTCCCTTGAAAAGAGCGCGCAAGGCGCGCACAACCCAGCGCACCAGTAACACGATCACCCCCACAAAGCACAGCGCCAACCCGGCGGCCACGTACGGATGCCGGGTGGCAAACCAGGTGAGAAAGATAGCGAGCGCATCCTCGCCCAGGCTCAATCCGATATTCGACAGCGGTTCCGGAGAAGGGGTCACGGCGGCGCGGATGGCTGTCTTTCCACCGTGGGCGGCCAGCGCAATGATTCCGCCCAGTAGTGTGGCGACCAGTTGTTTTTGCGGGGAGAGCTGCGCGGTCGCTCCGTAGGCTAGCAAAGCGGCCACCGGGACGCGAATGAACGTGTGCAAGGCGTTCCACACCAGATCAAACGCCGGAACCTTGTCGGCGAAAAATTCCAGCAGAAACAGCCCGAGGCTTACGCCGATGACCCACCAGTTCGTGACTAACTGCAAGGCCGGGGGAAGAGGCAGCACACCGGCGTGCGCCAGCAAGCCTAAAGTCGCCAGCGTCGCGTAGACATTCAGCCCCGCCGCAAAGCTGATGGCCACCAGTGCAGCCGCAATCTCGTTCGGCGAAAGTTGAACGGCATCCAGCATTCTGTGTTCTGACAGGCTTTCGAAAACCTCACCAGCATAGACCAGGCGTCAATGAAAAAGGCCGCCGAATTGGCGGCCTTCGCTGGCTGTTGCCGATTTCTTTACAGGGTGGACTCGATCTCAAAGCCCCATGCTTCCAGCAGAGGCTCGGGGATGTACTTGGAATTCTTGTTCCGGCGTGCCCACTCCCGTAAACGCGTCGACCGCAAGTACTGGTCGGGGGAGAGCTTATACTCGCGCACCACTTGCTCGAACTCGGTGATCGTGGGGGTGATCGGCCCAATGGGTTCCGGCTTGCCCCAGTTTGGGTTTCCGCGTCGCTTTGCCATGAAGATTTACGACCTCGTTACGTTGGAATAAGTTCGACTGCTTGAAAAAAATCTCTAAAGCTTAGATTCACTGGTGCTTAGGTAAGATGCAAAACCAAAATCCGAAAGGGCGACAAAAGGTAAGACCTTAGTGACGGCAACCCTATGGGATATTGGAGACAAAAGACTATAAGCTCCTTTTCGGTCAAAGTCAACCGAATTCTAGTACGATTCATCCATTCCAAGACACAGTAAATGCAATACCATCATTAAGTTAAGTGACCATCGAGTGTCCGAGTGACTCACAGATAAAGATATGTGATTTTTGGTAGAACTGCAGTGTCGTACAAATTTTCAATTAAACCGATTACGCCCGTAACTGCAAGTCCCCGCCCTTTGTTGACGACATAGTAATCGACACATAAAGTGCCCATGGGGGGGCAGATTCGTGAGAGATATCTACGAAGTGCTTCGTAAGAAACAGGCCGAGCAGGCCCAACTGGGCAAACAAATTGAAGCCCTGCAAACCGCGGCGGAGCAGCTGCGGAGCGTGGCCCACCTCCTGAACGCTGAGGAGGAAGAGGAAAAGGGAGCGCACCACGGCTGATCGCCGCGGATGCCACAAATCTGCCCGGAGCTGAAACGGTTCTATGAGCCTGAAGTCATTGGTGTTGTGCGCCGACGAGAAGATCGTACGCGTGTTGCGGCGCGTTCTGAGTGATCTGGAGATCGGCATTGAGCACTGCACTGATCCGGATGGCGCCATCCACAAACTGACGCGCCAGCGGTTCGAAGCGGTCATCATCGACTGCACCGATCTCAAAATGGCCAGCTCAGTTCTCAAGAGCGCCCGTTCCGCACCCGCGAACAAGCGCGCCATTGCGGTCGCCATCATGGACGGGCACAACGGGTTGCGCTCCGCCTTTGATATGGGTGCGCATTTCGTTCTCTATAAACCAGTTTCCACCGAACGGGCCAAGGCCAGCTTCCGCGCCGCGCGGGCCTTGATGAAGCGCGAACGCCGCCGGAACTCCCGCGTGGCGATTCAGGTTCAGGTTACGCTCAAGAACGATGAGACCGGCTTTCTACAGACGGTTGCTACCACCGACCTGAGCGAAGGCGGCTTAGCGGTGCAGTTCGCGAAGCAGCAAAAGGATCCGGGGCCCTGGAAAGTGCGTTTCACACTGCCCGGATCCCACAAGGCGATTGACGCGACCGGAGAAGTCGCATGGCAGAACCCTGGCGGGCAAATCGGAATCCGTTTCGCCAATCTCGAAGTCGACCATTCTCACGATCTGCGGCACTGGCTCAACCTGCATTCTCCGGACAGTGAGAAAGATGATCCCCCCGTGCGTTGCAAGCTGACCGACCTGAGCCTGGGCGGTTGTTACCTGGAGATCTCTTCGCCCTTCCCCCCGCGCACGCGCATCGTGCTTTCCATGCGCGCGGGAGATCTGGAGTTGCGGGTGGAAGGCGTGGTGCGCGTGATGCACCCCGAGCTCGGGATGGGTGTCGAATTCAATCAGGCCACATTGGAACAGCGCAACCACGTGGAGAAGTTTATTCAGACTCTGATGAAAGCCGGGAATCTGCTGCCCGATCTGCTGGTTGAGCCCGAAGGACTGGAGTCCACGCCATCGATCGCCCGCGGTTCTTCGACGCCTGGGTCGGAAGTTGAAGATCCTTTGCTGGATTTGTTCCAGCAGAAGGCGTCGCTCCCTGCCGAAGTCTTCCTGAAAGAGTTGCGGAAGCAGCGCAGCACCCACCCTCCCGATCAAGCGGAAGAAACCATCCTGCCCGTTTAGGCCCAACCGCACGTAAGAAACGTTTTAACAGCCATTTTGATACTTCTTTCTGAGGCCTTCCCGGTCTACAATGTCGGCCATCCAATAACCCAGCGGTTTTCCCGGAGGCTGAGATGCGTTCGCTTACCCTGAGAGCAGTCGCAGCATTAGGTTTTCTCTTCCTGGTATCCATCGTCACTTGGGCGAGCATCACCGGCAGCATCTCCGGAGTGGTCAACGACGCCAGCGGCGCGGTGATTCCGGGCGCACAGGTGGTGGCCACCGACACCGCGACCGGCGTAAAAAACACGGTCACCACCGATGCCAAAGGCTTCTTCAGCCTCCCGGTTTTACCGGTCGGCACATACGACCTCGAAATCTCCCAGGTTGGATTCAAGACGTATCGCAAGACAGGCCTCATCATCGATGCGAACTCGGCTCTGAAAGCGGATGCGACCCTGACGGTGGGGACGGCCAACGAGAAGATCGAGGTCACCACCGACACGGTGCATGTTGAGACTGAAAGCACGCAGATGGGCGAGGTCATCACGGGGAAGACCATGACTGCCGTGCCGCTGAATGGCCGAGCCTTCACAGATCTGCTCGCGCTCCAGCCCGGAGTTTCGCCGTACAACTCCATTGACACCGGTATGTCCGGCGTCAACGATCGTCCCGTGGATGGCGGGCTCAATTCCGGCAGCCAGTCTGTGAACGGCCAGCGCGAGGCGGCCAACGGATTTATGGTCAACGGCTCAAACGTGGAGGAAGGGAAGACCAACGGGGCCGCGATCATCCCGAACCTCGACTCGATTTCCGAATTCCGCATCATCACGAACAACTACGATGCCGAGTACGGCAATTACAGCGGGGGGCAGATCAATGTGGTCACCAAGTCGGGCGGCAACAACTTCCACGGCAGCGGATTCGAGTTTTTGCGGAACACGGCCTTGGATGCGAAGAATTACTTCGCGGGCCCGACAGATCCCACCCCGGTCTACCGCCAGAATCAGTTTGGCGGCACCTTCGGTGGTCCGATCATCAAGAACAAGACGTTTTTCTTTATTGATTACCAGGCCACGCGCCAAACGCAGGCCCCAACGCAGACGGCCACTCTACCGTCGAATGCCAACTACACCGGCGACTTCACCGACGCGGCAGATGGGTTCGCCGATCCGAATACCGGTGATCCATTAACTGTAGGTGGCCCAGGATTCGCCGAGATTCTCAATACAAGAATGGGCTTGCCGGCAAATACCATTTCCGACGGGGAGCCTTATTACTTCACCGGCTGCAGCGATCAAACCCAGTGCGTCTTTCCTGGCGCGATCATTCCCAGAAGCGCGTGGTCTCCGGTCGCCAAGAACATGATCGATCTTGGTCTCTTCCCAACGACCACCAATCCGGACAACTTCTTCGTGACGTCGGCATACGCGCAGAAGTTGCGGGACGACAAAGGCGGCCTTCGGATCGATCAGAACACACGCTACGGCACCTTCTTCGGCTATTACTTCGCGGATGATTACCTGCTGGACTCTCCATTCCCCAGCGGCGGAGCGACGGTTCCGGCAGCCGGTTTCGCCTACAACGCGGTCACGTCCGGGCGCGCCCAGATGATCAACCTCGGCAACACCAAGAATTTTGGTTCGTATGCGGTCAACGAACTTCGTTTCAGCTACGTACGGAACGCTTTGGTTCTGACCACACCGACAGGAGGAGTCGGATCCAATTTCAGTCTAAGCAACCTGGGATTCACAACTCCGTGGGACCAGAACACGGGCGGCATCAGTGCCATCCAGCCGTCGCTCGAGGGCGTGCCGAAAATCACGTTCAACAGCTTCTCCATCGGGGTTCCCGAGGTCAGCACGCGCCAGTACAACAATTCGTTCCAGGTGCTGGACAATTTCTCCAAGGTCATCGGCACTCACTCGATACGCTTCGGAGGGCAGTTTCACTACGACCAAATTAACGAGCGCAACCTCGCGGCCGAGAACGGGCAGTATGGTTTCTCGGGCAGCGAGACGGGCATCGACTTCGCAGATTTTCTCGTGGGAGCTCCGGATAGCCTGACCCAGGCCAGCCCGCAATTGCTGGATTCGCGCAGCAAGTACTACGCGCTTTATGCGCAGGACAGCTGGCGTGCGACCTCCAATCTGGTCTTCAACTATGGGCTGCGCTGGGAAGCCAGCATGCCGTGGTACGACACGCAAAACAAAATCGAGACCATCATCCCCGGTAAGCAGTCGGTGAAATTCCCGGGTGCCCCTCTCGGATATCTGGTTGCTGGGGACCCTGGTGTTCCGCGCACGCTGGCTCCAACGCAATGGCATAACTTCTCGCCAAGATTGGGACTGGCCTATTCGCCGAGCGCATCATCGGGGATGTTGGGCAAGTTGTTTGGTGGACCGGGAAGAACCAGCATTCGCATCGGAGCGGGTCTCTATTACACGTCCGTTGAGGATCTTTCGCAGTTCCTGGAAGTTGGGGACCCGCCATACGGACTGTACTACGGTAGCTCCGCCCCGCCGGTTCTCGAGGCGCCCTACCTTGCGCGGTTCACGGGCGAGAGCGTAGGGCAGCGTTTCCCATTTCCGTTTCCGCCGCTCAATGTCTCGCCGAGCAATCCAGACACGACGTTCCCCTGGGCGCAAGTCGAGCCGCTGTCTTACGACTTTTCTTTCGACAACCGAAACAAGCTCCCGTATTCGGAACACTACGAGTTGTCGATCCAGCGCCAGGTAGGTTCGAACTCCGTCGTTACTGCTAGCTATGTCGGGAATCAAGGGCACCGCCTGGTGACGTCGGTTGAGGCCAACCCAACCAATCAGGCGCTTTGTCTCGCTGTGCACAACAGCACTGCGCCCGGCGACCCTACGTGTGACGCCTTCAGCGAGACGCCGCCTTTTACTGTGACCGTGCAGAACGGGCAATCCATTGGAACCACCACTCCTTGGCAAACCAGTAGTGGACCAGTCGCATCTGCCCGCCCACTTGGTCCTCTGTTCGATACGAATCCCTTCGTGTCGACGATTGCCAATTCTCGTTACAATGCGCTTCAGCTGAGCGCCTCCCACAATAGCGGCTCGCTGACCCTTCTGGCGGCCTACACCTACAGCAAGTGCATGGACAACGCTTCCGGCCTGCAAGACTCTACCAATCCCTTCGATCCGCGCTTGAGCATGGCACTATGCAATTTCGACGTCATGCACAACTTCGTGGTGAGCTACAACTGGACCTTGCCGTTCGAGCGTCTCGCCAACTCTACTTGGGCTCGTAAGGTGCTGGGTGGGTGGAGCTTGTCGGGCGTAACGAGCTTTGCGTCCGGATTGCCGGTTACTCTCAATGAGAGCGATGATGCCTCGCTGATCGGGGCTAATGCGATTCCCTTGGACGTTCCCAACTACACGCCGGGGGCCCCTCTTTTTGTGAACAGGAATCCGCGATCGCGCCAACCCTACTTCAACAACAATACGGATCCGACAGCCGGCGGAGTGTTCTCGTTTGAGGAGCTTGGCCACCTGGGCAATTCGCGGCGCCGCTTTTTCCACGGGCCCGGCCTCAATAACTTCACTCTGAGCCTGGCAAAGTCGACCAAGATCACGGAGTCGAAAGAATTGCAGCTCCGTTTCGAAGCGTTCAACCTCTTCAACCATGCACAGTTCTTTAATCCGGCGGGGGACATTACATCCGACGATTTCGGCAAGGTTCTGAGTGCTCGCGATCCTCGCATTATGCAGTTCGGAGTGAAGTTCCTGTTCTAGGGATCGATGGAATGTAAGCGACTGGACGACGGGCGGGGACGCCCGTCGCTCCTTTTGAAGCGACTGCGCCTGGTTGCTCGAGAGCACAACATCACTTGCTGAGGAGGAACCATCGTGCGTCCGCGCCCGGCTCTCTATTTATTGTTGATTCTTTTCCTCTCTGCTGGCTTGCGTGCCACCGAAATAAAGGTTCTCACCAATCATCTGGGCTACGATCCTGGCGGGCCGAAGCATGCTGTGATTCT
>Ga0307469_10000038_pt1 | contig 47842 bp, 49 predicted proteins | sample atmos_gasesAM2C__FD_203084 | JGI IMG/M metagenome (GOLD analysis project Ga0307469, IMG submission 203084) | Hardwood forest soil microbial communities from Morgan-Monroe State Forest, Indiana, United States - atmos_gasesAM2C_515 | ecosystem: Environmental > Terrestrial > Soil > Temperate... | reverse complement strand
GCAGCCGCACAACTGCGCCGCGCCCGATCTCATCCTCGCGATGTCGTGGGAGCAAGTCTCGAATATCTGGAGCCTCGTCCCAGAGGCATGGGACAAGGTCTTCACGATCAAGGAATTCGTGCACTGGGCGAAGCGCGCGCCTGTTCGTCCGCCGATCCTGTTCCCGAACAAGCTCGCGGAGATGCGGGACAAGATCGTGCAGGCGCATCAGGTCCGCAAGCGGGCGCGTGCGGACTACGGGTTCTGGGGCGGGATCCGTCCGCAGGATCTCAATCTCATCGACGCGAGCGGCAAGGGCGCCGACGCCTGGGAGGCGCTCGCGCGAGCCTTGCAGGCCCTCACGGCCGACGTGATCACGCTGCTCAGGGGGCCGGAAGTAGTCATCCCCGTGGCGCCGAAGCGCACGGCCGCGCGCGCGAAGCGTCCGGCCACGCGGACGCGCGCCAAAGCGCGCCGCTAACCCCGATGGCGCGCGGCGCCACATGACACCTGCGTACCTCATCGTCGCGGGCGTCGGCATGCTCGTGGCGCTCGCGTGCACGCCGCTTCTTCGCGCCGTCGTCGTGAAACTCGGCGGTTTCGACATACCGAGCGATAGCAAGCTGCACCTCACGCCGAAGCCGACGTACGGCGGCGTCGCGATCTACATCGCGTTCGCGGTGGCGATGGCTTCTGCGACGTTGTTCCGTTCACTGCGTGGCGCGTTCCGCTTCAGCGAAGTGGGCGGACTACTGCTCGGCGGCTTCATCGTGATGGTGATCGGCGCTCTCGACGATCACCACGATCTTTCGCGTCCCGCTCGTCTCGCCGGCGAGTTCTTCGCGGCGGGGATCCTCTATCTGTCGGGCGTCCAGATGAGCTTCTTCTGGCTCCCGGCGATCGGCGTCATCTCACTCTCGCCGGACATCTCGGCGGTGCTCACGATGGTGTGGATCGTCCTGTTGACGAATGCCGTGAATTACATCGACGGCCTCGACGGTCTCGCTGCCGGACTGACGACGATCGCGTCGGGTGCATTGTTCGCGTACTCGGTACGGTTGCCCGCGCAATTCCTCGGCCCTGATCCGCTCGCGCCGCTCGTCGCCGTCGCGCTCGTCGGCGCGTGTATCGGATTCCTTCCATACAACTTCAACCCGGCACGGATCTTCATGGGCGACACGGGCGCGTACCCGCTCGGGTTCTTCTGCGCCGGCGCGACGATCTCGATGATCGGGCGTTTCAGCAGCCCGGGTCTCGCCGCCGGACGGGTCGGCCTTCCGCTCGTGTTCACACCGATCGTGTTCCTCGCGCTTCCGCTCGGGAACTTCGTGCTCGTGACGATCGATCGCCTGCGCAAAGGACAACCGGTGATGGTGGGGGAGCGAGACCAGCACATCCACTACCGGTTACTGGAACTCGGACACACGCACCGGCGCGCGGTACTCGTCATGTACTGCTGGGCCCTCGTGCTCGCCGTCGGCCTGGTCGTCGCTGGAACGCTGCCGTCCGGACGATTCGTTCTGGCCTTCGCGGCGGCGGTCGGGACGATCGCGCTCCTGACGCTCGCGCCGCGCCTCTGGGGGACCTCACCGGAAGAAACGGGGGCTAGCGAGGAAACGGGGGCTAGCGCGGAAGTCGACTGAACCGATATACTTTGTGCATGAATTCACAAAGTCCTCCGGATCGAGAGGCCGTTCGACACGCCTCGACGGCGCCCCGTAGGCTTCCCGCCGTGTTGTCGCGCGAACGGCGGGGACGTACCTCCATGTGGGCCGGGTCCGATCAGGGCTGGACGGCCGCCTGCACGCTCGTCGCCGGCATCCTCGTCTGGGGCGGCATCGGAGCGCTGCTCGACCGCGTCTTCGGAACGTGGCCCGTGCTGTTCGCGATCGGCGCCTTCATCGGCAATTTCGCTGCGATCTACCTGATCTACGTCCGCTTCTTCCCGGGGGAGAAGAGCCGTGCGGCATGAGTTGCACCTCGTCCGGAAGGGTTTCAAGGCCCTCGTCCCTATCGCGGTAGCGGCCGTCCTGATCGGCTGGGCCGTTGCCGGCGGACGAGGCGCGGCGTCGGCGGCGATCGCCGTCGGACTCGTCGCCGGGAACCACCTTGCCGCCGCCCTCTCGACGGCGTGGTCGAAGACCGTCGACGCACGCGTGATCAGCGTTGGCTATGCCGGGTTCGTCGTGCGCATGGCGGTCATGCTCGGTCTCTTCGGAACGCTTTCGACCCTCTCGTGGGTGAACGCGCCGGTGCTCGCGACGTCCTTCTGTGTGGCGCTGGTCGTCACGCTGGGGGCCGAGTGCCTGAGCTACGCCCGCGGGAGCTACGTACCTAGCTGGAGGACGCGATGAATCTCGCCGCAGGACCGCCGTTCACGGTTCCGGATATCAACGAGCTGTTCTCGTACCGGTCGCTCGTCCACCCGTTCAAGATCGGGCCGGTCACTTTCCACATCACGTACCTGACGATCGTCATGTTCGTCCTGAGCTTCCTGCTCTGCGCGCTTTTCATCGCCGCCTTCCGTCGTCCGGCGGTCGTTCCCGGGAAGCTGCAGAACCTGATGGAAGCGGCGATCGATGCCGTACGGGAGAACATCGTCCTGCAGACGATCGGCCCCGACGGCGATCGCTTCATGCCCTATCTGACGGCGGTGTTCTTCTTCGTCTTCGCGATGAACTTCATGGAGATCGTGCCGGGTGTGCAGGTGCCGCTCACGAGCTTCATGGCCGTCCCCGCGTTGTTCTCGCTCATGGCGTACCTGATCTTCAACTACCTCGGTATCCGCAAACAGGGCGCGTACCACTACGTCAAGGACACGATGTTCCCGCCGGGCGTGCCGAAGCCGCTCTACGTGATCCTGACGCCGATCGAACTCGTGTCGAAGTTCATCTTCCGTCCGATCACCCTGGCCGTCCGACTCTTCGCCAACATGATGGCCGGCCACGTGATGCTCACGATCTTCTTCCTCGCGAGCACGTACTTCCTCTTCAAGGCGCACAGCCTGTTCCTGATCGCCATCTCGCCGGCCCCGATCCTGCTCTCGATCATCCTCACGGGGTTCGAGCTCTTCATCGCGCTCATCCAGGCGTTCATCATCACGATCTTGACGGCGGTCTACATCGACGAGTCGCTTCACCCGGCTCACTGACAAGGAGGCAGGTATGCACATGCTGTTGGCACAAGCGGCGGGGACGACGATCAGCGTCGCTGCCATCGGCAAGGGCCTTGTGTACGGCCTTGCCGCGATCGGTCCGGGCATCGGTATCGGGCTCGTGTTCGGGAACGCGATCCAGGCGATCGCGCGCCAGCCCGAGGCGGCAGGTCTCGTCCGGCCGATCATGTTCATCGGTTTCGCGTTGGCCGAGGCGCTCGCGCTCCTCGGGTTCGTGCTCTTCTTCCTGATCCATTAAGGAGCGGACGATGCACGCCGTACTTTTCTTAGCAGCAGATTCCGGAAGCTCGACGGGACTCGTCCTGCCGAAGCCGGACGAATTCATCTGGGCGCTGATCGCGTTCGTCATCCTCTTCGCCGTCCTCGCGAAGCTTGCCTTCCCGGCGCTCCGCAAGGGCCTCGAAGCGCGCGAGCAGGCGATCCGCGGGGAGCTCGAGCGCGCCGAACAGTCGCGTCTCGAGGCCGAGCAGAAGCGCGAGGAGTACGACAGCCGGATCGCCGACGCCCGGAACGAAGCTGACCGCATCGTGCGCGAAGCGACGGAATCTGCGGAAGCCGTCCGCCGCGAGCGCACAGCGAAGGCGGATGAAGAAGCCCGTCAGATCATCGAGAAGGCACGCGCTGACGCCGCGACGGAGCGCGAGCGCGCGTTCGGCGACCTGCAGCGCACGATCGCCGATCTCTCGCTCGAAGCCGCACGCCGCGTGCTCGAGCAGGAGCTGTCCAACCCTGAGGCGCAGCGTCAGCTCGTCGAGCGCTTCTTGCAGACGACCGGGCAGTCTGGGGCGAACAATTGAGCGATCCCCGTGACCTGATCCGCGGCTACGCCCAGGCGATCCTCACGATCGCCGAGGCCGAAGGGCGGCTCGATCAGGTGTCGGACGAGCTCTTCCACTTCGCGAAGGCGGTCGAGCGAAACCACGAACTCAGGTCGGCGCTCACCGACATCGCCATCCCGGACGAGCGCAAGGATGCCGTCCTCGACGAGCTGCTCGGCGACCGCGCGTCCGACTTGACGCGACACATCGTCTCCTTCGTTGTGTCCCAGGGACGTAGCCGCGAACTCGACGACATCGTCGAAGAGCTCGCCGGCCTGGCGACGGAACGACGGTTGAAAGTGCTCGGCGAGGTGCGGAGCGCCGTCCCACTCACCGAAGAACAGCGCGGGCAGCTCAACGAAGTGCTCTCGAAGGCGACGGGCAAGATCGTCGACGCGAAGGTCATCGTCGACCCGTCCGTGGTCGGCGGCATCTACGCCAAGGTCGGCGACGTCGTCATCGACGCCACCGTGCGGCGGCGTCTGCAAGATCTCAAGGAAACGATCGGGGGTTAAATGTCGGACCTGACTATCACGCCCGACGCGATCGCGAGCGCTCTCAAGCGTCACATCGAGTCGTGGAAGCCGGATGCGAAGATCGAAGAGATCGGTCGCGTCCTCGAGACCGGGGACGGGATCGCGCGTATCTCCGGGCTCCCGCATTGCCGCGCGAACGAGATCCTCGAGCTGCCGCACAACCTCCAGGGCCTCGCGTTCAACCTCGAAGAGTCCACGATCGGCGCCATCATCCTCGGCGATGCGGACCTGCTCCAGGAAGGCGACCCCGTCCGGCAGACCGGACGGATCCTCTCCGTTCCCGTGGGCGACGGACTCCTCGGACGCGTCGTCAACGCGCTCGGCGAGCCGATCGACGATGCGGGCCCGATCGAGGCGGAAGCGATCCGTCCGCTCGAGGTGCAGGCCGCATCCGTCGTCGACCGCCAGCCGGTGACCGAACCGCTGCAGACCGGCATCAAGGCGATCGACGCGATGACGAACGTCGGCAGAGGACAGCGCGAGCTCATCATCGGCGACCGCCAGACGGGCAAGACGACGATCGGTGTCGACACGATCATCGCGCAGAAGATCGACTGGGGAACGCCGAAGCAGGTCAAGTGCATCTACGTCGCCGTGGGGCAGAAGCTGTCGTCGGTGCGCGAGATCCAGGCGCGCCTCACCGAGCTCGGCGCGATGGAATACACCGTCATCGTCGTCGCGTCGGCGTCCGACCCCGCACCGTTCCGTTACCTCGCTCCGTACGCCGGTGCGGCCATCGGTGCGCACTGGATGTACAAGGGCGAGCACGCGCTCGTCGTCTACGACGACCTCTCGAAGCAAGCGGACGCGTACCGTCAGCTGTCGCTCCTGCTCCGCCGTCCGCCGGGCCGCGAGGCGTATCCCGGCGATGTCTTCTACCTGCACTCCCGTCTCCTCGAGCGCAGCGCGAAGCTCTCGGCGGAACTCGGGGGCGGGTCGCTGACGGCGCTCCCCATCATCGAAACGAAGGGCGGTGACGTGTCCGGGTTCATCCCGACGAACGTCATCTCGATCACGGACGGACAGATCTTCCTCGAGGCCGAGCTCTTCTACCAGGGCCAGCTTCCGGCCGTGAACGTCGGGACGTCCGTCTCCCGCGTCGGTGGTTCGGCGCAGACGAAGGCGATGAAGAAGATCGCCGGACGTATGCGTCTCGACCTCGCGGCGTTCCGCGAGCTCGAAGCGTTCGCGCAGTTCGGTTCGGACCTCGACAAGTCGTCGCAGGACCTGCTCAACCGCGGACGTCGTCTGCTCGAGATCACGAAGCAGAACCAGTACTCGCCGGTCCCCGTCGAAGAAGAGACCGTCCAGATCTTCGCCGGCACCGGGCTTCCGGACGCAGGCATCCACGGCCTCGTCGATGACATCCCCGTGGCGGACGTCCAGCGCTTCATCTATGCGATGACGGACTTCCTGCGCGCGCGGCACCCGAACATCCTCGACACGATCAAGAGCAGCGGCGACCTCCCGGACGCGGAAGCGCGAGCGCTCGCGAGCGCGATCGAGGAGTTCAAGGCGACATTCCAGAAGTCGGAAGGGTAGACAGAGATGGCCGGCAAGCTCCGCGAGATCCGCAAGCGGATCAAGGCGGTTCAGTCAACGCAGAAGATCACGAAGTCGTTCTCGTTGATCGCTGCGTCGCGCATCGTCCGGGCGGAGCGTCGCGTCAAGGAAGCCCGTCCGTTCGCGGAGCGTCTGCAAGACGTGATCCGCGATCTCGCGGCCACGGCCGGACCCGTCGACCACCCCGTGCTCCAGCGCCATGATGATCTTCCGCCGGCGTTCGTCGTCATCGCGGCCGACCGCGGTCTCGCCGGTGCGTACAACGCGAACGTCCTGCGTCTGTACGAGCGCACACGCCGCACGGTGTCCAACCCGGTCACGTACGCCGTGGGGCGCAAGGTGCAGGCCGCGCTCAGGTTCCGGAAGATCCCGATCGACGGCCAATGGTCGGGGTTCTCCGACCAGCCGTCGTTCGACGACGCGAAGGAGATCGGCCAGCGTATCGTCGCCGATTTCTCGGAAGGCAAGATCGGCAGCGTCGGCATCATCTACACGCAGTTCATCTCGATCGTGACGCAGCACGCCGTCATGACCGAACTCCTCCCGATCACTCCGGAGGAGATCGAGGGCGGCCACCAGCTCGCCGCGAGCTTCGAGTTCGAGCCGAGCCCGGAAGGGATCCTCGACGAGCTGCTGCCGATGTACGTCGAAGTGAAGATCTACCAGGCGCTGCTCGAAGCGGCGGCGAGCGAACACGCCGCGCGACGCCGCGCCATGTCAGCGGCGACCGACAACGCGGAAGAGATCATCAAGAACATCACGCGCGTGGCGAACCAGGTGCGTCAGTCGGAGATCACGAGTGAGATCGCCGACATCGTGGGCGGCGCCGAGGCGCTGCGGAAGAGCGGATAACCGAAGGAGTCACCGATGACCGTCACCGAGAACAGCTGGACGATCGCCGATCAGGAACACGAGGAGTGGGAAGAGGTCTCGGCCGCCGCCGAAGCCGACCCCACGCTCAAGGGCCGCGTCATCTCGATCATCGGTCCGGTCGTCGACGTCGAGTTCGCACCGGAAGCCCTTCCGGAGATCAACTTCGCGCTGAAGATCAACCGCGGCGAGGTCGAAGGACAACGCGCCATCGTTACCGCCGAGGTCGCGCAGCACATCGGACACTCGCGCGTCCGTGCGATCTGCATGCAGCCGACGGACGGCATGGTCCGCGGTGCGGTCGCCGTCAACACGCGCAAGTCGATCACCGTCCCCGTCGGGAGGGCGACCCTCGGCCGCGTGATCAACGTCATCGGTGAGGTCATCGACAAGGGTCCGAGGATCGAAGTGACGGAGCGTTGGGAGATCCACCGCGATCCGCCGGAGTTCACCGACCTCGAGCCGAAGTCGGAGATCCTCGAGACGGGGATCAAGGTCATCGACCTCCTCGCCCCGTACGTCAAGGGCGGCAAGATCGGGATGTTCGGCGGCGCCGGCGTCGGCAAGACGATGGTGATCCAGGAGATGATCACGCGCTTCGCCGCGCAGCACGGTGGTGTGTCCATGTTCGCCGGTGTCGGCGAGCGCACGCGCGAAGGCAACGACATCTGGATCGAGATGCGTGAAGCGAAAGTGTTGGACAAGATGGCTCTCGTCTTCGGTCAGATGGACGAACCGCCGGGCGTCCGGCTGCGTGTCGCGCTCACCGCTCTGACGATCGCTGAGTACTTCCGCGACGTCGAGCGTCAGGACGTACTGCTCTTCGTCGACAACGTGTTCCGTTTCTCGCAGGCGGGGTCCGAGGTGTCGACGTTGCTCGGCCGTATGCCTTCGGCGGTCGGGTACCAGCCGACCCTGACCGAGGAGATGGGCGACCTCCAGGAGCGCATCACGTCGACGCGCGGTCGTTCGATCACGTCGCTGCAAGCGGTGTACGTCCCCGCGGACGACCTCACCGACCCTGCTCCGCACGCGACCTTCGCGCACCTCGACGCCCGGACGGTGCTCGATCGCAAGATCTCGGACCTCGGGATCTACCCGGCGGTCGACCCGCTCGACTCGACGTCCCGGATCCTCCAGCCGCAGTACGTCGGCGAGCGTCACTACTCCGTCGCCCGCCGGACGCAGCAGATCCTCCAGCGCTACAAGGACCTCCAGGACATCATCGCGATCCTCGGGATCGACGAGCTCGCTGAAGAGGACAAGGTGCTCGTCGGCCGCGCGCGCAAGATCCAGAAGTTCCTGTCGCAGCCGTTCTACGTCGGCGAGAAGTTCACCGGGATCCCGGGCAACTACACGCCGCTCGAGACGACGATCGATTCGTTCGAGCGTCTGTGCGCCGGCGAGTTCGACGAACTGCCGGAGGAAGCGTTCCGGTACGTCGGCGGCATCGAGGACGCCGCCGCCAAGGCGAAGACCCTCTCGGAGTAGACGTCATGCCGATGGAAGTCGCGATCGTCGATCCCGAGAAGGGGCTCTTCACCGGAGAGGCCGACTTCCTCGTCGCGCGCACGGAAGACGGCGAGATCGGCGTGCTGCCGAACCATGCACCGTTCCTCGGCGTGCTGAAGTACGCGAGCGTCAAGCTCGAGACGGATGGACAGCAGAAGCTCTTCGCGGTCCACTCGGGGTTCTTGATGGTGAAGGACAACAAGGTTTCCGTCCTCGCCCGCGTTGCGGAAGACGCAGACTCGATCGACGTCCAGCGCGCGCAGCGTGCACTCGAGCGCGCCGAGGAGGTCTTGCGGACGAACGCCGAGGACACGGAGGCGCAGCGCGCAGCGCTCCGGGCCGAGGCGCGGTTGAAGACGGCGGGCGAGCTCGGTCTGATCGTCGGCTAGTTGGGGACGCTGCCCGGCTGAGCTGGGATAGGCCCCCGGGTACGCCCCGGCTAATCTCGGACATACTCGTGCGCTCCCGCGCTTCGCGCGCTCGCTTCACTGCGTAACTCGCGCCGTTGCGCACCCGGGGGCCGGGAACCTTCTCGGGTTGCCAGAGCCGTCGTCGATGCGAGGCCCGATGAGTGCTATGACTGACGGGCAGGCGGGCGAGTGAGAAGGGTCAATGTCGACGCTTCACATAGTCATCGGACGTTGGGCGTCGGGAAAGACGACTCTCGCTAACGAACTCCGCTCGAGGTCGTCCTGGGTCGTCTTCGACTGGGACCTGATCATCCCCGGCCTCTCAACCGTGTCGGGGCATGATGTCCACACCGACCCGACTACCTGGCGAGGACTCAAGGAGACCTGGCAGGCCGTCCTTGGTGCGGTTCTCGCTGCCGGGCACGACGTCTTGTTGTGTGGACCGATGGGTCCGGACGATCTCTCGTTCGCGCCCCCGCTCGACGTTGCAAAGCGCTGCGCGTATCTCGACTGCTCGGACGAGACCCTGCGGACAAGGCTCTGTGAACGCGGGGCGTCCGAAACGGAGGTCGAGGACGAGCTCGCGATGGCTGCGACTCTGCGACAGTCGGGCTGGCATCGCGTCGCCGCTGGTGATCGTGCTCCGAGCGACGTCGCCGAGGAGGTCGCAGCTTGGGTTGCGCGGGGCTCATGAACAGCTCGAGTTGTTATGCGAAAGTGACTCGATGAGCAGGAGACGGCGAGCGCAGCCTGGGTTTCCTCGAGGTGGTCGGGCGAGGAAGATCTGGGATCCGTCCAAGATGTCGATCACCTCCAAGCCGACCGTGCATTTCGATATCGGCTGGAGGATCCTTGCCGGTCTCGCCGCCGTCGTCCTCATCGTCGTCGCCGTCGTCGTAGTTCTTTCGGTTGTCCTGAAGGCGCATCGTTGAGCGCCGCGTGGCGATGTGTCGCGCGTTGCAGTTCCGTATCGTCGTTCGCGAACCCGTACTCTGACGACGCATGCGTCACCGCCTGCAGTTCACGTAAGTGAAACGCGCTGCTCGCGCCCTGCTGCCGCTCGGCGCGCTCGTGATCGTCCTCGGCATCGCCGCGATCGTCGCGTCGGTCGCGATCTGGCACGGCGCGCCGGTCCCGATCGCATTCGGTGAGCTCGCGATCTTCTTCGGGATCACGTGCTTCTTCCTCGGCCTCCTGGCGTGGATCGTCACGCGTAAGTCGAGCGACTGACGCCGACGTGCGGGCATGTCGGACACCGCCCCAAGGCGCACAGTGAACCGGTGAGTCGATGAAGGCTGGACGACGACGGAGGCGAAGATGGGAAACGCAACCGGTATCGCCGAACGGTATTACTCGGAGCTCTCCAAGAACGATGGGCCCGCCGTCGCCGCGACCCTTGCCGATGACGCTATCGTTCACGTTCCGGGCGCGACGCTCAACGGGCCACAGCAGTTCGGCGGATGGATGCAAGCGTTCTTCGACGCGTTCCCCGACATCACGCACGAGCACGCTCCGTTCGAGGAGTCGGGCGACACCTGTACCACGGTCGTTACCGTCCGCGGTACACACACGGAGCCGCTCGTCTCGCCGCAAGGCACCATCCCGGCGACCGGGAAGCCGATCGTCCTCGAAGCGCGGAACGAGATGCGCACGGCGGATGGCAAGATCGTCGAGCTCACGATCGACTTCGATCAGGCGGCCTTCATGAGCCAGCTCGGCCTCGGCGGCTGATCGCGAGCTTTGCCTGTCGGATGGCTGACCGCGTCTCTACCGTTCGGTAGCTTCGGGCTCCGTGCGACGCCCCCTCGCAGCCGTGCTCGTCGCGATCGCTTCGGTCGCTTTCGCGCCCTCGTCCGGCGCGGCCCCCGCCGGCCCCATCGCGGCACCCGTCACCTTCGCGCCGAAGGACGGTACGACCCTCACCTTCGCCGGCCGGGGCGACTTCGCCGGATCGCTGGAGGTGCGCCGGAGCGACGGCGGGCTCGACATCATCAACACGCTTTCGCTCGACGATTACGTCGCCGGCATACAGGAGGTCCCGCCTTCGTGGCCGATGGAAGCGCTGAAAGCGCAGGCCGTCGCGGCGCGTACGTACGCGTTGTGGGAGCTCGAGTCCGGACACTGGCAGCGCTACGGCTACGACGTCTGTGCGACCACGGACTGCCAGGTCTACAACGGCCTCTCGGCGACGCAAGCGCGTAACGGACGCCGCTGGGCGCAAGCGGTGCACGCGACGGCCGGACAGGTCCTGCTTTATCAGGGCAAGCCAGCCCTCACGCGCTACCACTCATCGGACGGCGGACTCACGCGCGACAACGCAACCGTCTTCCCGTCGGACGGAGCGCGTCCGTACCTGCGCCCGATCGACGATCCCTACGACAGGGCATCGCCCCTCCATACGTGGCTCGCGCGATTCACGTCGGCCCAGATCCAGCAGATCCTGCACGACGCGATCGGCACCCGTGGCACCGTGACGAACATCGAAGCGAAGCGCGACACAAACAGGGTGAAGATCACAACGACCAACGGACACATCGACATGACAGCCGTCCGATTCAGCACGGTCGTGAGTGACGTCGCGCCGAAGGACTTTCCGAGCACCTTCCCCGAGACGCGCTCCGACGGTTTGCCCATGCCGCTCGCGCTGCCATCATCGCGATTCGACATCGTGAAGACGTCCGCGGGGTTCGACGTGCACGGCATCGGCTACGGACACGGCGTCGGGATGAGCCAGTGGGGCGCGAAGGGACGCGCCGACGCCGGTCAGTCGTACACGACGATCCTCAGCGCGTACTACCACGGTCTCGACGTCACCCGATGGACCGGACGAAGCACGATCCGCGTCGCGGTGTCGACCGACTACGGCAGCGTCGGGATCTCGGGCGACGGCGCGTTCGCGGTCTCGACACCCGGCGCGACGATCTCTCCCGGCACCGTTGGGGACTGGACGATCTCGACGACCGGCCTCCGTTCGATGTCCGTCGCACCACCGTCCGGGTACGCGCTTCCGCTCGTGCTCACAGGATTGAGCGCGCCGAGCAGCGTCCTGATCGATCCGCCGAACAGTTCGAACGTCGATGTGGGGTTCGTCCTGCCGAAGTCTGCCCTCGTGACGGCCACGCTCACTCGTAACGGGAAACGGATCGCGCGTGCGCGAGGCGTCTTCAACGCCGGGGAGGAGACGATCTCGCTCCGGCCCCCACGCAAGCGCGTCGAAGGTGGCAAGACCTACGCGATCGAGCTGACGGCCGACGACGGTTCGTCGAAGGTGAATGCCTCACAGAACGTCAAGCTCGTGACGCGCGGAGGGTCCGGGTGGTTGAAGCTGTTCGCGCTGCTGCTCCTGACCGTCGCGGCAGTGTTCGTCCGCCGTCGCGTGGTGCTGACGCGCCGGGCTAGTCGTTCGCGATACCCGTACGGGGGCACGAATCCCCCGGCCCGCACGGGAACAACTTCTGGACTCCCATGATGTCGCCGAGCGCGGGCGTCCGCTTGTTGGTCTCGCCGTAGCCCGCGTAGCCGGACATCGTCTGGTGCACGTCCTGCTCTGAATACAGGTCGAGCAGACCGAGCCAGTGTCCGAGTTCGTGCGTGACGATCGACTGGATGTCGATCGAGTGCCGCGTCGACGGCGTTCCGTTGATCTGCTCCCAGTGGTACGTCACATTCAGCGCGAGGTCGGCATCGCGGACGATCTTGCCCGAGTTGTCGGTACAGATGCCGGCCATGCCGATGATGTCGGAGTCGAACTTGTCCCACGTGACGGTGTTCGTTCCGTCCGCGCAGCTGCCGTCCTTGCCGATGGCGCCGAAGGTCGCGGTCGTGAGGCCCTGGTAGCGGAAGTCGATGTTCGAGTCCCAGTGGCTCCACTGCGCCATGGCCGCGCTCACCGCGTTCTCGAGCAACCCGGCGGGCGCGCGGACGGCGCGTCGTCCCTCGTCGTTGAACTTCCAGTTGATGACGCTCGTGCCGTTCTTATCGGCGGGCCAGCGTGCTGAGCGGAGCTGGAAGTCCGGACATGTCGAGGCCTTCACGCATGGACCGGAGGCCCCGGACGGCGCAGCTCCGCCGAAGGGATCAGTGAAGGCGTCGGCGTCCACGGTCTGGATGCCGCGATCGCCGGCGAACGATGGGGCGTTCGCGACGGGGGCCGCGGACGGTGCGGCGAGCGTCGTCGGGGTCCGGACGAAGCGCGGCGCCGTTGTCGTGACGACGGAAGCGGACGCCGGGTTCGTCCCGGCGGCCGTGATCGGGATCTCGATGAAGACGCCCTTGGCCTGCGGAGCGTGGAAGACGCTCGTCCGGGAGACCAGGATCGTGGGCATCCCGGCGGCCAGGGCGAGGCCGGTCAGGGCGGCGAGCAGGCGTTGTCGGCGGTGCATCGCGGCGTAGGCTACACGGAGCCCGTGACGTCCGCGACCGGTACCCTGCCCTCGTGAGTGAGGCCTACGTCATCACCGGCGGCCAGCCCCTGCGTGGGGAGGTTCACGTCTCCGGGGCTACCAAGAACAGCGCCCTCAAGCTGCTCGCGGGCGCCCTGCTCGCGCCGGGGACGACCACCGTCCACCGCATCGCGGACATCAAGGACATGCGCTGGTTCGGCGAGGTGCTCGAGCGTCTGGGCGTCCGCGTCGACTGGGAGCCCGGGGTCGTCCGGGTGACGGTTCCCGAGATGCTCGGTTACGAAGCCCCCTACGACCTCGTGAGCAAGATGCGCGCGTCGACGGCCGTGCTCGGCCCCCTGCTCGCGCGCATGGGCCGCGCGAAGGTTGCGCTTCCCGGCGGTGACTTCCTCGGGCCTCGTCCGATCGATCTGCATCTGCGCGGTCTCGAACAGATGGGCGCCGACATCAAGGTCGTGCACGGTTTCGTGGAGGCGTCCTGCGATCGTCTGAAAGGCACGCGCATCACAGTGATGTCGAACGAATATCCGAGCGTCGGTGCAACCGAGACGTTGATGCTCGCCGCGGTTCTCGCCGACGGACGGACCGTCATCGACAACGCCGCGCGGGAGCCGGAGATCGTCGACCTCGCGACGTTCCTGCAGAAGATGGGCGCGAAGATCGACGGCGCGGGTACGCACACCATCGAGATCGAGGGTGTGGACGAGCTTCGTCCGGTCGAATACGACGTGATGCCCGACCGGCTCGAAGCTGCGACGTATCTCTTCGCCACGGCGACGACGGGCGGCGAAGTGACGGTGCGCGACATGCGTCCGCGTCACCTAGACATCGTTCTGGAAACGCTCGAACAAGCCGGACGAACCCTCGAGATCGGCGACGACTGGGTGCGCATCACGGCCGAGGGTCGTCCGATGGCCGTGGACATCTCGACGCTGCCGTATCCCGGGTTCGCGACCGACCTGCTGCCGATGGCGACGACGATGCTTGCACTCGCGGACGGAACCTCGATCGTGACGGAGAACATCTACGACTCGCGCTACTTCCACGTCGACGAGCTCGCGCGTATGGGTGCGAATGTCCGTGTGGAGCGGCATTACTGCGTCGTCCGGGGCGTGCACGAGCTCACGGGGGCCGAGGTTCGCGCATCGGATGTGAGTGCGGGGGCCGCCCTCGTGATCGCCGGCCTCGTCGCGCGCGGACGAACCCAGGTCGCCGACATCATCCACATCGACCGCCGCTACGAGAACCTCGAGGGCAAGCTCTCATCGCTCGGGGCGGACGTCCAGCGGGTGGGCGCGCCCGTCCCCGCGTAGCATCGAAGCATGCCGGCCTATCCGAGCGACGAGTGGCTCCAGGCCTACCGCGATGCCATCAACCAGTCGGCCGATTTCCGCATCGCCGCGACCGACTGGGTCGGCGACGTCACCTTCGTGATCGAGGCCGAACCGGAGAAGGGCCTGACACTCGACGTCTGGCACTGGCTCGATCTCGCCCGCGGGATCTGCCGGAACGCGAAGACCGTCACGCCGGACGAAGGCGACCGCGCCGCGTTCGTCGTGCGTGCGCCGTACTCGCGCTGGAAGGAAGTGATCCGCGGACGCCTCGAGCCGACGAAGGCCATGGTGCAGGGCAAGCTTCGGCTGAAGGGCGACCTCAAGAAGATCGACGAGCAGCGCAAGGCCGTCGGCGTGCTGGTCTCGATCGCGTCCGAGATCCCCGCCGATTTCGTCGATGAACGTCAGTGAACTGGTTGCCGGACTTCGTTCCGGTGACCGTCGCGCCGTCGCGCGGCTGATCTCACTCGTCGAGGACGGAGCTCCGGAAGCGTCCGACGCGATCCGTGAGGTGTACCCGCTCACGGGCCACGCGTCGACCGTTGGCATCACGGGCGCGCCGGGGGCCGGGAAGTCGACGCTGATCGACGGGCTGATCGCTCGCATCCGCGCGGCGGATCTCACCGTCGGTGTCATCGCCGTCGACCCGACATCGCCGTTCTCGGGAGGAGCGCTGCTCGGTGACCGCGTGCGCATGGGTTCGCACGCGCTCGACGACGGTGTGTTCATCCGTTCGATGGCGACGCGGGGGCATCTCGGAGGGTTGTCGCTGGCGGCGCCCGAAGCGATGCGCGTGCTGGAAGCGGCGGGTTCGAACTTCGTGATCGTCGAGACGGTCGGTGTTGGACAATCAGAGGTCGAGGTGGCGCGGCAAGCCGACACGACGATCGTCGTGCTCGCGCCGGGCATGGGTGATGCGATCCAGGCGGCGAAGGCCGGGATCTTAGAGGTCGCCGACGTCTACTGCGTCAACAAGTCCGACAAGGACGGCACGAATGAGGTCGCGCGCGATCTCCGGTCGATGCTCGAGATGGGGCCGGGCAGGGATGCGTCCTGGACGCCGCCCGTCGTCGTGACGTCGGCGGTCGAGGCCACCGGGCTGGACGAGCTCTGGGAAGCCGTGCGTCTGCACGAAACGCACCTGCGGTCGGAGGGACGACTGGAGGCGCGTCGTCGCGAACGCTTCAGCTTCGAGATCCGCGAGATCGTGGGGGAGCGGCTGAAGGCGCACCTCGAGGAAGTCGCCGGCCCGCACGTGCTCGAGCAACTGACGGACGAAGTGCTCGAGCGGAAGCTCGATCCGTACTCGGCCGCGCAGAGCCTTCTGGAGCGCTTCGGCCTCCGCGCGTAACCATCGCCCGTCGTCGGGCGCTAACCGTGCATGAGCGGCCGGACGGAGCACCGGACGAAGCGCCGGACCTGGAAGTCGACCGTCGCTGGGTTGGTCGTGGTGCTCGCGATCCCATCGGCGCTCGGCGTGCTGCTGACCATCGTCGCGCAGGCGATGGCCCTCCGTTAGGCACCGAACCTCTCGATTTGCCGCGGTAGACGCTGTTCACCCACCGTGAGGATGTGAGGCTCGCGGACAAGGTCGCGATCGTCGTCGGGGGCGGACAGACCCTCGGTGAGACGATCGGCAACGGTCGCGCGACGGCGATCACCTTTGCCCGCGAAGGGGCCCGCGTCGTCCTCGTTGATCGCCGTGGCGATTCAGCGAAGGAAACGCAGGCGATGCTCGAAGGAGCCGAGTCGATCGTGATCGAGGCCGACGTCACGAGGCCGGAGGACGTCGCAGCCTTCGTGAAGGCCACGATCGACACCTACGGACGCATCGACGTCCTCCACAACAACGTCGGGATCGGCGCCGGGGACGGCAACATCGCGAACGTGTCGGACGAAGCGTGGCAACGCATCATCGACGTCAACCTCACGGCGATGTTCCACACGTGCAAGGCCGTCGTCCCCGTGATGCGCGACCAGGGATCCGGCGCGATCATCAACATCAGCTCGATCGCCTCGATCTGTTCCGTCCCGCTCCTCGCCTACAAGGTCTCGAAGGCCGGCGTGAACGCGCTCACGCAGCAGCTCGCGATCGCGAACGCGAAGTACGGCGTCCGGGTGAACGCGATCCTTCCCGGTCTCATGGACACACCCATGGCGGTCGACGCGATGGCGCGAGCGACCGGGACGGACCGAGCGGACTACGCAAAGTTCCGGGACGCGCAGGTGCCGCTGCTCGGCAAGCAGGGGACCGCGTGGGACGTCGCGAACGCGGCCCTCTTCCTGGCGTCGGATGAAGCGAAGTTCATCACCGGAGTCCTGCTGCCGGTAGATGGAGGACAGTCGGCGAAGGTGGGTTAGCCTCAAAGCGTGACGGACGAACGCAAAGCGCTCGACTGGCAGAAGCGGTACGACGAGGCCCCCGAGCGTGACGCGGACTTCGAAACGATCTCCGGCATACCGCTGAAGCCGCTCTACACGCCCCTCGACGACAAGGAGCGCGACTTCGACGGCTCCGTCGGCTATCCCGGCGACTATCCCTACACGCGCGGCGTCTACACGTCCGGCCACCGCGGACGCCTCTGGACGATGCGCCAGTTCGCCGGCTTCGGCTCCGCCAAAGACACCAACGAGCGTTTCAAGTTCCTGCTCGACCAGGGCCAGACAGGTCTCTCCGTCGCCTACGACATGCCGGCCCTCATGGGCCGCGATCCGGACGACCCCCTCTCGCTCGGCGAGGTCGGGCGCTGCGGTGCGTCCGTCGCGTCCTTGAAGGACATGGAGACGCTCTTCGACGGCATCCCGCTCGACAAGGTGTCGGTGTCGCAGACCATCTCGGGACCCGCCGCGACCTTCTTCTGCTACTACGTCGCCGTCGCCGAGCAGCAGGGCGTCGCGCTCGATCAGCTCGACGGCACGTGTCAGACCGACATCCTCAAGGAGTACATCGCGCAGAAGGAGTGGGTGTACCCGCCGCGTCCGCACATGCGGTTGATCGGCGACATGATGGAGTACTGCGCGGACCACATGCCGCGTTACCACCCGATCTCCGTCTCCGGCTATCACATCCGCGAAGCGGGATCGACGGCCGCGCAGGAGCTCGCCTTCACGCTCGCCGACGGCTTCGCGTACGTCGAACTCGGCCTCGCCCGCGGTCTCGACGTCGACGTCTTCGGCCCCCAGCTCTCCTTCTTCTTCAACTCGCACATCGACTTCTTCGAGGAGATCGCGAAGTTCCGTGCCGCGCGCCGCATCTGGGCCCGCTGGATGAAGGAGCGCTACGGCGCCAAGAACCCGAAGGCCATGCAGTGCCGCTTCCACGTGCAGACGGCCGGGTGCTCGCTGACGCTGCAGCAGCCGTACAACAACGTCGTCCGGACGGCCCTCGAAGCACTCGCCGGCGTCATCGGCGGCGCGCAGTCGCTCCACACCAACTCGCTGGACGAGGTCTTCGCGCTTCCCTCGGCGGAATCGGTCGAGATCGCGCTCCGCACGCAGCAGGTCATCGCCTTCGAGACGGGTGTCGCGAACGTCATCGATCCGCTCGGCGGGTCGCACTTCATCGAGTCGCTCACGGACCGCGTCGAGGAGGAGGCCGAGGAGCTCTTCAAGCGGATCGAGAAGATCGGCGCGGGTTCGATGCTCGAAGGGTGCCTGCGCGGCATCGACGACGGTTTCTTCCAGATGGAGATCGCCGAAGCCGCCTACCGCCAGCAGCGCCGCTTCGACGCCGACCGCATGATCCAGGTGGGCGTCAACGCCTTCACCGAGACGGTGCAGGGCGAACCGGAGTTCCTGCGCATCGGCCAGGACGTCGAGGACCGCGCCGTGGCCGACGTCAAGCAGCTGCGCAAAGACCGCGACCACGACGCATGCGCGAAGGCGTTGTCGCGACTGACCGACGCCACGCGTGGCGGCGACAACTTGATCCCCTACATCCTCGACGCCACGCGCACGTACGCGACGGTCGGGGAGATCGCGCAAGCGATGGCGGATGTCTACGGACGCTACCGAGAAGCTCCCCGCTTCTGATCCCCCCGCCGGCGCGGAGCAGAGGCGCGAACGGAGGACGGTCCGTAACGAGATCCTGATCGTTCTCGGCCTGTCCGCGTTCGCGTGGACGGCCTACGCGCTCGTCAGCTTCGCCTACCTCACACTGCACACGGCGTCGCGCTCGCCGGTGGCGGTTTCGTCCTATCCGTCGCACTTCGATCCGTTCAACTACGCGAATCAGGTCATCACCGACCTGTTGCCGTACGTCCCTGTACTCCTCGTCATCCATCTCTTCCGGCGATCCGGACGCAGCATCAAGCAGCTCGGTCTCGACTACCGCGCGCGCGACGTCTGGTTCGGACTCGCGCTCGCGCTCGGCGCGGTGGCACTCGCCGTGGGGGCGTCGAACGTGGGGCGCGTCTTGAGCCTTCCCATCCACGCGCTCATCCCGGTCAACACCGATGCACACATCTCGTCGGTCGTCCTGTTCTTCCTCGATTCGGCGCAGACGGCCGTGGCCGAGGAGATGATCGTCAACGCCTACCTGCTGCGACGCCTCGACGACCTCGGCTGGTCGCCGTGGCCGGCGTTGCTGCTGAGCTGCGCGATCCGCGGGAGCTATCACGTCTACCAGGGATGGGACGCGTTCTTCGTGATGTTCGGTGTGGGGCTCATCCTCGGACGGATCTTCCAGAAGACGGGTCGGATCGTGACACCGTTGGTGGCGCACTTCGCCGGCGACGTCATCGCGTTCGTCGGCTACTTCTACCTCGCACCGCACTACAGCTGGCTTCGCGCCTGATACGCTCTGCGTTCCTCGCGGGGAGGACGCGCTGTGCAAACACATTCCATCGAAGCGATCGACCTTCGTTCGTTGCCGGACGAAGAGATGGCTGAGCTCAATGCGTTCAACAACGCACTCCGAGCGGAGACGACGCCCGAGGACCCGCCGGCACCGGTGGACGTCACGATCGCGAGCTACCGCAACATCCCGGACTACGTCGAGCTACGCGACTTCGTCGTTCGGACGTCCGGTGGCGAACGGATCGCCGATGGTGAAGCCGCGTGGGCCTCGGTCGAGGAGAACACGCACATGGTGCAGGCCGAGATCCGTGTTCTGTCCGGGCACCGCCGCCGCGGGATCGGCACCGAGCTTCTGCGCCGGGTCGTCGAGGTCGCGGAGAACGAAGGCCGTACGCTGATCATCGGCGGGACGACGGATCGCATCCCTGCCGGCGAGGCTTTCGCGCTCCGGGTTGGGGCCGAGCCCGCGATCCGCGAGCACACGAACCGTCTCGTGCTGGCCGATGTCGACCGCGAGATGATCGCGCGTTGGATCGGCGACGGGCCCTCTCGCGCGCCGGGCTACAGCCTCGTCACGGTCGACGGCCCGTATCCGGACGATCTGATCGATGAGGTCGTCGACCTGCACCAGGTGATGAATACGGCGCCGCGAGAGGACCTCGACATGGAGGACTGGAAGCTCACCGTCGATCAGATGCGCGCGGAGGAGAAGCGGACGTTCGCAGCCGGCGGCGAGCGGTGGTACGTGGCGGCGCGGCACGATGCGACGGGCCGGCTCGTCGGCTTCACCGAGCTCTTCTACAACGCCAAGAGCCAGCCCAACACCTTCTACCAGGGCGGAACGGCGGTTCGTCCGGAACATCGCGGACACGCTCTCGGCAAGTGGCTCAAGGCAGTGAATCTCGAGCGGCTGATGCGCGAGCGTCCGGCGATCGTCGATGTCCGGACGGGCAACGCCGATTCCAACGACGCGATGCTCGGCATCAACAAGGCCCTCGGGTTCGCGCCGTACATCAGTCACACCGGATGGCAAGTGCGCGTCGAGAAGGTGAAGGAGTACCTCGATGCCCGCGCTTAACCTCGTGATCGAGGAGATCGACATCGCTTCGCTGACGGATGAGCAGATCGACGAGCTCAACGCGTTCGCGAACGTGATGCGAGCCGAAGCTCATCCGGACGACCCGCCGATCTCCGACGAGCAGACCCGCATCGGATACCGCTCGATCCCGACGTTCGTCGTGCCGCGCGAGTTCGTCGCCCGCGGTGAGGACGGTGCGATCGTCGGCTGGCTCGGTGTGTCCTGGGAGCGTGCTGAGCACAACCAGCACCTGCTCGACATCGTGCTCGACGTGCTCCCGACACACCGCCGCCGAGCGATCGCGACCACGCTGCTTTCGACGGCGGTCGACTGCGCCGACGCTGCCGGCAAGACGCTCCTCATCGGCCACACGATCGACCGTGTCCCGTCCGGTGAGGCTTTCGCCGAGCGTGTGGGCGCGAAGCGCGCGTTGGTCGGGCATACGAACCGGCTCCTCGTCTCGGACATCGATCGCGCGATGGTCGAACGATGGGTGGCGGAAGGTCCTGAGCGCGCTCCCGGCTACAGCCTGGTCTCTATCGATGGTCCGTGCCCGGACGACTTGATCGACGCGGTCGTCGACGTCCTGCACGTGATGAACACCGCGCCGACGGAAGACCTCGACATCGAGGACCAGGTGTGGACGGTCGAGGAGATGCGCGAGATGGAGAAGAGCCAGCTCGCCGTCGGCGGCGAGCGCAGGTACGTCGCGGCGCGTCACGACGAGAGCGGTGAGCTCGTCGGCTTCACGGAGATGTGGCGGTATCCGGCGCGGGAGCCGAACACCGTGCGTCAATGGGGCACGGCTGTGCGTCCGGAGCACCGCGGACACGCGCTCGGCAAGTGGCTCAAGGCGTCGAACATCCGGCGGTTGCTCGACGAGTGGCCGGAGGTCATGGACATCCGCACGCACAACGCCGACTCGAATGACCCGATGCTCGGGATCAACCGCGCACTGGGTTTCAAGCCGTACACGGTGGACATCCACTGGCAGATCAGCTCGGACGACGCGCGAACCTATGTCGCATCTCACTGAGATCGAGGCGATCGACCACAAGTCTCTGACGGATGCCGACTTCATCGCGCTCAACGACTTCGAGAACGCGATGAAGCACGAAGCTCGTCCCGAGGATCCGCCGACGCCCCTCGAGCGCAATATCGCTCAGGTCAAGAATCTTCCGTCGCATCTGCTCATCAGAGAGTTCTGGATCCGTGACGGTGACGCGATCGCCGCGATCGGCTACGCGTGGTGGCACGACACGCCCGAGAACCGCCACAACGCGTGGATCGACGTCAGCGTGCTCGCCGCGCACCGACGGCGCGGGATCGCGAAGCAGCTCCTCGGTCGCGTTATCGATGCCGTGAAAGCAGACAGCCGGACGATGCTCTCGTTCTTCACGACCGACCGTCTCCCGACGGGAGAGATCTTCGCGCGCCGTCTCGGTGCGGAGCCGCGCCAGCATGTTCACACGAACCGCCTGCTGGTCTCAGAGGTCGATCGGGCGCTCGTGCAACGCTGGATCGACGAGGGTCCCGTCCGGGCGCCGGGGTACTCGCTCGTGTTCGTCGACGGCCCGTTCCCGGACGACATCGTCGAGGACGCCGTCGCGATCCTCGACGTGATGAACACGGCGCCGCGCGACGGCCTCGACTGGGAGGACTTCAAGCTCACCGTCGAACAGATGCGCGAGATCGAGAAGGCCGGCGTCGCCGAGGGGACGACGCGATGGGTGATCTTCGCGCGGTCGGAGCAGACCGGACGATTCGTCGGCATCACCGAGATCTTCTGGAACCCCGCGGCGCCGCAGACGGTGCAACAGGGCGACACCGCCGTTCATCCGGACCACCGGGGTCACGCGCTCGGGAAGTGGATGAAGGCGGCGATGCTCGACCGCGTCATGCGCCGCTGGCCGGGCGTCGTCGACGTCCGGACGGGCAACGCCGACTCGAACGATGCGATGCTCGGGATCAATCACGCGCTGGGATTCAAGCCGTACATCGCGTCGATCAACTGGCAGCTGCCAGTCGAAGGGGCCGAGGTATACCTCAACCGCACTACTTGAAGACGAGGGTCCCGTCTTCGAGGTCGGCTCCGGGCAGCACGTCGCGTTCGACGGCGTACTCATGGAGCAAACGCCATGGGTCGTGCGTGCCTTGCTTCGGCATCAGGTGCATCGAACGCGTCAGGTAGCCCGGGTTGAAGTTGTCCGGGTCGACCCAGGGGCCGAGCTCCATATCGCGCTCTTCGTCGCGGAGCGCCGGGACGACCAAGGTCGAGCCGCGCTCGTCCATGTGGTTCAGCAGACGGCAGACGAGGTCGGCGATGAGGTCCGCGCGGAGCGTCCAGCTCGCACGGAAGTAGCCGAAGACGTACGCGAGGTTCGGGACGCCCGTGAACATGATCCCGCGGTAGGTGACCGTGTCGTGGAAGTCGACGCGCTCGTCGTCGACCTCGAAGGTGATGTCGCCCATGACGCTCAGGTCGAACCCCGTCGCCGTGATGACGATGTCGGCCTCGAGCACGTCGCCCGACTTCGTCTTGATCCCGGTTTCCGTAAAGGTTTCGATCTCGTCCGTGACAACGGAGGCCTTGCCGGCGTTGATCGCGCTGAAGAAGTCGCCTTCGGGCACAACGGCGAGCCGTTGCTGCCACGGACGGTACGGCGGGTTGAAATGCCGGTCGATGTCGAACCCTTCAGGAAGCAGCGGACGGATCGCCTCGGTGAGGAACTGACGTGCCATGTCCGGATAGTCCATCGCCATCCGCGTCATCTCGTCCTGCATCTTGATGACCTGGCGGCGAACGATCTCGTGCGTCCACTCTTCCGGGACGTCGAGTGAGCGCAACGTGTCCGCCAGTTCGTTGCGGTTCGGCCGGACGACGAAGAACGTCGGCGTCCGCTGCAGCATCGTGACGTGCTCGACCTCTTCGGCGATCGCCGGGATCAGCGTCGCGGCCGTTGCGCCGGATCCGATCACGACGACGCGTTTACCTGTGATGTCGGCGTCGTCCGGCCAGACCTGCGGATGGATGATGCGTCCCTTGAACGTGTCCATGCCCGGCCACTCCGGTGTGTAGCCCTGCGAGTGGTTGTAGTAGCCCTGGCACATCCACACGAACGACGCGGTGAAGGTCAGCTCCTCGTTGGTGTCGGTACGGACGGCGCGGACCGTCCACAGCCGGTGATCCGTCGACCAGCTCGCGCCGATGACGCGGTGGTTGTAGCGGATGTGGTTGCCGAGATCGTTCTCGTCGATGACCTCGCCGAGGTAACGGAGGATCTCGTCGGACGTCGCGATCGGCCTCCCCGGCCACGGTTTGAAGCGGTAGCCGAACGTGAAGAGGTCGCTGTCCGAACGCGCGCCGGGATAGCGGTGCGTCCACCACGTGCCGCCGAAGCTCGGATGCGCATCGAGCGCGACGAACGTCTTATCCGGACACTGCTCTTTGAGGTGGTACATCGCGCCGAGGCCGGAGATGCCGGCACCGACGATCAGGACGTCGACGTGTTCGCTCATCGTGGACTCAGGATCTGACGTGTTTCTGCGCCTGCCTCGATCTTCGACCAACTGTAGAGCATCGGACGGAGCTTCACGTCGGCCCAGTCCTGCGCTTGGTCCGCGTAGTGGGGACTGTCGGCATGGCCGGACGAACCGAGCGGGACGATCCAGCCGCTGCGGTCCCAGTCTCCGAGATCGAACGCGTACCGCGCGACGGCGGAGTGCACGATGCCGAGGCCTTTCTCTTCGCTCCCGGCCTGCGGTGTGTCGCCGTCGCCGCCCATCGCGACGACGGGCGGGTTGAGACCGGCGCCGGGGAACAGGCGCGAGACGGGATGGACGGTCTTCGTCCGATGTGCGTCCTTCCACGTCGGGATGGCATCGACCTTGTCGAACGCGCGGCGCGTGGCCTCCTCGATCGCGTCGTCCGGGACGAGTTCGGTGCCGATGATGCGCGGGATCGCCGTGCGGATCCGGTAGTGCGCGGGGGAGGGATACGGCTCTTCCTTCGCGTGCGGGTTCTCGACGGCCTTCGCGAGCGCGCCGCGTTCGCACAGGACGCCCGCGAGCTCGTCGCGGATCGCGTAGTAGAGGAGCGCTTCGCGCGAGTCGGGATCCATCGATCCGTCCCATCCGTTGAGTGCCGGGAAGTGGGGTGCGAGGATCCGCGCCGGCATCGAGACGCGCTCGGCATGCACGTCGGCCATGTCGTCGATGGTTGCGTTCTGGAGTTCGGTGAGCTTCGCGAGGATGCGCTCGGCGCGACCGGGCTGGCTGAAGTCCATGCCGAGGAAGTACGGGTAGTCGTTGCCGACGATGCGGTTGTTCGCGGTGACGATGACGCCGGGGTCCGGGTTCCGGAGCCGCGGGAGCTCGTCGTACGGGACGTTGCCCTCCCATTCGTGTTCGCCCGTCCATCCGGGCACCGGCGTCCACGCGTTCGCGCGCGAGCGGATAGGGAAGCGCCCGCGACAGAGGTACGCGATGTTCCCGTCGACGTCCGCCATCACCATGTTGTTGCACGGGTCGACCCAATCCCGCATGACGTCGTCGAGCTCTTGCACCGTGCGGACCTTGAGCGTCGGGAGGATGGTTCGGAGCGACAGATTGGGTTCGTCGCTCCCCGTCCATCGCAGTGACATCGGCGGATCGGTGATAACGATCGGTCCGTGCTTCGTCCGCGAGATTTCGAAGGTGATGTCCGCGGCGCCTCGGACCTTCACCGTGTCCGTGCGTGTTTCGAGGATGTCCTCCGGACGTTCGAGGTAGAGATCCTGCGTGTCGGCCATCGCGTGTGTGATGCACCACGCGACACGTTCGTTGTGCGCGAAGTGGTACAGGCCGGGCGCGCCGGCCATCGAGAAGCCGATCGCATCGAAGTCCGGACACGCGATGTGGTTCTGGTAGTAGACGTTGGGCGCCTCGAGCGCTCGGTGCGGATCGCCCGCGAGGAGCGGCTTCCCCGACGCGGTGCGCGATCCGCTGACGGCCCAGTTGTTGCTGCCATCGGGTTGCGCGTCGACGAACACGGGCGCGTCGTGCCGCTCGTGCGCACCGACCGGGACGATCAGGAGATCGTCGCGCTCGTGTGCGGACCCCGGCGAGATCGCTCCGTCCGGTCCGAGCGTGTCGATGAGCCGCTGACGCCACAGCTTGGTGTCGAACGTCCCCATGAGCACGTGACGCACCTTGAGCACGGCGCCGCAGTGCCACGGCTCCCACGGATCGACGCGATCCACCTCGAGGAGCTCGAGTTCGAGGGGGAGTGGTGCGTCCGAATTCAGGAAGGCATTGACGCCGTCGGCGTAGGCCCGCAGGACGTCCTTCGTGTCGTCGTCGAGGTGCTCGTGGTCGCTTCGCGCGGAGTCGGCGAGGCCCATGCGTCGGACGAAGACGTCCATGATCTGGACGGGGGAACGGGGGCCGAGCCACTCGGAGAGTCGTCCGGCGGCGCGGTGGCGGTCGTAGACCATCTGCCACAGGCGGTCCTGGGCGTGGACGAAGCCCCATCCGAAGAAGGCGTCGTGGGTGGTCTCCGCGCGCACGTGGGGCACGCCGGACGGGTCCCGGAGGATCTCGATCGGCCGCTCCGGGCCGTCGAGGGTCAGCGTTCCGTCGAGTGAGGGGACCCCGCGCACGGGCGGCATCGTACGGCACTTGACGAGCCGTCGTAGAATTGAGCAGATGCTTAAAGCAGATGCTCAAACCTCCATGTCGATCCGTATCGGTGCGTGGCTCGGGATCGCCTGGACCGGCGCGCTCGGCGTCGTCCGCTTCGCATCGACGGAACGCCCGGTCCACCAGGCCGAGTGGTGGATCGCCGACCTCGCGCTCGGAGCAACGCTCGCGGCGCCCGGCATCACCGCTTTGGCTTCGCGAGGCAGGCGCGCATGGCTGATCGCGGCGGGAGCTACAAGCATCGTCGTCGCGTCGGTCTCGTTCGCCGCGCTGCCGCTCGTCGTGCCCGGTGTGGTGTACCTGATCGCCGGAGCGAGCGGCGAGGCGTCGCCGCATCTCGGACCGGCTGTCGGTGCGATCGTTGTCGGCGTCGCGATCGTGCTCGCGTACGCCGTCGTGTTGGTCGCGCCGCATCGGATCGTTTGCTGGCAGACCGTCGTTCGGGCGAACGGAAGCTCCGTGACGTTCCGCGATCGTGCAGCCGAGTCGGCATCGAGTGATGGACACATCAGCCAAGGAGTCGAAGCTTCGAGCGGAACGTCCTCGACTTCCGGTGGCTGTACGGATGGCGCGTCGTCACCCGCGGCCTCGGTCGGGTCGCTCGCTCTCATTTCCGGCGCGTTGGGATACGTCCGGCGTTCGGGTCGCGGGGCCCCGTCGTGACGACGACGAAGCAGCGGATCGTCCACGCTGCGCTCGAGACGCTGAAGGAAGAGGGGTTCGCCGGTGCCTCCGCGCGCACGATCGCGAAGCGCGGCGGCTTCAACCAGGCGCTCGTCTTCTATCACTTCGGGACGGTGAACGATCTGCTGCTCGCCGCGCTCGATGAAACGAGCGAGACCCGCATGGCGAAGTACCGCGACGCGGTCCACGGGATCGAGACGGTGGACGACGCCGTTCGCGTCGCCACGGATCTCTACCGCGAGGATCTCGCGTCGGGACACATCACGGTGCTCTCCGAGATGATGGCGGCGAGCTCGGATCGTCCGGATCTCGGTCCGGAGATCGTCAAACGGCTCGAACCCTGGATCGCGCTGGCCGAGGACGCCATCCGAAGCGTGCTGACGAACCTCGGCCTCGAGAAGATCGCGCCGCCGCGCGCCATCGCGTACGGCGTGGTCGCGATGTACGTCGGCGTCGATCTCTTGAGCCACCTCGAACGCGACAACACGAAAGCCGAAGCGCTGTTCGCCGCCGTGACGTCCGTCTCCGATCTCGCCGCGCCGATCTTCGGGAGCACCTCGTGACGGGTCCCCGTGAGATTGAGGTCGAGCAAGCTTTGATCGCCGCCGAAGCGGCGCTCGACGCCGGTCGCGGTCTGCAGGGGACCGGGTTCTGGACGGCCGTCGACGCGATGCGGAGAGATCGATCGCTTGCCGAGCGCTACGCCGACCGCGCGGCCGCGATCGATCGTCGCGCGTTCAAGCGGGGCGTCCGCATGCGCCTCCCCCGGCTGGTCGGTACCACGGCGCTCTACCTCGCGACGGCCTCGGGGATCGCGCTTCTCTCGGTGGCCGTCCGCCGCCACAACATCATCGCGTTCGTCATCGGATTTGGCGCGCTGCTGATAGGAAGCCACAGCCTGACGCACTTCGAGGTGGGTCGGTTCGTCGGTATCCGCTTCACGCACGTCTTTCTGGGTGGGCCGCCGCCCCCGCGTCCCGGCATGAAGATCGACTACGCGTCGTACCTCCGGGCATCACGCGCCGCGCGTGTCGCGATGCACGCTTCGGGGGCGATCGTCACGAAGCTGATCCCCTTCGTGCTGCTGCCCTTCGCATGGACCGCGTGGCTCCGGATCGCTCTCGTCGTTCTCGGTGTCGTCCAGATCTTCACCGACATCTTCTTGTCAACGAAGGTGTCGGACTGGAAGAAGGTGAGGCGAGAACTTGCGTCGTGATTGGAGGGTTTGTGCCGCGATGCGGGAGGAACCCTCCCAAGCGGGGCGTTAGCTGATCGCGACCATCCGGTCGATCGCGCCGCGCGCTGCTTGTGCTACGTCCGGCGCGACGGTGATCTTGTGCTCGAGGGTCTCCAACGACCAGAGCGCCTTCGGCAGCGTGATGCGCTTCATGTACTGACACACGGCGCCCGGCGTCGCCGCCACGAACTCCTTCGTCGGCACTTCCTTGCGCAGCCGGTGCAGGATCCCCGTCTCCGTCGCGACGACGAGCGTGCGTCGTGAAGTCGACTGCGCGTGACGCACCATGCCTTCCGTCGAGAGGATGAATGTCGAATCCTGCGGGATGTCGCCCATCCCCACGTGATACATGCACTGCGTCACGCAGCCGCACTCCGGGTGGATGAGGAGGTCCGAATCGGGATGCTCGACGCGCATCCGTCCGATGTCGGCGGGGTCGATACCGGCGTGCACGTGACACTCACCGAGCCAGATGTGCATCTTCCGTCCGGTCTTCTGCTCGAGATACGCACCGAGGAACATGTCCGGACAGAACAGGATCTCCTTGTCCTCGGGGATGGCCCGGATGATCGCCTCCGCGTTGCCGGACGTGCAGCAGTAGTCCGACAGCGCTTTCACCTCGGCGGTGGTGTTGACGTATGACACGACGACGGCGTTCGGATACTCGGCGCGCCACCGCCGGACGTCGTCTGCGGTGATCGTCGACGCGAGGGAGCAGCCGGCCTCGAGGTCGGGCAGGAGCACCGTCTTGTGGGGGGAGAGGATCGCGGCCGTCTCGGCCATGAAGTGCACGCCGCAGAACAGGATCACCTCGGCGTCGGTCGCGGCGGCCTGACGGGAGAGGCCGAGCGAATCGCCCACGTAATCGGCGACGTCTTGGACCTCGGGGACCTGGTAGTTGTGCGCGAGGATCACGGCGTTCCGCTCGCGCGCGAGCTTGCGGATCCGTCCGGACATCTCGTCCGGCGAAAGGCCTCTGTACCTCTCCGCGTAACCGTTCTGACACGCCATAGCCGCTGTCTCCGCTGGGACTTTGTGAAAAGATTCACGATGTCCCGTCGCGTCCGCAACGAACAGACTTCGGATGTGGTTAGGAGTTTATCTCGTCCGAGGTCAGGAGGGTGGCGCCGGCCGATTCCATCTCGGCGAGGGCGTCCTCACCGTCACGGGCCTTCACGTTGACGGCCCGGATCGCGTCGGTGATGACGACGGCATCGTATCCGTGGTCGATGGCTTCGATCGTCGTGGCTTTCACGCAGTAATCGGTCGCGAGACCGGCGACGAACACACGCTGCACGCCGAGGCGGTTCAGCTCGCTCGCGAGGTTCGTCCCGGCGAAGGCGGAGTAGCCGTCGGTCGCGACGTCCGTTCCTTTCTGGACGATGCGATCGAGCGCGGTGACATCGAGGTCGGGATGGAGCGCGGCCCCCGGCGTCCCCTGGACACAGTGCGCGGGCCACGGGCCGCCTTGCGCCACGAAGGACGAGTGATCTTCGGGGTGGAAGTCCTGCGTAGCGAACACGTGGTCGAAGTTCGGCATCAGGACGTTGATGAGCGGCACGACGGCATCGCCGCCGGGCACGGCGAGCGCACCGCCGGGGCAGAAGTCGTTCTGCACATCGATGACGAGGAGCGCGTCGGTCTCAGCGACGTCCATATCTCCGCAATCTATACAGTTACGCCATGTCCGATGTCGTGCGCCTCGAGCGGGACGGAGCCGTCGGCGTCATCCGGATCGACCGCCCCAAGGTCAATGCGCTGAACGCCGACGTGGTAGCGGGCATCCACGACGCCTGTGCCGCCGTCGAGACGGACCGATCGATCCGCGCCGTCGTCATCACCGGCGGGGAGCGCACCTTCTCCGCGGGGGCCGATCTCAAGGAGATGGCGGAAGGCACGCCGGACGATGTCCGGCGCCGTGTCGGCGCGCTGCAGAAGGTGTGCGACCGCATCGAAGCGCTGCCGCTCGTGACGATCGCGGCGATCAACGGCTATGCCCTCGGCGGCGGTTGTGAGATCGCGCTGGCATGTGACTTCCGGTTCAGCGATCGCGCCGCGCGCATCGGACAACCCGAGATCGTCGTCGGGCTCATCCCCGGCGCCGGCGGCACCCAGCGTTTGCCGCGCATCGTCGGCATGTCGCGTGCGAAGTGGATGATCTACTCCGGCGAGTTCGTCGACAGCGCGACGGCGAGCCAGTGGGGACTCGCGGACGAGGTCGTCGACGGCGACACGATAGCGCGCGCGATCGAAGCGGCGGCGAAGTACGCGTCCGGTCCGACGCTGTCGCTCGGGGCAGCGAAACGTTCGATCCACGCGGCGATCGGGACGAAGCAGGACGGCCTCGATAAAGAACTCGACGAATTCGTCGCGCTGTTCTCGACCGAAGACACCCGTCACGGCCTCGAGAGCTTCGCGAAAGAAGGACCGGGGAAGGCGCAGTACGAGGGCCGCTAGGCCTGGAACCTCTTGAGCTTCCGCCACTCCGTCGTGAAGTCGTACCGCGGCTCCCGCGCGACGAAGATCGAGTCGTCCCAGTCGTAGCCTTCGACATGCGCGCTGTCGCGGTAGCGTCCGACGAACTGAGCTGTGCCGTACAGCCGCAGCACCTCGGACCGGTCGAAGCCGATCATGATCGCGATGTGATCGGGGTGCGCGTGCGGCGGCCACAGGTACGCGCTGTTCTGTCCGCTCCCGGCGGGCGGCTCGGGGAAACGTGACGAGAAGAAATCGAGTACCGCTGGGATCGTGTAGTCGACGCCGATCGCGATCGTGCGCGCTCGTTCGTCCGGACGGAGCTTCGTGTAGACGCGCGACACGTCGTGCGCGAGCTCCGGCCAGCCGATGCGTTCGCTGAGTTCGCCGGCCTGCGCGAGGTCCTTCGACGAACGCAGCCACGACAGCGGTGCGTACGAGATGGGCAGTGGCACGAGCACGTTGATGACGAGTGCGATGGTCAGCGCGCGTCCTGGTGTCACGGCAACCGCGCCGGCAGCAGCCAGAACGGCGATCGCCGGCGCGGCGTAGTAGCCCTTCCCGGACGCAACGAGCAGCACCGCGAGGGCTGCGGCGAGCGCGATCCCGACCGTGCGGAGCGTCTTGTCCGCGAAGAGCTTGCGGAAGCCGGGAACCCAGAGCCACAGCGCGACCGGGCCCGGAAGGATCACGAGCGATGCGATGAAGCCGGCGCGTCCGCGGAGGCCGAGCACGGCGCCACCGGTCCCTTGATGCCGGACGAATTCGACGACGGCCCAGTGATGGGTCGCCTGCCACGCGATGCTCGGTCCGATGATCGCGAACGCGACCAGCGCGCCGATCCACGGCCACGGTGTGCGCAGATGCCGGCGCAGCGGCGATGCGAGCACCGCGACGCCGAGCGCGAAGACGTACGCCAGTTCGGTGAACTTCACGAGGAGCGAGAGGCCGATGGCTGCTCCGAGCCAACACCAGAGCTTCGGATCGTCGGTGCGGACGAGCCGGACGAACACGAGTGCGACGAGCATCCACGCCGGCGTCTCGAGCACAACCGTGTTCAGCGTCGTCGTCATCAAGAGGAACAACGGGATGACCGCGAGTGCGAAGGCCGCGTACCTCTGCGCGCGCTCGGATCCGCCCAGTTCTCGCGCGATGAGCGCGCCGAGGACCACCGCGGCGGCGCCGGCGAGCGCCGGGATCAGGCGCAGTCCGTAGATCGAGTTCCCGAAGACGAAGCGTTCGAGACGTACCAACACCGGGACGACGGGTTGGAAGTCGACGTAGCTCGGCGACAGACGCTTGCTCGCTTCGACGAAGTAGAACTCGTCGCGATGGAAGCCGAGGTGCGTCGTCGCGAGAACGAACCCCGCTTTCGCGAACGCGATGACCCAGACGGCGCGGGGTAGCCGTTTCATAGACTGCCGTCCATGGACGAACGAGCGCAGGAGATGAACGACTTCTTCGGCCCCCTGGTGCCGGGGAAGCTCGGTTGCGTCTTCACCGAGGCGACGAAGGACCTGGTCGTCGGACACATCGACGTCACCGAGGACCTCATCGCGGGGACCGGATACCTCTTCGCGCCCGCCGTCATCGCGCTCGCCGACACGCTCTGCGCTATCGGGACGCCGCCGAACGCACCCGAGAACTCGACGTTCACGACCATCGAGCTCAAGACGAACTTCCTCGGCTCGGCGCGGGTCGGTGAGAGGGTCGAGGGACGAGCCACCCCGCAGCACGTCGGCCGGACGACACAGGTGTGGGACTGCGTCGTGACGAACCTGTCGTCCGGTCGCACCATCGCCCTCTTCCGCAACACGCAGATGATCCTGCCTCGCCGAGACGCTTAGACGCTCGGCGTCACCAAGCCGCTGTCGAACGCGAACACGATCGCCGCCGCACGGTCGCGCACGCCGAGCTTCATGAAGATGTGTCCGACGTGACTCTTCACCGTCACGTCGCTGATGTAGAGCTCCGACGCGATCTCGTTATTCGACGAGCCTCGTCCGATCAGTTTCAGAACCTCGACCTCACGCGGCGTCAGTTGGTCGAGCGCGCGAGTGCTCGCCTGCGTGGGGGCCGCCGAGCGGTAGGTCGCGAGGACGCGTCCCGTCACGCCGGGGTCGAGCCACGCTTCGCCCTCGGCGACCGTTTTGATGGCTCGGACGATCTCCTCGCCGGGCGCGTCCTTCAGCTGGAAGCCCGCGGCACCCGCGCGTAGGGCGGCCGACAGCAGCTCGTCGTCATCGAACGTCGTGAGGACGAGCACCGGCGGCGATGCTTCGTCCGACCGGAGGCGTTTCGTGGCTTCGACGCCGTCGACGCGCTTCATGCGGATGTCCATGACGACGACGTCCGGACGATGCTCGCGCACCGCACCGACGACCTCGTCGCCATCCGCGCACTCGGCGATGACATCGAGCTCGTCCGTGGTTTGCATGATCCGGCGTAAGCCGGCGCGGACGAGCTCCTGATCGTCGACGAGCAGGACGCGGATCAACGCTCTGTCCGTGGTGCGACGAGTTCGACCTTCCATCCGGTTTCGGCCGGTCCGGTCACGAGGTTCCCGCCGAGGAGCCGCGCGCGCTCGATCATGCCGCGGATGCCGAGTCCGCTTCCGTCGGATGCCGGCGCACTGCCGTTCGACCCCGCGTTGCACACCGTGAGGTGTATCTCCTTGTCGTCGACGACAAGCTGGACGGTCGTCAGTGCGCCCGGCGCGTGTTTCGCGGCGTTCGTCAGCGACTCCTGGACGATGCGGTAGACGCTGAGCGCATCGGTCGGCGGGAGCGCGTCGTACGCGCCGTTCATCTTGAGGTCGACGACCATCCCGGCATTCCGGAAGTCGGAGGCGAGCGTCGGCAGGTCGAGGAGTGTCGGGAGCGGCGACGCAGCCGCCGTCGCGTCCGGGCCGAGCAGTCCGACGGTCAAGCGGATGTCTCCCATGCTCTTGCGTCCTTGCTGCTCGGCCTCGTGCAATGCATCAAGGGCGTCGTCCGGCTTGTTGCGTTCGAGCGCCATGCGCGCGGCGGTGATGTGCAGCATGGTCACACTCATCGAGTGTGCGATGACGTCGTGTACCTCGCGGGCGATGCGCGATCGCTCCTCGGCGACGGCCGTCTCTGCGAGATGTTCTTGAACCTGCCGCAGTTCGAGCGTTCGCTGCGTCAGCATCCGCACCAGCAGGCCGCCACCGGAAGCGAACAGGATCGCCATGACCCAGACCGAGAATCCCTTGGTGATGCCGGCGATGTCGGGAAGGATGACGACGGCGCATGACGCAACGACGGTCCCGATCGCCAGCAAAGGCTGTTCCGTCGAGCGAGAGACGACCCCGGCCGTCATGAAGACGAGGATGAAGGGCTCCACATCGCCGCCAGACGGCTCGTGCAGGACGAGATAGATCATGGCTGCGAGCACCGGAACCGGAAACAGCCAGTGTGGGAGGGCGCAGCGGCGACCGGTCAAGTAGGCGATCGCGTCGAGAAGGAAGGGCGCGAAGGCGATCGCGAGCGAGATCGTCGCTTCGACGAGCCCGGGCGCATGGATGCGCTGAAGAAATGCAAGTGCCGTCGTGACCGTTGCGATCGCGAACGATCCGTACGGGAGCCAGGCCGGCCAATCGCCGGTCTCGAGTCCCCGATCGAGTTCCGACCATGCGAACCGGGGCTTCACCCCTCCAGGGTCCCACGGAGCCGCACGTCGGGCGTCGTCTGACGGGCGGTCTTCTGCCTCCGCCCACGGTCGGAGCGGACGCTCCGTCGCGTTCGTCCCGAGATTCACCTCGCCGGACGATGGCAGCCGCCGGACGGACCCCTACGGTGTGCGAAACACCACCGAGGAGGCAGTGATGAAGGATGCGAAGCGGGCAGCGATCGCCGAGACCAGTCTGTTCCGGGGATGCTCCACAGACGACGTCGCGTGGCTGGCGCGCGTTTCCGACATGCTCGACGTCGGAGCCGGGAGCACGCTTGCGATCGAGGGACGCAAGGTCCGGGAGTTCATCGTGATCGTCGAAGGCGTCGCGTCCGGCGATGGTGTGCTCTACGGTCCGGGCTCGTGCATCGGCGGCGTCGAGCTGCTGGACGGATCACCGTACGGCCCAACGATCGAGACGCTCTCAGACGCGCGGATCCTCGTTTTCGGCCCGCGGGAGTTCCGCGGGCTGCTAACGCGGGTTCCGTCCATCGCGAAGACGCTGCTGCGCGATCTCAGCGGACGCCTCCGCGTTCAGGACGAGCGCAACCTGCGCGCCGTGTCCTGAGGGTCCGCGGCGACGATCGGGAGTTCGGCTCCCAGTTCGAGGCCGCCCCAGATGGCGGTGCGCGGCATGAGGTGCGCGTGCCAGTGGAACCGTTCGACACCGCGCGGCGCGACGTGCGCGATGAGATTGAACGGGACGGCTGATCCGAGATCGCGCAACGTGGCGCGGACGGCGACGGCCAGTGCTTCAGCCGCGTCCTCGATCTGATCGTCGTCGAGGAGGAGTGAATGCGGCGGGATGACCAGCAGCTCGCCGGCGACGAATGGGACGGGATGCGCGACGATGCGGAACGCGCCGCACTCGGCGACGACGAGATCGTCGCGCGCGAGGTCGCACAGCACGCATGCGTCGCCTTCAAACGCGACGACTTCCCGCTCGACCGTCGGAAGTTCGTCGATGCCAAAGAGTTGTCCGTGTCCGTGTGAACGTGAGGCACCGGCGGCACGCCCGCGGTTCCACACCGCCATCACTGAGCGTGTCGGTGCCGCGCGGATGCGCGCGCGGTACGTCCGGATGATGTCCATGCGGTGCGCGAGGTCTTGTTCCTCGAAGTGGACGTAGTGATCGGGTGTATGCACGACGACTTCGTGGAACGGCGTCGCCGGGTAGAGGTTCGGGACGACGCGGACACGCCAGCCACCCGAGTCGGGCGGACCTTCGTCGCGTACCGCGTACGTCTCCGGCGGCGTCTTGTGCTCCTGACCGCCGCAGAAGTCACACGGCTCGGGATCGGTCGGGAACGTCTCGACGCTCGGCGCACCGCGACGCGCGCGTTCCGGCGCGAGCAGCACATGGCGACGTCCGAGAGGATCGAACACGAGCTCAGGCATGGGCGCTCCTATCATGGTCAAACACGTGCATTACCTCGACTACGCCGCGACCGCGCCCATCCTTCCCGACGTCCGGGAAGCCATGCTGCCGTACCTCGACGACCGCTGGGGGAACCCCTCGTCGATCTACGCCGCCGGACGCGAGGCGCGCAAGGGCATCGATGAGGCGCGCGAGAAGCTCGCGCTCGCCATCGGCGCGACGCCCGAGGAGATCGTGTTCACCGGCGGTGGAACGGAGGCCGACAACCTCGCGATCACGGGAGCCGCGTGGGGGAGCGAGAAGCGCAAACACATCCTCCTGCCGAAGCTCGAGCACCACGCCGTGCTCGACACATGCGAGTGGCTCGCGAAGATCGGCTTCGACGTCGAGTTCATCCCCGTCGATGCGACGGGGCTCGTCTCGCCCGATGACGTCGCGTCACGACTCCGCGACGACACCTTGATCGTCTGTCTCATGCTTGCGAACAACGAGATCGGCACCATCGAACCGGTGGCCGAGATCGCGGCCCTCTGCCGCGATCGCGGTGTGATCACGTTCTCGGACGCCGTGCAGGCGCTCGGCAAGATCCACGTCGACGTCAAGGCGCTCGGCGTCGACCTCGCCGCGTTCTCGGCGCACAAGATCGGCGGGCCGAAGGGGACCGGTGCGCTCTACGTGCCGCGCGGCGTGCGTCTCGTCCCGCACACCCACGGCGGTGGTCAGGAACGCGGACGCCGGTCGGGGACCGAGAACCCCGCGGGCATCGTCGGGTTCGGGACGGCGGCCGAGATCGTGGGCAACGAGCTCGAGTCCGAACCGCTGCGCTGGACGAACCACCGCGATCGTCTCCGCGACGCGCTTCTGGCTCTCCCCGACGTGCGGTTGAACGGCCACCCGACAAAGCGCCTGCCGCACAACCTCAACGTCTCCGTGAAAGGCGTCGTCGGCGAGGACGTCCTGCTGATGCTCGACGCGAAGGGCATCGCCGCGTCGACGGGCTCGGCCTGCCAGTCCGGTTCCGTCGAGCCGTCGTACGTGCTCGCGGCGTGCGGGATCGAACGTCGCTGGGCCGAAGGCGCACTGCGCTTCACCGTCGGACGCAGGACCACCGACGCCGACGTCGACGCCGTGCTCACCGAGCTCCCGCCCATCATCGAGCGGCTGCGCAGCTACAAACGATGAAGTTGCTCGCCGCCATGTCCGGCGGCGTCGACTCTTCCGTCGCCGCCGCGCTCGCCGTCCGCGACGGTCACGACGTCGTCGGAGCGACGCTCAAGCAATGGGAGTTCCCGGACGACGCATCGCGCATCGGCAAGGGTTGCAACACGCTCGACGCCGTCGCGGACGCGCGTCGCGTGTGCGACGTCATCGGCATCCCGCACTACACGTTCGATTTCCGCGAGATCTTCGAGCGCGAGGTCGTCGACCCCTTCATCGCCGACTACGCCGCCGGTCGTACGCCGAACCCGTGCGTGCGCTGCAACGAGCTGGTGCGTTTCGGTGCGCTCGCGCGCAAGGCCGAGATGCTCGGCTTCGAGGGCATCATCACCGGCCACTGGGCCCGCACAGACGGCACGCGCTTGTACCGCGCACGCAACGAAGACAAGGACCAGAGCTACGTCCTGTACGCGATCGATGTGTCGAAAGCGCATTTCCCGCTCGGCGAGATCACATCGAAGGACGAGGTCCGTCAGATGGCGCGCGACCTCGACCTGCTGAACGCCGACCGCGCCGATTCGCTCGAGGTGTGCTTCGTCGGCGATCGCCGGCCCGGCGACGTCGTCGCCGAACGCGTTCCCGTCGCGGTGCGCTCCGGGCCGATCGTCGATACGTCCGGCGCCGTCGTCGGCGAGCACCGCGGCCTCGCGTACTACACGGTCGGACAACGCAAGGGTCTCGGCGTGGCTGCACCCGAGCCGCGGTACGTCGCCGAGCTCGACGTCGCTCGCAACGCCGTCGTGATCACGTCGGGCGACGGGCTCGGCTCGACGGAACTGCGAGCGGTGCGTCCGCGGTTCGTCCACAGGGAGCCGTCCGACGGCGAACGGTTCGACGCTGTCGTGCGGTACCGCGGTGAGCCCGCACCGTCCAGGTACACGAAACGCGAGGACGGCTTCGAGCTCGCGTTCGAGCGTTCGGCGCGTGCCGTCGCGCCCGGGCAAGCCGTTGTGCTCTATCGCGGAGACGAGGTCGTCGGTGGCGGAACGATCACCCGTTAACGAGCCCCGATTCAATCGCGTCACGCTCGCCATCGGGATCGTGATGGTGACGCTCGCCGGTGCCGTCGCGGCGTTCGGGTTCGCGAAGCTCGAGCGACATCCCGACCTCGGGACGCTCGTGTACGCGGGGTCCGGTGCGATCTACGAACACAACCTCGCGACGGGACGCGACACCAAGCTGATCTCGGTCCCGAAGGACACGACCGTCGCGGAGCCGAGCCCCGACGGACACTTCGTCGCCTACGCGAACCCGGCCGGTGCGTTGTGGATGTACGACGTCAAAGCCCGTCGTCGCTACCAGGTCGCCGAACAGGCGACGATCCCCGTCGGCTGGTCGCCGGACTCGAAGCTCGTCGCGCGCGAGCTCGTCGGCAACGGCGACGTCGTCCTCATCGACCCGAACGCCGGACGTCGCGGCCTCATCCGCGGCAACCCACTCACGCAGAGCCTGCCGGTGTGGATCACCTCGTCGCGCTTCGCGATCGGCGATCTCGCCGACCCGAACGCATCGATGCTCGTCGACACGCAGAGCAGCGAAGAGCCGGTGGTGAAGGCGTCCTTCGGCGTCCCGCTCGCGGCGTCTCCGGACGGGGCGCAGCTCCTCGCGAAGCGCGATCGAGAGCTTCGCGAGATGAAGGTGACACCGAGCGGCGTCACGAACGGTCACGTCCTGTTCCGCGGGGACGCGACCGTCGCCGCGACGAGTCCGCAGGGCTTCGTCGCCTTTGCCGGGAAGGACCGCTCGGGCGCGGAGGGCGTCTGGGTGCTCGAGACGGGGACCGATCTGCGGCGCATCGTCCGGGGGCGGGTCGACTGGCTCGTGTTCACGCGCGACGGGTCGGCGATCTGTTACGCGAAGGACGGCGCGATCTTCGCGCTACCGCTCGCCGGCGGCCGGACGCAGCGCGTCAGCCGCAGCGGCGTGAAGGTGCTCACCGTGCTTTCGTTCCGCGTCGTGGCCTCCAAATAACCTGGACGTCGTGCCGCGGAAGAAGGAAGAGCAGCAGGAAGCCGAACAGTCCTCGTCGCGCATCCGCGCGGAGGAGCTGCGGGCGCAGATCGAGTTCCACAACTACCGCTACCACGTCCTCGACCAGCCCGAGATCTCCGACGCCGAATACGACAAGCTCATGCGCGAGCTCCAGTCCCTCGAGGAGCGCTACCCCGAGCTCATTACGCCCGACTCACCGACGCAGCGTGTCGGCGCCCCGCCGTCGGAACTGTTCGCGCCGGTGCAGCACTCCGAGCGGCTGCTCTCGCTGGACAACGCGTTCAACGACGAAGAGCTCGAGGCGTGGTTCGCGCGCGTCGTGAAGGAGCTCGGACGGGAGCCGGTCCTCGTCTGCGAGCCGAAGATCGACGGTGTGTCCGTCGCCGTCGTCTACGAGAACGGACGCTACCTCCGCGGCGCCACGCGCGGCGATGGCAACGTCGGTGAAGACATCACTCCCAACATCCGGACGATACGCGGCCTCCCGGCGCGCCTCCGCACGGAAGAACCTCCGTCCTGGCTCGAGCTTCGCGGCGAGGTGTTCCTCAACATCGCCGACTTCGAGAAGGTGAACGAGGACCTCGGCGAGCAGGGCAAGACGCTCTTCGCGAACCCGCGCAACGCGTCCGCGGGCACGCTGCGCCAGAAGGACCCGCAGATGACGGCGTCGCGTCCGCTGTCGATCTACTTCCACGGCGTCGTCCGCGTCGACGGCCTGAACCTCCGGACGCACAGCGAGACGTTCGAGTATCTGCAGAGCGTCGGTCTCCGCGTGCACCCCGACGCGAAGAAGGTCACCACGCTCGACGAGGTGAAGGCGTACTGCACAGCCACGAACGAGCGCCGCCGATCGCTCGACCACGAGATCGACGGCGTCGTCGTGAAGGTCGACGACCTCAACGAACGCGCGGACCTCGGTGCGACCTCGAAGGCGCCGCGCTGGGCGATCGCGTTCAAGTTCCCGCCGGAAGAACAGACGACCGTGCTGAACGACATCCACGTCAACGTCGGACGCACCGGCGCGGTGACGCCGTTCGCCATCCTCGAGCCGGTGCGCGTCAGCGGCGTGACCGTGTCGCAAGCGACGCTGCACAACCCGAGCGAGATCAAGCGGAAGGGCATCCTGATCGGCGATCACGTCGTCGTCCGGCGAGCCGGTGACGTCATCCCGGAGGTCGTCGCGCCGATCCCGAGCAAACGCGACGGTACGCAGAAGAAGTTCCGCATGCCGAAGAAGTGTCCGGTGTGTAAGACGGAGCTCACGACGGACGAGGTCGTCGTGCGGTGTCCGAACCTCGAATGTCCGGCGCAGCTCCTCGAGGGCATCATCCATTTCGCCGGACGCGGCGCGATGGACATCGACCACCTCGGCTACAAGACGGTGATCGCGCTCGTTGACCTGAAACTCATCGGCGACGTCGCCGACATCTTCTTCTTGGACGAAGCCGCGATCGCGAAGCTGCCGGGGTACAAGGACAAGTCGATCACCAATCTGCACGAGTCGATCCAGCGCGCGAAGGACCGTCCGATCGACCGGTTGCTCTACGGGCTCGGCATCCGTCACGTCGGAGGCACGACGGCGCGCGACATCGCCGACCACATCTCGTCGATCGACGCCATCGCGAGCGCATCAGTCGACGACCTGCTCGCGGTCGAAGGGGTCGGTTCCGTCGTCGCCGAATCGATCGTCGAGTTCTTCGCTCGTCCGCGGAGCCGCGAGCTGCTTGACAAGCTGCGGCGCGCGGGGCTCCGCATGGCCGAGGAGCGGAAGGCTTCGTCCGGCCCCCTGTCCGGGAAGACGTTCGTGATCACCGGCACTCTCGAAGCCATGAGCCGGGACGAAGCATCGCGGCGCCTGGTCGCGCTCGGTGCGAAGGTCGTCTCGAGTGTGTCGAAGAAGACCGACTACGTGGTGGCTGGGTCCAGTCCGGGGTCGAAGCTCGCGAGGGCCGAACAGCTCGGCGTCGAGGTCCTCGACGAGGCGGGACTTCTCAAGCTCCTGAACTAGACTCTGGCTTCTATGGCCATCTCTTCTGAAGACGTTCAGCACGTCGCGCGTCTCGCACGACTCGAGCTGACCGACGCCGAGGTCGATCTGTTCCGCGAACAGCTCAGCGCGGTGCTCGAACGGGCGCAGCGGATCCAGTCGCTGCCGCTCGCCGACGTCCCGCCGACGGCGCATCCCGTCGCGCTGAAAAACGTCTGGCGGGACGACGTCGTCGAGCCGTGCGACGTGACCGAAGCCGTCCTCGGCAACGCGCCGGACCGCGACGGAGCCTTCTTCCGTGTGCCGCGGATCCTCGAGGACGCGGAATAACACGTGCCCTCGACTGATCTCTGGCGGCTGACCGCCTCGGAACTCAGCTCGCTCCTCGAACGGCGCGAGGTGAAGTCGGCGGAGGTCGCCGAATCGATCGTCGCGCGCATCGAAGAGGTCGAACCGAAGCTCTCCGCGTTCATCTCGCGCACCGGTGACGCGGCGGTCCGTCACGGCGCACGCGTCGACGACGACCGCGCGAACGGCTCGCACCTCCCGGCTCTTGCCGGCATCCCGATCGGGATCAAGGACATCATCTGCACGAAAGGCATCCGCACGACGGCCGGCAGCAAGATCCTCGAGAGCTACAAGCCGCCGTACGACGCGACGGTGTGGAGCGATCTGCGCGAGGAACGGACGCTCCTCGTCGGCAAGACCAACCTCGACGAGTTCGCCATGGGTTCGTCCTGTGAGAACTCGGGCTACGGACCGACCAAGAATCCGTGGGACGTCACCAAGGTTCCGGGTGGGTCGTCCGGCGGGTCGGCCGCCGCCGTCGCAGCGGGCATGGTGCCGATCACGATCGGTACGGACACCGGCGGCTCGATCCGGCAGCCGGCGTCGCTCTGCGGCGTCGTCGGGCTGAAGCCGACATACGGACTCGTATCCCGTTACGGCCTCGTCGCGTTCGCGTCGTCGCTCGACCAGGCGGGCCCGATGACGCGATCCGTCCGCGACGCAGCACTCGTCTTGAAGACGATCTCGCGCCACGACCCGCGCGATTCGACGTCGATCCCGGGGGATCGTCCGGATTACCTGTCGGGGCTCGGACGCCCCATCTCAGGTATGCGCTTCGGCGTGATCAAGGAACTGTCCGGTGAAGGCATGCAACCGGGCGTCGTCGAACGCTTCCAGCAGACGCTGACGACGATCAACCGGCTCGGCGCCAGCGTCGAGGAGGTGTCGGTGCCGTCGGTCTCCTACGGCATCGACGCGTACTACGTGATCACGCCGGCCGAAGCGTCGTCGAACCTCGCGCGGTACGACGGCACGCGCTACGGGCTCCGTGTCGAAGCGCCGGACGTCCTCGCGATGAACCGCGCGACGCGCGAAGCGGGTTTCGGTGCGGAGGTGAAGCGGCGGATCCTGCTCGGGACGTACGTGTTGTCGTCCGGGTACTACGAAGCGTGGTACGGCACGGCGCTGAAGTTGCGCACGCAGATCGTCCGGGACTTCGAGGCCGCGTTCAGCAAGGTCGACCTCCTCGTGACGCCGACGACGCCGACGACGGCGTTCGCGATCGGAGAGAAGACCGCGGATCCACTGCAGATGTACTTGAACGACATCTGCACGATCCCCGCGAACCTCGCAGGTTCTTGCGGCATCTCGATCCCGTGCGGCCTCGCGGCGGAGGACGGCCTGCCCGTCGGCTTCCAGATCATGGGTCCGGCTCTCGCGGAGGCGACGATGCTTCGCGCAGCGTTCGCGCTCGAGTCGGAGATCGGCTTCGACGGATCGAGGGCTCTGTCCGCATGAACATCTTCCGCCGCCAGATCTGGTGGGACCGCGCGACGTGGTTCGCGATGCTCATCGCGACCGGTGCCGTCGTGGACGCGTGGATCATGCGGCACAACGCGCAGTGGAAGACGTACTTATTGGTCGGGTGGATCGCGATCGTCCTGTGGATGCTCGCGTACACGGAGCTTCGCATCGGTCGCAAACAGATCAGGCGCGGCCGCGACGCGATGTTCCTCGGCCTCGCTGCCCTCGTCGGCGAGGAGCGCGTCGACGCGACGGGGGACCGCGAACGCGTATGGAGGGGAACGGCCGCGGGCGCGCTGGCCTTCGAGCCGGACGGCATCCGGTGGGTGCCGAAGTTCGAGGACGACGAGCCGTCCGAGATCAGAGTTGCGTGGTCGGACGTGTATTCGTGGCGCATCGGCGGTGTGCTCCCGTTCCTCGGACGCGCCTCGGGCTACCTCGTCCTGACGCTGTACGGCGGACGCGAACTGGTCCTTGCGATCTACGGGGTGCGCAACTGGCGGCGCGCCGTGCGCGAAGCGGCGATCGTCGGACCGACGCTCCTCGCGGGCCAAGCCGTGCCCGCGCCCGTGGAAGCGTCCGGAGCGATGGCCGAAGAAGCCGCAGCGGGGACACCACCATCCGCGCCGGCACCCGAACCCGAACCGCAGATCGAGTACGAAGCCGTGATCGGGCTCGAATGCCACGTCGAACTCGCGACGGCGTCGAAGATGTTCTGCGGCTGCTCGACGACGTTCGGTGCGTCACCGAACACGCAGGTGTGTCCGGTGTGCACCGGTCAGCCCGGGACGCTTCCGGTGCCGAACAGGAAGGCCATCGAGCACACGCTCCGCATCGGGATGGCGCTCGGCGGGAACATCGCGCCGCAGTCGCTCTTCCACCGGAAGAACTACTTCTATCCGGACATGCCGAAGAACTATCAGATCTCGCAGTACGACGTGCCGATGGTCACCGGCGGCTCGCTCGAATACGAAGTCGCCGGTGAGACGAGGCGTTGCCGCGTTCACCGTGTGCATCTCGAGGAGGACACCGGCAAGACGCGGCACGGCGGCGAAGGCGGACGCATCGGCGACGCCGAGCAATCGTCGATCGACTACAACCGCGCCGGTGTCCCGCTCGTCGAGATCGTCTCCGAAGCAGATCTACGCTCCCCGGACGAAGCCCCCGCGTACCTGACCGAGCTCCGCACGTTGCTGCTCACACTCGGCGTGTCGGACGTCCGCCTCGAAGAGGGTTCGCTCCGGTGCGACGCGAACGTGTCGATCCGTCCCAAGGGGGTCGAGGAGTTCGGCACGAAGGTCGAAGTGAAGAACATGAACTCGCTCCGTTCCGTGCAGCGCGCGCTGGCTTTCGAGATCGAACGACAGACCGAAGAGGTCCGCGCCGGACGAACGCTCATCCAGGAGACGCGTCACTTCGACGAATCCACCGGACGAACCATCGGGGGCCGTACGAAGGAGTACTCCGCCGATTACCGCTACTTCCCGGACCCCGACCTCGTCCCGATCGCGCCGCAGGCGTCATGGCTGGATGAGATCCGAGCGACGATCCCCGAACTGCCGAGCGTGCGGCGCCGGCGGTTCGTCATGCAGCACGACCTCCGCGACGAGGACGCTCGGACGCTCGTCGCCGACCCCGGTCTGGCGAACGCCTTCGAGGAAGCCGTGCGCGCCTACGGCGGCAACGGCAAGTCGATCGCCCGCTGGTACAACGAAGACCTCGCGCAACTCGCGAACGAGAAGAGCGTTGCGCCCCAGGACGTCGGCGTCTCGCCGGCGCACGTCGCCGAGCTGCAGCGCCTCGTCGACGACGAGAAGGTCACCATCTCCACCGCGAAGGGCGACGTCTTGAAGCGCGTGGCTTCGTCCGGCGAGGGGCCTCGAGCGGTCGTCGAAGCGTCCGGCCTCACGCAGATCGCGGACGAGAGCGAGCTGCTGGCACACGTGGACGCCGTCATCGCCGAGCACCCGGAGATCGTCGAACAGGTGCGCGGCGGCAAGACCGGCGCGGTGAACGCCCTCGTCGGTCAGGTGATGAAGCGGACGCAGGGCAAAGCCAATCCCCAGATCCTGCAGAGGCTCTTCGCGGACCGCTTGAACGCCGACCAACAGGTCTAGAAACCGACTGCAAGGTTTCGCTTCCTCCCGCGTATTAGAGGGGACAGCAACTTCACGGACCCTTGGAGGGAGGCACGGATGAGGAAGGTCATCGCGGCAGGAGCGATCGTCGCGGCAGCAACGGGGAGTCTTTTCGGATTCGCAGGACACGCGAGCGCACAGTCGCTCACCGTGGCCGCCAGTGGTGACACGTCGGGAGCCTGCCTGTCGGTGAGCTGGGACTTCCCGGACCCGACGAACATGATCCCTGTCGGTCTTCCGGTTGGGTTGCCGGTCGCGATCCCGTTCTCGGGCTCGCAGGGCAAGTGCCTGTCGGCGAGCGACCTTCCCGGTCTCCCGTCGCTCCCGTCACTCCCGTCGGCTCCGTCGCTGCCGTAAGAGAGACCAAAGCTTGGGGCCCTCCCCGCTCAACAACCCAGGCCCCACGACAGCGCCCCGGCATCGCCGGGGCGCTGTGTCTTTGAGCGAACACGACTTTATTTGGTCGAGTATCGCTACTTTTGCCTTTGGCGTTAACTAGTCACCAGTGGGGCAAACGGAGCGGGTGGTTGAGCAGACGTATTCGCACATACGTGCGAGCGTCCACGGCATAGCCGGACAGGACTCGCCCGACTGCGTCCAGGAGGCGTACCTCCGCGCGATCACGTCGGGCGTCTCCATCGACGCCGAACCGTGGCTGAAGACCGTCGCGAAGCGCGTCGCCATCGACAAGTTCCGCCGGCGCCACGAGTACGCGTCCGGCGCTCCCGTCGAGCTCGAAGGGTTGATCCACGACCATGACGGAGATCCGCAGGAAGCGTTCGTCCGCGCCGAGCGTTCCGCCGAGGTGCGTGCGGCCCTCGCGAAGCTCCCCGAGCGGTACCGCGAAGCGCTGATCACCTACGCCGAGGAGGACTCGCCGGCCGCCGTCGCGAGCCGTCTCGGTCTCTCCGCGAGCGCCGCGTGGACGTTGCTCTCGCGTGCGCGGTCCCGTCTCCGCCTCCAGCTCGAGCACGTCGGGTACGCCCCGGTCGCCTGGCTCGGCCGTGTCCGCTGGCGCGGCTTCGCCGTCGGCGGCGCCGCAGCTGGAGTGGCGGCGGCCATGGCGGTGACGCCCATCGTCACCCATCACCACAACAGGGCGAGCACGCCTGCTCCCGCCGCGATCGTTCGAACCGTGGAGACGGCACCGTCGACGCTCGACGCGACGCACGTCGCCGTCCCGTCACCGGCGACCGTTCTGCCGAAGCTTCCCGTCGCCGCTCCGAACGTGGCCACGCCGAAGCTGCCGTCGGCGCCGACGCCGGAGAAGGTGGTGGCCAGTGCGTGCGTCGGGACGCCGAGCGTCGGCCCCCTCGCGGGTGTGAAACTGTCGGTCCCGCAGAACTCGCTCGTTGGAACGCTCACGCGCAAGGTCCCGACGCTCACCGTCGGCCCGCAGCTCTGCAAGTAACGCTTTCGTCCGTAAGCCGTATCCTGGCCGGACCGTGACGGCCGACGACCGAACCTTCCACTCGGGCAATCCCGGACGCGACGTACAGCGTGTGGGTACCGCGAACTTCCTCGGCCAGGAGCCACGCAAGATCCACGATTCGGTGTGGGCCGTCGTCGGGAACCTCGGCGACAGCCAGTGCTACCTCGGTGTGACGGACAAGGTCCTCGCCGTCCAGGAGGCGCTGTCGGAACGGATCCGCGCCGACGACCTTCCCATACGCCTGATCCACCCCGCGTACTCCCTCGGTGTCTCCGACGGACAACTCAACGGCACCGACGAGATGCGCTTCTCGCTGATCGGCCGCGAACTGTCCAACGAAGCCATCGACGTCCACCTGAACGCGAACGTCGTCCAAGGCGTCATCGCCGTCGTTGCATGCGACAAACCCCCCGTCGGGACGCTTGCCGCGATCCTCGAACACAACGCCCCGGCAGTGATCATGTCGGACGGACCGATCAAGCCCGGCATCGACCCGGCAACGCGAGATCGCCTCGACATCATCGTGGCGTTCCAGAACGCCGCCGACCCCGACCAGGGCGTGCGCGACAGGATCGCGCTGCACTCGTGTCCCGGTTACGGCAGCTGCGGCGGAATGTTCACGTACAACACGATGCAGTCCTTCATCGCCACGCTCGGCATGGAGCCTCTGCACATGGTTGCGCCCGCCGCCGAGGACGTTCGCCGTATCAAGGAGTTCCCGGATCAGCTCATCGGATGCGTCCTCACGATGAACGAGAAGCAGATCAAGCCGCGCGACATCGTGACGCCGAGCTCTATCCGCAACGCGATGACCGTCGCGATCGCGATGGGTGGTTCCACGAACGTCGTGCTGCACTCGGTCGAGATCGCTCGTGCCGCAGGCTTCGATCTCTGGACCGATGCGATGAGTCAGTTCGACTTCAACGAGCTGTCGCGCCGCGTCCCCGTCGTCTTCAATGCGCGCCCCTTCGGGTTGTACTCGATGGTCGATATCGACGAGCGCGGAGGACTCCAGGTCATCGTGAAGGATCTCCTCGACCACGGCCTCCTCGACGGCGACTGCATCACGTGCACCGGCGAGACGCTCGCGGAACAGGTGCGCCGCCTCGACCCGCCCCCACCCGACGGCACGGTCGTCTACTCCGTCGACCAACCGTTCAAGCCGACCGGGGGTCTCCGTCTGTTGCACGGCAACATCGCGCCGGACGGTGGCGCCGTGATCAAGGTCGCCGGCGTGGAGAGTGGCGTCGTCGACGGCGTCTTCACCGGACGTGCGCGCGTGTTCAACAACGAGCGTGCGCTCATCGCGGCGCTCGAGGAGACGCCGGACGTCTTCGTCGACGGCGACATGGTCGTCATCCGTTACGAAGGTCCGCGCGGCGCGCCCGGGATGCCCGAGATGCTCGATCCGACGTCGCGCATCACGGCGCTGTGCAGGCAACGTGGGATCACGATCGGCCTCATGACCGATGCGCGCTTCTCCGGCGGTTCTGTCGGTCTCGTGATCGGTCACGTTTCGCCGGAGGCGTACCTCGGCGGACCGATCGCCTTGATCGAAGATGGGGACACGATCGTGGTCGACATCAACACCGACCGCCTCGACTGTCGCGAACTGAACGACGCGGACACCTTCACGAGACGT